>Ga0114974_10000303_pt1 | contig 41825 bp, 60 predicted proteins | sample S_130206_EF_Meta_FD_87318 | JGI IMG/M metagenome (GOLD analysis project Ga0114974, IMG submission 87318) | Freshwater microbial communities from Lake Simoncouche, Canada to study carbon cycling - S_130206_EF_MetaG | ecosystem: Environmental > Aquatic > Freshwater > Lake | place: Lake... | reverse complement strand
TAAGGGTTTAGTTTTCTAACTGCGTCTAAATACCTGTGGAGCCGAAACCACCCGCACCGCGCTCGGTGATGAGCCCCGTGTTCTCTGTCGGCACCTCAACAACCTCAGCCACCGTAAAGTTCTCCAGAATGAGCTGCGCGATGCGGTATCCGGGGCGGATCACGAACGGCTGTACGTCCAGATTCTGCAGAACCACCTTGACCTCACCTGTATAGTCTGGATCAATCACACCCGCCAGAGTGTCCAGACCGTGCTTCACGGCGAGTCCAGAGCGTGGCGCAATACGTCCATAAGTTCCTGGCGGGAGCTGAACTGTAATTCCGGTTGCGACAACGACGCGCCGGCCTGGTAGAATAACGTAGCTGTCAGTGCTGAATAGGTCGTAGCCAGCAGAACCCGTGGTTGCGCGAACTGGCAGAGTTGCAAAAGGACTAATCTTTGTAACATTGAGAGCGGCCATTATGACATTTCCACGTTGGTAAGCTTTATATAGAGAAACTGAGTGTATTAATAGTAGATGGCATTCAAGTCTCTGCTTCTGGATATTGACGGCGTTCTAGTCCGTGACAAACTTCTGCTAGCGCACGTCAAAGACAATTGCGTTACGTATGTCCGTTCAAAATTGCCAGAATCAAAGAATCCAATTGAAACCAACCGGCTCTTGTACCTTTCCCATGGGCACACGGCGCGTGGTCTAACGTCCGCATTCGGAATTGACACGAGTGATTTCAACGCCAAGGTGTACGACAAGAGTCTCATGGACCACCTCGCCGAGGTCATTTATGCAACGGAATTTCAACAAGAGGCCAAGGATATTCATGATCTCGTCAAAAACGACTGGATCGTAACCTTGTTTACAAACGCACCCATTGAATGGGCCGGTCCTGTTGCTCGCGCGATCGGTGATGACGTGTTTATTTCATGTGCCGGCTCTAATGTAATGACACACCCCATCAAACCGGAAGTCGGTGCCTATATAAATTTCCCAAAACATCATACACACATCTACGTTGATGATTCTCTCAAGAATTTGGGAACCGCCCGATGGCTCCCAAACTGGCACTCTGTGTATTTCAACGAGGGCCCCAAGGAGGAGCGCCTATGGTGTCCTCAGATCGGATCCATTTGGGAGCTGTGCCTGTACATCAATACGGTTGATCAAATGATAAAAGATAATCACAACGTGTAAAAAATGTAATATAAGACTAGATGAGCTGTGCAAGACCAGAGCAGTTGTATGTGATCCTTCCGTACTTTAATTTTTGTGGATTCAAACAACGCCAAGAACTTTTCATAGAATTCGTCAAGCGGTACAGTCGGGACGTGAAACTTGTGGTTGTAGAGGCGATGGGTCCCGCCCCCCTAGGGCGCCTACCCGTTTTCAAACACATCAAGTTCAACTCTGATAGCAAAGTATGGCTCAAAGAAAATTTGATTAATTTAGGAGTAAAAACCCTTCGGCAGAACTGGAAGTACATGGCATGGATTGATGCCGACATTCAATTTTTGAATAAAAATTGGGTACAGGAAACGATACATGAGCTTCAAACGGCTGACGTTGTCCAGCTCTGGCAGAGCGCCATCAACATGGGTCCCAATGGGGAAACTCTCAAAATAGACAAGAGCTTTGCGTACATGTTTATCGGGAGTGGCACGAAGTGGACACCCTCAGACAAGTACGGGTTTTGGCACACCGGATACGCGTGGGCCTGTACCAGTCAGGCGTACAAACTCATGGGCGGTCTGATAGACTGGGCCATCCTTGGCTCGGGTGACCGTCACATGGCCATGGCACTCGCAGGTCTCGGTGGTCACTCGTTCCCTGGAAATATTAGTGAAAATTACAAGGTTCTTTTGAAAATTTACGAATCTCGTGTAAAGCTCTTTAAAGTATCATGGGTCAACGGCACTATCGTTCACTTCTGGCATGGCGCCTTTGCTGACCGGCGATACAGAGATAGGTGGGATATTCTCACTAAAAATAAGTTTGATCCTTTTGAAGACATTGGGTACACAGACCGAGGTCTGGTGCAGCTGTCTGAGAAGGGTCGGAGGTTTGAAAAGTTTCTTGAGGAGTATTTCGTCGGGAGGCGCGAGGACGGGAAGGAGACGTCACCGGCGCCTTAAATTGTTGTTGGGGTCAAAGCGCGTTATGTACCACTCCTTGGGCGCTTTCTTCTTGGACACGAGAACGAACTTGTAGACGCGCGCAACCGCCCACTGAGGCGCTGTGGCACCTGGACGGCTTCCACCCGTTTTCCACGCCTTGAGACCACGGTTATACACGGTGTTGAGTACGGACCTGGAAATCCCTGTGCGTTTAGCGATCGCCTCCTTGTTGAACTTGAGGCCCGGGTAAACCTTGTGGAACTGCTGGGTCCACTTGGACTTTTTCTTCGTGCCACCCTTGTTTGACGCTCCGAGCATCAATTTTGAGTAGGGAACCCGTCTGCGTCGGAGGAGCTCTTTTTCGCGCTTCACACTTTGCGACTTGGTCAACCCACTGAAGTAGCGCTCGGGCCAGCGAGTCCCAATTGTGATGTGGCGTGGGTGGCGCTTCATCTATCTATAAAGATTCGCGATATTAGTTTTGTAATGTGGACCATTTGGCTGGAGCATGGTGACACGCCTATGGAACCCATGGGGCGATTTCGCGACGAAGATGAGATGTGGGACACTGTGAGTCTCATTATGAACGATTCACAGTGGCGTGGGTCCACATGTTATGTGAAGGATGGAGATGCCGTCATCTGGCACCGTAGAATTCCTACAAAAAAGGGTAACATCTAAAAATAGTATGGGACGCACGCGCCTCCCGCCGTGGTGTATGACGCGGGCATCTGTCCTGGGGGGCACAGACCAATGAACCCCTCACTGATGTACTTGGGTGGCTCGTAGCCCGATGCAGTACGGTTAAGCAGGAGTAGGACAATTAGTGCGGCTAAAACGATATACAGAGTCTTCATTTACTTATAGTTGGGAAAAAGACTCTGGTCGCGCTGAACTGGGAACTCACGGAGCTCGGCAGGCGTTCCCATCATCAGGCTCTGGGCGCGGCCTGTGTCGCTGATGATTGGTGCGTAAATTGTCGTGATGGGGCGCACATACGTGTCGGATGGGATACCGACGAGCGACGAATCTATGCCCTTTGGCAGGCAGTTGTAGCTCCACCCAGCCCACGTGCTGTTGACTGGGGAGGGGACGTACCCTGTCGGGCAGCTCGTGGAGGCACGGGCAGGCTTCTGCCACACGAGGAAAAGGATAACGACGAGGGCGAGTATGATGATTACAGTCTTCATTTACTAGAGCCAAATATTTTTCTTTAATATTAGTAAATGACTAACCACGTTGAAGAGCTGCGTAAAAAGTTGAACAGAATGAAGGCTCTCGTGAACACCGTCAAGGCGGGTGTGAACTCCCGTAGCGTCGCCATGACCCGCGGTGAGATAATGAATATTTACAATAGCATGAACAACCACTTCCACGCCGTGGCTGGTGGCCCCAACGGACGTGCTGCCGCCGAGGTCATGAACAAGGCTCAGAAAATCGTGTACGGTTAAAGTAATGAACAACCTGGCCATCCTAGGCCCCAACAAACTTCTCAACAAGAGTCTACGACGCAACGCCCGTAGACTCGTGCGGACGACTATAAATAAGAATTGGTTCAAGGAGGCTTACAAGTTTAGTTCTAGACACTATACGGTGACGAATACTACAGGGAAACTTGTGGGTTTCGCCCTGATTAACCGGGACCATAGAAATCAGAAAGGTGACGTGCGCATTCGGCTTATAGGGACGAATAAAGGGAAGGGAATAGGCAGGGTGCTTATAGAGCGTATAATAGACAATGCGCGCATGAGGGGACTAAAGACGGTGACACTAGAGTCGGTTCCAGAAGCTCGTGGATTTTATAACAAAATGGGCTTCAGGCCCATAGGTATCGGGAAAAATATGCGTTTCAATATACAAAGATCACTTTCTCGCCCGTCTCTAAAGCGGCCTTCATCTTCGTCACCAGCTTCTGCGCCCCGATCTGCGAACCGCAAAACGCCCCGCCATCAAACTCCTCTGCGAAACTAGCCACATCCTCCTTTGTGATGACCATAGTCTTGTTGCCCCATGTAACCCCCTGAGCGGGCCGCATCCCTACTGCAGCTGCGTCGTCATAAGCCTTGTTGAAGGCCTCGCGGGTCGGGAAGGCTTTATCGTGATAAACGTTGCCGACCCAACTCAAAATGTCAGGATCACTGAATTCGCCAAGCTTGTTATGCCACTGAGGCTTGGCGAACTCAAGGAACTTGCGCTTAGGCGCGTACTTGATAGGAACGGTTGCAAACTTGACAAGGCGCTCCATTTTTAGGTAGCCGACGTGTTTTCAAGGGGGTCCTTGGCCGTCACAGAACAGGGTTTTTAGGCCAGCTTGGGCACTGGAAACCACCAGTCAATAATCTCACCCGCACGAATGACCACGTAGAGGATGGCGGATGCGACCCGTCCTGACATCTTGGAGGGCTTGTCAAAGATGCACTTGTACGAGATGGACTTGAGGTCCTTGAGGTCCGTGTTGAAGTTCATTGATTTTTGTACGTCTCTCGTCTTTATAACCATGGATCACGATCTATAGGCCCCGGCATCTTGCGTGCACAATGTTCCAGGTTTTTGATGTCCATGTAAATATATTTAGGAACTGACCAAGGGGATAACATAGTGAAAACTAACGTTTTCCCCACACGATCGGTCAAGTACTCGTCCCTTTTCATAGGGGGTGCGTATGCCACGGTTCTGACGAAACCATATGCATACGCACCCAAGCAATATTTAAGAAAAACCTTTTCCATTTAATATTTATCAGATGGGACGGCTTTACCTGTCTCCTCGTCAATCTCAATCGTGGCGCCCTTGGGAACGTGGCCGTCAAGATCGGGTACAATTTTGTTCTTCAATTCTAGCCATTTTTTGAGGTCCTCATCGGACATCGCGTCCCCCCAGATCTTCCTAGCCTCGTCCATGTTCATTACGTTCTTCAAACTCATTCGCCTTAACTACATAGTACCCTACACCGACGCCCGCACCTACGACGAGTCCTGTGAGGCCGAGCATCCCAAGAGTCGCGCCGATCTGGACAACTCGCCACATTGAATTTACAAGGAAAATATTCCTTAGTTGACATACTTGTTGTCCGACTCAATCAGCCGTACAACTTTGTCAAGTTTCACAAGTCGGCGCTCCATACACGCCGTCATGATAACTGCGAGAATCATAAACGTTCCCGCGAAAATCGCAAGACCTGCAATGTCCTCAATTGCCATTGTAAATTAGACGGATCTCGTTTTTAACACAAGATAATCTCACGGTCGTTGAACGGGATCCCGTTGAACCGGGTGGTGGCTGCACAGGTGTAGGCCCCCATGTTGGTCCACGTGATCCAGGATCCGTCATCGGTTCCTTCGGGCAACTCATATTCTTTATAAATTATGTCACCACCATCACATGTAGAACCAAATATTGTTCGTTTGATGGGTTGTCCCTCAATTTTGTTTCCAAATTCGTCACGAACCTCTTTGACTTGAGGTTGCGCGTGATCAAACAGGATGCAGTTGAAAGCACCGTAAAGGCTCTCGCTGATTGTGAGGCCCGAACCTTTTGTCCCGATCACAGGTGTGTGAAGCTCCATCACACGCTCTACGAAAAACCTGCCGGGTTCGGCAATCAGTTGGATACCTTTGGGCGCACTGATAGTCTTTGGCAACCCGTGGGCGGAGCTAAAGCCTCCACCAATGTCTATGATGCGGGGGTCGTACCCATGTTCCCGAGCCAGGTCCAGTGCCCTCGTCGCAGTTTTCACCGCTCCTTCAAAGACGTTCGGACTAGACGCAAACGACCCGACGTGGAAGGAGATTCCAACAACGTCAAGGCCGAGTGTACGGGCTGTGAACAGAAGCACGTCCCACTCGTGTTCCTCGGCACCGTACTTTATGCCGAGGTTACACCGGGCCGATGGATCGTCGGCCCTAATTCTCAAAAAGAGTTGGAACCCCGTTCCAACCCGCGCAATCTTTTTGAGCTCGCACACGCTATCAAACGTGGTCCGCATTATTCCATTTTCTTTTGCGAAGCGGATATCTTCAACACGCTTGCACGGATTTGCATAAAGAATTCGCTCTGGCTCAACCCCTAGAGATAGTACTTGGTCTATCTCTGCCCGACTTGCGCAGTCAAAATTGGAGCCCATCGTGGCTAGGGCTTCAACTATAGCTGGTGTTGGGTTACATTTCACCGCATAATACGGTTTAACATGGGGAAGGGCCTCGGTCCACTCTTTGTACACATGCTTGAGTACAGAGATATTTAGAGTGTAAAAGGAATCGTTGGATTCCGAGGGGAGTTGGGGACCAACTCGCCCAGAGCCGACCATCAAGTGGTACTTGTTCTGGAGATTTTATTTTTAAGTGTAGGGCACCAAAAAAACGTGTTTTGCGAAAGCCTATGGAGAGTGGGATAAGGATGAGGCAACCAACACAAACATGGACCGTCCGGGCCCCCATCAATCCATTGATAGGGTCTTCCTCCTTGACTGCTCCGGCTCTATGGAATCTTGCTGGGACGACACTATTGGTGGTTTCAACTCATTTGTGAATGACCAGAAGCAGTTCGGTGGGACTCTGACCCTGATCCAGTTTGACCACGAGTATCAGATGGCTTACGAGCGTACCAAGATTGATGAGGTGGCGCCTCTGTGTCGGAAGACGTACAAGCCTCGTGGCTCCACTGCTCTGCTTGACGCCATTGGTCGCCTCATCAAGGACTGGAAGGGATCTTCAAACCCATCAGTCGTTATTCTGACTGATGGCCAAGAGAATGCTAGTCACAAGTTCACCAAGGCTCATATCAAGGATCTCATTGAACAAAAGACCAAGGAAGGTTGGACGTTTGCGTACCTGGGTGCCAATCAGGATGCGTTTGCAGAGGCGGGCTCAATCGGCATCGCCCCTGGGTGCACGATGAACTACGATGCGAACCGTACCCCCGATGCCATGCGCGTCCTCAGCGCGGCGATGTCAAGCCAGGCGTCTGGGCAGACACCGACTATTGATCTGCACGCTGTATAATTTACTTGTTGAAAACCTTGGCGGCTTCGGCCTGCGCCTGCTCAAGGTTCTGAGCCGCCTCTAGCTTGGCTCCCAGATCCGCCGAGGAGGGCACACCAGCCGCCGCCCCACTGGCACCCGTAGCAGCACCGCGATTCATAAAAACAGCCACCATGCTCCCCATGACGCCGATTATGGAAAACACCAACACAAGGCACGACCAGTAAAAGTTCAGGTCCTTGGCCTTCTTATCCTTGTTGTAGTTGAAAATAGTAATAGCCGCCTGTGCAAGCAGGGTCACCGACAGACACAGGAACACTATGGAAAGTATGAGCATCATTATATTATTTTATGTATATTATTTTTTTTCCAAGAACCTTTTGCGTTTGTCGCCGAGCCGACTCAAAGTTGGGCTTGGACCACAAAAGCCAACGCGACCAAAAGCCAGCAGTCTTGGCTCCTGAGCGCGTCCAATTTTCCCTACGTGAACGAAGCCCGCTTGTAGATCCCGCGTGCCGCGAAACGTACCTCTTCATGCGATTGAAATCCTTGTGTATTGTGTAATCTGAAAACCCTTTGAGACCAAACCGTACTTTGGTGCCGTCTGGGAAGATGGCCATGAACTTGTGCACACCGTTGTCCGCTTTGCGTAGCGTCACTGCCATACTTTTAACGAAGAGAAATTCGTACAGACACGTAAATCAGTAGGGCCAAAATGAGTACGTTAAAAACTATATAGCCCGTAATAAAAGGGAACGCCGTGTCCCTTAGTGCGTTATTCTCAAGAACCATATTGAGCACCTGCTTACTTAGAGATTCTTCGGTTTCATCCTCCATGGATAGATACTTTAAAAGACCCCAACAAAAATCTAGCCACGAGTTTACGAAGCTCGGGCCAGCTGTATGCGTGTTTGGCAAGTCGGGTATCGGAAAGACGTGGGCCGTACACGATGCCCTGGACCCGTGTATTGAAATCACAGCTGAAATTCTCCGAAGCAAACAAGAGACCCTTCAATTTCTAGACAAAATTCATGGAACGAATATTTCTGTGATTATAGACGAGTATGAGTGCATCCATGACCTTGTGGGTCTGAGGGAAATCACCAAACCCCCGACCAATGGTATATTTGTTGTCATTTCCCAGATACCCATCAAATTTGATTTTGAAATAGCAATCTATGATTTCCCTGTACCTGATGAAGAGACTATAAAGGGTCTGTTTCCTGCAGCCACTGATGAGGTGATCAGGAAGTCAAAGGGTGATCTGCGCTTTGTTATACAGAGTCTCGCATTCAAAACTGATGAAAAGGATGAGTTCCAAGGGGCCAAGGACTTTATAGAAAGCCTAGTGTCCAACAAGTCCTCTGTGAATCCATGCAAGTACATAGGTCATCCTGTTCATGAACCTGGAAACGTTGCTGCAATTTTACATGAAAATTATGTAGACTCTAAAAAGTGTGACATTGAAGCCATCACACGGCACATGAGTGACGCTCTGGTTTTTGAGGAGGCAATTTACAAGGGAAATTGGGACCTGTACCCATATTACAACCTGACGGGGTGCATACTCCCGGCAGTTGAAATTGGACACACACTCAAGCTCCCCTTGCGCCCCGGGTCCGTCTGGACCAAGTATCAAAGCGCGTGTGCGAGGGAAAAGCGTCTCAAGACGGTGGCTCAACGCGTACCGGGTAAGCATCTCTCAATGGACGAGATTCTGATGCTGCGCGACTATGCAGAGCACGGGAACGTAGAAATACTGAAAGAGTATGGTCTCAAGTCACAGGACCTTGATGTGATGAATCACCTTACGTACGATATAAAAACAAGTATGCGATCCAAGATCAAAGTGAGGAATCTTTCGGCCCTAAAAAAAGAGTTGACTTAAACGCTGCGCGAGTAGTTTACGTAAGAAATGAGCTGCCCTTGTCACGAGTCTGAGGAGGAGTCTTTCGTCAAGGTTCAGGGGGCTGATGTGTATTTTCACTGTGAAGTGTGTGAGACGACGGTTCTGGAGCTCAACATGAAGCTCCGGAAGCTCGCGTTGGAGATGCGTCACAAGCACCTTGACCTTGGCGTCAAGGGCCGGCCTGAAATTCGCATCTGGATTCGGAGCGACGGTGGTGATCTCCACTCTGGTCTGAGCGCCATGGACTGCATTCGCTCGCTAAACAAGGTTGTCAAGATCAGGACCATCGCTGACGGCGTGTGCTCGTCTGCAGCTACATTCATCCTGCTAGGTGGCCGGACTCGGCACATGACTGAGAATTCGTACGTATTGATTCATCAACTCAATATGGACGGAACCTGGGGGAAGTTTGAGGATTTCAAGGATCAGATGGAGAATCTGTCCCAATTTATGGAGCGATTTAAGGATATTTATACGCGCGAAACCAAGATCCCTGAGAAGGACCTGAAAAAACTGCTAAAGCGTGACGTGTATATGGATGCTGATAAGTGCCTGGATTGGTTCGTAGTTGATTCTATTTGGAAGTGAGACCAAGGAAACTCGGAGAGTTTCCGCCGGCGAAGCCTCCGTAGGACTTGTGATCCGAGGACAGTTGCTACTCCTCCTTCACACCTGGCTCTGGAATGGCGTCAGCTGCGGCAACCGCCTCAATAACTGTAGGGGCCGCCTCTGCTGAGGTTGGCTTGGCAGCCAGAATATCTGGGATCTTGATCGCCCCCTTCTGGAACTTCTCGGTGAACTTCTTGTACAGGAAGTAACCAATCACAAGAACGGCAACAATAGCCACAATGTTGAAGATGTTAAAGGGGGACTTGGCCTTGATGTCCTGAATAACAGTGCGCTTCACGTGATCAACGACTGGAGCGCTCATTACTAAAAAAACGTGTTTTTTTCAGGCCAGGTGGGCGCGGTGCCCAAAGGTGGGCACGAGAAATGGAGGTTTCACAAGCGTGGCATGATTTTGACATTTTGCGAAATACCCACACTTCTGAAATCATTCGGCAAGAATCCGAGTACTTTTGTTCCTGTGGCGGCTTCAAGGCTTTTGACGGCCTGGAGATTGACCTGCCAACCTGTACCGTCTGTGGAAAGGTGGACGATTCATACATATCTGACGAGCCTGAGTGGCGTTCTGGTGCCGAGGCTGGCGCAGATCCTTCGCGCGTTGGCGTCCCAACGAACACCGATCACTTTTCGGCCGCCTGGTCCCAGACGACCTTCATGACCGTCCCCAAGTGGGGGCCGACGGCTCAAAAGCGTCTTGCGCGGATCAACCACCACTCGTCCATGAATCACCGAGACCGCGCCCTGTTTCACGCCTATGCAGAACTTGATCACATTGGCAAAACCATCCTAAAGCTTCCGGAGGTTGTAATGTACTCTGCTAAAATCAAGTACAAAGCTTTCAACGAGGCTGTCCTGACTCGCGGCGCAGTCAGGAGCGGTATCAAGGCCAACTGTATCTTTCAGGCGTGCCGTGAGTTCAACGTGGCCCGAACAACCCATGAAATCGCCGAGGCATTTGGAATTCCGTCACGCGACATCTCCCGAACATTTGACATGTACCAGGAGAAGCTTCCTGAGACGACCGTCCACATCACCACACCGGCTGATCTTGTGAGCCGGTTTTTCAACGAGATAACCACCATATCCGATGGAGAGCGTGGCAAGCTGAAAATGAAGGTCATTGCCAAGTGCAAGTCCTTGGAGGACAAGGTGGAGCTCATGGGTCGGACACCGAAGGCGATCGCGTGCGCGGTCATAGCGAGTGTTCTCAAAGGGGTGGCGGGTGCGCCGGACCGACAGACCCTTTGTAAAATCTGCGACATTTCCGTACCCACATTATCAAAGATTGAGGCTATTTTGAATAGTTAAGGACTTTGAGCAATTTTTTTGTAATGAGCCAGGTTATCCTCTTCGTAAGCACACCCTGCTATGGAGGCGTGTGCCTGCAGGCCTATGCCGAGTCCATGCTTCGTCTCCAACGCACCTGCGCGGCCCATGGGATGCAGATGATGCTTGACACGACCGAGAATGAGTCACTCGTTCACCGTGCCCGTAACCTTGCAGTGGCTCGCTTTTACCAGAAGACGCAGGCGACCCACTTTTTGTTTATTGACGCAGATGTTCACTTTGACCCCGAGTCTGTGATTCGCCTCATCAAGTCCGACCATGAAATTGCCGTGGCCGCTTATCCCAAGAAGTGTGTGATGTGGGACCAAGCCGAGGCTTATGTCAAGACCGGAAAGGAGGGCCGTGATCTTGCGCGCGTCGCATCATCTCTTGTGATGAACTTCCGGTACCAGCAGACCCAGATCAAGGATGGGTTCGCGGAGGTTCTGGACGGCCCCACCGGTTTCATGCTCATCAAGCGTGACGTGTTCACAAAGATGTTCGCCAAGTATCCGGAGCTGAATTGTGTGAATGACCATCAGAACAAGGATCTTGACGAGTACGTGGCGGTGTTTGACTGTATGATTGACCCGGTGAGCCGTCGTTACTTGTCGGAAGACTATGCTTTCTGTCGCCGTTGGCAGCAGATGGGTGGCCAGATTTTCGCCGACTGTTTGACCGTTCTAGGTCACGTGGGAAATATTCGGTTTCAAGGATCACTTGAGGATAGGCTTAAGGCTTAAATTCCCATAAATATTAATGACGGTTCTGCACGTATGTATGGTCACGCGAAACAAGTCTATTAGCGCCACGACCCTCCATACCGCCATGAACATCCATATGTTGTGTATGATGAAAGGAATGCATCTGGAAGTTCATTTTGTGGAGGACAAGACCACACTGCCGAAGCTCATGAAATCCGGTGAGCGTATTTTTTGGATGGATTATGGCACAAATTTAAATAATGAAATTCTGAGCAAGGTTGTTGACCCTTTTGATAAGGGTGTGCAGATTCTCGTGTTCCCATCAGTCAAGGAGGGTATCAACTGGGAAAACTTCAAAAAGAAGACGCGCGCGGGGTCATCTGAGAATAGCGGTCAGCGGGGTCTAGAGTTTGATACGACCGTCGGCCGGAAGCTCGCAGACGGTCTCTATGAGTGCGAAAAGACCGAGGCGCGCGTGTGGGTCATGGACTCCAAGCCTGTTGACAAGAAGCTTCGTGGAGGCAAGGAAACCATTAAGGTTCCTTATGACGACAACGAAGCAATGTTCGCGACCCTCCGGAATTTGGGCATTAAAATTGGTGTCGCGTCTGAGGCAATCGTGGTGTGCCACTTTGTCCATGAATGTTTTGGAAATATCCTTGAGGCGGCAGGGGTTGAACTGACGCCTTAGAGAATAGACTCTTATAATTTACAACCAAAATGGAGGTCAAGGAATTCATCTCAAAGGTCTGGAACTCTTCAGACCCTGAGAGATTTCCGGGACCTCAACCCGTTTCCATAGAACGGAGACACTTCCCTCTCCTCAAACGCCAACCGTATCTGGTGTGTGAAAAGACGGATGGAGTTCGTCACTTCCTAGTATCTTTTGAAGGCGGTGTGTTTATAGTAAATAGGGCCTTTCACTGTGAGCCTGTGAAGATCAGGGTCCCCAAGGATACCCTCTTGGATGGTGAACTTGTACAATTTAAAAACAAAAAGTGGGGCTTCATGGTCTATGACGCCGTGATCACCAAGGGTGAGAGCCTTTTGAATTTTCCTTTAAATTTGAGACTTGAAAAAGCAAGGGCGGTTATCAAGGGTATTATCAAAACTGCCCAAGCCCCCTTTGAGATCAAGGTCAAAACCATGACCGACTTGAGAGACTTCAAGTCATTTCCGGATCTAAATTCGTTTGACTATGAGACTGATGGGTTGGTTTTCACACCTGTGGAGGAGCCTATACGCATGGGTACTCACGAGACGATGTTCAAGTGGAAACCTAGAGAACGTATCACTATTGATTTTCAGTTGAAAAATGGACGTGATCTTTTTGTACAGGATCGTGGGGTGCCGTTCAAGGAGGCTGAGTTGCATATCCGGTACAGAGAAGACCTGCCTGACGGTGTCATAGTGGAGTGTGGGTACGGCGACTTGGGGTGGGTCGTGGAAAAGGTCCGAAGCGACAAGACCCACGCCAACAATAGGCGCACCTATTTTAGAACAATAATCAACATCCGGGAAAATATTGAACTCAAAGAGTTCAATGCGTTTTCAACTTAACGAGTTCACCGGCCTGTAAAACGCGAGGTAAAACTCGCCTCGGAGACTCTGTATTTGAGGGACCTCGCGCACAGTTTCGTCATCCTTGATATACCATTTATCAAATCTTCTCACAAGCAAAGCATAGTGTCCCCCGTTCTTGTGTCCCTGATGCAGCACGCAAGCAAATAGTTTACGCCCCTCAAATTCAAGAGGAATTTCAATAGGAAATTTGTAATCGTACATTGAAAATGAAAAGCTTATAAACTTTGGCCATTTCTCTATACGATTGCGAACCATCGCCGTCTCATAGGTCCTCCCCTTATCGTCTTTGTAATTTTCAATAGGAATAGGTTCAACCCGATCTTCCAACAGGTCTTGCAGTCTGCACGGTTCAGAAACGTCCAACAGAAGAGTCGTGAAAGGTGTGCGGATAGTGGACATGCCATCTTCCCACATGGTCTCTTGCGCCTCTGTTCCGTTGAACAGGTCCATGATGAACTCTTTGCCAAGGGATTGTTCAAAAACGTCAATGAGGTGTAGAATAACCTCCTGGGCGTCGTGCTGCTGCCCGTCTGCAAATACCGGAAATCTCACCCTGAAAGCTCCTATGAGGTCACTAGGGCTCACGGGGTCCGTCTTTCCTTTAAGAAACAACTGTTGAACTATTTTTTGGTATTCTTTCGTGACGTCACAGGGGCCCTCGTACTCCTCTGTAAAAAAGTGTTTCGTGAGGGGCGGGACGTGGGCGAGGCACTGTACAGCAGTATTGAAATAACACGTGTTTCCGAGGTTCCAAAGACCTCGCATCCTCTTAGAGAATACACGCTTTTCTTCTATAAATGAATATCGCATCTGTCGCCAATCCCATGGCCAAGCCTCTCTTTGACAAGTGGGAGTCAATCATTGACCAACACAAGTCCAAGCCTAATATTGAGATTGAAATCCGTTTTGGCCGCAAGGCGGGCAACAAGTTTGACACGAACGTCGGTCGTGACGGCTTTGAAAAGGCTCTGCGGGCCCTTGAAAAGTACGACGGCTGGGAGTCCAAAAATCACTCCAATTCTACGGTGTATTACTTTTCAGGTTCCAAGCGCCTCACAGTCAATGAGGAGACTGACGAGCAGGTTGGTCAAATCAAGACTCGTGTCAAGGTTGATGACATGGCGCTGGATGATCAGCCTCTTGACGTACGGCTGGGAGTGAGCACGGAGGTGCCCTTTGAGTATGATGGGGAAGAGACGAGTACCAAGCAAAAGACCAAGGAGCGTTGGTCTTTTGTACGGAAGAACCTTGTGATTGATATGACCATCGTCAAGGGCACCCCTGATGACAAGGACTCTGACGATGACACCACCTATCAAATTGAAATGGAAATTGTTGACCCCTCGCAAATTCAAAACAAAATTGAACTGTTCAACATGTTGCACAAAGTGTTTGACCTATTGAAGTGCGTCTAGTTAACTGCAACATACTTGAGCCAGTTGTTACGGAACTTGTTGTTGAGTCCAGCCTTGGTCAAACCTGTCCAAGTGTACTTATTCTTGGCCCCTGTGGGTAGTCCCAAGTTTGTGATGGCGTTATTTAGGTTCTGAATTGCAGTGCGGTTGGCGGGAAGGGCGTAATTCTTCTGGAGCCGCGGGCTCTTTGACGCGTTGTACTTTTTGGGCTTGGGGCTCTTTTTGGGTGGAGGTGTTCTCTTGGGAATGTTGGGTGTCTTGCGAGGCTTGGGCACGTGAGCAGGGATGACACGCTTCTCACCCGTGATGGCGTTCTCCACCTCGCGCGCGGCACGAGCAGGGCTCAAGGGCACCTCCCGGTTTATCCATCCTCTGATTGCCTCTTTAATATTCTTCTGAGCGGGTTTGGGTTTCTGAAATGCTAGGCGAGTCACCAAGTTTTTATAAGCTTGAACCTTGTTGGCTGGCATCCAATTTGGAACCTGAATTCTCCCCATGTAACGCGCCTTGGGCGCCTCGTTGGCGCGGTTGGACAGAGTCTCCTTGACGAATTTCTTGTAGGCCCGGTTAATGTTCGCCTTGAGGGGCTTTCCTCGCGCGCCAATTGGCAGTTTGCCATAGATCTTCATAAAGAGACCCTCATTGCCGGTGCGTGACATGTTCCCGAGGTTTTCGCCTAGTCGCGCCGCGTACTCAAACTCCAGAGCATTCAAGTTATTATTGTTTGATCCAGCAGATGACGGGCTCGGCGTCGCCTTTCTTGGTGGGCTCGGCGCCTTCGCCACTGGCTTCTTTCCTGCTATATATGCTCTGAGCGTATTGAACTTGTTATTCTTTGCGGTGGCGTTGAATTCTGTATGTAAATTAGAGGGCAAAAGAGCCTTGGCAATCTTGTTTTGCTCATCAGCAGGGAGAGTAGCCCACGCACGCCTGGTCTGCACACCCTTGCTTGTCGTCTTTTCCACACGACCATTATTCATGAGGCGATAGTACACGCCATTGACGACCAGATTGGCGTTCCGTATAGGTTTGTAAACGCCCGCCTTGTTCTGAATAAGACCCACGAGGTTTGTTGGCGTCATCTTGGCGTTCGCCTCTGCGATGCCCATGTTGCGCGCCACGCCCAAAAGCTCCGCCTTGGTCAGACGGGTCGCTTGGCGATTATTGATGCGCAGTATCTTGTTCAGTCCCATGGTCACCAAGTGCTGCAGACCCGGCTTGACAGCCTCGTTGCCGAACGTCACAACGTTCGTCTTGACGTTGGCGGGAATTTTGAAGATGGCCCTGACGGCCGCAGGTATGTTGCGGCCCGCATCCATGTACGTCTTTATCACAGTCTTGCGTCCAGATGCCAAACCCGCCGGAATTGCGAACCAATACGGCTGCTTGCCTGGTCCAGGACGCACGTAAAAGCCCGGCTTGGTCGCATTCCAGCTCGGCGCGCGGCGGTTCTTGTGGGCGGTGGCGGGAGTGGCCTGCCGCTCCGCAGCCTCTTCTATCGGTATGCCTAGATTTCTGAAAATCTTGCGCGTGTGCGCAGGAACGTTCACACCCACATTGGCATAGGCCTTGGCGACCATGACCGCGTTTTTCTTGGCGAGACCCATGGCGCCGCGGTTCAGCATCTCTCCCGTCTGAATCTCCTTCTCCATCTTGCGCCACTTGTAAAGACGGGGCTTGCCGTTGGTTCCCGGACGCACATAGAAGCCGTGTGGGGGCTTGGCGTTCCAAGAGCTGGCAAGCGGGTACCGATTCGCCAACTTGGCCTTTTTGTTCTTGGAGTTCCCGCCCTTTGTGGGTTTCTTTATCCCAGGGGATGACCCCATATTGAACGCCAAAAACGGCACGACGTCATATTTAGTAAAAAACTCCTTGAAGAGTTGTTTGGGAGCCTCACGTTCGGACGGATCTTTGATGCCCGTGAAAAGGACGGTGCCGTTCTTGAAAAATTGGTAGGTCCATTTGGGGCTCTTGAGCTTGAGCACCACCGCGGGTACACTCGCTTCTGGCGTGTATCGCACAGACTCGCGCAAGGTGGCCGGGAGCTTCGTGAGCTCGTCTTTAAGATCCTCAAGGACAAATGGTTTATTCACGTAGAAAATTCCATCAATCTTTTTGTAGGTTGGTGGCGCTTGTGCGAGGAACTTTGGGGCCCAGCCGTTACGGACGATCGCCAAAATGGCCTCCTCGTAGTTGCCGAGGCCCATGACGTCAAAGTACTTGTCTGTAAAGACGATGGTCTGTTGACCTCTCTTGGCCACGACCTTATTGACACCCTCGGCGTCACCTATCCACCGTCCATTGTCCCACCGGACGACTGGTTTCTTGAACGTGGTCTTGTATCCCATAATCTCGGAGAAACCTTTAGGAGCCGACTGAAATACTGAAAGAAAATTGGTCGGCAATTTAAATGTAACTATTTTGGCCGTGAGGGTGGAGGGCGAAACCTTCCAGCTTCCTTGGCTATTTGAAAAAACGCGCTTGGATCGCCATAGTTTTTGAAACTTGACGATCCGAGCGTGCTGCATACGCTCCTGCTCGGCGAGCGGGTCCATTACTATTTTCCTATATTTTATTCCATGGGCAAAAAGTCTAGACCGAAAATGAAAGGCTGGGTAGAGTATGCGTTCCCGTTGTAAATCTTTGAATCCACACGTACTTCCAGATCGCGCGCACTGAACGGTCCTGCGTAAAAGTCCTGGTTGAACTTGAAGTTGCCCAAGTTGTTCTCCTTGCAGTGCTGGTTGAAACGCGCAATGAACTCGCGTTGGGGAACAAATAGGTCCGGGCCGAACCGAAACTTCTCCGAGCACAGGAAGTGCTGCAAGGAGTTTGTGACGGTCGCCACCTGGCTTCGGACCTGTGCAAAGTACTTGGGCAGGACGTTCCAGATGTCCTTAGAAGCGTACTTGTGGGCATAGTCAAGATAGGCCCGCAGACACTTGCACAGAATCGCAGGCATCTCAGTCTCCAACTTGGCATCCAAATGCGGGTCGGCCACGTCGGCCGCGATTTGCCGGCCAAAGTTCAGAGTCGCGAGACGACGGAGGATGGACCCGGAGTTGTCCTTCCAGTTAGGCACCTCATTTCCGCCCAGAATTCCAGGCGTCTTCCACTGCACACTAAGAGCCGTCTCGTTTTTGCGCGCAACTGAAAGATCCTCACCCGACACCAGAGACTGAAACTCAGCCTGCTCAAGTGACAGGTCACCCTTGATCTCTGGACTGATGAACATGAACCCCTTGTAAATGCTCTGAAGCCCAAACTTCTTTTCAATATTGTTTGAGAGCGTCGCAACGTCCTCGCACTCGTAAAACTTGCGGGCCACCTTCGTGATCAGTGTGGACTTTCCAGACTGGGCAATTCCTTTGAGAAATGGAATAATCTGCCAGCCGTCCAACTCGTTCACATCAAAGCACAGCCGCCCCATGAAGACGTAGAGCCACCGACACACATCTTCATCAAATCGCTGATAGTCCATAACCTTTTGCATATGAGGCGTTGGGATATGATACCAGTCGGTGAGGTTGTGATACGGGTCAAACGGCAAGTCAAAGTACTTGCAGCTCACGAGCAGCGGGTCAAGCTCATGAAACTCCTTGGTCGTGTATTCGTAAAAATTGAACCCAAAAGCTCCAGTCGTGGGGTCTCGGTTCTCATCTATCGGTCGGGCGTCCAAGAGGCCGTTCTGAAACGACCAGACGTGGCGGTCCTTTTTGATTTCCTGAAACTGGATATCCTTGCAGTTTGACAAATGACGGATGACGTCATGCGCCATGTTTCCACGATTCGTGAGATTCATCCACATTTCAACGTTATCCTCCTTCTGAGTCTCATCATAAACAAAGTCCTTGATCTCCTTGACTGGTCGCCACGCACGCGTGTTGTAAATCTCCTTACAGCACTGATCACGATACCTGCGGAACCCCTGCTTGTACGCCTGCCGCAAGAGATGGATCAAAAGACTCTGGTATGAGCTCGCCGCCTCACCAATGTCAAAGTCCACATCAGGGCTCTCGGCGAGGGGCGCGTTGTAAAACTTGAACTCGGCATCGTTTTCAATAAACTTGTTAACCACCTTCTTGTAAGCCTCCTTGAACCGCTTGATACGGCGCTCATAGGTCATCTTGTCACCATTAATGTCCTGGGTTTCCGTCTGAGAAATCTCAAGGAGTTCGGCACGTGCGAGCATAAACCCGCAGATGTCAACGATTCGGCGCTTGTTCACAAGCATCCGTTCAGCGTCATCCTTGTCAATATCAACGGGAAGTCCATATTCGTCTCGCTTGGGGCTCACCGGAAGCCATTTGGCGGCGAGCAAGTTGTAGATTTCCTGGCGCTTGTCTTCTTTTTGCAAATCAAGATGTAAATTCTTTTCACAGTCATTCAACTTTGAGTTTAGGTCCTCGGGTGTCCACGAATTGATTTCTTTCTGGTAAGCACTGCCATCGGCTTGAGGTGGTGCCTTTTTGTGTGTGGTACCTTTGGTTGCCATTACTAAAACTGCGCGAGACTTTTTTAAGCGGGGGCGATCACTCCGGTCTCGACTGGCGCCGGTGCGAGCTTGGAGACGGCGCTCAGAATTTTCACTAGAATTTTGTTCTGCATTTCAAGATTCAAAGCAATCTTCTCAGCCGCATCAGCGTGGCGCTTGCTGATTTCAGCGATAGTCTCGCCTTCCTCGGTCGCAAGCAGGTTACCCAGCGCCTCAAACATATCCATGCCCTCCTCCATCTCATCATCCTCCTCATCCATCTCATCAAGTTCCTCCTCGGGCTCCTCCATAGGGGGTGGCATTGGCATACGGGCACGAGACATTGTACTATCTCGTGATACTTTCTTGGCGTGAATATTTTCGCACTGTATATTAAAATGCCTGCCGGCGCTCTGATGCAACTTGTCGCATACGGTGCCCAAGACGTGTACCTGACCGGAGATCCCAAGGTGACGTTCTTCCAAACAGCCTACAAGCGTCACACCAATTTCGCAATGGAAACAAGCCAGCAGACTGTGTCCGGTGCCGTGACCGCCGGTGGCCTGGCGTCCGTGACCCTGGCTCGCTCAGGAGACCTCGTCGGTGACATGTTCGTCGTGCTGCAGCCCACCACCGCCAATGCCGGCCAGCTCACGAGTAACAACGTGGTCAGCGACATGTGCTGGGTGGCTGAGCGTGCCTTCACCTCCGTGGAGCTCTTTATCGGCGGCCAGTCTATTGACAAGCACTACCAGCTGTGGTTCCGCCTGTACGCTGAGGTTTTCCTGGACGACACCAAGAAGCAGAATTACGGAAAGCTCACGTCGTCCCCGGTGCCAAATAACGTCAATCAGACGTCCACGAGCTATGTGTACCTGCCTCTGATCTTCTTCTTCAACCGCAACCCAGGCCTGTACCTGCCCCTGATTGCCCTGCAGTACCACGAGGTCCGCCTGGACTTCACCATCAGCCCCCAGTACGCCAATTATTTCGGCACGAATCCATTCGCCGTGTGGGCCAACTACATGTATCTGGACACCACTGAGCGTGAGAAGTTCGCCAAGAAGCCTGCTGAGTATCTGATTGAGCAGGTCCAGTACATCAATGCCGACCCAGTCGGCTCCACCAACGAGAACACACCCAGCGTGATCCGTATGCAGTACAATCACCCAGTGAAGGAGCTCATCTGGTGCTACCAGACCGCCGCCCCGTCCTCCAACCCCAATTCCATGTGGAATTTCTCATCCGGTGTTTCCAACGTGAACGTGACTGTGGATCCCTCTAAGATTGCAGGCTCCCTCGCCCCATTCTCCCCATCCCACATCGGGTCGCCACTCCTGTATGTGCCATCCCCCTTTGCAGGCCCCCTGGTGGCTACATCAAACATCGGTGCAGTCGTCAGCAGTAACGTCACTGGCAACACCCTCATAACGTTCCAGTCTAACGTGTTCACCGGTAACGTCTATTGGGTGGAGTCTGGTCTGCCTCAGGCGACGTCCAACATCTCGTTTGGCGTGGAGGTGGGTCCTCTGCACCAGTTCAAGCTGATCCTGAACGGCACGGATCGTTTCGTTCCTCAGTACGGCAAGTACTTCAACCAGTATCAGACTTATCAGTACCACTCTGGTATGCCATACCCAGGTATTTACGTCTACTCCTTTGCCCTCAAGCCCGAGGAGCTCCAGCCCAGCGGTACGTGCAACTTCTCGCGCATTGACATGGCGCAAGCGGCTGTGAATCTCAAGACGGGTATGCCGAGCTTGAATCAGCGTATGTTCGCGGTCAACTACAACATCCTTCGCGTCCAGTCGGGTCTTGGCGGTCTCGCGTTCGCCAACTAAATTTTGAGCTAAATTTTTTTCTCTGGATATAGTACAAAATGGCCGGTGGTTTAATGCAGCTCGTTGCTTACGGTGCTCAGGATGTGTATCTGACTGGTCAGCCCAAGGTGACCTTCTTCCAGGCGGTGTACAAGCGTCACACTAACTTCGCCATGGAGAACATTCAGCAGACGGTGAACGGCACCCCCTCCAACGGTGGCCGTGTGTCCGTGACCATTGCCCGCAACGGCGATCTGGTCGGCGACATGTACGTCCGCCTGCAGGCCCCAACTGGCCAGTCCCTGGTGCCCACCTCCACCAACACTGGTGCCCCAGACACTTGCTGGCTGGCGGAGCGTGCGCTCGCCGACATTGAGCTGACCATCGGTGGCCAGCGCATTGACAAGCACTACCAGACCTGGTGGCGCCTGTACGCCGAGCTGTTCCTGTCGGAGTCCGAGAAGATCAACTACGGCAAGATGACCTCGGCTCCCCAGCCAACCATTGACAACACCAACCCAAGCAGCGTGTACCTGCCCCTGCTGTTCTTCTTCAACCGCAACCCAGGCCTGTACCTGCCCCTGATTGCCCTGCAGTACCACGAGGTGCGTCTGGACTTTGACCTGACCAGCTACTTCACCAGCTACTTCGGCACCTCCGCCCCCTTCGAGGTGTGGGCCAACTACGTGTACCTGGACACCGAGGAGCGCCGCCGCTTCGCCCAGAAGGGCCACGAGTACCTGATCGAGCAGGTGCAGCACACCGGCGGTGACAGCATCACCGCTGCCGGCGGCTCCGCCCCAACTGCCGCTGCCGCTGCCCAGACCATCCGTCTGTCCTTCAACCACCCAGTGAAGGAGCTGATCTGGTGCTACACCAACACGGCCGCCACCGCCAACAACTCCCTGTGGAACTTCTCCACCTCCTGCGCGAACGTGCAGGTGACTTGCGGCACCCAGGTTTTCCAGAACCTGGGCGCCCTGCCCCACACCGTCGGCGCACCCCGTATTTCGTCCAACGTTACGCTGACCGCCGTGAGCACCCTGTTGACCTCCAACGTTACCGGTGGCTTCACCTGGGTTGAGGAGGGCTCGTCCGGTGCGGCTGCCACCACCGCCGCTGGCGTGGAGGTCGGCCCCCTGTACAACTTCAAGCTGGTGCTGAACGGCCAGGACCGCTTCAAGGAGCAGGCCGGCAAGTACTTCAACCAGTACCAGCCATACCAGTACCACTCTGGTGTGCCTTACCCAGGCATCTACGCCTACAGCTTCGCGCTGCAGCCAGAGGAGCACCAGCCAACCGGCACCTGCAACTTCTCCCGCATTGACAACGCCCAGGTGGCTATCAACATGAAGGGCAACTACACCACTCAGCTGCAGAAGATGTTCGCGGTGAACTACAACATCCTGCGCATCCAGTCTGGCATGGGCGGTCTTGCGTTCAGCAACTGAACCCTCCCATATTATTATATTTATATTTTAAACTTAAAAAACGGCCAACCCGGATTATCCGGGCCTCAGGCCCAAAAATGATCATGATTTTTGGGTCAGAGAGTTAAAGATAATCCTCCCATATAGTAGGAATGGAAGAAAAGAACTTAAAGAAATGCTCTAATTGTTGTCGTGCTCCTCAACCCATTGAGGAATTTATAAACGCCAAAGACCGTGAATGTTCTACGTGTAATAAGTGTCGTGAAAAAGGTAAAAAACATGACGTCAAACCCGAAAGACGCGAGTATCATAATGAACTTCAAAAGGAAAAAGGTTATGCTGAAAAATGGAGAACAAAGCAACTTGAAGAGAGGCCAGAAGAATTTAGAAAACATAGAAACGAAACTCATAAGAGATGGCGTGAAGAAAACGCCGAGCGCTCAGCCAAGTGGTACCGTACTAATGTTAACCCCCGTTTAGATGCCTTGAAACGCGCAGCTGAAACTCGAGGTATAGAATGGCATCTTACTGATGAAGAGGCCAAAGTCATGATGTCAAATCCATGTGTGTACTGCAAACATATTGATCTTGACGTGCGCGTGAATGGTATAGACCGCCTGGACTCTGCTAAAAGTTATACTACTGAGAATTGTATGTCTTGTTGCAAAGACTGCAACTATATGAAAGGCACTTATGATCCCAGGACGTTCATAGAACGCGCCAAGAAAATTTCCATTTGTGAAATAGAATTTCCAGAAGTTCCCGTATGCGGGGACCATAAGAAGGTTACTAGAAAGAAGACTACCGCGCCACAACCTGCCAAGACCCCTTGAGCGCGGCAAACTCCTCCTCAATTATGAATGAAGTCATTTCAGGATTGAATTTTGGAGAACAACAGAACACGTCAACATACACTTTATTATGCTCTGGATACGTGTGTGCGCTGAAGTGGCTCTCGGCCAAAACAAGCACACCCGTCGTCCCCATGGGGTCAAATTGGTGAAAAGCTTGGGAAACGACGTTAAACCCACACCTTTCAGCGATTCGCTTCATGATTTTCTCAAGATGAATGGTCTTTGACACCCACACGCCATCAACGTGTCCGACCAAATGTTTCATTTATATTCTAGGGGTTGCTTATTTTATATACCACCAACCCAAGCGCCAACAAGATGTACAAAAGTCCAAAATAACGCTGGTACGGCTTGGCCTGATTCTTCGCCGCCTCAACAAAGTTGGAGACGCCCAGAGCTCCGATTATCGCAACAAAAAGCACAAGAAACGCTACGTTAAAGTCAGGCATTTAGTATATTACTATAAAATAAATGCAGGCACTCAATGGACCTGAGCTCATGAAGGCCCTGAAACTCCAGTATCCCGACGCGAGCATTGAAGAGGTCCTGGACAAAGCCAGACTTATTGGGCTTGAACGAATTTTCATGGAAATTAGGGACCTGACTTTTGAGACGCCTGTTCACATCATTGAGGAACTATGTGACCGTTCCCTTACATGTGAAGATGCCATTACTGTACTGAAACTGATGGCCGATTACAAGAATGATTTTCGTTTTGAAATTAATCAGTTAATTGATTCTCATAGTGTAGAGACGATGTACAAATTTTTCCAACTGGAAATTAGTAACCTCCACCCGACTTGTTGTATGAGACTCCGACGTACCAGTAATACAAGAAGAAGAAACCAGCAACCATCATGAAGGTCGCCTTGATCACCTCGGACGCGACGGCCCGACGCTCTGGATCCATAAACGCCTGGAGACCAACCAGTAAGAGCATAACGGCCATCATCAAAATCATAAAGTCTGACAGCATTTACTAAATGGGAATATTTTGTTTCTGACTGCGGTTAAAAAATACAGAATTTATATCCTAAAATAGGAGATGAATTTTGCATACATTGATTCCAGAAGCCTCCTGGAAAGTGTGCTGGTATCACAACCTCCAGAGCCTATTGATGCGTTGCCATGCGAGCTTGACCCCAAGTGGAAGGAGTTTGAGGCTGAGCTGGCCAAGTTCAAGGATGAATTCGCCAAGGCTCGTGTAGAGTACGGGCAGAAGTACGCTGAACTCACTGAAAAGAAGGAGGAGGTGAGTGTTTTCAAAATGTTGATTGAAAACGTGAGCTCTCAAAGCTTAAAGGATAAGCTTGAAGATATAATAGACAACCACGAGTCTGAAGAGGGTATCTCGGCCCTGACTCAACAATGCAGGGAGGCGGCGGGGAAGATTGACGCGATGAAGAAGGTGCTCCACGACACGAACATTGAAAGGTACGGCAAATTCACGTGCTTTGTGTGCATGGACAGACTCGTTGACCTTTGTTTTGATCCATGTGGGCACGTGATTTGCGAGCGGTGTTGGAGTTCAACGCGCTGCAAATCCACGTGCCCTGGGTGCAGGTCGCGGCTTATGGGGGTTAGGAAGATTTTTACTATGAGTTAAGTTTTCAGCGAGGGCTGCGTTAAATAATGAATAATTACTTGTAAGGTACTAACAGTAACGCGTACATAGTATAGTGGTTAGTACAGAACCCTTCCAAGGTTCAAGGCCGGGTTCAATTCCCGGTGTGCGCAAATGGTTTCATAGTATAATGGTTAGTACAGCAGACTCTGACTCTGTTAATGCGTGTTCGATTCACGCTGGAACCTGGTGCATAATGCACCGGTCGGAAAACTACGTTTTTATCCTTCTTCCATAGCACAGCGGTAGTGCGTCCGTTTAGTAAGCGGGAGGTCCTGAGATCGATCCTCAGTGGAAGAATTTGACCTGAACAAGTCGTTAAAAGGTTCTTCTGACTTTGGCGCAGTGGTATTTTCACTAGAGCGCAACGGATTGTAGCTCCGCTGGTCGGGTGTTCGAATCACCCAAGTCAGACTAAAGGCTAAAAAAGTTAATAGAAGGGGATAGAACTGCAGCTATTCCCTAGGACTGGCCATCCATTCCCATGCTCCTGTCCTCTAGTCGGTTAGGAGAACCGGCTGTTAACCGGTCAACACAAGTTCAAATCTTGTCGGGAGCGTTTAGAGACTTGGTGTCTCTCTTCATTAGATGGCGACCACGAAAGTGTGTACGAAATGCAATGAAGAGAAGGAGTTTGGGGATTTTTATCCCTCTAGGGGATCATATACAAGTGATTGTCGTCAGTGTCGTTCTGAATATTACAAAACGCGGTATACCGAGAAAAAACATCATATACTCTCGTTAAACAAAATATGGAGGGAAAATAATCCTGAACGACAAAAGGAATTAGTAGACGCTTGGTATGACAGAAACAAAGAGTCGTTATCTGAGCATAGAAAAAATAGGAGAGTTGAACATCGCGATGAGATTCTCGAACGAGAAGCTGTTTACAGAGAAAACAACCATGAGTCCATTTTAGAGTATCATCGGACGTGGAGGTCGGACAACGAGGAACATTGCAGGGAGTACAGTAGACAATACATGACGAGAAGACTTGCGGAGGATCCACTTTTTAAACTTCTTCATAATCTTCGTGCTCGAGTTAACATGGCTATAAAAGCAGTTTCAGGAGAAAAGGCGGAAAAGACCATGGAACTCCTGGGGTGTTCTGTACAACACGTCAGATACCACCTCGAGTCAAAGTTCACAGAGGGCATGACATGGGATAACTATGGTGAGTGGCACATAGATCACATCCGCCCGTGCGCCTCGTTCAACCTCGAGGATCCCGAAGAGCAAAAGAAGTGTTTCCACTGGACCAACCTACAGCCTCTATGGGCACTTGATAACATACGCAAGGGGGCTAAAATAATAGATTGAATTAATATAAATGTTCAAAACAATCAGGTCATTATTCACCCCCAAAACAAAAAGCCTTAGCCCGGCTAGAAAAAGAGCCAACAATATTGAAAGAAAATTCAGACGTTTATTGAAAAATGGGTACTCGATACCTCAGGCGCGTTATTGGTCGAAGTTATAAAGACTTGAACCGTTAGAAAGTCAATGGCGGTCCGCCTTGTGGACTCGATGCCCAGGTATCAAAACGAGGCCGACCATGCTATTGTCCAGGCGGCCCGCGTCTCTTATGGCGCCGGCACCAAGTCTGTGAGTGATGACCGGGCCCTTATCCGCTATCTCATGCGCCACAAGCACACGACGCCGTTTGAGATGGTTGAATTCAAGTTTCATATCAAGGCGCCAATCTACGTGGCGCGTCAGTGGCTTCGTCACCGTACGGCCAGTGTGAATGAGCTATCCGCTCGATACTCTGTCGTACAGGATGACTTTTACTTGCCCGAAGAGCTCCGTAAGCAGGCCACGACCCGTGGACAGGGTGGAGAGGAGCCTTACGGTGAAAGCGGTGCAAACCTTCTCCTCAAACAGAAGGCTGTGTGTGATCTCGCGTTCCATGCGTACGACGAGCTCATTAGCAAGGGTGTATCCCGTGAACTCGCCCGGGCCCACTTGCCCCAGAACACCTTTACTGAATTTTATTGGAAAATTAACCTTCATAACCTGCTTCACTTTCTACAGCTCCGCGTAGATGACCATGCACAGAAGGAGATCCGTCAGTTGGCACGCAAGGTCTATGACATTATCATCCCTCTGGCCCCTCTGACGTGCGAGGCGTTTGAGGACTTTCGTGTCGGCGCCATCACGTTGAGCCGTCTTGAGGTTGAGGCGCTCAAAACAGGGAAAAATGAGATTCCAGGGAAGGGTGAGAATCAGGAATTTAAGGAAAAGATTTCCAGAATTATGAATGAAAGTGAAGATTCCAGCAGCACTACGTGAACAGGTTTGGCTAACGTTTTGTGGAGATAGGCTTTTCAAGCATAAGTGCCTTGTGACGTGGTGTGAAAACGTCATAACGCCTTTCTCTTTTGAGTGCGGCCATAATCAACCCGAAAGTAAAGGAGGAGCTACTGACATTAACAACTTGCGGCCCATCTGCGGCAAGTGCAACAGGTCTATGGGGGACGAGTACAGCATCGACGAGTTTTCCGCTTTATCCGCGCCTAAACAGGCACGGCACCTATGGGAGTGTTTCAAGTACTCAGGAACTTCATCTTCTCCTGCGTCTTCACCTGAAAGAACATGAAAATAAAGACCATCAGGGGCAAGCTACGGAGCTCACCGAGCGCCGAGTGCTCGTATCCGTACCAGCCCTCTAGAGGGAATGGTATTTTCTTGATAAAAACTCTTGCACCGAAGACGATGACCGCCACAATTCCGAACTGGATACAGACTTCAAGGAAGGTTCTCCACTTTGGCTTGGTCTCGTCCAATTTTGGTGTAAAATTGTCAACAAGTCTGGAAACGATAAACGCAAAGATGAAGCAAAGGACACCAACCCACGCGACACCCATTGCCCGAACGGCTTCATATGACATTACTAGTGTTAAAGAAAAAAGTCCTTGGGAAAGTGTGGGACACAGTTCCCCGACGCTCCAATAACACAAGTGGTTAGTGTATCGGTCTTATGAAAATTGAATTTTCATGCGAGAGAGCCGAAAATCCGAGTTCGATCCTCGGTTGGAGCAGAGGAGTTTCTCCTCGCCGGGAAACCTTCGGTTTCCCCGGGCTCTGTGGCGAAATTGGATATCGCGTGGGACTTCTAGGGCGAAACATTGTTTCACCCGGTGCGATCCCGAGATTGCGGGTTCGACCCCCGCCAGAGTCAGTTTGAAACGCGCATCAGTGTCCGAGTTGGTCTAAGGAGCCAGACTTAAGAACCAGTCGCGGAGCGACTGTGACCCGAAAGGAGAACAGTTACTACGCAACTGACTTGGAGATCTGGTGGTGTTTTCACCGCGTGGGTTCAAACCCCACCTGATGCATTGCGACCCTTTCACAGGTCATAAAATCTATACATACAGTAGATGGATTTTATGAAATGTATATGGGACTCTGAAGGCGTTGCTCACGTTACTTTAGTTGTTAAAGACTATCCAGTGGAAGGTGTGTCTCTTGATGAACTCAAACCCATGATTGATGAAATTCGTGAAAAATCAACAGGAATGATCATAAAGGCGGATCTAGTGCAAACCCCTCTAGTATCTCTGGATAGGTTCCGTCTTATAGTCAAAATAGTCAAGGAGGTTGTGGAGTACACGCGCGACGACAATATCCTCAGACAGATTCAGTTTATAAATACAGGCTTCATTTTCAGGACCCTCTATGGTCCAATAAGTTTCGCCATACCCAAGTGCTTTCGCGATATTGTCGTGTTTTTATAAACCCTAGACCTTTATAGATGGCAACGGTAGACTGGCTCCGCTTTCAGCCAGACGAGGAGGCCAAGATTCTCTACGTGGACATCCTCGTCGGGCGGTTTATTGAACTCCAGCCAAGTGTGGAAGATACGGACAAGTTTTGTCGCGAACTTTATCCAGTTCTTGACAAAATTCAGGACCTGTGTGTCACGCGTGGTCTCAAGCAGGTGTGTTCAGCAGACCTGAAGGATGTCCAGGTCACTAAAATCAGACCAATGACTACGATGCACATCATATGGAACGTTTACGAGTACACAAAGAACTGTATTTTACTTCAAAAATGTCAGCTGTCCGGTGGTGGGGAGTTCTTCAATGCGCTCGTGGAAGGGGTCCGTGGATTCCTCCCACCATTCATGCGGAACCTCATCACGTTAATTCCTGAATAAAATTGTATATACTCGTGAGTAGATGAAGGCGATTTTGACGCTTCTGATGTTAGTGATAGTAATATTACTAGTTTTGAATGAACTAGCTCAAAGATTAGTAATTCCCTCCAGGTGGGCGTGGCATTGGGACCTCAATCCAAAAAAGACATTTCCAGTTCTGGAAGTTTCACCCACATGGAAGACGGACAAAATTCCCAAGATCATCCATCAAACGGCTCCGGCCGATGAATCTCAATGGCACCCTGCGTGGATCGAGTGTCAAAAAACATGGAAGGAGAAGTTTCCCGATTACGAGTATAAAATGTGGACCGATGAAGACATTGAAGAGTTGATCAAAACAAAATATGAATGGTTTTGGCCAACATATCAAGGGTACAGTAAAAAAGTGCGCAAGACCCAAGATGCTGCAAGGTGTATTATTTTGTATGAATATGGGGGAATATACGCAGACATGGACTACGAATGTATAGAAAATTTCATGGACCAGATACCCGATGGGAAAGTTTCAATTTCCGAAGATAGATTCATTGGCAGATGGTGTCATGGCTCTCATTATCTCAATGCACTTATGATGGGGCCTCCAAAACACCCATTCTGGAACTACGTGATGGCCAATCTAGAGCTATTTAAATATGGACGGAACCCTCTATGGTCCACCGCCTGTCATATAATTGAAGAGTCTGTTCGCGATTGCCCAGAGTCCATGTTCAACGCACTGAGCTACGCCGACTATACAGATGGCGGGAAATGGGCGAGACATTTGTGTACAGCTACATGGGTACAACCTGAACTTCGGGAAATTCAACGAGCTGTATATTTCAATGCATAAAATATGATTAACAAAACTAAAAGAATTATGACGGGTTTGAATCGTTGAAAACAAAGCCTAATTAAATAGGTAAAATCATAAGTTCGTTCTAGACCTATATCACCCTTAATAGTTGATTTCAATAAACCAATAAAAACCGAGTCGTCCACGCACTCTTGTTTTGCAATGGCTTCACGAGCACATAAAATCATAATTGGAAATCTGTTCAACTGGAAATCTATACCCACTTTCATGAATTTAGGTTCAAAAACTGAAATTTTTTTGGCGCACTCGAGACTGATCACATACGCATGAGTTCCGAGTGGCTGACCTTCGTATAAATTATTAGATACGTTAGTTTTTATTATAGGGGTTATTGGGCCGAGATTGATAACATCCCATGGCGTGTGCTTCACCTCGTCTAAAAGTTCATTCAATTTTGTTTTAAAATCTGGAACGAGACAAACGTCATCTTCACAAACCATTGCAAACTCGTAGCCTTTTTCGACAATATCCTTCCATACTCTGACATGGCTCATGGCGCATCCGTACTCGGAAGGGCTGATATAGATTCCTGAAGGGGCTTCGGCTCTTCCGTCTGTGGCTGAGAAGAATTCAACGTCGAGCCCTTCTCGAACGAACTCACCGCTAACGATTTCTTTTCTGTCAGGTCGGCGTTCGAGATTGATGCAATATATGTGCATTCCTGTGTTTCTAAATTATTTTTAAAACCGTCATCAATCGCATGCGTCAAGACATCAATTAAGTGCCAGGCTAGTATGGTCATTATGAACATCCGCGCCTTGACGTCCAGGTCCTTGGAGAATTTTAGAATCAAAATTGGAACCAAAATTGCAAACAGATGAACCCGCCAACTGGCTTTGTACTGCCCCTGCTCGAACGCCATGTAAAACCCATATGTGGCTGCGATTACAGCAAGTTCCAGCTTCATTACCAATTCAACTTAAAAAAAGAAGGCGTAAAAAACATCAAGGAATATGAGTGATCTACTTGTGTTCTACCCCCAAGGGAAGCATCTCCATATTGAGTTCCTTGGGGGCAAGTACATTGAGAAACAGCCAAAGACACCCCTGGAGGCGGCTGAGTTTTTACTGAAAATCAAGCCTGTCATTACCCAACTTGACGAATATGTGGAGAAGCATGGGCTCAAGGAAATCATAGAGTTGAACCTCAAGGGGGTCCCAATTTCAAAACTAAATTCAGACACGGCACTCCATCTCCTCAAGCTCATGATGGATATCCGACCTGACAAGGGGCTTCTTGAGAAAATCAAGATTACAAATTCCAACCCTATTTTCAACATGGTTTACATGGGTGTCAAGGGTCGCCTCCCTGCCCGCGTCAGGGACATTGTGGAGTTTGAAAACGACTCAAAGTTTTTTTAGTGCGTCACAGAGGGAGTCGCGCAGGCGACTCTTGATATCAAGTCCCAAGTTTTTTTAGTGCGTTAAATTATGACGAAGACTGAAGAGTCTCGTTGGCATCCAGATGAGCAAGAATTCCTGGCCAAATTAGAACAACAATGCAACACGTACTATGACTATCATAGTAAAGACCATGTGTACTACATGAAACTTGCGTCAAAGTTCAACATACCCATTCTAATAGTCTCTGCGGTCAACGCCTTGACGGCCGTGGCTCTCAACTCATTCATCGCTCAGGAATACGTCAGTGTGCTGAACGCCGTTCTGTCAGCAGGGACCGGAGTCCTGGGGTCCGTGCAGCTCTACATGAAAATCAACGAAAAGATGACGAATGCACTTCGGGCTTCTATACTCATGAAGCGTCTCGCTCTCAAGGTTTCCAAGGAGCTGAGTATAGAACCCCAAAATCGCGTGACGGATGGTCAGGCGTTTTTATCTGACTGTTTTTCTGAATTTAATACGGCTCTTGAACAGGGGAACCCTATTGAAAAGACCCTGGAAAACACGCTCGCCTTCACCCCAATTGTCAAAAAAGAAAAGTACTCTTTCATGAACATGGTAACGGGTTCACCTCGGAGGGAGTCACCGGACGCGACTAGTGCGTCGTACGGAAGCCTGTCACGTCTCGGGGAGCCTCGCGCCAAAAGGCTTTGGGGTCTCGTTGATAAAGCTCAAATAGCCGCTCGTTATCCTCCCGGATCATCGTCTCCTTTTCATCAGAACGGGTCATCCCCGGGGGGATCGACTCCAGAAGAACCGGATGTAGAGCTTGGAGCTCGGGGCTCCTGAGTTTCGCAACTTCAAAGCCCACATCCAAGTCAAGACCTGTATTTAGATCACGGATCCAGTAGTGCCCACAAGCCTCTTTCGTCTCTGGAATGACACAAAATCCCTTGACCATTTCAGATTTTATACCCTGATGGTCAAGAGATTTCTTGAGCAGAGCAGCGTGGTGAACCACGTTTCCAGAAACGTTGTGCATTTTGATTCTGAGAGCCAAGCGTCTGAGTTCCGAGTCCATATCTATTATATATTTTTGTTTCCTTATATTATGACGGGGTTCTCCGGTTTCCTATTGGGCATGTGCTTGACTCTCATCATAATAGTTATAGTTGCCAACACGGTTCCAGTCACTTGCCCTGCTCCAGTTGCCCGCTCACCCGCCTCTTAAAAAACTAGAGGGTAGTAATAACAATGGAGTCTCAGACAGTTTCGTCGGAACGGGACCCAATCCTCACACCGAGTCTGTCTCGTTTCACAACCTTTCCTATACGGTACAATGATCTTTGGGCACTGTATAAGAAAGCCATCGGGTCCTTCTGGACCGTTGAGGAGATTGACTTGGCGGGGGATCTCAAAGATTGGGAGCGTCTGAATGATTCAGAACGCCACTTCATCAAGATGGTCCTTGCATTCTTTGCCGCCTCTGACGGAATTGTGATGGAAAATATTGATCTAAATTTCTCAAAGGATGTCCAGATTGCAGAGGCTCGGTCCTTCTACGCGTACCAGAGCTTCAACGAGTCTATCCACTCCGAGACGTACTCGCTCATGATTGACAAACTCGTCCGAGACCCAGAGGAGAAGGCTGGCCTGTTCAAGGCAATAGAGACGTCGCCTGCTGTAAAGAAAAAGGCGGAATGGGCGCTCCGTTGGATCGGTGGGGAGGCGCCTTTTGCACAGCGCCTCGTAGCTTTCGCTTGCGTGGAAGGAATCTTCTTTTCGGGCTCGTTCTGTTCCATATTCTGGCTCAAAAAGCGTGGCCTCATGCCCGGTCTTTCATTCTCCAACGAGTTGATCAGTCGGGACGAGGGTCTGCACCAGGAGTTTGCAGTGACCTTGTATTCCCACCTCAAGGAGAAACTAGACGAGAATACTATTTTTCGGATTGTTATAGAGGCTCTGGAAATTGAGAAGGAGTTTATTACCCAAGCTCTACCATGCAAGCTTATAGGAATGGACGCAACGGACATGAACGAGTATATCAAGTTTGTGGCCGACAGACTCTTGAAACAACTTGGCTGTACACACTCTATTACGGCAAGCAACCCTTTCGACTGGATGGAGAACATCTCGTTGGAAGGGAAGACCAATTTCTTTGAGAAAAGGGTCGGGGATTATTCAAAGCACATTGTGGCTGAGGGTGACGAGGTTAGATTTGACGAGGAGTTTTGAAACTACGTTTCAAAACTGGGGACCTAAGCAGTCACCGAGTAGACGAAACGGTCCTGCTGATAGTGCTTGGTGTTCTCGTCATCCTGGTCATCACGCGTGACGAACTTCATGCCACCCGCAGTCAGGTACCCCGAACTCCGGCCAAATAGGGCGCCCAATATAGCCATGACGATAACGAACACGAGACCGTGGAGCAGAAGCCCCTGGATAGTCGGGACGCCGCTCGCGTCTGCGACCCAGCTTCCGAGCTGGCGCGTCGTTCTGTACGACACAGGGCTTGCCAATGCCGCGAAAACCAATATGGTAAGAAGACTACTCATTTAATATATTGTTATAAATTAAATGGATGGAGGAGCGATAGCAATTTTTATCATTTCTCTAGTTCTGTTCGTAATTGCTTTACTGATGGTGCTATATAACGAGTCTGTGACCCCGAGCCCAGCGCCTTCCACAGCATCTGGAAATAGCACCATGATAGGAGCACAGTGCTCTGTTGGATGCACTTGCTTTCCAAACCCGGACGCCACCCTGCCAAGCGACAAACCGACTCAAATGTGCGCGTACCTGAGTAACGACGCGTTCGTCAAGTGCAATCCTGAATGTTGCCAACCGACGTGTGTGAATCAGGATGTTCAGAATTTCAAGGTGAGATCTACAGTTCTTTAGTTACACTTGCCGCCGTAGCACGTGTGATAGCACTCGTTGCCGTTGTCGCAGTACTCACCAGCCTTTTTAGGGCCGTAGAAGTTTGACTTGTGAGTAATCAAAAGACGCATAAGAAAGCCCACGATGGCGATAAAGACGATGGCGTGAAGCACAAGGCCTGCAATAGTTGGCAGGCCTTCTGCGTTCGCAACCCACGCGCCAGCGATTCCACGTACGGTCTTGTACGCCGCGGGGCTGGCAATAACGATATAAGCTGCAAATGGAATGAGATAGTTCAGAGACATCTTAATTTAAGTCAAGAATTTACTGGGCATCCATGCCGACGTCAAAGTCGGCTGGGTGCATCTGCTGCCCCTGGATGCCACGGGAGTTGGTGACGTCCCACTTACCCCCGGACAGAAGTCCACCCTTCTCAATGGTAACGACGCCGCCGTAGCTGGAGGTCTTCTTACCGAACACAAGGCGCCACAGAAAGTGGGCAACTATCACAAAGACCAGGGCGTGCAGGAGCAGGCCTGCGGTGGTGGGCAGGCCGTCAGCGCTCGCCACCCAGCTTCCAAGAACCCCACGAACACCCTTGTACGTGGCTGGGTTGGACACGACAACGTAAGTGGCAAAGGGGACGGCGTACATCAGAGACATTTAGTATATACCGGGAATAAAATTTATTAACGGCACAGCCCCTTCTTCCGCTGAGTTGGGGTGCAAAAGATACCGTAAGAAGTCTGGCCACCGAACACGAGGCGGCTCAAAAAGTGAGCCACGATCACAAAGACCACGGCGTGCAGGAGCAGACCGGCGGTGGTGGGCAGGCCGTAAGAGTTGGAGATCCAGCCACCAGCCACTGATCGCGTCAGCTTGAAGGTCTCGGGGTTGGCAACCACGAAGAAAACAGCGAGGGGAACAATCTTCTTAATCCAGTCAGAGTCCATTTGGTACTATTTACTTGGAAATTATTTACTGAAGTCCAAGGCTGCCCATGAGTGCCCGGACCCGGTTCTCATGGCGGGTGCGGTTGTTGCCGCTGTTGTTGCTGGGGGGCGCGAAGTTGGGGCTGTTCAAGATGGCGTTCAAGTTTGCCCTGGTGAGCCCCGTGAAGTTCAGGTTCCGGTTGGCACGAGCCGCGGTGATCGCGTTCAACTTGCCGTTGGCGGTGTTTGACCGCGAGCCGACTCCTGCGTGACCCCAGAGACGGACCAGAGCTGCAGCCGCGCGGGCGTTTTTGTTGGCGGTGGGATTTTCAACAGGTTTGAAAAGGTTCAGCCGCTGAACCTGGTTAATCTTATTGGCGATTCTGGGGCGCAGGGTGTTTGGAACCTTCGTCTGAACTCGGCGCAGGTTGTTCAGAACCTTGTTGATTTTAGCCTGATTTGACCGGTTGGTCAGATTATTGGCATTGCGGAGAGCCTGGTTAGCGACAATACGCGCATTTAGACTATTATATCTGGCACGGGCATTCTCGGATGCGTTTTGTGGGTTGAAACCGGCGTTATTCAGTCGGGTCTTAATTCCACGAAGCTTATTCATGTTGTTACCTGCGTTGTTGACTTCGGCAAGGGCCTGATTGAGAAGGAGCTGTCTGCGCTGTCTGTTGTTCACATTTGTCTTGGGTTGAGACGTGTTCACATTACCCTTGACACGAGATGCAACAACTATGTTGGCAAGTCCATTTGACAGACCATTTTTCACCAACTTGTTTGAGTTTTTGACGCGGTTTGAAAGCAGGGCTCTCACATTGGCGTTGGTGACGCTCCCCTTGTTTCTTATGATGGTGTTCACTTTGTTAATATAGTTCACAAGGGACTTCTGAAGTTGATTAGACCCGCGAAGGTTTGGCTCCTGACCGCTCATTTTGGCGAAAAATCCCGCCATAGTTTACTGTACACGCCGAAAAAAAAGTGTGCTGTTGACGCCACATAAAGGAACCAACCGTAGAACAAGTAGAACAGAAGCAATGGCTCTCCAGATGTTTTCCACCTTCAACGCCTCCAACGTCTCCTTTTCCGATGTGCGCAAGAACGCCAAGGGCGGCAAGGCGGTCTACCTGAACGCACTTGGCGGTGGCAAGCTCATTTTCCAGCTGCCGCAGCTGCGTGCGCCTTTCGGCCTGAGTGAGTACAAGGACGAGGGCACCGGTCGCGTGAGCTACACACTGCCGCTGAGCCTTGACAAGCCCGAGATCCTTGAGGCGTTCGCCAAGCTGGACGCGCGGGTCCTGGACTACATCACTGAGCACTCTGAGGAGCTGCTTGGAAAGAAGATGAGCCGCGAGGTGATTTCCGAGGGCATGTACAAGTCGCCCGTCAAGCCGAGCACCAAGGAGGGTTACGCACCGGTCCTGAACCTCAAGGTGATCACCAACATCAAGGACGGTTCGCTTGCAACCGAGGCGTACAACTCTGCGCGTCAGTCTGTGCCTCTGACCGACCTGGAGAAGGGTCAGGCTCTGAGTGCGATTGTTGAGATCAACCAGATTTGGCGCACTCCGGCTGGCGTTGGTGTGTCCATCCGCGTCCACCAGGTCATGTTCGCTCCGACCAACAAGCTGAAGCCGTGCGCTTTTCTTGCGCCCGCAGACGAGCCCGTCTCCGACAAGGGATCCGAGGCTGCCGACGAGATTGAGTACGAGACCGACACCGATGCGGAGTAACAGCCCCAGTTCCGAAGGAACTGTCCTTTCCAACACGTCCAAATCCTACGGACTTGTCCGCATCCCAGACTTTGAACTATAACAAAATATGTGTAATAGGATATAATGAGCTGGATAAACTCCAGACAATTTACAATTTCTAACCGTAATGGTCGTCACTATGTGTTTCGTCGCAACAACGCCGGTAACACAGAGATCAACATCCCCGCCCACATCGTCAGCAAGGGACAGGCCATCGCGTGGCTCAAGGCGCACCCAAACAAGGTGGCGAACCCTACGCGTTACAGAGCCAAAGGTAGGCGCGCTGCCCCTTCAGTTAAAAAGCCAGGCGTCCCATACAAATACGTCCCACCACCGCCACCTAAACCCCCTGCGGGAGGCTGGCGGTATCCAGCTCCCAAACTGAGGCCTTACAAAAAGATGGCCAACATAACTGCAAGGAACAATTGGGACATGACGTGTGACCAGCTCAAAGACTCACTTGATTCTTTGACGCCTATCGGTAAGGGTCGTCAGGGTATAGTGTTTACAGCTAAGCAGCGCAGTGGTAACAAACGGCCATTCGCCGTGAAGATCGCACCCAGAGATCTATCGGCCAAGAAGCGTGGTGAACCTCAACCCGTAGATATTGAATACAATATTCAGTCAGCTGTTCAAGATTTGTCCCCGAATGTCGTGCGCCTATACAAGAATATGCGCTGCACGAACTTTATCACACCGGCCCAGATGAACATGCCCAACGTACAGAACTCGTCACATTACGACAAATCGCAGCAGGGTATCCTCCTCATGGAACTCGCCACCGGCGGATCGTTGGATTCTTGGCTGAAAAAGCAGACCAAGGTTGATGACAAGATTATGTCCAATATCATCTCGGACATTCTTGGAGCCCTCTTTAAGATCCAAAAGAAGTACCCATATTTCAGACACAACGACCTTCATATGCAGAATGTGTTTGTCGCGGACCGTGGATTCCTCATAGGCGACTTTGGGTGGGCCCGTCTGAAAAAGTCAGGTACCAATCCCGCAGTGAACACGGCCAATGGGACAAAGACGGCGTCATTTTGGGGAGTGGGTCCCAGCACTGACGAGCGTTACGACCAGCACCTATTTCTGAATGAATTGCTTGATTGGGCCCAGAAGCACTCACCGGCAGACCATCCCAAGGCTATAGCGTTCTTGAAGATGGCCGTACCACCCGGGTATCGTGGATCAAAGGACTTCCATGTCTCAGAGTGGCGCCTCAAATACGGGGACCCGTGCACAGGTCTGCCTTCACTGGCTCAAATTCTGAGTAATTCTTTCATATCTGGAAAGAAGCGCCTCGGGTCACCCAACCTCAAGGCGGCCAAGGCGGCACTCAAGCTCGTCAAGATTAAACGTATTTTGTCTGTGAATTTGCAAAAGGCCAAGGCGAAGCTCAAGGCTAAGAATCTGCGCAAGCCCGTGCGCCTCATCACAAGTCTACAGTTGAGAAAGGCCAGAGAAAAGCTCAAGATGGTGGCCCGTCCCAAGCCCAAGCCGCGCATCACAGGACGCAATCTGCGTGCGGCCAAGGCGAAACTGAAGGCCATTGCCCGTCCCCGCCTCCCGAGCCCTCTGAGCCCTTTGGGTCCACCCAAAAAGAAGGTGGTGGTGCCCAAGGCTCTCCTCAAAAGCGCTAAATTCAACAAATTAGTGGAGAAAATATGGAAGAATTCAGGCGCCGCATCAGGTGCCAATTTCCAAAACGCGTGGAACAATTCTAGAATGAAGGCGATCGGAGTTATTGAGAACCGTCTGCGTGCCAACAAGGCGGCGTTCACGCCCAGCCCACCCAAGCCGCGTGGCAAGACGCCACCCAAGCCACGTGCCAAGACTCCAAGCCCGGCGAAGCGTCTGAACTATAGACTGAGTCCCTCATCAGGCCGCCCGAAGATTTCTAAAAACACGGGTCGGTGGGTCTATGCCAATCTCCACTATTCCATGGATGAACTCAAGGCGTTGGCTGCCAGTATGGGCGTTAACCTCAGGGGTCTTCGCTCAAAGGCTAATATAGCCAAAAGGATTTTCTCCGTTTAAAGCAAATGATGAAGCGCAAGGATATGATTCTGTTCGCCCTGCTTGGCCTCGCCATCCTCCTGCTTACGTTCCGTGCCGTCTCCTTCGGCGACATGCTCACGCCCCCAGACAAGGGCAACGTCATCATGTACGGCTCCAAGACGTGCCCATGGTGTATGAAGCAGGAGAAGTACCTGATTGACAACGGTCTGCCATACACGTTCGTTGACTGCAAGGATGGACAGTGCCCTGATTTCGTGTCGGGGTTCCCGACTCTGCTGGTTGACAACGTGGTAAAGGTTGGGTACACTGAGGTCTGAAGGAAAGCCGCGCTTTTCTTCAGCCCCGAAGGGCATTTTTTAGTTTTTAAATTAATTGCTTAGCACTTGAATGCAGCAACGGCTACGGCCAGCAGGAAGGTGTTCCACAGGGAGTCCAGTGGCTTGAGGATGGTCACGTGCTTGACCAGCGACTGGTTCCATAGGAAGCGCAGGACAATGGTCAGAATCACAATGTAAATAGCAAACACAATCAGGTTGTAAATCATCTCCTTCTGGGTGCGAGACTGGAGAATGTTCAGCATCTTTTTATTAGTGGGCAAGAAAAAAAGTCCCTAATAATAAGATGACCCTTGTAAGCAAGGGGGTGGTTAGTCGTAGTAAATTGAAGAAACCCCCTGTGCGCAAAACTAAGAAGGTGACTGTGAGCAAGACTAGAAAGACTCCTGTTAAGAAGGTTACTCTGAAGAATGGCAAGCCAAATCCATGGGCCCCAAAGTACACATGGGCACCCTGGGGGACCAAGGGGGTGGTTCACGACAACTGCTACGACTATGCGTTCGGATCCTATTCAAACAATAGGACTTCAAAGAGCGTTCCTGGAGACCGTAGCGGAAACAAGGCGAACGGTCTGACGTTCACGACGTGCGCTGGAATCGCCAAACGCGTTCTGGGCGACAACCCTGGAAACGTCTATAAGATGTCCAACCCAAATGCCAAGACCAGGCCTGGATTCTACAAAGTGATGTGCTTCGTTGCTCCATCAAATGATTTTGGAAATTCAACTGGTGATTTCCATTGGTACAAAGAGATTAGTGCAATTCGCTACAAAATTCGTCCAGGAGATACGATTGGTGCACTTGCCAAGTTTTTCCACGTCACACCCAAGACGATCCAAGGTGCGTTAGTCAAGGCGACTCGTGCAATGAACAACAGCAACGGCCGAGTTGCGAACGATGAGGAGGAGCTCCGTGTACTGAACAAGCTCACCGCGGCTTCCAAGAGTCTCAGGCTTCCTGTGGGCAAAGTCATAGACTTTCCCGTGAAGCTCTGGAGTCACAAGACGGGGTGGGCTGGGGGGCCGCTTATCGTTGATGCGTCTGGCAAAACAATCACGGACCCCCGAAAGGCGGACCGAAACTATAAACCAGGTTTTCACTATACCAAATTTTGCTCGGCGTATGGAGTTCGGCGTGGGTTCGCCAAGACGGGCAACAATTCAAACAGAAATGGTTCTAAGCAACAAAATGGTCTGGCGGCACTGGTAGGCCGAGCTCTCTGAGGATATCCTGCAGAACCTCTGTGGGGTCAACTTCAAACTGTAAATCTGTATAAAATCTTCCGTTGGAAGGAATAAGCTGCCTAAAATCAATTCCAAAACCCTCTATGATGGATGTGATATTTGACGTGTCAAAATCAGATGTGTGTCTCTGAGAGTCTTGGGTTCTTTCTATGATGAGTCTACACCTGTACGTTGGAACGTCAAACGGCACTCGGCACATGGGGCAGGTGGGATCGGGACCTGTGCATGAGGTTTTCCAACGGTTGAGACATTTTATATGAAATTCATGACCACAATCCAATTTACGAACAGCACTTTGACCACCCATATACGCAAGGCATACTGAGCATTGCGTACCTTGGTGCTGCCAACATCTTTCCTGATTGTCTTTCGTAAATTGTTTACATTGATCCCCTGATAAAGTTTGGGCCCCACACCTTGGCCTTGTGGTCATTAATCTATTCATGTATTAGTTTCTTACCGGGATCGCCGCGCGCGTTGAACCTCAGCTTCAAGTGACTTGATGGCGTCACGGTATTTTTCACGAATATTCTCCTCCACATTTTTGCGGAAAATAACTATAGGGTCATCGTCCTGTTCCATACGGCACTGCGGGCACTCTATGCTGGTCTCAAACCAGGTCATGATGCACTTTTGATGGAACACGTGTTTGCACTTGAGCTTCTTGTCAGTTCGCTTAGTAGCCTCAAGACAAACGGCACATGTGTTGGAAAGATGTGCACGACACTTCCCGTCCTCCACCGCTTTTTGTTTGCATTTGGCTCCACCGAGGGTCAGAGCAGAACAATTCATACTCCACTGAAATAATCTTAGAGATTTCTTCGTGAATTTCTTCCACACTCCTGTTGGCGTTGATGACGTGAACTTTGCACGGTACAGACCTTATAAGGTTTTTGTACTCGGCGTCAAGTTCAAGCCAGTACTCTTTTGTAACACCCGAGTCGCCCGTCTGATGGCGCTGCTGGATGTGCTCCCAAGCAAGCTCTGGGTTTTTAGAAAGGAAAATATACAAATCTGGATACCAAGCAAATTGATCATAAAACTTGGCGTAAGTTGCGTCCTCTTCATTGGTCACCAACCCCTTCTTGAGCAGTACCGGCCAAAAGACCCATCGGGAGCTGAGGAGTGACCGCTCGTAAATGACCGGCGCCTGGGTTTTGATAGGCCGAAGCGTCTGCAGGATAACCATATGAAAGTAAAAAGACCAACGCTTTGGATCTTTATAAAATTCCTCGAGAGGCCATTCATCAATGGGCTCCCGGCGAACTCGTAGTCCCTTTTTTTCAAGAAGATTCAGCTGGGTCGTCTTCCCAGAACCGATGTTACCGTCAATAACAATCTTCATACATTAAATACGTGTCTTTCCTTTACTTGGAATAGGGTTCCTTTTGGAATTTTGACGTTCCGGAGGCTGGGGCCGTCACGGGGGGGGGGGAGGGGGTGGGG
>Ga0114974_10000302_pt1 | contig 41862 bp, 39 predicted proteins | sample S_130206_EF_Meta_FD_87318 | JGI IMG/M metagenome (GOLD analysis project Ga0114974, IMG submission 87318) | Freshwater microbial communities from Lake Simoncouche, Canada to study carbon cycling - S_130206_EF_MetaG | ecosystem: Environmental > Aquatic > Freshwater > Lake | place: Lake... | reverse complement strand
CTTGACCCTCTTATAACGATCCTCTAAAGTGGGAGGAAGTGTGAAAAAGTGGGGTAAATGGTGTTTCAAGGTGCGTCAGCTCTCAATTTAGATGCAAAAGGACGAATGTCGGTTCCGGCAAAGCATCGTGACGCCTTATTGGTCCAGGGTGAGGGTCGAATTACGCTTACAAAGCACCCAGATGGTTGCCTTCTGCTATTTCCAAGGCCTGAGTGGGAGACTTTTAGATCTAGAGTTGCGCAATTACCAATGGATGCACATTGGTGGCGCAGAATTTTTCTTGGCAATGCAGTAGATCTCGATTTGGATGGCGCTGGCCGTATTTTGGTGAGCCCAGAATTGCGTGCGGCTGCTGATATTGAAAAAGAAGTCATCTTGCTCGGCATGGGTAGTCACTTGGAATTATGGGATGCAGCAACCTATGCTGCAAAAGAACAGGCTGCGATTGCGCAAGGCATGCCTGAAGCACTCAAGCAATTTAATTTTTGATGACAGGGTGCCATGAACATAACTCATCGCCCAGTGTTACTGGCCGAGGCGGTGACGGCGCTAATCAATGGCCCACTCATTCAAGAACCAGATGCAGCAAAAAATATTTTACTCATCGATGGCACCTTTGGGCGCGGTGGTCATACACAAGCTTTACTCAAGCAGTTACCCTCATCGGCTCGCATCATTTCTTTCGACAAAGATTTGGATGCAATTGCAGTAGCACAGCAGATCAACGATCCTCGCTTACAGATTGTGCACGACAGCTTTGCACAAATGGGTCAGTACGCCGAGCCAGAATCAGCCGATGGAATTTTGCTGGACTTAGGGATCAGCTCACCTCAAGTGGACGAGGCACATCGTGGATTTTCATTTCGTCGCGAAGGTCCTTTGGACATGCGCATGAATACAGAGCATGGTTTAACGGCTGCACAGTGGTTGGAGCAAGCACCGCAAGAGGAAATCACTCACGTGATTAAGACTTACGGAGAAGAGCGTTTTGCGTTTCAAATTGCGAGGGCGATTGTTGCCAAGCGCGAACAAGGTTTGTCACCACAAACGACTACACAGCTGGCCAGTCTTATAGCAAGTGTTGTCCGCACGCGTGAAGCCGGTCAAGATCCTGCCACCAGAACTTTTCAAGCGTTAAGAATATTAATTAATCGCGAGTTAGAGGATTTAGAGTTGGGCCTGAAAGCAGCGCTGAAATTATTAAAGCCGGGCGCCAGATTAGCAGTCATTAGCTTTCATTCTTTGGAAGACCGAATTGTGAAGCAATTTATGCAGGCCCACTCAAAAGTAGAGGTGCCTCGTGGTTTACCAGTCCGCGAAAAAGACTTGCCGCAAAGTGCTTTAGAAATCATTGGACGTGTCAAGCCAAGTGAAGCAGAGGTTTTAGAAAATCTGCGTGCTCGTTCGGCCATTATGCGCGTAGCTGAAAAGCGCTTGGGATCGGTTACATGAATCGAGCGACCTTAACCTTGCTTATTTTATTAGTCATTTGCGCTCTTTCGCTAGTGGCTGCACAACAACGTGCGCGTAAGTTATTTATTACGTTAGAGCGTGCTCAAATTGAAGAGCGAAAATTAAATCAGGAATGGCTACGTCTCGAATATGAGCAACGTAATCTTTCTAAATCAGCTCGTATACGTGATGTGGCGCGAAATCAATTACGTATGTCATCGATCTCTCCTGAGCGTACTTTGTACCTAAAGGAAGTCAAATGAGACCGGTTGGCTTTTCTACTACCCCCAATTTAGTCTTACGCCTGCCCATGTGGCGGTCGCGTTTGATGCTATTTCTTTTATTCTTTGTCTTCATGTTGTTGTTGATCAGGGCGTTTTGGATCCAAGGCCCAGGAAATGCTTTTTATGAAGCTAAAGGAGTGCGAGGCACGCAACGTGAATTAGAGCTACCAGCAAGTCGTGGAAAAATTCTGGATCGCAATGGGCAAGTCATTGCAACAAGTCTTGAAGCAAAGTCTGTGATTGCTTACAACGACACAGTACCAGACGATCTTTCTCCTGAAAAAGTCAAAGCGCTTGCTAATCTGTTGCAAATCAGCGAGGCAGAATTGCGTAAGAAGCTGAAAGAAGAGCGTAAGCAAATATTCTTAAAACGTCAGGTTGATCCAGCTGTCGCCCAGAAAATTAAGCAGTTAGAAATTCCAGGTATTGGTTTGAATAACGAATATCGACGCTTCTATCCAGAGGGTGAGGCAATGGCGCACGTTGTTGGCTTTACTAACGTAGAAGACCGCGGCCAAGAAGGAATGGAGCTTTCTAGAGAGAAAGAGCTCGCTGGTCATCCGGGGCAAAGAAGAGTGGTCGTAGATCGTCTTGGTAGAGTAGTGGAAGAAATGGCGATCTTGCAATTGCCACAAAATGGTAAAGACTTAAGCCTTTCTATCGATAGCAAGATCCAATATTTAGCCTATAACGCAGTGAAGAGCGCGGTTGAAAAGCATCAAGCTAAAGCTGGGGGTGCCGTAGTGTTAGATACCCAAACTGGTGAAATTTTGGCATTGGCTAATTATCCTAGTTATAACCCGAACGATCGCAAGTATTTAACGGGTGAGCAATTACGGAATCGCGTACTGACAGATACTTTTGAGCCTGGCTCAACCATGAAACCCTTTACGGTTTCATTAGCGCTTGAAAAAGGGCAAGTACAACCAAATACTCAAATGGTGATTGGCGCGAAATATTTAATTGGACCCAAACCCATTACAGATACACATCCTTATGGCACCTTAACGGTTGCACAAGTGATTCAAAAGTCTAGCAATATCGGTACTGCTAAATTGGCTATGAATACCAGCCCACAAGAAATGTGGGATCTATATACGGCTGCGGGTTTTGGACAAGCTCCGAAGATTGGATTCCCTGGCGCTGTTGCAGGAACTTTGCACCCTTATAAGAAATGGGTCCCATCCGATCAGGCGCGTATTGCATTTGGTTATGGCATCTCTTCTTCGCTTTTTCAGTTGGCAAGGGCATACACCATCTTTGCCCGTGACGGAGAATTAGTGCCATTAACAATTGAGCGCAGTCCTGAATTTAAGACAGGCACTCCCGTTATTTCAGCTAAGACTGCAATCGAAATGCGTAGCATGCTTGAAACAGTTACTGAGCCTGGCGGTACAGCGCTTAAAGCGCAAGCTGAAGGTTTTCGTGTCGGTGGAAAAACGGGGACAGCGCACAAGTTAGTCGGTAAGGGTTATGGAAATAAATATCGCGCCTACTTTGCTGGGTTGGCGCCGATTAGTGCACCTCGCATTGTCGTGGCAGTCATGATTGATGAGCCAACCAAAGGTGGTCACTATGGCGGTGAAGTAGCAGCACCAGTCTTTTCGACCATCGTTAGCGAAACACTTCATACCTTGAATGTATTGCCTGATGCCAAAGTAAGACAGATGGTATTACAAGATAAAGCGCCCGAAGAGATTCGCACTGCTAATGTACAAGCTCAACATGTGGTTCTGAAAAGATGAGTGCAGCATTGAATATAGAACCCAATCACTTGATTGAACTTCTACACAGCCTAGCGAATACCTCTGCAAAGGTAAGTGCGGATAGTCGCCAGATACAGCCTGGCGATATCTTTTTTGCCTATCCAGTAGGTCATGGCAATGCTCTGAGGGATGGTCGTCAATATATTGATGCGGCTCTAGCAAATGGTGCGGCGGCCGTTGTATTTGATCCTGCTGATATTGGAGCTCAATATTTGGGTCATCCACAATGTGTGGCAGTTGAAAATCTCGCAGCTAAGGCGGGTGAGATTTGTGCGCAATGGTATGGCTATCCTAGCCAGAAACTTCAAATGATTGGTGTCACCGGCACCAATGGCAAGACGAGTATTACCCAGTGGCTAGCATCAGCTCTTGATGGCGCTCATCATCGCACTGCTGTGCTGGGTACTTTGGGTACAGGTTTTATGGGATCGTTATTGCAGACTGGGTATACAACCCCGGATGCTCCAAAGCTTCAAACACAATTGCATGAACTATTGAGTGCAGGTGCTAAACAAGTAGTGATGGAAGCTTCTTCTCATGCTTTAGAACAAGGACGTATTGCTGGTACCCAATTCAATTGTGCAGTCTTTACAAATCTGACACAGGAGCATTTGGATTACCACGGCAGTATGGCTAATTATGCTGAGGCAAAAGCAAAGTTATTTCAGTTTGCTGGCTTAGAACATGCCGTTATTAACTTTGATGACGCATTTGGTCGTGAGTTAGGAATGAAGCTTTTGGCTAAAGGCACTATCAAGGTATGGGCTTATGCTTTAAGTAAAGAAGCATTAAAAGGATTTGAAAAATTTGGTGAGCACTTACAGCGAATCTATGCAAAAGATAGTGTTCTCTATGGCGTTGGGTATGACGCGCTATTTGTGCATCAAGGTGTTAGTGAAAATACGCTTCATATTCCAGTGATCGGGGAATTTAATTTAAGTAATGCTTTAGCTGTCTGGGCTGTATTGCTAACGCAAGGTCTGACAAGTGATGAAGCAAGTAAATGTGTTGAGAAACTTCGGCCTGTTCCGGGTCGCATGGAGCTCATACCGCTTGGTAAGGTTAATAAATCTGAAGCTTTATTAGTTGTGGTGGACTATGCACATACTCCTGATGCTTTACAAAAGACTCTACTAGCGATTCGCCCAATTGCAGAACAGCGATCAGGAAAAATTTGGTGTGTGTTTGGTTGTGGCGGTGATCGCGATCTTGGCAAGCGTCCACAAATGGGTGCTGTAGCAGAGCACCTTGCAGATCACGTCATTATTACTAGCGATAACCCTCGCTCCGAAGATCCTTTGGAAATCATGAAGATGATTCGTGCCGGTATGAGTCACGATGCGCAGAATATTCAAATGTTGGCGGATCGTGCAGCTGCCATTATGGCTGCCGTTCGTCATGCTGATAGGCATGACATTGTCTTGGTAGCAGGTAAAGGTCATGAAACTTCACAGGAAATTGGCGGTAAAAAATTCGATTTTTCTGATCAAGAGCATATTCTCTTAGCAGCGGGGGGTGGAGTTTGATGACAACCCTTGCGCAAGTGCAGGCCATGCTCCCAGGCAGCACGCTGATGAATAGTTCTGAAATCGCAGCAGAACAGATCATGATTTCTAGAGTGGGCACAGATAGTCGCCAAATTGAAGTGGGTGAATTATTTGTTGCCCTAGCGGGTGAGCGTTTTGATGCCCATGATTTTTTATCTGATGTAGCTAAAGCAGGCGTAGGCGGAGTGCTGATTAGTCAGCAAGATAAATGTCCAGCAGATTTAGCAGCAATCTGTGTACCCGATACCAGAATTGGCTTGGGAGAGTTAGCTGCAGCATGGCGTGCAAAGCATCCAATTCCATTAGTTCTGGTTACCGGTAGCAATGGCAAGACTACAGTAAAGGAAATGATTGCTTCAATTTTCAAGGCAGCGGTTGGTGAAGATTGCACCTTAGTCACAAATGGCAATCTCAATAATGAGATTGGGCTACCACTCACCTTATTAAAATTACGCTCGACTGATCGCCTCGCAGTGGTAGAGCTAGGAATGAATCATCCAGGCGAGACGGCTGTATTGGCTGCGATTGCACAAGCCAATATTGCTCTGATTAATAACGCGCAACGTGAACATCAAGAATTTATGGCAACAGTAGCTGCAGTTGCCGAAGAACATTCTGCTGCAATTAAAGCTTTACCAAAAGACGGGGTAGCAGTTTTTCCAGCAGACTCAGAATTTGCTGAGGTGTGGCATAAGGCTGCTGACGGTAGAAAGATAATCGATTTTGTATTGTTATCTGGCTCATCTTCTGTAAAGGCTTCCGTTACCGGGCGTCTTTTAAATGATGGTCAAGTGCAAATACAAACAGAGCAGGGGGTCTTGCAGATTCGTCTCAATACCTTAGGCAGTCATAACGTTCGCAATGCTTTAGCAGCGAGTGCTGTCGCCTTAGCCGCCGGAGTGAGTCTTGAGAAAATCAAACAAGGACTTGAAGCGTTTTTACCCGTCAATGGTCGCATGCAGGCAAAGCATATTGATAGTAATTACACCTTGATTGACGACAGTTATAACGCAAATCCCGATTCAGTAAGAGCTGCAATTGATGCTTTAAAGCAAAGTGGAAACAGCTCTTGGTTAATTCTGGGTGATATGGGTGAAGTAGGCAATCAGGGCCCAGAATTTCATCGAGAAGTAGGGGCTTATGCTGCCGCGCAGGGAGTCAATAAGTTATTTACCCTAGGTGAACAATGTCAGTTTGCGATTGCTGGTTTCGAAGACACTAAGAAAACCCTCTCACTAACGACTAGTTCATTACATTTTGTAGACATGGACCTGCTTATTGCGCAATTAAGAAATGAATTACAGGGACAGATAGCTCATGGCAATCGGCATTTGAATATTTTGGTTAAAGGTTCTCGTTTTATGCGTATGGAGCGTGTAGTACAAGCCTTGTTAGAGGAGGCTAAGGCATGCTCTTAATCTTGGCGCAATGGTTACAGGATGATTTTGGATTCTTTAGAGTCTTTAATTACATTACTTTCAGAGCAGTGCTTGCAACAGTGACCGCACTATTAATTGGCTTAGCAGCAGGCCCTTGGGTGATTCGTAAATTGACTGCTTTGAAGATGGGTCAAGCAGTTCGCAACGATGGACCACAGACACATTTAGTTAAGTCAGGCACACCTACAATGGGTGGCGTATTAATCTTGATCGGCATTTTTGTTTCTTGCATGTTATGGGCCGATCTGAGTAATCGTTTTATTTGGATTGTAATGATTGTGACGTTTGGATTTGGTCTGATTGGTTGGGTAGATGACTATCGCAAGGTTACTCACAAAGATCCCAAAGGAATGCCTTCAAGAGAAAAATTTATGTGGCAGACCCTCATTGGTTTATTCGCCGCAATCTATTTAGCTTTTTCAGTTTCAGAGGTAAATAACCTGAAAGTATTGCAACTTTTTTACGATTGGCTAAAGAGTGGCTTTGCCTTAGATCTGCCTGCTAAAACGAATTTACTCTTACCCTTTATGAAAGAGGTGAGCTATCCACTAGGAATCATGGGCTTCATTATCTTGAGTTACTTAGTGATTGTGGGAAGTAGCAATGCAGTTAATCTGACAGATGGTTTAGATGGCCTAGTCATCATGCCTGTGATCTTAGTAGGCGCAGCATTGGGAGCGTTTGCTTATGTAATGGGTAATGCAATCTATGCGAAGTATTTATTGTTTCCATATATTCCTGGCGCTGGTGAGTTATTGATCTTTTGTGGCGCCATGGGTGGAGCGGGTTTAGCTTTCCTTTGGTACAACGCGCATCCAGCACAGGTATTTATGGGCGACGTTGGTGCCTTGGCTCTTGGTGGCGCACTGGGAACCATCGCAATCATCGTTCGACAAGAAATAGTTCTATTTGTGATGGGCGGCATTTTTGTGGCTGAAACACTTTCTGTTATGTTGCAAGTGCTCTGGTTCAAATTTACCAAGAAACGCTTTGGTGAGGGACGCCGTATTTTTCGGATGGCTCCTTTGCACCATCACTTTGAGTTAGGTGGCTGGAAAGAAACACAAGTCGTGGTTCGTTTCTGGATTATCACCATCCTATTAGTTTTAATTGGCTTATCTAGCCTGAAATTACGGTGAGCCAAAAGTAAATATGCTTAATTTAGAAAATACTTTCGCAAATCCTACTGCAATAACGAATGCTGGCTATGAAGCGCCCAAGCGTTTTTTAATCTTAGGTCTCGGAGAGTCTGGTGTTGCCATGGCTAAATGGTGCTTACGAAATGGCGCTTCTGTTCGTTTCGCCGATACTCGAGATCAGTCTAAATTTACCGATACGCAAAATGCCTGGTTAGAGGAGTTAAAGTTTGCTGGTCTTAAAGATATTCAATTTGGACCTTTAGTCGATGACTGCTTGGCTGATATTGATGTGATTGGCATCAGTCCGGGATTGTCCCCATTAAAAGAACCAACTCAATCATTTTTAGTAAAAGCTAGAAAATCTAGAGTAGATGTTTGGAGTGAGATTGAGTTTTTTGCCCGTGCACTAGCTGCTCTTGAGCGTATGGCCTTAGCACGCAACTCATCTTATGCATCAACAGTGCTCGCCATTACTGGGACAAACGGTAAGACAACAACTACTGCGCTTACAGGTCAATTGTGTGAGCGAGCTGGTAAGAAGGTGGCGGTAGCAGGAAATATCAGCCCAGCAGCTTTAGAAAAATTAATGTCTTGTTTGGATCAATCCGATCAGCTAGAAGATATGCCTGATATTTGGGTGTTGGAGTTATCGAGTTTCCAGTTGGTTTACACCTCTACTTTAAATGCTACTGCTGCCACTGTTCTTAACCTTTCCCAAGACCACTTAGATTGGCATGGCGATATGTCGTCGTATGCGGATGCAAAGGCCAAAATATTTGGTGATGACACAATTTGCATCTTAAATCGTGATGATCCTTTGGTAATGGGATTGCTTTCTGAAGATCAAAAAGCGAAGCGCTCCATACTGACCTTTGGTGCAAATCAACCTGATGAGCAAGGTGCATTTGGTATCGAGCATGACTTGCGCGCTGGAGGGATTGATTGGCTGGTATGGGCTGAGATTGATGAAGATATTGAGCTAAAGCCTAGGCGTCGTCGAAAGAGTGCTGCAGTGGAAGAAGATGAGCCTTTGCGTTTGAAGCGCTTAATACCAGCTGATGCGCTTCGTATTCGTGGACGCCACAATGCATTAAATGCCCTTGCTGCATTAGCTCTAGCTAGAGCAGCTCATTTACCCATGAATATTTTGTTACATGGTTTACGTGATTACCATGGGGAGCCCCATCGCGTTCAAAGTATCGCGATTGTCAATGATGTCGAGTATATCGATGACAGTAAGGGTACAAATGTAGGTGCAACTGTTGCGGCATTAAACGGCTTGGGAAATAGTGCGGCTGGCAAGCGAATTTGGTTGATTGCTGGTGGTGATGGAAAAAGTCAAGACTTTAGCGCATTGCGCGAACCTGCATTACGCTTTGTCAAGGGTGCCTTCTTAATTGGCCAAGATGCAGGGAAAATTGCTGAAGCCCTCAGTGAACAAGTGCCATGTACTAATAGCAGTACCTTGAAAGCTGCAGTTCAAGCAGTTGCTAGACAAGCCCAATCGGGCGATCTTGTTTTGCTATCGCCTGCCTGTGCGAGCTTTGATCAATTTCGTGATTACGTTGAGCGCGCTGAAGTATTTTTCTCTGAAGTTGAAGAATTGAGTATGCGCCTCGAAGGAGTTCAAGTATGAGCTTAAGAGAAAAACTATTTCCTGAAAATCGTATGGGCCTCAACCGATTCTGGAGTTTCTCAAGGGGCGGCATTGATAATTTCCGCAGCGGCTTAAGAGACGCCGTATCTGGTGTAGAGCAAACTCGTTCACGCATGATGGATTATGACCAGTTACTAGTTTGGGCAGTTTTATCATTAGCATTGATTGGTTTAGTAATGGTGTATTCAGCCTCAATTACTTTGGCTGATGGCCCAAAATATGCCAATTACAGCAGCAATTTCTTCTTGATACGCCACCTCATCTCTTTGAGCATTGCTATCGGTGTGGCAATTTGGGTATTTAAGATTCCTACAAGGGTTTGGGATCGATATTCACCGCTCATTTTTGGATTAACTGTTCTGCTTTTAATTGCTGTTCTCATTCCTGGCATTGGTAAAGGCGTTAATGGCGCCAAACGTTGGATTATGTTGGGCCCCCTGAATTTTCAGCCTTCAGAGTTAATGAAGTTTGCTGCAGTAATCTTTGCTGCAAGTTATACCGTGCAGCGCCAAGAGTATCTGCACTCATTTGTAAAAGGCATGTTACCAATGGGTGTAGCAGTCGCTTTGGTTGGTGGCTTGCTAATGGCTGAGCCTGATATGGGTGCCCTGGTGGTGATAGCCTTAATAGCATTTGGAATTTTATTTTTAGGCGGAATCAATGCCAAATTATTTGGCGGCCTCATTGTGGTCGGCTTTTTAAGCGTGGCAATCATGATTGCTCTGTCGCCGTTTCGTCGTGGACGAATGCTTGCTTTTATGGATCCATGGCAAGTGGATAACGCTGCAAATAAGGGGTATCAATTAACGCATTCACTAATGGCATTTGGCCGGGGGGAATGGTTTGGTACAGGGCTTGGTGGAAGTGTAGAGAAACTGCATTACCTGCCGGAGGCCCATACTGATTTCATCATGGCTGTGATTGGAGAGGAGCTTGGCTTTGTAGGTGTAGTGGTAGTGATCTTCCTCTTTTATTGGATTGTTCGGCGCGCTTTCATCATTGGTCGTACAGCTTTGCAATTGGATCGAAGTTTTGCTGGTTTAGCAGCAAAAGGCGTTGCAATTTGGATTGGTTGGCAAGCGTTTATCAATATGGGTGTGAACCTAGGCCTATTACCAACCAAAGGTTTGACATTGCCATTAGTCAGCTATGGCGGTTCAGGAATTTTGATGAATGCGGTAGCAATCGCCATGTTGCTTCGGATTGATTATGAGAATCGGATTTTGATGCGTGGAGGGAAGTTGTGACAAAACCCTCAATTCTGGTGATGGCTGGCGGTACTGGCGGGCATATTTTCCCAGGCCTTGCCGTCGCTGAATATTTGCGGGTCTGTGGCTGGCATGTGGCTTGGTTGGGTAATCGAAATGGGATGGAGTACCGCCTGGTGAAATCCTGCGATTTTCCTTTTGAATCAGTAGATTTTGGTGGCTTACGGGGCAAAGGGATCAAGGCCAAACTGATGCTGCCAATGAATTTGATGCGAGCTTGTTTTCAAAGTTGGAAAATTATGCGCCGCCTTAAACCGAGCGTAGTTTTAGGTATGGGCGGCTATATTACTTTCCCTGGCGGCTTAGTCACTAAATTATTAAAGCGCCCCTTGGTTTTACACGAATCTAATTCGGTTGCTGGTAGTGCAAATCGTGCTCTGGCCAACATTGCGATGCGAGTTTTAACAGGATTTCCAGACACGATTCACTCTGCAGAGTGGGTTGGCAACCCTATACGTGAAGAGTTTGATCGCATCCCTTTGCCAGCATTACGTTACGAGGAGCGGCAAGGCCCCTTATCGATTTTGGTTGTTGGTGGAAGTTTGGGTGCTGTAGCTTTAAATGAAAATATTCCAGCAGCTTTGGCATTGATTCCTATAAAAGATCGGCCCAAGATAATCCACCAGGCAGGCGATAAGCATTTGGCGGAACTACAAGTTCGTTATGAGCAGTTGGGTGTTACGGCGGATATTCGCCCTTTTATTGACGATATGCCAGCGGCATATGCTCAAGCAGATTTAGTCATTTGTCGCTCAGGGGCAATGACTGTTTCTGAGTTAGCCGCCTGTGGCGTTGCATCTTGTTTGGTCCCATTTCCATATGCGATTGATGATCATCAAACTGCTAATGCAAAATTTTTGTCGGATGCAGATGCCGCAATATTGTTACCACAGCCATTGCTCAATGCTCAGGATTTGGCATTAATGATTCAAAATATAAATCGCTCTGATCTCAAAGCGATGGCTTTGCGTGCCCATGCTTTATCTAAGCCGCACGCGACTCAACGAGTTGCCGAGGTTTGTGCAAATTGTGCGGGAGTGGGCGTATGAAGCATATCGTTCAGCAAATTCATTTTGTCGGCATTGGTGGTGCAGGCATGAGCGGTATCGCCGAGGTCTTGTTAAATTTGGGGTATCAAGTTTCTGGCTCAGATTTAGCTGAAAGTGCTACTACTAAACGCCTTCAAGAATTAGGCGCTGTTATTCATATTGGGCATGACCCAAAAAATATTGGAACAGCAGAAGCTGTCGTGATATCAACTGCTGTAGCTGGAAATAACCCAGAAGTATTGGCAGCACGAGCAGCAAAAATTCCGGTCATTCAACGCGCAGTCATGCTTGGTGAGTTGATGCGCTTAAAACAAGGAATTGCGATTGCGGGAACGCATGGAAAGACCACAACGACTAGTTTGGTTGCGTCAGTATTGGCTGAAGGTGGTTTAGATCCAACCTTTGTGATTGGTGGCAAACTCAATTCTGCTGGTGCTAATGCACGCTTGGGGCAAGGTGATTTCATTGTTGTAGAGGCGGATGAATCAGATGCATCATTTTTGCAACTATTTCCAGCAATGGAGGTGGTGACTAATATTGATGCTGATCATATGGATACCTATCAGCACGATATGGCTAGGTTGAAGCAGGCATTTGTGCAATTTATTCAGCGCATGCCTTTTTATGGGGTAGCGGTACTGTGTATTGATGATGCTAATGTCCGCGACATTATTCCTTTTGTTTCGCAGCCAATATTACGTTATGGACTATCAGACGACGCAGATATTCGTGCAAGTAATATTCGTGCCGATGGAACAAAAATGCATTTCACAGTGGAACGACGGACAGTGCGTCGACATGGTAATAAGCCGGGCCCACTCAATATCACTTTAAATTTACCAGGCTTACATAATGTTCAAAATGCTTTAGCTGCAATTGGCATTGCGACTGAGCTAGGTGTGAGTGATGAAGCTATTACTAAGGCTTTATCTCAGTTTGGTGGGGTAGGTCGACGCTTCCAGCGCCATGGCGAAATTGCTTTACTCGCTGGAGGTAGCTTTACATTAATTGATGACTATGGTCATCACCCAGTAGAGATGGCAGCTACCTTAGCCGCTGCAAGAGGGGCATTTCCAGACCGTCGTTTAGTGCTGGCATTTCAGCCACATCGATTCACAAGAACGCGCGATTGTTTTGGCGAGTTTGTACAGGTGCTGAGAAATTTTGATGCTTTGGTATTGACTGAAGTATATCCAGCAGGCGAGGCAAAAATTCCTGGTGCTGATGGTAAGAGTCTCATGAAGGCAGCGCTGGCTGAAGATCGGAACTCAAAGGCAGCACTCGATTCTGCTGCAGTGGTATTTGCAGCCAATATTGGCGAGATGCCTGAAAAGTTAAGTGAAGTTTTAAAAGATGGTGATGTCTTGATTGCGATGGGAGCAGGCTCTATTTCTTCTTTGCCCTACACGCTGGTGGAGGCAAAACATGTCTAAGCAGTTGATGGATTGGGGCCAACGCGTTCAGGCGCAGATAGCCAATTTAGATGTGAAATATTTAGGTAGGGTCGGCGTTCTTTTAGGTGGACGCTCTGGTGAGCGAGAAATTTCACTGATGTCTGGTAATGGCGTCTTAGAAGCATTGCGAGCTAAGGGTGTCGATGCTTATGGCTTTGATACAGGCGTAAGGTGCCCAACAGAATTAGGCAAAGAAAAATTTGATAGGGTATTTATTGCTTTGCATGGCCGATATGGTGAAGATGGGACGATTCAAGGTTTATTAGAATTGCTTAATCTGCCCTATACCGGTAGCGGTGTCTTAGCATCAGCTTTGGCGATTGATAAAATTGCAACTAAGCAAATTTGGATCAGCAATGGTTTATCTACCCCTGAATTTGAAGAGCTGACTCCAGCTAGTGATTGGTCTGCAGTAGTTAAAAAATTAGGCCTGCCGCTAATTGTCAAACCTGCGCATGAGGGATCATCACTCGGCTTAACTAAAGTAAAGTCTGTAGATGAGTTGCCTGCTGCTTATCAATTAGCAGCAGGACTAGATAAGAAGGTGATTGCTGAGACTTGCATTATTGGCGATGAATTAACTTGTCCCTTGGTTGGCCAGGGCGATACAGCAGAGGCATTGCCAGTAATCAAAATTATTCCACCACAAGCCAATTACGATTTTCACAATAAGTATTTTTCGGATGAGACTCAGTATCTCTGTCCTACCGGGCTTGCGCCAGAAGTGAATACCCAAGTTCAAGCTTTAGCTTTATTAGCTTACAAAGCTTTGGGATGTCGTACTTGGGGCCGAGCTGATGTCATGCTTGATCAGAAGACAGGTAAACCTTACTTATTGGAGATGAATACTTCTCCGGGTATGACATCTCATTCATTGGTGCCGATGGCAGCCAAAGCAGCGGGTGTGGTTTATGCAGATTTGGTGTTGTGGTTACTGAGCCAAACTATGCAGCAAAAGGAGAGTGCTAGCACATGAGTACTCTTTTAGACCGCTTCGGAGATATCTTCTCTGTCATCATGTCTCCGCTTTGGAATCATCCCGAGCGAATGAAAAGCCTTAGCCGTTTCTTGATGCGTTGTTTTGCAGTAATGATGGTGGTTGGAATTTTGGTGTGGCTGAGTCAGCGTCCTGTATTCATGCTAAAGCAAATTCAAATTGGGCCAGTTACTGGACAAACTCTAAAACACATTAATAAGCCGATTGTGAAACAGCAAGTGCTTGCGACTGTTCAGGGAAATTTCTTTAGTGTGCGCTTAGAAGACGTCAAACGCGGATTTGAAAGTATGCCTTGGGTGCGCCACGCTAATGTACGCCGCGTCTGGCCAAATGGTTTAGTAGTCAGTATTGAAGAACAAAAGCCATTTGGTACATGGGGCGGGGCAGATAGCCATACCTTGATGAACACCTATGGCGAATTATTTGCAGGTCGTGCATCTGAAATTAGCGATGAAGTTCATCTGATTGATTTTTATGGACCAGCTGATGCTGGTAAAGAAGTGATGAACCTTTATGACAAAGCTACGGCTTGGTTTAAGCCATGGGGTTTAGAAGTAAAAAGTTTAGCGCTAACCGAACGCTATGCCTGGCATGTCAAATTATCCAATGGTATGAAGGTGGAATTTGGGCGTGATGAGGAAAGTTCCGACAAGAACTTAACGGAAGAGCGGGTAGCGCGTTTATTTAAGTATTGGCCACAAGTACAAGAGAAGTGGGGAAATCGCGTGGATGCGGTGGACTTGCGTTATGCGAATGGTTTTGCAGTTCATTTAGCTGCTACCAGCGTAAAAAAGAGTGATGTTGATGGGAAAAAAAGTGAGCAGAAGCAATGAGGAATCGGAATGAGTAAAGATAATCGCGATCTACTGGTCGGTTTAGATATTGGTACATCCAAAGTGGTTGCCTTGGTTGCCGAATTAGCTCCCGATGGTCAATTTAACGTCGTGGGTGTTGGTCAGACCGCCTCTAAGGGTTTAAAGAAAGGCGTTGTTGTCAATATTGAAGCAACTGTTCAGTCTATTCAGAAAGCTCTAGAAGAGGCCGAGGTCATGGCTGATCGTCAGATTGTTCAGGTCTTTACCGGTATTGCTGGAAATCATATTGTGAGCTTTAACTCTAGTGGCATGGTTGCGATTCGAGATAAAGAGGTTGGTCAAGGCGACGTAGAGCGCGTTTTGGAAACTGCAAAAGCAATCAATATTCCAACGGATCAACAGATTCTTCACATCTTGGTTCAAGAATTCATTATTGACGGCCAAGAGGATGTCCGCGAGCCAATTGGTATGAGTGGTCTACGCTTAGAGGTGAAGGTACACATTGTGACTGGTGCGGTGAGTGCTGCACAAAATATTGTGAAGTGTGTACGTCGCTGTGGTTTAGAGGTGAATGATTTAATTTTGCAGCCTTTAGCATCTAGCTTGGCAGTATTGACTGATGATGAGAAAGAGCTCGGCGTTGTTTTGGTCGATATTGGTGGAGGAACGACCGATATTGCAATTTATTGTCAAGGTTCTATTCGTCATACCGCAGTGATTCCAATTGCTGGAGATCAAATTACCAATGACATTGCAATGGCATTGCGCACCCCAACGATTGAGGCAGAAGATTTGAAAATTGCTCATGGAATCGCGCGTCAAGAGATGGCTGATCCTATTGCAATGATTGATGTACCAGGTGTGGGCGATCGTGAGCCTCGTCCGATGTCTAAGCAAGCATTGGCTGCCGTGATCGAGCCTCGCGTTGAAGAGCTATTTACTTTGGTTAGAGGCGTTGTTCGCGACTCTGGCTATGAAGATATGGTTTCTTCTGGAATTGTGCTGACCGGGGGCACCTCTTTAATGCCTGGAATGGTCGAGTTAGCAGAGCAAGTGTTCTTAAGGCCCGCTCGTATTGGCACTCCTGAATATCGTGGTCATTTACATGAAGTTTTACGTAGCCCCCGCTACGCTACCAGCCTTGGGTTGTTGATGGAAGGTCAAGCGCAGTTATTGCGGGGTCGTCGTGTTTCTCAGTCAGGCGCGCTTCAAGGAGTTATCTCGCGCATGAAGGAATGGTTTGCAGGAAATTTTTAAGTTTTTTTCGTCGTCGTCAATGTAGTAAGTTAATTACCTAGGAGGGTATATGGAATTTGAAATGTTAGATCAAGATACTGCTGGCAAAACCATGATTAAAGTGGTTGGAGTTGGTGGCGCTGGCGGCAATGCCGTTCAGCATATGATCCGTCGCGGAGTGAGTGGCGTAGAGTTTATTTGCATGAACACCGATGCAGGCGCTTTACAGCGTTCAGATGCATCTGTGAATTTGCAACTGGGCTCTAGCGGATTGGGTGCCGGTGCAAAACCTGAGATTGGTGCCTCTTCGGCTATCGAAGCACGTGATCGTATAGCTGATGCATTGCAAGGGGCTCATATGGTATTTATTACTGCTGGTATGGGTGGCGGTACAGGTACTGGGGCTGCTCCGATCGTGGCACAGGTAGCAAAAGAAATGGGCATTCTTACTGTCGGCGTGATTAGCAAGCCATTCGACTTTGAGGGTGTGAAACGTTTAAAGGTAGCAGAGCAGGGCGCTTCTGAGCTTGAATCATATGTAGACTCTTTAATTGTGGTGCTAAATGAGAAGTTATTTGAAGTAATGGGCGAGGATGCTGAGTTTGATAAGGCCTTTGCTTGTGCAGATGACGTCTTGCATAACGCTGTTTCTGGTATTGCAGAAATCATCAATGTTCAAGGTTTAATTAACGTTGACTTTGAGGACGTGAAAACTGTCATGGGCGAGCAAGGTAAAGCCATGATGGGCACTGCAACTGTATCGGGTATGGACCGTGCACGTTTAGCTGCAGAAGCTGCGGTTGCCTCACCATTACTTGAAGGTGTTGATTTATCAGGTGCACGTGGTGTGTTGGTGAACATTACTGCAAGCCGTTCATTGAAGTTATCAGAAACACGTGAAGTAATGGCCGCTATTCGTGGTTATGCCGCTGATGATGCAACGGTGATTTTTGGTACGGTATATGACGAGAGCTTGGGTGATGCTCTTCGTGTGACAGTTGTTGCAACTGGATTGAACAATCCACAAGCACGTCAAGCTCATCAACCAGAAGTGGTTTGGAGACAGGCTACTGGTACGCATGACGCAATGCCAACTATGGCCGATCTCAATAGTTTTGCCCCTGCTAGTCCTTCTGCTGCTATGAGCAAGGTTGGCATGGACTCTTCTATGGGCACCAGTGCTGCTATGGCTGGAGGTTTATCTTCCTTGCCTTCTCAATCTGCTGGTGCCGGCAGTGTTGATTACAGCCAATATGATTTGCCACGGGTTTTCCGTAGCTCCCGTGAGGCTTCTCCTGCCCCGACTTTAGGTGCAGATAGCTCTCCTCAAGCAAAGACTATGTTGGATAAAGGGGCTGATTACTATGAGATTCCAGCCTTTTTACGTAAGCAAGCAGATTAATCGACTGCTCAATACAATAGATAGTTGCGAAATGCCAGCGCGGGCGCCCCTCCGGACGACGAATCCCCGCGCTTGCGTTGGCATACTAACTAACAACTACTTATTGGAGATGTCATGATTGCTGTTGGACAAAAACTACCTAACGCTACTTTGTATGAATTTTTTAATGAAGAGAGCGAGGGCTGCACCTTAGGCCCTAATGCTTTTGAAGTTGATAAATTAGTTGCTGGTAAAAAGATTGTTATTTTTGCTTTGCCAGGCGCATTCACGCCAACCTGCTCTGCTAAACATGTTCCTGGATATGTTGAGCACTACGATGCAATCAAAGCAAAAGGAGTCGATGAGATTTGGTGTATTTCTGTAAATGACCCATTTGTGATGGGTGCATGGGGACGAGATCAAAAGGTCGGAAAAAAAATTCGCATGATGGGTGACGGCAGTGGCGAGTTCACTAAAAAAATGGGCTTGGAGTTGGATTTAATGGCCCGTGGTTTAGGTGTGCGCTCAGATCGTTATGCCATGATTGTTGAAGATGGCGTCGTGAAAAGCCTAGATCGCGAAGCTCCTGGTAAGTTTGAAGTGAGCGATGCAGCCTCAATTTTGAAAAAACTGTAATTTATTCCCCTGAATTTAGAGATAAGACCATGATGAAACAAAGAACCATTGCTACTCCGGTGAAGACCGTAGGCATTGGTTTGCATTCTGGTCGCAAGGTGACGATTTCGATTAAGCCTGCACCAATAAATTCAGGGGTTCAATTTGTTCGTATGGATACTCCAGAACCGTCGGTAGTTCCTGCTACCGCACTGGCAGTATGTGATACCCGCTTAGCTTCAGTGATACAAAAAGATGGGGTCCGAGTTTCTACTGTTGAGCATTTGCTGTCAGCCTGTGCCGGCTTAGGCCTGGACAATCTTTTGATTGAATTAGATGGCGAAGAAGTGCCGATTATGGATGGCAGTGCCGCCTCCTTTTTATTCTTAATTGAATCTGCTGGCATCGTAGAACAAGATGCTCCAAGACAGTTTATGGTGATTAAGAAACCTGTCGAGGTTCGTGAAGGCGATAAGCTAGCTCGTCTAGAGCCATTCTTTGGATTTAAATTAGACTTCACAATCGACTTTAAACATCCCGCTTTAGATAAAACTGGACAGCGCTTTATTGTTGATTTTGCTGAGCACGCTTATCGAAGTGAAATTGGTCGTGCTCGTACCTTTGGCTTTGCTCATGAAGTAGAGGCATTGCGTGAAATGGGCTTAGCGCGCGGCGGTAGCTTAGATAATGCAATTGTTTTGGATGAGCATCGGATTTTGAATAACGAAGAACTTCGTTATGAAGATGAATTTGTTCGCCATAAAATTCTCGATGCGATTGGCGATTTGTATTTAGTAGGGCATCCTATTGTTGGTGCTTATGTTGCCGAAAAATCAGGCCATGCCTTAAATAATGCATTGTTACGTAAGTTGCTAGAAGACCCGAGTTCTTACGAAATCAGTACTTTCTCTATTCATAAGGCACCAGAGGCCTACTCTCAAGAGAGTCAACCACTCTTTTTCTGAGAGTTTCATCCGAATTACTTAGGTTTGTTTTGCAGTAATTTTTCAACTGCCTTGCGAAGACTTGAGTCTGGAGCTAATTTTTCGAGCAGGCCCTGCCAAGACGAACGGGCAACTTCATTTAACCCAGTGGGTTTACGTGGTGCCCGAGCATCTGCTCTAGCCTTAATATCCCAGTTGGGTGGGCTTGGCTTTACTTGTACCTTAATCGCTCCGCAAACTAAGCCATTTTTTGCTAACTCATTGATTAAGCTAGGTAAAACTTGTTGCAAACGAGCAGCAATACTAGCATTGTTCACCACTAAATAGAGTTCTTTTTGGCCTCCTTGGCGCCAACCAAGCTCGATTTTTTGACTAAATTGCCCTAAATCCAGTGCGGATAAGGAGCGGCCTAAGATGGATTTTAGTTTGGCTAAGTCTTCAGTCTTAGCCAAAATACCCCCCAAGCCTTCAGATTCTCTGAGGTAATCAACCCATTCATGGGCAGTTTGACTACGTTTTGGTTTAGGGGCAAAGTTCATAAAAAGGGGATGCGGGTGATAAACTCAAGGTCTTCATTTTCTTCTATATCCCATGGTAATCGGTCTTCTTAAAACCCTGGTCGGCAGTCGTAACGACCGCCTCTTAAAGCAGTATCGCAAAATAGTTGCCAAGGTCAACGCTTTTGAGCCTGGCCTTCAAGCTTTGGATGATGCTGCGTTGACCGCAAAAACTGAGCAATTTAAAGCACGCTTAGCTGCGGGTGAGTCACTGGATGACATTGCACCAGAGGCATTTGCGGTAGTTCGTGAGGCCAGTGTCCGTGCCATGAAGATGCGTCATTTTGATGCCCAGATCATCGGTGGTTTAGCCTTGCATTACGGCAAGATTGCTGAAATGGGTACTGGTGAAGGAAAAACATTAACTGCAACTCTGCCGGTATATTTAAATGCACTTACTGGTAAGGGCGTGCATGTCGTTACCGTAAATGATTACTTGGCTCAACGAGACGCAGAGTGGATGTCTAAGTTGTATAACTTTTTAGGCATGCAAGTAGGTACCAATCTCTCGCAGATGGATCACACCACCAAGCAGGCTGCTTACGCTGCTGATATTACTTACGGCACCAATAATGAATTTGGGTTTGATTATTTGCGCGATAACATGGTGCAAGACGCAGGGCAGCGTGTTCAGCGTGGTTTAGCTTATGCGATCGTTGACGAAGTCGATTCAATTTTGATTGATGAGGCGCGTACACCATTAATTATTTCTGGCCAAGCGGATGATCAAACGGACTTATATCTCAAGATTAATGTACTCCCATCTTATCTAGAGCTTCAAATTGGCGAAGAAAAAGCAGACGGCACTGGTGTTGAGAAGCCAGGCGATTATTGGGTAGATGAAAAGTCTCAGCAGGTTTATTTGACCGAGCAAGGTCACGATAAGGCTGAGACTATATTGGTGCAATTAGGCGCGCTCAATGACGGCAACTCTTTGTATGCGCCACAAAACATTACTTTGATGCACCATGTATATGCTGCCTTGCGTGCCCATTCTTTGTTCCACCGTGATCAGCATTACGTGGTGCAAAACAATGAGGTGATTATTGTTGATGAATTTACCGGTCGCCTAATGCAAGGACGTCGTTGGTCTGATGGTTTGCATCAAGCAGTAGAGGCTAAAGAAGGTGTAGCGATTCAGAATGAAAATCAAACCTTAGCAACCATCACCTTCCAAAATTATTTCCGTATGTACGGCAAGTTGGCTGGTATGACTGGTACAGCTGATACTGAGGCATATGAATTTAAAGAAATCTATAACCTTGAGACGGTGATCATTCCTCCAAACAGAATTAGTCAGCGTAAGGATCGTCAAGATCAGATTTATAAGTCTTCACGCGAACGCTATGACGCAGTGGTCAAGGATATTGAAGACTGCTACCAACGTGGCCAGCCGGTATTAGTGGGTACCACTTCGATTGAAAATTCTGAGTTGATCGCTAACTTACTGAATCAGAAAAAGATGCCGCATCAAGTTTTGAATGCAAAACAGCATGCACGTGAGGCAGAAATTATTGCGCAAGCAGGTCGTCCTAAGATGATCACGATTGCGACCAACATGGCTGGTCGAGGAACGGATATCGTGCTTGGCGGTAATGTTGCTAAGCAATCTACGCTACTTGAGTCAGATGCATCACTATCAGATGCTGCGAAAGCGGCCAAGATTAAAGGCCTTCAAGATGAATGGCAAAGCATTCATGATCAGGTTTTAGCTGCGGGTGGATTACATATTATTGGTACTGAACGACACGAAAGTCGTCGTATTGATAATCAATTGCGTGGCCGCTCTGGTCGTCAAGGAGATCCAGGATCATCTCGTTTTTATCTTTCATTAGATGATCCCCTCTTACGTATTTTTGCTGGTGAGCGCCTCCGTGCTGTGATGGAGCGCTTGAAGATGCCTGATGGCGAGCCAATTGAAGCTGGTATGGTGACTCGTTCCATTGAGTCCGCACAGCGCAAGGTCGAGGGCCGTAACTTTGATATCCGTAAACAATTATTGGAGTATGACAACGTAGCCAATGATCAACGCAAAGAAACCTATCGCCTCAGAAATGAAGTGTTAGAAAGCAGTGATGTTGGTGAGTTGGTTGCTAATTTATGTGATGATGTGCTTCGTGCAGTGTGCTCGATTTATGTTCCCCAGGAATCAATGGAAGAGCAGTGGGACTTGCCTGGCCTAGAAAATGTCCTCGCTAGTGAGTGGGGTCTGAATGTAGATCTACAAAAGTGGGTTGAGAGTGCAGAGACGGTAGAGGACTCTGAAATAGTAGAGCGCGTATTACAGGCTGCTAAAGAGGTTTATGACGCTAAGGTCGAGTTATCTGGTCGTGAGTCCTTTGCTGGTTTCGAGCGCTCGGTACTTTTGTATAGTTTAGATACGCATTGGCGTGAACATTTAGCTGCTTTAGATCGTCTACGTCAGGGCATTCATTTACGTGGCTATGCTCAAAAAGATCCAAAACAGGAATATCGCCGTGAAGCCTTTGAGTTATATGGTGAACTCTTGGACGTTATCAAAAATGACGTTGTGAAAAGTATCATGACTGTGCAAATTCGAAGTGCTAGCGAGTTAGATCAGGCCTCCGAATCGATGAATGAAGATTTGGCTAAGCTTTCTGATGTGAAATATCAACATGCAGAAGCAGAGACTGCTATTGCTAATGTCCCTGACCAGAGTGAGGTTGAGCTCACCCCAGCACCTATTCGTACCGGACCTAAAGTTGGTCGTAATGACCCCTGCCCCTGCGGCAGCGGCAAGAAATATAAGAATTGCTGTGGTGCATTAGCGTAATCAAGAGATTTCTGAAGTGCATATTGGGGCCCTGACCCCTTTTTTTGGCATATAGCTAGGCTTTAGGGCTTTCCCTAGATATGCAGAAACGATTCTATCGTCGATTATTAAAGCTTATATGCAAAAAATTGCATTTATGAGCAAAAGGAATCGGCATGCAAAAGTCACTGCACATCAACGCAGATAAATGCACTGGATGTCTTCAGTGTGAAATGGCCTGTAGCTATGAGCACTACGGAGTCTTTAATACATCAAAATCCCGTATTAAGGTATTTGAATTTCACAAAACAGGTAAAAAAGTTCCATACACCTGTACTCAGTGTGCTGAGGCATGGTGCCTTCAGGCATGTCCTGTAGATGCAATTCGAGTTGATTTGATCACTGGTGCTAAGGTTGTTTCTGAAGACACCTGCGTTGGTTGCAAGGTATGCACCATCTCTTGTCCTTTCGGAACAATTAATTACGTTCAAGACACTGGCAAGGTACAAAAGTGTGACTTATGTGGTGGCGATCCAGCGTGTGCGACTGCTTGCCCAACCCAGGCAATTACTTATGTTGATGCAGATTGGACTGGTTTAGACAGAATGCGTGAATGGGCCGACAAGCTCGGTAATCAAGATAACGCTAACCAATAAAGTATAGGAAAAATATCATGTCATGGGCTGGAAAACTTCTCCGCGTTAATTTAAGCAAGGGCATTTGCCAATCAGAACCCCTCAATATGCAGTGGGCTAAAGAATATTTAGGATCACGCGGCTTAGCTTCAAAGTATTTTATTGAAGAAGTTGATCCAAAAGTTGATCCGCTGTCCTCTGAAAATAAAATTATTTGGGCAACAGGTCCTTTGACGGGAACCATGGCATCGACAGGTGGCCGTTATACCGTTGTTACTAAAGGCCCATTGACTGGGGCAATTGCCTGCTCAAACTCAGGTGGCTATTGGGGTGCTGAACTAAAGATGGCTGGCTGGGATATGGTAATTTTTGAAGGAAAGTCACCCAAGCCTGTTTATTTATATATTGAAAATGATAAAGCAGAGTTATTAGATGCCTCAGATTTATGGGGAAGATCTGTTTGGGAAACAGAGCCAACGATCAAGATTAAACATCAAGATCCGCAGATCAGAGTTTCGTGTATCGGTCGCGCTGGTGAAAATCAGGTTTTATATGCCGCGATTGTGAATGATTTACATCGTGCTGCTGGCCGATCTGGTGTTGGTGCAGTGATGGGTAGTAAAAATTTAAAAGCAATTGCTGTTAGAGGGACTAAAGGCGTTGGAAACATCAAAGATCCTAAAGCATTTATGGCTGCAACCACTGCCGGCAAGGCTGTATTGGCTGGTCATGCAGTGACTGGACAAGGTCTTCCAACTTATGGAACCCAGGTGCTTATGAATGTGATTAATGAAGTAGGAGCACTTCCCACTCGTAATCATCAGGATGTGCAATTTGAGGGCGCTAAGGATATTTCTGCAGAAGCAATGGCAGCTCCACGTGATTCAGATGGTAAAGCCCATTTAGTAACAAACCAAGCTTGCTTTGCCTGCACGATTGCTTGCGGGCGCATCTCAAAAATTGATGATACCCATTTTTCAATTGAAAATAAGCCGCAACATATGCACGCATCTGGCGGTCTAGAGTACGAGGCGGCTTGGGCCCTTGGAGCGGCTAATGGCGTGAACGATTTAGAGACATTGCAATACGCTAACCAGTTATGTAATGAGCAAGGTCTAGATCCCATTTCTTTTGGAGCAACCATTGGTGCAGTAATGGAGCTTTATGAAATGGGTGTTCTGACAAAAGATCAGATTGGTATCGAGGCGCCTTTCGGATCAGCCAAGGCTCTTTGTTATTTAGCTGAAATTACTACTGAAGGTATTGGTTTTGGAAAAGAGATAGGTCTTGGTTCGGCTCGCCTAACAAAAAAATACGGTCATCCTGATCTTTCAATGAGTGTGAAGGGTCAAGAGTTTCCAGCATACGACGGTCGTGTGATTCAAGGTATTGGTTTGGCATATGCAACGTCGAATCGTGGAGCATGCCATCTTCGTGGTTACACCATTGCCTCAGAAGTACTCGGTATTCCAGTCAAAACTGAACCAGCTGATACCAATGGAAAACCAGAATTAGTGAAAGCTTTCCAGGATGCAACTGCAGCTTTTGATGCAGCAGGCATTTGTATTTTTACAAGCTTTGCATGGACATTGGCAGATGTCGCCCCACAATTACAGGCAGCTTGCGGTGATGAATTTACTGTTGAAAATTTAACCACTATTGGTGAGCGTATTTGGAATATGGAGCGCGACTTTAATAATCGTGCTGGATTTACCAATAAAGACGATAAATTGCCGAAGCGCTTAATGACTGAGGCAGCTAAAACAGGGCCTGGCAAGGGATCCGTTAGTGGCTTAGATAAGATGCTGCCTGAGTACTACAAGATTCGTGGATGGGATCCTGAGGGGCGCCCTAGTGCAGAAACTTTGAAGCGCTTAGGCCTTTGAGGCTTTATTGATGAAGCATGTCATTTTGGGTAATGGCCCGGCTGGAGTGATTGCGGCGGAGACAATTCGTAAGCGTGCTCCCCAAGATCAAATTGTGATGATTGGCTCTGAAGATGAGCCCCCATACTCTCGGATGGCAATTCCTTATTTATTAATGGGCAATATTGAGGAATCCGGTACTTATCTGCGTAAGGATATTGGATATTTTGAAAAATTAAACATTGAGCAAGTTCGAGCTAAAGCTTCTTCTGTAGATATTAAGAATAAGAAGATCGACCTTGGTGGCCAGTCTATTGCATTTGATAAGTTGTTAATTGCGACGGGCTCTGTTCCTGTTCAGCCGCCAATTCCGGGAATCGATTTACCAGGAGTCCATCCTTGCTGGACTTTAGAGGATGCGCGCGCAATTGCTCAGTTAGCAAAACCAGGTTCAAGAGTATTGCAAATGGGCGCCGGTTTTATTGGCTGCATTATCTTAGAGGCCCTAGCTAGTAGAGAAGTTGAGTTGACCGTTGTCGAGATGGGGGATCGTATGGTTCCTCGTATGATGACAAACGTTGCAGGTGGCATGATTAAAAAATGGGTTCAAGAAAAGGGTGTTCAGGTTTTTACTGATACTAAGGTTGAAGCAATTACTCAATCTGGATCAGGCTTGACAGTCAAACTCTCGAATGGTAAATCTCTGGAAGTTGATTTGGTCATTTCTGCTACGGGTGTTCGGCCTAATATTACTTTTCTAAAATCCGCTGGCCTTGATATTCAGACGGGTATTTTGGTGAACGAGCAGATGCAAGCATCCCATCCTGATATTTATGCAGCTGGTGATGTCACTGAGGGCATTGATTTTTCAACCGGAGAGCGGATTGTCAATGCAATTCAGCCTAATGCTGCTGAGCAAGCCAGAATTGCTGCCATTAGCATGACTGGCGGAGATACTCAAAGCATTGGAGCTCTACAAATTAACGTTTTAGATACCCTGGGCTTAATTTCTTCTTCTTTTGGTTTATGGGCTGGCGCTAAAGGTGGCGATCATATTGAATTGGTAGATCTAGCAGCTTATAAATATTTACGTTTAGAATTTTTAGACGATGTTTTGGTGGGTGCGACTTGCATAGGAACAACAGAGCATATCGGAGTGTTGCGTGGCCTCATTCAAGGAAAGATTCCATTAGGCGAGTGGAAGGAAACTTTATTGGGAGACCCAACTAAAGTGATGGATGCTTATTTAGGTGCAGGACAAGCACAATCATCCTGGATGAATTAAGCTTTAGGTATGCAAGTTACTTTAAAGCTGTTTGCTAGCTTGACTAGCTATCTCCCTCCGAATAAGAAAAACGGAATTGAAGCGGACATTGAAGTGGCTGAGGGAAGTACGATTGGTGAAATGATCGCTCTTTATAAGATCCCCAGCAAGTCTGCTCATTTGGTAATGGTCAATGGGGTTTACATTAAACCCGAGGAGCGAAATCAATATGTGCTGAAAGCAAATGATGCTTTAGCCATTTGTCCCCCAGTAGCTGGTGGGTAAGCCACCATAACTCTAAGTTAGATGGCTCAATTTACAAGAGAGATGGGCTGTACCCCAGCAGACTTGATACGCTGGTTGCCTCAAGCATTAGGAGATCTATATCCACATGCTAGTTTGCAGCTTGATGGGAATATTTTGCTGAGTGCACAAAATCCTCAACTAGAGATGATTGGTGTTAGCAGGCCAATCCGTAAAATTGCCCTCCTGCATATACCTGTTCTAGACTTAACACTCAGTTTTAGTGAAAACTGGACTTTGATGGAATGTGAAAAGGCTTTAAAGCGATTTGATCTTTATACTCGTAGGGGTGGGGGTTAGTTTTAGCCCCTTTTATTTTATTCATTAAGTGTTCTATGCCAGTTAATCTACCTCTTCCTCAAAAATCAGAACTCAAGCCTATTTCAGGGTTTGAGATGGGAATTGCTCAAGCTGGCATCAAGAAATCCAACCGTAAAGATTTATTGGTCATGACCTTAGCCCCTGGTTCTCAGGTAGCTGGCGTCTTTACCTTAAACCGTTTTTGTGCTGCCCCCGTTCAGGTATGCCGTGAGCATCTGGCTCAAAACGGGCTTAATGGAGAAATTCGTGCATTGGTAGTCAATACTGGTAACGCCAATGCTGGCACTGGTGAGCAAGGCATGAAGCATGCTTTAGAGACTTGCGCTGCATTGGCAAAAGATCTCAAGTTAAAGCCCGAACAAATTTTACCTTTCTCTACAGGTGTGATTTTGGAGCCTTTACCGATTGAGAAAATTATTGCGGCCTTGCCCAAAGCGGTTGCTAACTTGGGAGCCGACAATTGGTTGGATGCTGCTGAGGCCATTATGACAACGGACACTCAGGCAAAGGCCTGTTCAGCAACGATACACACTCCAGAAGGGGTGGTTACTATGACTGGTATCTGCAAGGGCGCTGGAATGATTCATCCAAATATGGCAACGATGTTGGGCTTTATAGCAACTGATGCAGGTTTTGCACCAGGCTTGCTGGCAAACTTGACTCGTGAGGTTGCTGACCAATCATTTAATGCCATCACCATTGACGGAGATACTTCGACAAATGATTCTTTCATCATGATGGCGACGGGGAAATCTGCGGTTCAGATTCAATCGACGAACAACCCAAGCTACGCAATCTTGCGCGATGCATTGATTAGTTTGGCTAGAAAATTGGCACAAATGATTGTGCGCGATGGTGAAGGCGCTACTAAGCTGATAACTATAGAGATATTGGGCGGGAAAACTATAGACGAATGTCGTTTAGTTGCTAAAGCGGTTGCCCACTCTCCTTTAGTAAAAACCGCTTTTTTTGCTAGCGACCCTAACTTGGGTCGGATCTTGGCTGCCATTGGTTATGCTGGAATTACAGATCTTGATGTTAGTAAAGTCCAGATGTGGTTAGGTGATGTCTGGGTTGCTAAGGATGGTGGGCGAAACCCTAGTTACCAAGAGGCAGATGGCCAAAGGGTCATGCAAGCTTCAGAAATTACGATCAAGATTGATTTAGGTCGTGGTGCTGCCGTACAAACGATATGGACCTGTGATTTATCGCATGACTATGTTTCGATTAACGCCGACTATCGTTCTTAAAAGAGCCCAGATCATGAATGAAAAATTAGAGCAACTTTTAAATCATCTGGAAACTTTCTTGCCTAAGCCTTTAACAGAGGATGAGTGGAAGTCTTCTACTGCATTTAGATGGCGCAGACGCGATAGCATCTTTGGCAGCATTGGTTTCATGCAGCCGGTGAAGCACATTTCTGACATTACCTTTGAAGATCTTAAAAATATCGATCGTCAACGCGATGCTATTCGGGACAACACTAAAAACTTTATTCAAAAAAAGCCTGCTAATAATATTTTGCTCACCGGAGCTAGAGGCACAGGTAAATCTTCCCTCATTAAAGCAAGCTTGCATGAATTTGCTGGCCAGGGATTACGTTTAGTCGAGGTGGAGAAGGATCATTTAGCAGATCTCGCAGATATTGCCGACATCTTGGCTGAACGACCTGAACGCTTCATTGTTTTTTGTGATGATCTGTCTTTTGATGAAGGTGAATCAGGCTATAAGGCCATGAAATCAGCACTTGACGGCTCAGTTTCTGCTCAAGTCGACAACATTCTGATTTATGCCACCTCTAATCGGCGCCATCTTTTGCCTGAATATATGAAGGATAACGAAAGCTATGCTTATGGCGATGATGGAGAAATTCATCCGGGTGAAGTGGTTGAAGAAAAGATTTCTTTATCAGAGCGTTTTGGTTTGTGGTTATCGTTTTATCCACCCAAACAAGATGAGTATTTGGCAATCGTGGCACATTGGTTAACTCACTTTGGTTTAAGTGCTGCGCAAATTGAAGCGGCGCGCTCTGAAGCTTTAATCTGGGCGCTAGAGCGCGGCTCACGTTCAGGCCGTGTCGCTTGGCAATTTGCAAAACATTGGGCTGGATCTCACGCCTAAGATCGTTTTATCTTTATGACTCAACAACGCCCTGTTACCGAAGTTGCGGCTGGAATTTTATTGGATGATCAAGGTCGCTACTTGTTGGGCCAAAGACCAGCAGGCAAACCATATGCAGGTTATTGGGAAGTGCCCGGTGGAAAGATTGAAAAAGGGGAGTCTGTTTTTGCTGCCCTAAAGCGTGAGCTCCAAGAAGAGTTGGGCATTGAGATTCAATCTAGTGAAGAGTTAACTGTTCTTGAGCATGATTATCCCCATGCATATGTGCGCCTGCATGTGAGTGTGATTCGACACTGGTCGGGCACGCCTCAAGGTTGCGAGGGACAAGCCTTATCTTGGGAATTAGTGGATGCTCAAACCCCCTCAGTTCAGCCTCTCTTGCCAGCTGCTTGGCCAATGCTGGAGAGGCTTAGGGACTTATTGGCCTAAAACTGACAGAGCGTTAGCTTGAACAGCACATCCACATTGACTAACTGCGCCTTTTTATCGCGATCCGCTTTTAGAAACCGAATAGAAAGTAAATATTTATTGGCGCTGATTTCTGAAAAGAGCGTGTCATCTTCAACGGTCAAGCGCATTAATTGATAGACCTTACCAGAGGGCGCCTGTTGAAACGATCCATTATGCGCAAGCATCTCTTTTGCTTCGCCTGATTGACGTAGTAAGCGTAAAAATAATTGACAGGCTTCTTGCCATGGCAAGAGCGGCCTAACAAAATTTTCTAGCAATGTACGACGCTCAGTTGAGGGACTATTTTTCCAGGCGTGATAGCTAGGTAAATCGATTGGACTTGTTCCCCCTGGAATATTTAATCTAGTACGGATGGCGTTTAACCATTCGCTTTCTGAGATAACAAGATTGGGGCGACCCATTGAGTTGTTGATACTGCTGGCTACAGCATCAATTTCAGAAATAGTTTGGGAGAGCGCTTCTTGATCAACTTTTTGTGAGGACTTTAGGCCATTAAGGGCATATTTTTGCCGCTCAAATTCTTTTAAGAGCAAAGACTTAATATCACCGCGTGATCCAATGTCACCTAGATCAAACAAAATCGAGATTGCATTGTGGTGCAATTCAGGGTCATCGGAGCGATTGAAATGATTAAAACGCGCGAACAAATACTCCAAACGAAGCATGCTTCGTACTAATTCATTGAAGGGGTATTCGTAGACAATCACAAGCCCATATTCTATGACGAACTGAGCTAGACTTTCTTAATCCCTAGGATTTTCTGGTGCAATTCTTGGACCGCTGATTTGAGCTCAGATAGCTTGCCTTGGTTATCGATAACGGTATTTGCAAGCGCAAGACGCTCCTGGCGACTTGCCTGAGCTTTTAATATCGCTTCGACCTCAGTTCTAGATAAATTGCTGCGGTGCATCACTCTTTGAATTTGGGTCTCTTCTGGGCAGTCCACCACAACTAGGTAGTCAATTTGGTCAATCCATGCTCCCGATTCAATCAGCAAGGGCACTACTAAGAGAAGGTAAGGGGCACCAGCATCGGCAAGCTGATCTGCTTGTCTAAGTGTTTCTTGACGGATCAAGGGGTGGGTGATTTCTTCAAGCGCCTTTTTAGCCTCAGGATTCTGAAAAACTAGGGAGCGCATCTTGGCTCTATCTAAGGCACCGCCATTGTCAATAAATTCAGCACCAAAGTGATCCCGAATCAAGGGGATAGCTTTTCCACCTGGGGCGGTTATTTGATGTGCAATCAGATCGGTATCAACAATTCCAGCACCCAATTGAGCGAATAGATTGCTAACGGTCGTCTTGCCAGAGCCAATGCCTCCAGTAAGGCCAATAAGCGGCAAGCCCATTTTTAATGTGCCTAACTTAGATTCCCCAGTAGGAGGGATGGAATGATCTGTGGCCATAACAACTCAATAATGCCAGCAAAGGCCAGAAACGGTCCAAAAGGAAATGCTTGGCGAGGACTTTTTTTGTGCCATTTAAGGTATGCCATGCCCCCAATGACGCCGGTGATTGAAGCAATCAATAGGATGCCCGGCAGGGCGGCCCAACCTAACCAAGCTCCAAGGGCTGCTAAAAGTTTTGCATCCCCCATTCCAATACCATTTTGATTCTTGAGAAGGCGGTAAAGGCTATTTAAGAGCCAAAGAAAACCATAGCCAATGAATACTCCGATGATGGAGTTGGCAATATCAACAAAGCCAAAAAGGGAAAAGTAATTAAAGAACAACCCAGAAATAATCAGCGGCACAGTAATCAGGTCTGGAAGTCTAAAGGTGCGTAAGTCGATATAGCTTAAGTACACCAGTATCAGAATCAGTATTACGCGAATGAGATCGATATTGTTAGAAGGGCTCATTACACAATCTGTCCAAGGTTAAAAATAGGGAGATACAGGATGATGACTAAGCTACCAATGATTATCCCAACAATCATGATTAAAAGGGGTTCAAGAGTTTGGCTTAAGGTATTTAGGCGATTGCTAAGCTCTGAACCCAAAATATTGGCGCGCTTACGAAGCATCTCATCAAGGGATCCGCTTTCAGAAGCAATCCTAAGTAACTGTAATGTTTCAATATCGAATAGGGTGTGCTTTGGATCGACTCGGATTAATGCTTGACCCAAAGGCCAGCCCCGTGCGAGCTGCTTAAATACCTCTGCGCTGAAGTCATGGCTTAGCCAATGGTTTGATGATTGGGCTGTGACTCGCAGTGCATCTGGTAATGAGAGCCCTGATGAAATGAGGTGACCTAGCGTGCGACACCAATACGTTAATGTTGCCAGTCTTAATAATGGGCCGAGTATAGGAATTCGAAAACTCAAACGGTCGTATTGCCTTTGAAGGCGTATGGACTTTATCCAGCTGATGTAAAAAATGAGAACGCTTAGCAAGAGGCATAAACCAATTTCTAAAAAGTAGTGCTCAAATAAAGATGAAATCTGTATTAGAAGTCGTGTGGGCCCCGGAAGATCTGCCTGAAAATGGGTAAATACATCTTTAAACACAGGTACTACCCAAATCATCATGATGATGATGAGCGCTAGAGAGCTTGTTAGTGTGATGATGGGGTAGGCAAGTGCTTGCTGCACTTTGCGGCGTAACTCAATTTGTGCTTCGAGTTGCTGGCAGATGGTGGTGAGAGCCAGTTGAATATCTCCTGTACGCTCACTCACACTAATCAGATTAATAAATTCCATTGAGAAGAGGCCGGAATCTAAACGCAGGGATTGTGACAGGCTATGCCCATTTTTTAAATGAGAGCGAATGTTTTTTAACCATGAGTACCATGGCTTGGGCGCAGTTTGTTGTATCAGCTCAATTGCATTGAGAAGGGCTAATCCGGCCTGCATTAAAGTGAGGAGTTGTTGGGCAAAGTGAAGTTGGTTTTGCTTTGATAGTTTCTGATTCATGAGCAAGCACCCACCTCGGCATCTAGAGCATCTTGTTTAATCCAACCCCTTTTTACATGATGCATTCCCGCAGCATGCATCGTGGGGTAAGTTAACTCGGGATTAAATAGATGTGTGGTATTTAGAACTTCATGGACCCCCAGGCGTCCAAAGAAGCCCGTTCCATTACAGGCCTTACAGATAGGTCTTTGTGAGGAGCTTTCGCTATGACAATGAAGGCAGATTTTGCGCACTAAGCGTTGTGAACTAATACTCCGAATACACGATTCAATTGAATTTTGATCTACCCCCAGGTTTTGTAGTCTGGTCAATGCGGTTCTAGCATTGCGAGTATGTAATGTACTTAAAACAAGATGGCCAGTTTGTGCTGCTTGTATAGCAAGTTCAGCGCTAGCCCGATCCCGAATCTCGCCAATCATGATGACATCGGGATCTTGTCTGAGAAGGGCCCGAATGATCGTAGAAAAGTCGAGTCCTGCGCGTGGATGGTATGCCACTTGGTTGATGCCTGGCAAACGTATTTCAATTGGATCTTCAATTGAGCAAATATTGCGATGAACATGATTCAATGTCTGTAGGCAGCTATATAAGGTACGCGTTTTACCACTCCCAGTTGGACCGGTCACCAGGATTAAGCCATTTTCTTGACGTAGTGCACTTTTGAAAATATGCAGTTGCTCCGGCAATAATCCTAATTGTTCTAAAGCAAGCTCTTCAATTCGGTTTGGCAGAATACGGATAACTGCCTTTTCTCCATAGAGTGTTGGCAAAATAGATACTCGGCAATCTAGATCAGGCTTAGAAAAATCATGACCGATACAAAGACGTCCATCCTGCGGGATGCGCTTCTCGGCAATATCGAGTCGTGCCAGAATCTTAATCCTGGTAATAAGGCGCTCGTGAAGTTCAACAGAATGTTGAGAGTGCTCTTGTAGTAAGCCATCTACCCGAATGCGGACTAGGGTCCTATGTAAGCCAACCTCAATATGGATATCACTCGCTCTGGAGTCAATCGCATCAACTGTGATTTCATGCCAGATACGAATAATGAGTGAGTCATCAGGATGTCCGCTCAATCTTGACTGCTGTTGAAAGCGGGTCGATACAGTTTGACGGTTTTAATGCCTTGCTCATCAAATTGGACGATTTCCATCGCAATGCCTGCAATGCGGATACTGACGTCATGGTCAGGAATGGCCTCAAGCTTATCAAGCAGCAAACCATTGAGGGTACGGGGGCCATCTAGCGGCAAATTCAGATTCAGGAGGCGATTGAGGTCACGAAGTGATGCGGTGCCACTCGCTAAATAGGTGCCATCTACTAGCCAGTGAGGGTCGGTAGATAGGTTTGAGAAGGATGTGGTGAATTCACCAATAAGCTCTTCAACGATATCTTCAAACGTGACTAGACCTAAAACTTCGCCATATTCATTCACTACCAAACTCAAGCGCTGTTGATTATCTTGAAAGAATTGCATCTGCTGCAAGACTGGTGTACCACTAGGAATGAAATAAGGCTCACTCAATAAAGATTTAAAGTCTTCATGTTTGAGATCGGTATCCCCTAAAAGCGAGAGTGCCTTTTTAACAGAAAGAATGCCGATGATGCGCTCGGAGTCAACGTCGCATACTGGAAGCTTATTGTGATAACAAGTCTCAAGTTGCTGAACTACTTCGTCAATTGGCCTAGAAAGATCGAGTATCTCAATCTTTGATCGAGGTGTCATGACGTCATCAACACTAATATTTTCTAGGTTGAAGAGGTTAAGTAAGATATTTCGATGGTGATTTGATACAAAGCGGTTTGACTCTAGTACCAAGCTCCGCAATTCTTCTTTACTCATTGTTCTGGAATCGGATGAAGACTGCAGACCAGAAATTTTCATTAGTCCAGATACGAAGCTATTAATAAACCAAAGTAAGGGCTTAAAAATAAAAGTTAAAGGAAGAATGATCCAACCAACATTCGAAGCAATTTTTTCTGGAAAGGCTGCCCCGATGACTTTCGGGGTGATTTCACTAAAGACAATAATCAGTAGTGCGACCACCAATGTAGCAATCGTTAGAACAAGACCACTCTCTCCAAAAATATGTAACGCAATTCCGGTGACCAAAATAGGCAGTACCGTATTGATTAAGTTATTCGAAATCAACAGTACTGAAAGTAGAGAATCAATTCGTTTTAGCAGTCGCTCAGCCAGTGCGGCACCAGCATTGCCACTATTGGCCATAGCCCGGAGTCGGTGGCGATTTGATGACAGCATGCTGGTCTCTGCCATAGAGAAAAAGCCAGAGAGTGCGAGTAAAAAGAGAACTAAGGCTAGTTGACCTAAAAAAGGCCAATCCTCAAAAAAGTTGTCCATGTGTCGTGCCTGCAATAAGTAAGGATGATTCAATATAGCAAACTGCTATTTCACAAGCTATAGCTAGGGCTGAAAGCATCATCGTCCAATCCCTGTAATCTATGTGAGAATCTTCCTTATGGCTAGCTCTGAACTAAAACGCTCTTTTGACCTTCAATATTGCGTCATTGAGGCACCTTTTGGGTGTTTGGGGATTGAGACAGAAATGGTTGACGGCAGCCTAATGGTCTCCAAAATTGACTATTTACCTGCAAGGACTACTTTGACCAAGCCACAAAATCAATTGGCCAAAGAGGCTGCAAAACAATGTAATGCCTACTTTCAAAATCCGCATCATCAGTTTGATCTTCCTTTAAAGCCAAGGGGTACTGAGCATCAATCTCAGGTTTGGAAATGCGTTTTAGAAATTCCAGTTGGCAAAACTACCACTTATGGAAAGATCGCTCAGAAAATTAAGAGTGGTGCAAGAGCAGTAGGTACTGCCTGTGGTGCTAATCCCTTCCCTCTCGTGACTCCTTGTCACCGAGTGGTCTCTGCTCAGGGCCTGGGTGGATTTATGAAAGAAGATGCCCCAGGTTTTTATCGCCAAATCAAAATATGGCTTTTACAGCATGAAGGGGTGCTTTAACCCAGGCCAGTAGGATTAGCTTCTACTCAGTTTTCTTAAGGATCGGGTGGAGAAGTGAAAAAATGCTTTTATCATCAGATCATTCGTCGCGGCGATCTTGGTAAAGCCATAAAAAGCCATAACAGTCTTGCGAGAAAGCTTGAACTCATCCTTGTCGATAGATTGCTTGCTAGCAATCCTTGAGAGAGTCATCGCAGCCAAGCCAAAAGCTAAAAAGCAAAAGCGCCGCATCCCTTTTTCTTTCTGAGGAATGAATTGGATATAACGTAAGGATTCTTGCAGTTTTTGATAGGCAATGCTCAGTAATTCATTCTGACTAATATTGATAGGTTTCCAAGAAACACCCCGGGCTTTATCTTCTGGAGAGTCTTTCAGAATATTAGTCATTTGTAGCGCTTGACCAAATGCTATAGCGAGCTCTTCATGATTCTTGATCTGTTTTGCAAATTCAGGGGAATGGTTGCTAAAGATAGTGGTGAGGAGCTCTCCCACCACTCCCGCTACGACATAGCAATATTCTTCGAATTCTTTAAGGTCTTTAAGACCCGCCTCGTTTTGCTTGCCATGAAAGTGTGACATGCCATTGGACATAATAGAAATGCAGCGACTGACGGCAGCTTGATCGCCATGTGAGCAGGTATGCAGAATGCGTAGAACGGTTGGCGTATGAATAATTAAATCGAGCTCATCTTGATTCGTATAATTTTTGAGTGCAACTAAGCAAGGTTCAACGAAAGCGTTTACTGGTATTTTCTCAAAAACGGCATCTAAAAAAAGTTGAGAAAGCGTTTGTTTGCTGCTGGGACTTAAATCTGCGGCATCTTCAATCGTGTCTACTATTCGACAGAGCAAGTAAGTGTTGCCAACCACTTTCTCGATCTCTGGGGGCAGCAGCGGAATGGTCAGCGCAAAGGTACGAGAGACTGAACCTAAAATGGTTTTCTGATAGGCCAAATCGGCATTAGGGTTCTCTTTTGGGGTATCCACCCTGGAATTATGTCAGACTGGCCTGCCTCAAATTGCTACTTATTCAGTTATTGCTAAAAGTGACATGGTCATATAATTTGAGCAATTTCCTGAAGGAGAAACTGGGCGATGTTGATTTGGTTTGTCATTATCTATTGGGTGGTATCAGTAGGCATTGGCTTATGGGCTGCCCTGCGCGTAAAAAATACTGCAGACTTTGCTGCAGCTGGCCATAGCTTACCTTTGCCAATTGTCACGGCAACTGTTTTTGCTACCTGGTTCGGATCTGAGGCTGTTTTAGGCATACCCGCCATCTTTTTGAAAGAAGGTTTGGGCGGTATTGTTTCCGATCCTTTTGGTTCATCACTATGTTTGATTTTGGTGGGTCTCTTTTTTGCTAGGCATCTCTATAACCGTCGCATGTTGACGATCGGTGATTTCTTTCGGGAAAAATATGGGCGTACGGTAGAAGTGCTGGTGACTCTTTGTATTGTGGTTTCTTATCTTGGCTGGGTCGCCGCTCAAATTAAAGCACTGGGCTTGGTATTCAATGTTGTTTCTGATGGCAGCATTTCTCAGACTGCTGGGATGATTATTGGCGCAGGAAGTGTGCTCATCTATACCTTGTTTGGTGGCATGTGGTCCGTCGCGATTACAGACTTTCTCCAGATGATTATTGTTGTGATTGGTATGCTTTATATCGGTGGCGAGATGACTGCTCAAACGGGTGGCATTAGCGTAGTGATTGAGCATGCTGCCGCCGCTGGCAAATTTAGTAATTTCTGGCCCGATATGAATCTGGCTTCGATTCTAGGGTTCACTGCGGCTTTATGTACGATGATGTTGGGCTCGATTCCGCAACAAGATGTTTTTCAGCGAATCACTTCATCTAAGAATGTAAACATAGCAGTACAAGCGGCTATCTTAGGCGGCGTACTGTATTTTATATTTGCATTTATACCGCTGTATTTAGCCTATTCAGCAACATTGATTAATCCAGATTTAGTGAAAAAATATTTGGATACTGACCCACAGATGATTTTGCCAAAACTGATTTTGAATCATGCGCCGATATTGGCACAAGTGATGTTCTTTGGTGCTCTTTTATCAGCAATTAAGAGTTGCGCTAGTGCAACTTTATTAGCGCCATCCGTAACCTTTGCAGAAAATATTGTTCGCGGCTTCTTTAAGCATTTAACAGATCATGATCTACTGAAAATTATGCGAATCACAGTCTTATGTTTTTCGGTGGTGGTGGCCTTTTTCGCAATCAATTCTGAATTATCGATTTTCAAAATGGTAGAAAGTGCCTATAAGGTCACTTTAGTGGCCGCTTTTGTACCCTTGGCTTTTGGGGTGTACTGGCCAAGGGCGAATTCCTTAGGGGGATTGTTAGCGGTTATTTGTGGCTTAACCGTTTGGATTGGTTGCGAGATTTTGGCTCCCAACAGCATATTGCCTCCTCAGTTAGCAGGCCTTTTTGCCAGCATTGCAGGCATGTTGCTAGGAAGCTTGCTGCCAAAAGATATGCTCAAGGTGGTTTAAAGAGCCTATTGCCTATAAATTAGGCAATATTATTTTGTAGCACCGCCAAATATTCTCATCTAATATGAGAGTAATTCAAAATTTTTGTTCTTATGGAGTTCCTATGAAAATCTGTGTAATCGGTGGAGGTGGTGCTATTGGCGGTTACCTCGCTGTTATGTTGGCACGAGCGGGAAATGCTGTAACAGTTGTAGCGCGCGGGGCAACCTTGGCGGCTATTAAAGAGCGAGGTCTTGCCTTAATTATGGATGACCAGCCAGAGCCATTAGTGGCAGAAGTGAAGGCGGTTGAAAAAATCAGAGATGCAGAAACTCCAGATGTCGTCATTCTGGCAGTAAAAGCGCATCAAGTTGAACCGATTATTGATGACTTAGCGGCCATCATGGGACCAGAAACTATTTTGATCCCAATGCAGAACGGAATTCCATGGTGGTATTTCCAAAAGTTGGGTGGCGAATATCAAGATCACTCAGTAGAGACGGTTGATGCTGGTGGCCTTGCGAAAAAAGCAATTAACCCAAATAACATTATTGGTTGTGTTGTATATCCAGCAACATTTACCCAAGCTCCTGGCGTGATTCGTCACGTTGAAGGTAATCGCTTCCCCTTGGGGGAGCTAGATGGCCAAAACACAGATCGTATTCAGAAGATTTCTGAGATGATGACTGCTGCTGGGTTTAAGTCACCTATTTTGGACGATATTCGCTCAGAGATCTGGCTAAAGCTCTGGGGCAATATGACATTCAATCCAATTAGCTCATTAACTCATGGCACGCTAGAAGGAATCTGCCAGTACCCATTAACCAAGGAGTTGGCACGCAATATGATGGCTGAGGCCCAAACGATTGCTGAAAAGCTAGGCGTGACTTTTCGGGTGGATATTGAGCGTCGCATTGCTGGCGCTGAGAAAGTGGGTAAGCACAAGACCTCAATGTTGCAAGACTTAGAAGCGGGTCGCAGTTTGGAGATTGATGCTTTATTGGGTTCGGTCATTGAGTTGGGTAAGATTACTCAGACTCCAACGCCTTGCTTGAATACTGTCTTTGCATTAACAAAGTATTTAGATGAAAACGTTCAAGCCTCTAAAGGCAGCTTGGCATTGCCATCGGTATCTGGTTACTAAGTTAGAGTATTCAAAGTAAAAGCGTCATAGCCTTTATTAAAAACCCCTTGCTATGGAAAGTAGCCAGGGGTTTTTGTTATGCCTAATGAAGCGATTATTCGAAACGATTGTCCAGGCGCCCAACGCCATCAATAATGATGCTGACATTGCTGCCTGGCTTCATAGAGCCCACGCCTACTGAGGTTCCGCAGGCAATAATGTCTCCCGGTAATAGCGGCACATCTTGTGAAATGAGGCTGACTAATTTTGCAGGTGGAAAGATCATGTCTGCAATCGGATAGTTTTGGCGCTCTTGATCATTCAAGATAGTTTTAATATGTAGCTTGCTTGGATCTACATCGGTAGTAATGTAGGGCCCAAAGACGCCAAAGGTATTAAAGCTCTTTGAGCGAGTCCATTGCGCATAACCAGGATCGCGATTGAGAATTTCAATCGCAGTCACATCGTTGATGCAGGTGTAGCCAAAGATCGCATTCGAAGCTTCTTGTTCGCTGACTTCATAGCACGATTTGCCAATCACAATACCTAACTCCCCCTCATAAACAACTTTGCCTGCATAGGATTTTGGGGTGCGAATCACTTGATTGGCAGCCAAAAAAGAGTTATTACCTTTTAGAAAATAAAGGGGTTCTGCTGGTACTGCATGCTCTAGTTTCGTGACGAGAGCATGAAAGTTATCCACCATGGCGACCATTTTGGATGGTGTGCAAGGAATATCGATGGTGACCTCTGAAAGCTTGAGGGTCTCCCCAGTTGCTTTAGGATGATTAAACAGGTCTCCGGAATACACAGCAATAAGATCGCCTTGCACTTGTCCTAAACCACTTTTACCTTGGTGTTGATATCTAAGCCATTGAGCCATAATGAGTTCCTGTGAAATTTAATATTTGATAGGCAATATCTTACAGGGATGTATTGATGGCAAACACTTCCGAACTCACTTTTGCGCCAGAAATGGATCAACCCATTCGGTATATAGAGCGTACCCGTAGCTATTATTTAGGTTTGGGTTACGACAATCCTTATATTTGGGCGCATTACGTCAATGTTCCATTTACCCGTTTACAAAAACCCTTAAATCAATCCGTATTGGGTTTGATCACCACTGCTGTGCAATTTGACCCAAGCAAAGGCCCTCAAGGACAAGGGGCGGCCTATAACGCTGCGGCAAAGTTTTACCAACCTTATAAGAGCCCAATTAATCAGAAGCAAGATTTAAGAATTGCCCATGTGGGTATTGACCGCAAAAACGCCAATATGGAAGAAATCGAATGTTGGTTTCCATTGGCTGCTGCAAGGCGTGTTGTCGAGATGGGTAGACTCAGAATGGTGTCCCCAAACTTTTATGGCCTACCTACAAATCGGAGTCAGCGCCACACTTTAGAAATAGATGCGCCTATTATTTTGGAAATGTTGCGTGCGGATAATGTAGATGTAGCAGTACTGATTCCAAACTGCCCTATTTGCCATCAAAGTCAAAGTTTATTAGCACGCTATTTGGAAGAGGCTGGAATTGCTACTGTGGTGATGGGAGCAGCTAAAGATATTGTCGAATATTGCGGAGTGCCGCGACTGTTATTTAGTGATTTTCCTTTAGGAAATGCAGCGGCTAGACCAAATGATCAAGCATCACAAGACTTGAATTTTGAATTAGCATTGCGTCTTTTAGAGTCCGCGCCAGCCCCAAGAACTACTGTGCAATCGCCGCTGAGGTGGTCTACCGATCCCCTGTGGAAAAGGGATTACTCCAATCTAGAAAGCTTATCTGAGCAAGAAATCGCACGCTTACGCGAGGAGGCCGAGAAGGTTCGACTGACCGCACGTGAATTGAGGGTGAAGAGCGTTGGTACTTAAGTTTGTCTAGCTAGAGAATATTCACACAGGGCGCGTAAGGCGCTAGTGGCTTCATTTTCAGGAAATCCTTGAATACAGCTCAAGGCTAAATCTACTTCACGTTTGGCGGCAGCCTGGGTGTAATCTAGAGCGCCAGAACTTTGTACGGCACGTAAAATTTGTACAAAGACGTCATCTGGTAAATCTTGGTTTTGCTCTATCGCTGAACGAACTAATAAACGCTCTTCAGAGCTGCCGTGTTCTAGCAGATAAATCAGTGGGAGCGTAGGCTTGCCTTCACGCAAATCATCGCCAGCATTTTTTCCCATTTGCGCGGCATTGGCCGTGTAATCCAAAAGATCATCCATCAATTGAAATGCAGTGCCGATATGTCTTCCAAAGGCTGCAGCCTGCTCACGTTGAGTTTTGCTGGCATTAGCCAAAATCGCACCAAGCTCGGCGGATGCCTCGAACAATTTGGCCGTTTTATAGCGAATCACTTGAAGATAGCTTGCCTCATCAACCTCCGGGTCATTCATATTCAGTAGTTGCAATACTTCACCTTCGGCAATCGTATTGGTAGCATCTGACAGAATTTCCATCACCCTTAAGTCTTTGGGCACCACCATCATTTGGAATGCTCGGGAGTACAAAAAATCGCCCACTAATACACTGGCAGCATTGCCAAAAGCCGCATTGGCCGTTTCACGACCTCTTCTTAGGGTAGATTCGTCCACAACATCATCATGCAACAAGGTGGCTGTATGAATAAATTCGACCACTGCTGCTATTTCAAGGGCATGGGGGTTTACTTGGCCATTGTTTAAGGCCTTTGCTAGCAGCATTAGTAGGGCAGGTCTTACGCGTTTCCCGCCCGCCTGGATGATGTAGGCTGAGATTTGGTCAATTAAGGCAACTTTTGAAGCTAAATTCAGGCGAATAACCCCATCTAATGCCTTGAAATCTAAGGAAATTGGGGCCAGAATTTGGCTTAAGTCATTGGTTTTGACAGTGCTCGTCATGCAAGATATAATAATGGGCTTAGCTTCTCCAGGGTGGATTAGCTTAAATGTAGATATTAATTGAGGTTTCAAACCATGTACGCGGTCATAAAAACCGGTGGCAAACAGTATAAAGTTG
>Ga0114974_10000299_pt1 | contig 42111 bp, 50 predicted proteins | sample S_130206_EF_Meta_FD_87318 | JGI IMG/M metagenome (GOLD analysis project Ga0114974, IMG submission 87318) | Freshwater microbial communities from Lake Simoncouche, Canada to study carbon cycling - S_130206_EF_MetaG | ecosystem: Environmental > Aquatic > Freshwater > Lake | place: Lake... | reverse complement strand
TTTGACTGGTGCAGCGCTGAAGCCTGACAGTTTTGTTTCTTCTTCAAACGAACGCTCAGAGGTCTCAGTTTCGTAGATCTCTTTGTGTTGTTCACCATATGTTGCATACTCAAGACCGAACAATGCGTTCAAGCCAGGGAGCAACTCTTTAAGTAGTTGGGCACGAGAAATAGCCATTTAATTGCTCCTTAAGCTGCGGTTGCTACAGGTGTTGCACTGTAGTACGTATGAACGCCCATATTCCACTTGACGATCACTTCGGTGAAAGATCCAGAAGCATTAACAGTCTCTGGAACACCCGCAATAATGCGGAATGGCAGAGTGGTTGTTGATGTGCTGGTGCTATTTAAAATACCTTCTTTCGAATCGCCAGTGGTTGTAGAGCCAGCAGTAACCAAGAATGATACGTTGTTGCCAACGTCAGTCTGAGTTAAACCACCAATGGTGGTGCTGTTCGACAATACTGCTACTTTGAAATAAGTATCAGGGTCATCACAAACGAAAGCAAGAATATCACTAGCCACTGTGGAAGCTGGATAGTATTGTTGTTGCAATAACTGTTTAGTAGTTGGGTTAGTGAACTGACAACCCATAAAAATACCAACAGCATCGGTTGCGGAATCTGTGGTAGAAACACGGCTCAAAGTACCGCCTGTGTTCAGACGCACAACATCACCCGCAAAAATGGATGTGCCAGAGCCTGAGGCGATAGGAATCATACGTGTTGCACCAGCAAATACCTGACCACCAATCAAATTGATTGGCTGGAACCCATAGGGTCCGTCTACGGTAGGATAAGCCATTTAAAACTCCTAAATTAAAAAATTAACCTTTTCCAAAACTCACCGTGGATTTCTTCTCATTAAAGAGAGGCATCCTTGGATCGCTTTGGCGCATAAGATTACTGTCTACAGCTTCCATCTGATTTTCGGCTTGAACTCGGTAATGTGCATTACGTTGTCCAACAAACTCTTCTGGAGTCTTGCAAAGCAATAACCCGCCAATCTCAATGTTGTCCTTAAAACGACTATTGGGATCAACTAGCAGTTGAAACTTGGGTTGTTCTTCAATTCCTACAGGCTCCCATCCTTCTCTGAGTTTGGCAGAGAGATTGCGGGGATCCGCCTGATTTAGTGTTGAAGTACGAATCCAACGATACGCATAACCAGCCTGCTTGTCGGGCTCAGGTAAAAGCTCAGGTGGCGCCCACTGCTTGGGACGCTCTGAAAATTCACGGTTATCGGTATTTCTATCTAATCTATTTGTAGCCATGTCAGGCCTCCAATTTCATAAGTTCACGGACATACTGCTCAGGGGTAAGACCAAGTTTCTTAGCGATCGCAACTTGCGACTGCTTTAGCCTAATCTTTTTCGGTGCGGTCGACCGAGTTGCCGGAGCTACAACCGTTGCTGGCTTAGCTTTTGGCGTGTCTGCCTTTGGCGCTGCCTCTTCTACTTCTTCTGGCGGATCAATGTCTTCATCGAAGCCTTCAGGGAACCGCTTGCGCATTGTTTTGTCTAACGTTGCGTAATATTCGTCAGAACCAATCTGCACTCCTTGGCGTTTTAGCTTCTCATGGAGTCCCAGAGCCGCTGCCGTCATCTCTTCGTCCTGTCCGAACCAAGTATTACGGTTTTGCCAATCCACCAACTTTTTGTCTTGTTGGGGTGCATTTTGATACTGTTGACTCGTTTGTACATCAAATTTCTCTTCTTGTAAAGGGGGAAGTTTAAAGTTTTTTGCACTTTCGAGTTGAATTTGAGCTTTTGTTAGCGCCGCTTGAGCTTCCATGAGTTTTTCTGAATCGCCAGCATCATATGCTTCTTTATAAGCACGTTTAGCCATTTCATACTGAACTTCTGATGTGGTGGTAACGGCGGCTTTGTACTCTGCTTCACCTTTGGTAAGCATTTCCTTAATCCGCTTGTTCTCCTCCATCAAGCGCTGGGCGGCATCAATAGCTGCTTGTTGCTCCCGCTGGGCAGCATCTGCACGACGACGCTCATCGTTCCAGACCCGCTTCATTTTAATAAGCTTGTCCTTTGCTTCTTTACTGTACTTATCTAAGTCATCAACCTCAACCTCTAGTTTCTTGACTTGCTCAGGATCAGCAGGACGTCTACCTTTGTCTTCTTCGGGGGTATCGTCTTCAATCTCAATTTCAAGATCATCCGATGAGCCTGCTTCTAAGGGTTTACCCTTATCTTCATCCGTATCTACGGGTTTACCCTGATCTTCTACTTCATCGGGGAATTTATATACTTCTTTTTCCATTTCAGCCATGTCCAGCCTCCTTAGATAAATTTACGTTTGATGCCCCGTGGGTCTTGAACTACAGCTTCCACAGAATCATCATTAATTAAACGGAATTCTCGGTCATGAATGACCAATCTAGTTCCTGCATTGGGTCTAACCAGAATAAAGTCACCCTCTTTACACCATGCTCCATTTGGGAAACGTTCCGGATCTTTATAACAATCCGAGCCTATTTTCACTACAAATAGCACTGTAGATAAGAGTTCATCGTGCCGACGGGTTTCGTCAGACTTAATGATGCCACTTTCAAAAGTTTCTTCTGCTTCTGGTATTGCACACAATATGCGGTAGCCTTTAGGTTCAGGCAGTTGTCGTGCCCGTTCTTCGGCTGTTTTCTGCATCACAGCAGCTAAGTCCACTGCTTGTGACAAATCTAAGGTTTCACTCATCGTCCGAGTTCTCCAATTTACGTTTTAGGTCTAATATTTCCTGCCTTGCAAAGAGCAGACCTTTGATCTCTCCACAAACCTTTTGGTATTCGGGATAGTCTTTAGCTTGTCCGCTGCCTATCCAATCTCGTTTACCTGTTATCTCTCTGTCTAGCATGTCCACTAGAACATCAGAAGCATCCATTACTGTCCTTTCCCGCTAGGTTTATTAGGTTTCATAACGTCTAACACTTCCTTCATTACTAACTTCTCACGCTCGTCACGCATTTCTGCAGCTACTTTTAACATCTCATTCTTAGTCTGAGACTCGATCCGCTTGTTCTCGGTAGCAATCTGAGCAGCCTTGAGCTGGGCATCAGCCATGTCTTTCTGTGCCTTGCGTTGCTGATCTGCTTCCTTGATAGCCACTTCACGCTGTTGTAACTGGAGCATCGGATCTTGAGCTTGCTGCATAGCTTGCTGTTGTGCAGCTTGTGCCTGGTTCTGTTGTAGAACTTGCTGGGCTGCTTGTGCAAGTAGTGGTGCCAACTTAGCTTCAAGAGCTGGGTCCATCGGATTCTCTTCGCCCGACTCATCGTACTGAGCAGGTAACTGAATACCAAGACGCTTCTCAATCTCAATCCGATACTGCATACCCAAGTGCTCAGCAATATGAGCCTGCATAGCAGCCTGCATCTGTGGCGCTTGCGGATTATTCTGTAATAACTGGATAATCATCGGATCCTGTATAGCAGCTGTGTGTACTTGAATATGTGCTTTGTGGTCCTGGTATGAAAACGCCTTAGCAGGTTTTAGCATCAGGATGTCCTGGTTCTCTGTGACTGGATCTTTAGGCTTCATATCCTCTGGTAGAGGTACAAGCTTCTGTGCATCTTTAATACTAAGCACATCTAGCATCTGACGATACAACAGGGGCATATTAAATAAGTTCGGTGATTGTGCTGCAAGCTGCATTACTGCTTGGTATTGAACAATCTTCTGTGCCATTGTTGAAGCGTTAGGATCGCTAACAGGGATGACGTCCACATCATCGTAGTCAGACTTCTTAGCAAATCTGGACCCTTCATCTGGCTCATAGCTGTACTCCTCTGGTGTGTATTCAGCAATAATCTTCTTAAGTAACTTCAACTCCTGCTTCAAACTGTAGTGAACACGAGCCTGTACTGCACTCATTACCTTCAAGGTACGCTCTAAAATCGCCAGCGTTGTCCCAACAGGTGCTTGGCTGGACATGTCACTAATTTGTAGATCAGCAGTATTAGCAAAGCGACGACCTTCTTCAACAATCTGATTGAGCAACGCCATTAATACTTGACTTGGCTCTTTGTATGGGAGCGTCATTAAGTTATCTTTAATAGCTCCTGACGGTACATCTACATCTCTAAATTCACCGGGTGAGATCGGGGTGTCATCTCCCTTAACTCGCAAACCTCTGGTTTTGAAACCGCCTGGCAGATTCGATAATGTACCAGCGTCGACAAGTTGTCTGATAATAGAAGTACCAGACTTAGCATAAGCGCCGATAAGGTGAATAAGCCCAAAGTAATAAAAGCCAAATCCCGGAATATACCCATAATGAACAAAATGTTGACGCTTTTGACAAGTCTCATCGTTCGGGTCCCAATTACGTCTAATCGAAAGAACATTCTGTGTACCTTTCTCGATAGTGACTACGTAAGGCAGTGCAATACCGGTGGGTTTACCGTTCTCATCCTTATGCTCGTACCCCTCTAAATCTAGGTTGACGTGCATCTCAAGGAGTTTATAACGGTCATCTGAAGTGGCTCTAAAGCCCATCTTCTCTGCAATTTTTTTCTCAACTTCATCTAATACATCGTTAGGTTCACCTAAATCAATATCACGATAAAAACCTGCCGCCTGAAGTTTTCTTAAATCATTCTCGGTCTTACGCATGACATGTGTAACACGCTCAGCGGAGGCTAGGTCTGATGCACCATAAGGTACAACGATATCTTCTGCTGGTACAAACATAGCTACTTGACGCTCTATATTTGGATCGTAGTACACTTTTTTAAACGCATTACCCGCAAGACCTAAACCCCAGAGCATGCGCTCTGTCTCAGGACGATACTCAGGCATTATCTCAGTCAACTGATAGTTCATGTCCTCACGTACACGCTCAGCTGCATCTTTTTTCTCAGGTGTCTCTTTACCAATTACTAATGTTTTTACAGGACCTGATGCAGGGAAGATAGACATCATAGTTTCTGCTTGGAACTTCACCAATGCTTCTGATAGAAGTGGGTGATACACACCGCATGCGCCTTCCCAAGGCTCAGTGCGTTCTTCAATCTTTAGACCAAGGAGTTCTAACCCATCAACGTATGTTTGTATCCAATCCTTACGTGCACCAATGTCAGAATCAAAGTCACCAATTAAGTCACCGCAGAGTTCTGTAAGTGTACCTTCTGTTAAATACTCGGCTAAATTAACATTGAAGTCATCCTCGGATTCTTCCTCGGGTTCAATCTGTATTTCTAAGCCATCTATACCAATAGTGACTGATTCAGGATCCTCAATCTCGATCTCTATCGGACTCTCCATTGCGGCTGCCTCTTCTATGCCTATTGGAGCTTGATACAGTGCCTTATCTATTGCCATAATGTGTCCTTAATAATATCCTTTGAACCGCTTAGACTTAAATAGTCTGATTTCATCTGGTTCATCGTTCGGTAATTTAATAAACCCGCCTTGTCTAAAGCGCATTAGCGCCATCACCGTTGAGTCAACCAAGTCATCATGACTCATAAACGGAAATCCTGCAATCTCTTCTACCACTTCTTCAGCCCAACGTGTCTCGGGCACCCATACTAAGCCGCTTTTAACAATATCAGTAACAGAATTGAGCCTAGCAAGCTTATCACCACTACCCCTATGGGGTGTGTATTCTGTAACAGGCATACCTGTACGCCGTAATTCTTGATATAACGCTGTACCAGCACTCTTTTTTTCCACAATGAACGCATCGGGGTTCCATTCATGCCATTCTTTCCAGGCTAAATCCTTTAATTCTGGAAATTCTAATCGTTTTTTGATGGAATTTAACAAAATAATGTTATGACATTCCGTTTCTTCGTTAAAAAACACTCCCCAAACCGTTATTGCAGTAAAGTCTGCCCGGTTGTGGGTTTCTGCGGCAGCGTCTAAAGACATAATCACGTATTCGCAGCTTGGTGGTGTTTCTAACTTCCACCATTGCCACCATTCTCGCTTGACAACGCTGGCTTCCTCGGCTGTGGGGTTTTGCTGATACTGAGCGTTCCACTGGAACACCGGCATAGAAGCCTTAGTTTGACGCAAAGAGGCCAATGGCAGCCATTCTGGCCACAAAGCTGACTCATTATCCGTATTTTCATTAAATATCGCTGGAAACTCAACAAGCTCATACTGGTCTGCCTCGTCATTCTGGGTCATATCCCGAACAACCTTACCTGTTAGGTCATCCTGATGCCACCTAGTTTGTACTATAGCGACTCTACCGCCTGGCATCAAGCGTGTTCTTGCTCCGTAGGTGAACCATTCATACGCTTTCTCGAATACATCGAAGTTCCCATTGATGATGTCTTGCTCGTTATGGGGGTCGTCCACCAATAATAGATCAGCTCCACGACCAGCAAGGGCAGAACCCACACCACAAGCAAAATACTCACCACCAACATTAGTATTCCAACGCCCAGCAGACTTGTTATCTTGCGCCAGACTGACAGTAGGAAAAATTTGTTTATATATAGGCGTGTCAATTAGGTTCCTCACTTTCCGTCCAAAGTCCACAGCAAGATCGGTCGTGTGGGAGACCATTAAAACCTTCTTATCGGGGTATTTTCCAAGGAACCATGCGGGGAAGTAGATAGATACAAGCTGTGATTTACCATGTCTTGGAGGAATATTGACTGCCACCCGATCTTTTTTACCCGCTGCAATCTCCATAAGGAGGTCTGCCAATATGCGGTGATGTTTACCAACCTTGTAGTCCGACTGCATTATCTTACAGAATGCTATTAAGTCCTCTCTAGCAGCCTTAGCATCTTTGCGGCGCTGCATTTCATCAAGAACTAAGTCCGTCTCTTCAGCGTCCATATCATCAAACTGGTCCAAATTGTCCAGTAAGAACTGTAATTCGACGTCCGTTAGGTCCTCAAGCGGGTTTAGGGTCGCTGCCGTCATCCACTTTTTCCTCTTCTATACCCATTTCTTTGTCCACGTCGATGGTATCCCCGTTTATCTCCACCGCTTTTACATCCTCTACACCCTGTGGGTGCATGAGTTTCTGTATCTTAGAGCGCAAACTGTCCATCAATTCTTGGTTTGACCGGTGGTTAATAGTAACCTCTGATTTCTCGGTAAATAAGCCCACGTCGGTAATCTTACCCAGCAGTTCTAGGGCACGGATACGGATCTTGGCATCCTCATTGGCGGACTCAAGTAGTAACTTATTTGTTACCAATAGCCTAATCTGCGTAGCATTCTCTACCACTTTTGTAGAAAACTCTTTCAGAATGTCATTGACTGCGTAATATGTAGCAGGTCTGATCTGCGAAGCCTTCTTGGTAGTAATCTTAGTATTTACTTGGTCTTCGTTCTTAGCGACTTCATAGACAATAGTCTCTGCCACCGCCATATCCTCGTCGGTTGCGGTAACGTCAAGCTCCAGTAATTCTGCCGTGCGGCATGCCGCTTCAGCTCTTTCCCTGAAGTTTGCTAGTACCGGATTGTCCTCCGGGAACGGTATTGCCAAGTCTGGCTCTACATTTATTTGTTGCATCAATTCCTGTCCGAATTAGATGTTGTTAGGCGAAGTATATATTAAAAATTGGTGAGAAGGGTGAAGACCGTATGTATGTGAAGCATGCCGGCAATCCCTTGCAAGATTTACCCTCACCCAACCCGTAGAAAAGAAAAGGGGGAGCCTCTATAGTGGACTTCCCCCTAAATACAACTTAACAAGGAAACGGCAATGAACAAGCCGTGAGTGAAGTATATAGGAAAACGAAAAAATTATGTAAGTACTTCCCAATATGTATAAAAAACCAAAAATTTTATATATAACAATTTTTTAGGCTAGGTACTTAAAAAACATGACGGGGGGTGTTTCTGGGTACGATCATACCTAAACTGGGTTCGTTTTGTAATTACCGGGCCCGAAACAAGAAAAAATATCTATGTAAAACAAAGACTTACGGCAAATCGGTAATAAGTTCTCCGCCGAACTAACTCTAAAAAGTGAGTATTGAGTGTGCGGAATAGCAAACCATACAGCCGACATGGTACCTAAACAGATTTTGGGGGGTGGGGTGTCGCTAAATCGCTAGGCAAAATCGGCTTTGCGTCTAACGTTAGACGAAATTATCTATTGTCAAACACTATCAAATTCTAGTAAACTTTAGTTAATGGATCGGGGCAATCGCTTACGACATTATTTAGAAAGGTATCAAAATGAAAAACGTTAAAACTGCTGTATCTGCTATCAGTCAAGTTAGCAAAACCCTTGCTAATACTAAGCCTGTTACTAATCATTATGTAATGGGTAGTACTACCATTGATCTGTTGGAGAGTTGGTCATTCTTAAACAATGCTGAGGGTAATGCTAAGGCTTTGCTTATTGATGATCTATACGCTAATGGGTATAAGCCTCACCATTTTGTCGACATGAAAGAGAAAGAGGATAAGCAAGGCGTCTCTTTCAGAGATTCGATCCTGTTGCATATTGTTAAGGGTTGGAAAGATCCTGTTGCTGAGAAGTTATATTATGCTGACCCTAAGACGTTAAAGGTTAGCGAGTTAGCCCTTCAAACCGATATTAAGGATCGTGCTAGAAAGGCTTATAACAATATGAAAGAAAGCCTTAAGAATAGGATTGCTAAGGGCAATCAAGTAAGTAAGAAAGCCCCAGCAAGCCAAATTCAAATGGCTTTGAAAGAGATCAAATCAGCGATCGATCGTTTAAGTAAGGATCAGAAAGATTCTTATGTAGGTATTGTTGATGATGTTAAGGCTTTGAAATCCCTTAAGATCTTAACACAAGTTAAGTAATCATTATGCCCCCCAAATTGGGGGGCTTTTTTTGAAAGGAATTTATTATGCTTACATGGAAAATTTATAAATCAGGTTATAAATGGGTAGTTGAATGGTCTGATGGAATTAAAACTGTTTTTATGTCTGAAAAATCCGCTTTGCAAGCGGTCAACAATCGCTTTTTTGATACTTACTTTTAACCAAGCCCCCGAAAGGGGGTTTTTTTTCGTCTAAATTTTTTGATGCCAGTGACTAGGAGAAGCGGATCGTTGTGCGGTGAGCCGTGCGGTAAATTCGGCTTAACAACTTATTCTTATGTTTGCGTCTAACGTTAGACGAAATGATGCCAGTGACTAGGAGAAGCGGATAGCGACGGGTTAAATTTGTTTTGTTTTTGTTTTAACCTGCTAGCAGGTTAAAAGTATTTTCTGAGTTTGTCAAGGCATATTTGCATAGGGGTTTACCCTGCTATTGTTCCGAATGTTCCGTAATGTTCTGCCCTATTGTTCCTATTGATCCTATTGATTTATAAGGAAAAAGTTATATTGTTCCTTTTGTTCCGTCCATTTTAGAGTATGAATCCAAAAACATACCAAAATCTCTTCTGCAAGGGACTGAGGGAATCTCTCGCAAGGTCGCTTCATAATCTCTATCAACTACTCCATATGGAACAATACTTATATATCAATAACTTACAAAGGAACAATACAAGAACAAATAAAGACATTATAGACACTACACTCTTTAATAGAGTCTGATACTCTTTGATAGCCAAAACCTTGACCTTGGGGTCTATATCGCTTAAAATATATATAGTGGTAAAAAAGTTGTAGCGCAGGTGGCAGTTCCGAACCTTGCGTCTAACGTTAGACGAATTTACCACTTGACGTAGATTTACCCACTTAACATCTTAACAGGAGAATGATTATGAAGACGTACGCACCACGTTGTAAGTTGTGTGGTGAAACATATGACGTAGCCCGTATGAAGTTGGGTTATGCCATATGTATGCCATGCGGTGAGGAGGTAGCCAAGGAACGTAAGTTCACCATAGCACCAATGCACAAGAGCAATTACGTGGCGATCTTTGATCGCTCGGATCTAGTCGGGTTGAACAACAAGGGAGGGCTAGTTAAATGAAGAAAAAGTTTACAGATAAAAAAGCAGAGGTATTGGCAGACCGATTTAAGAAAGCCTATGACAAGTACTTATCTGAGAGTGAGAGCAAACGGAGTACGGCTCTCCGAGAGGACGCATTCATTCATGGGGTAGTTGCGGGTATGCACATATCAGCAGAGGCGGGACAGATATTAAAAGAAATGGGGGAATAAATGAAAGAGTATCGGGTTGTGATAGCAAGTTATTCGGTGGAGTTGGTCGAAGCCGAAAATGAAGAGTCGGCATGTAATATCGCCATGGAGATTTTTGAACCCACAAACGAGTGGGTGGTTGCTGAAGTTGAAGAAATAGAATCATTGGGGGAATAAATGAAAACCATGTCAGGAGAAGATACCCTATTCATGCTTGAGGCAATCCTAGCGGTTGCAGGTACGGACGAGACCAAAGCGCAGTTCATGCTCGACCCTCGGAAGTCATCACGTCTAATCATGATTAGGCAGTTATACGGCAAAGATGTTATGGAACAAACCATTGATAAATTAAAGGAGGTTGTATATGAGCAAGACTAAAACGAGCAAGCCCGTAATTAAAACGGGGGTAGTAGTGGAAGGTATAGACATGCGGACTTATCGAAGTACGGAGAATCCTCGCCATGTAGCGGGGGTGACGTATCGCTCGGTCAACGAAGCATTCAAGGGTTGGGAGTATGCCTGTGCGGTGGAGAAGCACAAGTCGGATTTCAGGCAAGGACTCGAATGGTTCAGCGAGTTGTTTATGACATTCTTTTGGATTGGTGCGGGTTTATCTCTGCCAATTTTGTTTGTGCTGTGGTTGTTTAAATAAGGGGGGATCGTGAATACAGGACAGATAAAGCGGATAGGAAAAAGAACTTACTGTGTGGTTGCTTGGACAAACACGGACGTAACTCTGCAAAGTATGGACGAGGAGAAGTTAATCCTAGTCATACCACGTACTCGCATGGGTGGTCTGAAAACTGGACAGTAGTGGTAAACTTTAGTAAAATATAATATATAGTGGTAAGAAGTTGTAAGGCGTAGTAAATGTCATTAACTTAACAGGAGAAAAACATGACAACAAGTAATCAAGAAGTTGCGTCTAACGTTAGTCGAGAGTTCCACGTTGACGTGGGTAGCGTACCCAGTATCAGCAGTAGTGCCATGCTCGTGGAGTTGAACATCAGCACATGGACAGGGCGCAAGTTTGACAAACAAGTTAGTGCCGAGATCGACGTGCAGAAGAATACCCAGACTAGGGCGGGTAACTATCACAAGAAGTTGTTTGCAGACGAACCGCAGTTTGAGGCAATAGCCAAGTACGCAGGGAATGTGCGTACGCACCACTACTATGCCACGATGCCATGGTCGGACTCAGGTCTTAGGTTGTTAACCACTGCCATGTACTTTGACTATCAGAAGCGGGTCACTGAGATGGAGGGAGAGTTTAATACTCTCGTGGGTAACTTCTTGCTAGATTACGACAACATGGTGGCAAGGGCGCAGGGTCGTATGGGTGGCTTGTTCAACATTGAGGACTATCCGAGCAAGGACGAGATCTTGGAGAAGTATAGGTTTTCAGTCAAGTATTCCCCCGTACCTTCGGTAGGCGACTGGCGAGTTGATGTTGGTAATGACGCACAGCAACAACTTAACATGAGTTATGCCAAGGCATATGTGGATAACCTACAACAAGCGTTGGCTGAACCATGGGAACGCATGCACGAGGCGCTTAAGAACATGAGCGAGAGACTAGCGGGTGAGAAGAAGCAGATCTTCCGAGACTCTTTGGTCACGAACGTCATGGACATGTGCAAGTTATTGGACAAGTTCAACGTGACAGGCGATGCCCGCATGAAGCAAGCACGTCTACGCATAGAGAACATCTTGATGGGAGTCACCCCCGATGCACTACGGGAGGACGACGACTTACGTCACGATACCAAGAGCAAGGTAGATGCACTGCTCAAAGAGATGTCATGGTAATCCGTCTAACGTTAGACACAACTTTTTAACAGGAGAAACAAAATGAAACAAACCGCAGATCAATTATTTTCACAATCCCTTGATGAGGTAGTCGAGTCGATTCTAGCGAATCCCGATGGTACTGTACTGGTACAGGGTCATATGGGTACAGGTAAGTCTTCTATCCTTAAGATCTTGGCAGAGAAACTGCCCGATCATGTGCCGTGCTATTTTGACTGTACTACCAAGGACTTGGGCGATCTCATGCTACCTAAGATCCTAACCGAGGACGGGTCAGATAACTTCGTGCGCTTTGTGCCTAACGAGGAGATGGGTCTTCATCATGACAAGCCGATCATCTTAATGATTGACGAGTTTGGTAAGGCGAATCCGTCGGTTAAGAACGGCATGATGCGTGTGATGCTCGAGAGATCATTTGGTACTAAGAAGATACCCAAGGGGTCATACATATTCGCTACTACTAATCTAGGTGGTGAGGGTGTGGGCGACTTATTGATGCCACATCACCGCAATCGTATTACTGTGGTGCGTATGAAGAAACCTACGGCAATGGACTGGATAGAGGGGTATGCCTTCAACGCAGGGATACATCCCGCCATGATCTTATGGGTCAAGGAGGAGGGTGCGAGATTGTTCCAATCGTATGAGGAGGTCGACAATCCTGACGATCAGGTATCGGGTAATCCGTATATCTATCACCCCAAGTCGCAGAGACCTGCCTTTGTTACCCCAAGATCTTTGGAGTTGGCAAGCCGTTGGCTATGGGCTAAGGACAAGATCAGCGACAACGCATTGAAGTCTAACCTGATGGGTACTATCGGGGATCGTGCGGGTGCAGACCTTGGTGCATACATCAAACTTGTTGACGAGTTACCCAAGCAAGATGAGATCAAGGCAGATCCTAAATCAGCCAAGATTCCTACAACATCTTCAGCCGTTGTGATGGTGGTGTATCGTGCCTTGGCTACTATGAGCAAGGAGTTTGTTGACCCATGGATGGAGTATCTGAACCGCTTGGACAAGGAGGCGCAGTCATTGTTTGCTATGCAGGTGCGCAATCCCAAGTACAACAAGCAAGGTGTTGTCATGACCAATAAGAAGTTTACACAATGGTGTATGGACAACAACTTCATGTTCAGCGCAGATAAGAAGTAATTGACTAACGTTAGACAGGAGAATAGAAAATGCTAACAATCGGTAAACAACTTACCGCAGAGCAACGCATGTACAAGGCAACGACAGACTTGATAGGTTGTGACGAGTTTGTCGCCTTGGCAGGTGTTCTCATGGTCGGTAGTAAGAAAGTGGTGGACGATAAGATCACCGCATGCACTAATGGTCGTGACGAGAAGTATGGTCGTGGGTTTGTCGATAGTCTCAATGATGCCGAGTTTAGATTTCTCATGCTACATGAGTGCTATCACAAGATGTATCGTCATCTAACAACGTGGCAAGATCTTCACAAGATAGACCATGATCGTGCCAATCGTGCGTGTGATTACGTCATTAACCATAAACTTGTGCATTCTGAATCAGGCAAGTCAGGTTGGATCAAGATGCCTGATGGTGGGTGCTATGACGATAAGTACAAGGACATGAATGCCAAGGAAGTTTTCGACTTACTTGAGTCGCAAGATCAGGAGGACGGAGATGGCGAGGGGCAAGGGGTCACTGGCTTCGACGATCATGACTGGGAGGGGGCGCAAGAATTGTCCGATGAGGAACAGGAGAAACTCGCTAAAGAAATTGACGAGGCAGTACGTCAAGGTGCAGTCCTAGCGGGTAAGGTCGGGTCGGGTGGTAATCGAGACTTGACTGAACTCTTAGAACCTAAGAAGGATTGGCGAGAACTATTGCGTGAGTATGTTAAGACAACATGTTCGGGCAAGGATTACTCAACGTGGCGCAAACCTAATCGTAGATATGTTGGCATGGACTTGTTGATGCCAAGTGCAATCAGCGAGGCTATGGGTGAGATCGTGGTTGCTATTGATACGTCAGGGTCTATTGGTCAGCGTGAACTGAACAACTTCCTAGGCGAGATCAAAGGTATCTGTGAACAAGTTAAGCCAAGCAAGGTGCATGTAATGTACTGGGATACAGCGATATGCCGTACAGAAGTATACATGCAGGACGAACTCGACAACTTGGTGAAGTCTACTAAACCCGCAGGGGGTGGTGGGACTGATCCATCATGCGTACCACAATATCTTAACGAGAAAGGTATCAAGCCTGAGTGCGTGGTGATGCTAACCGATGGTTATGTCGGCGGTTGGGGTCAATGGTCTGTGCCTGTGTTGTGGTGCATCTTAAACAATCGGTCTGCAAACCCAAGCGTGGGTGTAGCAGTTCATATTGACGGCTAACGTTAGACAGGAGGTTGTATGAGTGCAGAAGAACTGTATCAAGCATTAGATAAATTAGGTGTGGAGTATGCCGTAGTTGAGGTGTTTGAAGGACTACGTGTTATTAACTTTATGGTTAAGGAGAGTGGTGATGATGAGTGATATGTTGCAGGAAATTTTTGTCTTGGCTGTGGTAATCATTGCCACATGCCAAGTTATTAAATTGTTTAAAGGAGAATGAAATGGGATGGACTAAGCAGATTCACCCCGAATACCCCGACATTGAGATGGAGATATATAGTAGTAATGCGCCTGATTACAAACAGTACGACAGAACGTATTACTTTGACAAGCCTACTCGTACACATTTAGGTTGTATTTGGGAAAACTATGAGCAACAGAAAAAGAACGAAACACTACAACAAATACTTATTTTTCAACAGGAGGTCATTAAAATGAACACACGTTTTTGTAGTTTTGATAATGTAGCAAAGATGTATGAAGATATTAAGCCGTTACGTGGTCAACGTAAGAATGAAGACGTTCGTCCAATATGGGCTAGACGTTACCATTGGAGACGAGTTGCCAAGATCAACGACAACAAGTATGTCTTGCATGATGGTGACTATAAAGTAGGAAGAACTTTTGAGGAGTCGTGCGATCTTGCGCCTATTACATGGGAACGTAAGGCAGACGGCGATTACGTGACAGTTCGTAATTGCCATGCACCATATTACTCAATATCACGTTATATGTTCTTATCTAGTGCGTTGCCAAGATCAATGTGGTTTAAGATCGACAACGGCAAACACTACATTGTGCAGGGTGACAAAGAGCATTACTTGGCTAAGTTCAAGGCGCATTACGATAGTAATGTGGGCAAGCACGTTGTTACAGAAGACATGACTATTACTTTTAAACATCTTGGTGATGATAAGTTTGAACGTGTCTCTGAGTTGTTGCCAATGAGAGTACGGCGCATAAACAAAGATCTTAAAATGAAATATGATCCCATGATTAAAGATATGTGGGACTGGGGTTGTGTGGTGCTACCTATCTTGGGTGAGACTATGCACGATTGGAATGTACGAGGTGCTCATGCAGAAAAAGTGTCAGGTGCAGGTGCTTGGTATTGGGATAGAAATGCTGATCCTAAAAACATTAGAGAGATTGTTGAAAATCCTGAGCATGAGTCTCGTCTATCGTTAGTCGCAATAGCATCTTGGACTGCGGGTGCGTTTAATGAAGGATCAAACGCTTATACCGATAAGACATTTGCCCCAAGTAAAGAAGCCTTTAGAGAGTTCAAGAAGGTCATGCGTAAGGTAATTGATGTATCAGCAGTAGAGTTACGATAAACAACTTAACAGGAGAATGGTAATGACTAAAATACATAAGATGGCAGAGATAATGGACAATGCCAACATAAAGGTAAGAGTAGAACGTACTGTGAGATCAGTACAGAACGATGGTTGGGAACATCAATTCCAAGGATCAGCAGTAACCGAAGAACTGAAAAACTTCTTAACACAAGTTAGTTCGGTGATGCCGAATGTAAAGTTCTATCCGTTTAACGACCAGACCATACACCACAATTTTCTTTGCAAGGAAAGTAATTCCATGCAGTTCAAACAAGTATTTGTGGTTAGTGATTGGTTTGTTTACACGGATGACTTCCCGTATGAAATTGGTCGTCTAAGTTACAAGGATCACTCAGCAAAATCCAATGGTGAACTTACCTATGGTATATACAGTCGCAAGATACGGAATGCCAAGTACCATACTGGGCGGGATCAGCACAACATGATGATGTCTAAAGATCTTAGTAAAGCAATCAAGTTGGCTAAGACTTATCTGACCCCGTACTCTACCTATGAACTTGCCACAGCTTCTTATGAGGGGATGCACCAACGAACATGTAAAGCTCTAGAAGATACTGCTAGAGGCATGCGGTCAGCCGTAGAACCTATTAGGAACAATACAGATACCCTGATTGCGGAGATGATGCACCTCATTAAGCAGGGCACTCAGTTCAGTACCGATGGATTCAAGTCGGTGGCTAACCAAATAGAAGCAAAGGTTATGGCATACAAAGCCGAGGAAGAACGCAAGGTCAGCGCATTGTTTGTGCGTCTTTACAACATAGGGGAAGATACCTATGCCGATGTGCAAGAAGCGTCTAACGTTAGACACAATGCCTTTGCAGGTAAGGGTTTGAACGGGTCATCTACCTTGACGTACAAAATGTCAGATCTGCCTGAAGACATTGCTCATACGGTGGCTTCTCTTAGTATCTTGGATAGAGATCAATACGTGACAGGGGTTGGCATGAAGATTGACGAGCGTCACTTTTGGATGGAGCGTGGCTAACATGCACAACGAATACATAACTCCTAAAGCAAGGCAGGAGCGGGAACTTTACATTAGTATCTTTTGTGACTTATCTTATACCTTTATGGATAAGGTAAAACAAAGAGTCTCCGCCCCCGAAGAAGTAATTTTTGCTTACATTGAAAGAGCCAAGAAAGAACCCATATATAGGGTATGTCTAAACTTAGACGGAAGTGCACAAACAACATGTTATGAGATGTTAGATGCGTTTGCTCCTGAGTTAAAAAGTTTTTATTCAAGTGTTGACGAAATGCCAAAATGGGTGCAAGATAGAATCGCCGTATTAATGTTACTCGACGCTAATGAATTAAATCAAGAAATCGAGAACGTTGGGCGACGTATAAGCAGTGATATATTTTGGGTCTTCAGAGGAGAAGCAGATGGGGATGACCCCCGAAGCTAAAGTAAAGAAAGCCGTGCGCCAAGTCCTTGATGGGCTTGGTGCCTACTATGTGATGCCAGTGACAGGCGGATATGGGAGGCAGGGCGCACCTGATTTTTTGGTTTGCCTAAACGGGCAGTTCATAGGCATTGAAACCAAGGCAGGAAAAGGCAGACTAACCGCTTTACAAGAAATGAATCTTAAACAGATCATCGATGCGGGTGGTGTGTCTCTCGTCATAAGGGAAGACGACGTTAAATATCTTCCCAGTTTGTTATCAACAGGAGAAAGTAATGAAGAAGCGAAAGGTAAATCCGAGCAGTAATGTAGCAAAGGTCTTAGACCTGATGAAAGCAGATGCCAAGGTATCTGTAAAAGAAATCGTTGAGAAGACAAATCTCAAGACTTCTAACGTCTATGCAATACGCAATTACATCAAGAAGAACGGGCTACTAAAGCCGTTGTCAACGAAAGGTATTGCGTCAAAGGCAAAACGGTCAGACGATGAAAAACAAATCAGTAACTTGCTCAAAGAGAATAAACAACTTACTGAGTGGACACAGATGTGGAGGGGTAGATACGACAAACTTGAATCAGAGTTAAATCGAGTTCGCCATTTATATATGGATCAACTTGCCGTCGTACGTTATCTTGAAAACAAACTAATGCAGTTCGTTGAAGCACAATCGAAAGGAAACTAACATGAGCAAAGAAGCTTTAATAGGTTATTACGTATTAAATAATCATTATCAGGGAAGAGTAGTAGACCTAATAGAGAATGGTTTTTATCTTGTTCAGCTATATGAATGGTTTACTGGTAGCCCTAACAAAATGGTAATTATGTCGTTGCAAGAACTAAGAGAGTTTAATTTCTATTCAAATGCAGAATCTTGGAGAGAAGCAGGGGCGCAACACATCGAAAAAGAACCAAAACTTGAGGAGTTTTTATCATGAAAAAAGTCATTGCAATTATTTGTCTAACATTAGCCACAACTAGCGTATTCGCACAAGTTAAATGCGAGTCTGATGGTCGTGGGGGTATGTGTTGTTGGGATACTAAAGTCAACGGACCTTGGAAACCTATTGGTTGCTGATAGAAAAAAGATGTGTGTGGCTTAACCGCCACACCATTGTAAAAATTAAAAAGGAAATTAAATGGAAATCAAATGCAAACTCATTAAAGAATTACCTGATGGCAGTGCAATCGTGTCGATTGAAGTGGACGAAGAAGCCAAGGATTGGCTAATTGGGGAAGGCTTTACAGTCGTCCTTAAAGAAGCAATCAAGCACTCAAAAACATTTGTTAGTCAAGCCGATATTAAGAAGCATACTGCTAAGAAAACACCAGTTAAGAAAGTTATCAGGAAAAAGAAATGATTGTCACGATACTTAACATGTTCGCTCTGTTCGTGGCTACCTGTGCAGTGCTGATCTTTGCGGTGGTGTTTAGTTTTTTTATGTTTATTATGTATGCCTGTATACACATTGGGTGGAGAGAGATTAAAGGGATGCCGTTGTCTGAGCTATGGGAGAGGATTCAGAAATGAACAAATACGAAGTTATTTTATACGAAACTCAATTTAATACGTTGTTATATGAGGTGGAAGCTAAAAGTGAAAAAGACGCTATTCGCATTGCATTGCGTACGCACATGATTGAAGACGCAAAAGAAGAATGGGTTACTGGTCGCAAGATTGAAGGAGAAAAAGTTTATCTTATTGTGAATGAAACTAATAAAAAGGCACAAGAGAAATGAGAAAGGTAAGCATACGAACAGTTGAAAATACTATTGGGCTGGCACGTAGTGTCGCTAATGGAACAACCAAATTTCCTTTTATGGGCTATTGCGCAGACCTGATGGAAAGGATGTTAGAAGAGAGTAATGGGCTAAAAGCCCGTATAGCGGAGTTAGAACGAAAGCATAAAGAAGAGTTTGATTACGCTGAAAAATTATTACAAGAACGAGAATTTGGGGGGACATCGAAATGAATGATGAAGATCGAAGAGATTGTTTTGCATTTATGTTGACGGTTGGGTTTGCCATGAAGGGCGAGATAAACCCAAAAGCAATATGGGAGATAGCAGATTTAATTGTTGAAGAACGTAATAAAAAAGACGAAGAAGATGGGATTGTTGCAATTAAAAAGAAAAGATATGTCAGAAAAAATTGAGATGAATGAAGTCACGAAGCGTATTCGTGAAGCCGAAGTTAGTTTAACGGGTAAGAAGTTTTGTTCAAGTTGTCAGACCATGCAACCTGCGGCTTTAGGTAAGATGGTAGAAGGTAGGATCAGGCGGTGGAAGTGTAATAATTGTTGGGCAAACGTTAGTAGACCTATTTATAAATCTAAGGAGAAAGTATGACCACATTTACGTTAAGGGACTATGTAGAAAACAGAATAATTTCAAAAGATGCAGAGGTTTTAGCTGAGCCGATTCCGTTTGCAGGGTATGTAAACATACAAGATAAAGAAGATACAGAAAAGATGTTGCGGGATCAGCTACACATAGTGAACGAGCAATTACAAACAATGCAAGCTGAGAACCAAAGATTGAAGCGCAAGCTACGAGCATTAGGAGAGAATGAATGAATTTGAAGGAAGAATGCCAAGAGTCTTTATTTAATCTAGGCAAATTAGCGGGGCGGATACCCTCAGACGAAGGTAAAAGATTAACCATGATGTTACGGGTTGTGTCTAGCTACATAAACTATTTAGAAGAACGTGACAAAAACGAAGACGATGATGGTCGATGCTAATGCGTAAGCCATTTGAGCAAGAACTTCACGACAAGTTTGACGAACCCGCTAAACGTCGGGTGGCTACTTATTTAGAAAGGAAATGCGGGGTAGTGGTTTACCCCAATCCTGATAAATACGGCATTGACTTGTTGGTATGTAATGCGGAAGATGAGTTCCTTGGCTCCGCCGAAGTAGAAGTTCGTCAATGGTCTAGCCCATGTCCTTTCCCTACAATCCATGTACCGCACCGCAAAGAGAAATTCTTTGACGATAAGACATTATTCTTTGCATTAACTAGTGGTATGTGTCATGCTTACTGGATTGAAGGACATAAGATAAAACAATACCCCATAAAAGAGATAAGTAATTACAAAGTCCCAAGGGGGGAAATGTTTTTTGATATACCTGTGGAGGCATTTGTTCACGTGAATCTGATGGAGAAAGAATGAATTTAATAACGATTGATTTTGAGACTTTTTATGAAAAGTCTACATTCAGCTTGTCAAAGCTGACAACAGAAGAGTACGTGCGTAGCGACCGCTTTGAAGTAATTGGTGTAGCCGTTAAAGTAAACGATGGCGAGACCGAATGGGGTAGTGGCACACATGAACAGATTAAGAGTTGGTTAGATACCTATCCTTGGGCAGAGTCTATGGTGCTTGCCCATAACATGATGTTTGATGGGTTTATTCTTAACGAGATATTTGGCATCCGCCCTAAAGCCTATGCAGATACCCTATCCATGGGACGTGCGTTACATGGTGTCGAAGTGAGTAGCAGCCTAGCTGCTTTAGCCGAAAGATACAAACTAGGTGTTAAGGGGGACGAAGTTATTGCAGCTTCCGGGAAGAACCGTGAAGATTTCTCACCCGAAGATCTTGATAGATATGGTGACTACTGTGTAAATGACGTAGAACTTACACATAAGTTATTTCATACCATGCTCAAGAAAGGCTTCCCCAAAACAGAGATGAAGCTGATTGATTTGACTGTGCGTATGTTCTGTCAGCCGAAACTAGATTTGAACCTGAATTTATTAGAGCAACATCTACAAGAGATCAAAGCAAAAAAGGCGCAACTTCTTAGCGTGGCTAAAGTAGATAAAGAAGAACTTGCCAGTAACCCGAAGTTTGCCGAACTACTTAAGTCTGTGGGTGTAGAACCGCCCATGAAGATTAGCCCAACAACAGGTAAAGAAACCTATGCGCTTGCCAAGAATGACGAAGAGTTCAAGGCTTTAGCTGAACATCCTGATGTCAGAGTGCAAGCATTAGTAGCGGCTCGTCTTGGTACGAAGTCTACGTTAGAAGAAACTAGGACAGAACGATTCATCGGTATTTCTAAACGAGGGTTGATGCCAGTTCCCCTGAAATATTATGCGGCTCATACAGGACGGTGGGGTGGTAGCGATAGCGTGAACCTTCAAAACCTTCCCTCACGTGGTGACAATGCGGGTAAGTTAAAGAAAGCCATTGAAGCCCCTGAGGGTTACGTCATTATTGACGCAGACTCGGCACAGATTGAAGCACGGGTGCTTGCTTGGCTTGCAGAACAGAACGACTTAGTGGAGGCTTTTAAGAATGGAGAAGACGTATACAAGATCATGGCTTCGGCTATATATGGTAAGGGAACTAGCGAAATTACAAAGGAAGAAAGGTTTGTCGGCAAGACGACGATTTTGGGTGCTGGGTACGGGATGGGCGCTCCGAAATTCAAAGCGCAACTTAAAACATTTGGCACTGAGGTTACGGATGAAGAAGCGAGGCACATCATCCAAGTCTATCGACAGACTTACCCAAACATTGTTAGGCTATGGCGAGACGCACAGTCGGCCCTGGAAGCTTTAACTAAGGACAGTACAACAAGTTTAGGACGTGGTGATGTACTTGCGCTGGTCCCAGAGGAGCGGTCAATACGACTACCAAGCGGTTTGCTATTACGTTATGATGGGTTAATAACCGTGCGGGATGAGAAGGGTATACAGTACCAGTACAAAACTCGGTACGGTTGGAATAAAATTTATGGTGGTAAGGTAATTGAGAACGTCTGCCAAGCTATTGCTCGTTGCATCATTGGTGAGCAGATGATCCGTATAGCCAAGCGTTACAGTGTAGTACTAACTGTACATGATGCGGTTGCCTGTATTGCCAAAGAGGAAGAGGCTAAAGAAGCCCAAGCCTATGTAGAGGAGTGCATGCGTTGGATACCCGCATGGGCTGAAGGTTTGCCTGTTAATTGTGAATCAGGTTTTGGAAAGAACTATGGAGAATGCTAAGGTGGAGTACTCAGATTTTTATTTACATGCTATGCAAGAAATTACTAAGGCTCACGATGCGTTAGTAGCAAACAAATTTCAAGATGCCTATGACCATTGTTTGAATGCTCAAGTAGAAATTAAGTTGATGAGTGGCGCAGTTAGAACGTGGATACCGATTAATGAATAAGTTAATCTCATGGTCGTACTCAAGTATCAAACTGTACGATCAATGCCCTAAAAAATATTACCATTTACGGGTGGTCAAAGATGTTAAAGAACCCCCTACGGATGCCATTATTTACGGGAAAGAGTTTCATTCGGCGGCTGAACATTACGTACGTGATAACGTACCACTACCACCACAGTTTAGTTTTGTAAAAAGTGCCCTAGACAACCTAAAACAACTAGATGGTGACAAGTATTGTGAGTATGAATTTGGGTTAGATGAGAACCTTGAACCATGCGGTTTTAAAGATCCTAACGTATGGTGGCGGGGTATTGCTGATTTACTTGTTGTCAATGGTGAAGAGGCACGAGTGCTTGATTACAAGACTGGGAAGTCTGCCAAGTATGCCGATACCGATCAGCTAGAACTAATGGCTCTCGCCATATTTAAGCACTTTTCCCAAGTCAAAAAAGTCAAGGCGGGATTACTTTTTGTCATATCTAAAAACTTCATAAAGGACTCGTATTCTTTTGAAAATCAGGATAAGATGTGGCATAAGTGGATTAGTGAGTACAACAGGATGAAGTTTTCGTACGATAATGACGTATGGAACCCTCGTCCTAGTGGGCTTTGTAAGAAGCACTGTTTAGTTCTTGAGTGTCCGCATAATGGGAGGAACTAGTAATGCCATACGTTAATAAACCAAGACCATACAAAAAAGAATACGAGCAACAAAAATCTCGTGATGAACACCCTAATCGCATGGAGCGTCAACGTGCTAGACGAGCCGTGGATAAGAAAATGCCTGATGGTAACGGTAACGGTAAAGCCGATGCTCGTGAAGGTAAGGACATAGCCCATAAGAAAGCTATGGACAAAGGTGGTACAAACAAAGACGGTTATTACATAACAACACCATCAAAAAATAGATCCTTCAAAAGGGACAAAAAAAGTAATCTAGTGTCGGAAACTAGCAAGCGTGAGAGAAAAAAGAAATAAATGGAAATAATAGATAACAAGGTTCTTCTATTAAATTTACGTAATCCCAACAAAGTAACTACGCTTATTCCAAAGAGTAAGATTGTTGGGGAAAATCAAGTTGCCGTTAAGTGGGGCTTGGATGAAGTCCGTGTATTAAAGAACCTACAGGTAAAAAATGTACCTAGTCCCATTATGGGACATTACAGTTGGTCGGGATTACACAAACCATTTGAGCATCAAAAGATTACCTCCGCCTTTCTAACCCTGCACCCAAGGGCTTTCTGCCTTAATGAGCAAGGCACAGGCAAGACAGGCTCTGTCATATGGGCGGCGGATTACTTGATGAAGATGAAGAAGATAAAACGTGTGCTTGTCATATGCCCGTTATCTATTATGGATTCGGCTTGGCGGGCAGACCTATTTAAGTTTGCCATGCACCGTACAGTCGACATTGCCTACGGCTCAAAAGAAAAACGTCAACGCATTATTAATTCAGATACTGAGTTTGTAATCATTAATTACGATGGTGTCGAGATTGTTCAGGAAGCTATTGCCAATGGTGGCTTTGACCTAATTGTGGTTGATGAAGCCAATGCCTACAAGAACGCACAGACAGCTCGCTGGAAGACCCTTAATCGACTGCTTAAGCCTGATACATGGTTATGGATGCTAACGGGAACCCCTGCGGCTCAATCACCAGTAGACGCTTATGGCTTGGCTAAGTTGGTTAACCCGCAAAACGTACCCCGTTTTTTTGGTAGCTTCAAAGACATGGTGATGTACAAAATATCCAAGTTTAAATGGGTCAATAAACCCAACGCAGACAAAGTAGTATTTGAAGCCTTACAACCAGCCATCCGATTTACCAAGGATGAGTGCCTAGATCTGCCTGAGTTAACTTATGCAACCCGTGAAGTCGAACTCACTGCGCAACAGAAAAAATACTACGATACCCTACGAAAACGCTTGGTTATGCAAGCGGTAGGTGAACAAGTTACTGCGGTAAATGCTGCAGTTGGATTAAGCAAACTCCTACAAATATCTTGCGGTGCGGTATATTCCGATTCAGGCGAGACTTTGGAGTTTGATATTCAAAATCGTTATAAGGTGTTAAGAGAAGTAATTGATGAGACACAGCAAAAGATCTTAATATTTGTACCATTTAAGAATACGATTAAGATTCTTTCCGATAAGTTACAAAACGACGGGTTTACAACCGATATTATTAATGGTGATGTAACTGCGTCTAATCGTGCAGATATATTTAAACGCTTCCAAGAAAGTCCAAACCCACGTATCTTAATTATTCAACCACAAGCTGCGGCACATGGTGTAACACTTACTGCCGCCGATACAATCGTTTGGTGGGGACCAACACCTAGTTTAGAAATATATGCACAAGCAAATGCACGTGCGCATCGAGCAGGACAGAAACACCCAGTAACAGTTGTACGATTGCAAGGATCGAATGCGGAGAAACACCTATATAAAATGCTTGACAACCGCATTACAGATCATTCAAAATTAATAGAGCTTTACAATAATTTGCTTGATAAAGATAAAGTTTAGTAGTACAGTAGTAATACCGATAACGAGAATAAAACCAAGCCGTTATCATTTTAAAACAGGAGAATGTATGTCAGAAAACACGACAGGGGTAGAGCCCCCCTTAGAAAAGCTCACTCGCATCTACATCAAGATGCGTGATAAAAAATATGAAATTGCCCACGAGATGGAAGAGCAGATCAGCAAGATTGACGCTGATATGAGAACCGTCAAGGTGGCTATTTTGCAACACATGAAAGACTCTGGAGTAGAGAGTCTAAGAACTAATTCAGGAACTGTTTATCGTACCGTTAAGACTACGTATTCAACTTCTGATTGGGAATCCATGCACAAGTTTATTCTTGAACATGGTGTGCCTGAACTATTGGAGAAGCGACTTCAACAGACCAATATGCGGGCTTTTTTAGAGGAGAACCCTGAACTGCTTCCACCGGGGCTAAATTCAAACGCTGAATATTCAGTAACCATAAGGAGGAACTAAATGGCGGATGAACCGTTTGTGCCGATAGAGCAAGTAGCTAAACACTTTTCGGTTTCGGTATCAACCGTCCGTGCATGGATTCGACAGGACTTAATCCCTTCCCTAAAGCTTGGCGGTGTTTATCGTTTCAAGATTAGTGAAGTCGAGTTAGCCCTACGAAGACTAAACGGCGGAGAACTTGTAAAAGAGGAAGCTGATGGGAGCCTCACAGTAACAAATAAAGACCCTAAGCAAGCAGTACTTAATTTTAACCCTGACGATGATATTTAAGGAGAACGTCAAATGAGTGATTTAACACTATTTAAAGGTGGTTTACCTGCGTACTTAAAAAACGCACAGGACGATGCAACTAATGCCCTAGCAGGTACAGGCGAAGGTGGTTTAGGCGCACGTCGTATTAGTATTAAAGGTGGTGTGTTCCGTGAGTTTATTGGTGGTAAAGAGTACCGTGTATCAGAAGAACGCTCCATGAATGTAGTAATTATTAAAGCTGCACCGAAAGTATCCCGTATTTACTACGCTGGAAGCTATACCGAAGGTGAAGCCGTATCCCCAACTTGCTGGTCATCCGATAGCCAACGTCCTGATGAAAAAGTTAAGGCAGAAAATAAGCAAGCAGCCACCTGCTTAAGCTGCCCACAAAACATCAAGGGGTCTGGTCAGGGTGATAGTCGTGCTTGCCGTTATCAACAACGCTTAGCCGTTGTGCTTGATGGTGAGGTCGACAAAGAGGAAGTTTACCAACTTGTATTACCACCTACTTCGGTATTTGGTGATGGTGAGAAGGGCAAACTCCCTCTTCAGGCTTATGCCCGCCACCTGAAAAATCACGGTACACCCATAACGGGGGTGGTTACTGAGATGCGGTTTGACACAGCAAGCCCTACACCTAAGCTGGTATTCAAGCCAGTACGTCCAGTAAGTGAGGAAGAATTTGAGATAATCCAAACCTTGAAGGATTCTTCAGAAGCTACTGCGGCGATTACACTGACCGTTGCTCAGACCGATGGAGTTAAGGACAAACCTAAACTCGGCTTTGCTAAACCTGCTCAAAAGGCGGAAGAGGCAGAAGTGGTCGAAGAACCAAAGAAAGCAGCACCTAAGAAGGCAGCCGTTACTGCCGAGCCTAAACTAGAGGATTTAGTCGGCGAATGGGATGATGCTTAAATAGGAGTTTTGTTGTACCGGGGGAGGCAGGCCGTTAAGCCGTATAAACCCTGCAATCATGGCAGACTGGATAAGTAGTAGAAGGTCTCTCAGACAGAGATTGGGTGATTGCAACGTGTGCTTATACTCCCCCACTTAACAAGGGTGGCTAATGAACAACTTAGAATTTCTACGGCAAGTCCTCGGAGACGAAGGATACTACTGTATAGTCGGGCTAAAAAAGAACTCAGACAAACCAGTACAAAAGTTCTTTAAGACGCTTGACCAAGCAGTAGAGGTTGCCAACAATTTAAAAGACGAGGGCTATGATGCGTACTACGCACTAGCCACGTTTGAAGACGGTAAGTCTAGGAAGACCGCAAACGTTAAACAACTTAGGTCGTTATATGTCGACCTAGATTGCGGCCCAGACAAGCCATATCAAACACAGACGGAAGCACTTGTAGCGTTAAAAGCTTTTTGCAAGGCAACAAAACTACCTAAACCTGCGTTAGTTAACTCAGGTGGCGGTGTGCATGCGTATTGGGCTTTAAAAGATCCTGTTTCACGTGAAACATGGACACCCCTAGCCGAGCAATTAAAACGACTCTGTGACGAGCATGACCTGTTTGCCGACCCCGTTGTAACGGCGGATTCGGTGCGGATTCTCCGTGTGCCAGGAACGTTAAATTATAAAAACGATGAACCTAGGGAAGTGGTATTACTTAATGAGCCTGGTGAGCCACTGGAGTACAACACACTAAAAGATGTTATAGGAGAACCAGCCCTAGCTAGACCCTCGTATATTCCTCGTGGTGAGATGGACGAAGTTACCAAAGCCCTGCTTGGAAACTATACGAATCGGTTTAAGACCATCATGCTTAAGACAGTAAAGAACGAAGGGTGTAATCAGCTTAAGTACATCATCGAGCATCAGGCTACCATGTCGGAACCGATGTGGAGGGCGGGGTTATCTATTGCCAAATTCTGTATTGATGCTGACGTAGCCATAGAAAAAATATCTAGTGGGCATCCTGAATATAGCCCTATGATGGCTGATCGTAAGGTACGTGGTATCAAAGGTGGTCCTTATACCTGCGTTAAGTTTGAGGAATACAACTCTGGTGGATGCGACGGATGTCCCAATAAAGGTGTAATTAAATCGCCTATCGTGCTGGGTCGTGAAATACAGGAAGCCACAGATGAAGACAATATTGTTGAGGATTCGCCAGCATACGTAAACCAAGGGCATACTCAGACTTACATCATCCCTAAATATCCTGACCCATACTTCCGTGGCAAGAACGGCGGTATCTTTAAACGGGTAATTAAAGAAGAAGATGAAGTCGAGGTAATGATTTACCACAATGACTTATACGTAACCCGTCGTTTGGAAGATTCGGATGTAGGTGAGGCTGTGGTTGTTCGACTGCACCTGCCACGAGATGGGGTCAGGGAGTTTACAGTGCCTTTATCTGCCGTTACTTCCAAAGACGAACTAAGAAAGTATATGTCTTCCAAGGGTGTAGCCCTTTCAAAAACGGACGAAATCATGTCATATGTAACAACTTGGGTTAATCATTTGCAATTTACAAATAAAGCTGACAAAGCACGTAGACAGTTTGGTTGGACAGACGAGAAGTGCGAAGCTTTCGTCGTAGGAGACAAAGAAGTTTGTGCGGATCGAGTCGACCATAACCCACCCTCAGCAGCGACGTCACAGTTATTTAGTGCGTTTACCTCAAAAGGTTCGTTTGAGGAGTGGAAAGAAGCCATGGACTTCTTTAATAGACCCGGCATGGAGATCCATCAGTTTGCTATTGGTCTAGCCTTTGGCTCTATCTTTTCCGAATTTACCCCGGTTGCGGGATGTTTATTTCATATATACAGTCCTGAATCAGGCATTGGTAAGACCACGGCTCTTGTAGCGGGTGCAAGCATATGGGGTAATCCACAGAAGCTGGTGCTAAAAGAGTCGGATACGGCAGCGTCTAAGATGAACCGTGCCGAGAAGTACAAGAACATATTCCTACCCTTGGACGAAGTTACTAACGCATCGGCTAAAGAGACTAGCGACTTTGTTTACCAATACACATCTGGCTCACAAAGAAACCGCATGTCAGCAAACGGCAACGAAGAAAGGGTTCGTGGGGAACCTTGGAAACAGAATGCCGTCAGCACAGGTAATGCGTCTTTGATGGAGAAGATGAGTGCGTATAAGGCAATCCCCAAGGGTGAGGCTATGCGTCTGTTAGAAGTACGGGCTAAGCCTGTGCCGGGTTTGGAGAAGGAAGACACCGACATACTTAGTGAGCGCTTGGCTAATAACTATGGGCATGCGTATTTACCCTACCTGCAGTACATCATGAATGATATTCAGGGTATCAAGACTCTGTATAAAGTAACACAGAAAAAACTAGATAAGCTATGTGGCTTTAGTCCAGCAGACCGGTACCACTCAGTTCTGGCAGCCGATGGGATCATGGGTTTAATGGTTGCTAAGAAGGTTGGCTTAATTAATTACGACATTGGTATTGTAGTTAAGTGGCTCAAGAGCCTTACCGAGAATATTAAGGAGCAGGTTAATTCCTTGGATGTTGATGCTGAGGGTGTCCTATCTAACTTCTTGGCTGAGAACTATAACAACATCTTGCGTATTAAGAGTACCGAGGATTCTCGTGTTACCCGCACGTCTGATTCGTTAGAGCATCTTGTAATACCTGACGCAACACCGAGAGTATCGTTTATTGCACGTTACGAATACGACGTAAAGCTACTGTTTATATATCCAAACCCATTGAGAAAGTGGTGTACAGAGCGTCAGATTAACTACGAGTGGTTGACTGATTCCCTAAAACGTGGGCGAACCAAAGCCAAGTTAGATAAGAAGCGTATGGCTAAAGGCACCCACATGAGTCTGCCATCCCTAAATGTTTGGCATATTAATGCAGAAGGATTCCTAGATGACGACAGAGAACAAGCCCTCACAGCCGCCGCAGAACATAAAGCTGCCCTTGAAGGTGATACGACAGAAGGGTCAAGTATGTCCTGATGGAGTGGTTATTAAGATAAATTGGGACGATTTTGTTGTAGGAGCGTCAATATTTATTCCAGCTATTAACTTAGCAGAATTAAACAAACAGATGCAAATAGTAGCAAAGGAAAAGGAAATTAAACTGAAGGGCTACGACAGGATTGAAGGTGGGAAACTGGGAATGCGTTTTTGGCGAATTTTGTAATATACTGCAGTTGCAACATTCTCCTGTTGCTTCAGTTCTCCGACACGTGAAGAACCCCTTGACCCCCGACTAGTTCGGGGGTTTTTTTCTTAATCGTATTCTCTAAGGTTCTGCTCGATCTCTTTGAGCATCTTAGGACTGTAAGCTACCCCGTTACGCATACGCTCAGTTACTCGATTCTGCGCTTCGATAGAACGATCTAGAACATCCTCAATTGTGCCTTTATTAATCTCTAAAGACGGATGCTTAGCACCTAACTCTAAAAGCTTGTCACGAGCTTCTTTTCTACCGTCGCTATCTCTCATGCGAGTAGCTAAATAGTATTGACGCTTGAGCTTGGTTTCTTCTTGGTTAACCGACTTATCAATACCTTTTTGACGATTGTTGATTTCAAGCTGGCGGGTGTAATCGGCAGGGGCAAAACCAAATGCCTGAACAGCCACGTTCCATGGATTAACTTCTCCAGTAATTGGATCGCCACGTAAGGTTGTAGTGCCTTCGGTTGAGTATCGGATACCTTTTAGTATGTTACCTAAAGCAGATGGCAACATATTCTCAATACCACGTTGAACATTGCCGTCACGAATCATATCTAAACCACGTTCAACTCTGGATGCGACACCGAATACAGGACCACCGAGCATCTCCATCATGGTTAAGGCGATTGTCTGAGAATCCTGCTTACCAGAATCACGAATAATTAAGTCACTCAGTCCTGTACGGCTTGCAATTTCAACGTTAGTTACGTAGTTGAGTAAACCTTTATAGGGTAATTCACCTAAGTATTTACGGGTAGCAGTTTCAAAGTCATCTTCGTCATCATCTGCAAACATGTTGTAGACCATGGCTGCAATACCAAACATCGGTAAACCTTGAATACCAGCAAATAATGCTGCAGTACCATAAATACCAGCAATCTGATTCATAGCAGCTTTACGTATTTCAGGTGTTTCGCCTTTTAATGCCTCACGAGCGGTCTTGAACAACAAGTAATACATAGAAACGCCGTAGCGTTTGAACATGAACAAGACTTTACCTAACGAGCTTTGAGCAATACGTGGTGCCGCAGCTGCGGAAATTCCACCGTTAGTTAACTCTGCGGTATAGACTGCGTGGTTAGCCGCTTTTTCTTCTTTCTGCTCTTGAGTCAGACCAGCCTCTTCCTTAGTCGGCTTAGTCATCATCCTGTTAAGGTCAAGGTTATACGCAGCAATCAAGGATACTTGGCGGTTTAGACGTTCACCATGATGGAAGATAAAGCCGGAAGCAGCATTGACCTTAGACAAAGCGTTATTACGCTCATCTACTTCTAGGATGTCATACAACTGCGAGCGATTGAGCTGCCCTTGATCTCTAGCAACACGTGCCAAAGTTCTTAGACGTTTAATCTCTGGAGGTAGATTAGGTGCATCAAAGTCGTAGTTATCCAAAGCTGGCATAGCTTTTTGACGTACACGCTGACCATTAGAACCTATAAGTTCTACTTCACGATTAAAGCCGCTATTTAAATAAACCTTGTAGGCATCGCTAATAGCTCTGCTTGTCTCACCATAGCCGTAAGTTCCGGCTAAGTATGGGTACAGAATCAACGGAACCTGCGTTAAGTTAATAACGGCGGACGATACGTTAAAGCCCAAGGTCATATTGAAACCAAACGAGGTTGCAACTTGCGACCATTTAGCTACGGTTGGGTTATTGATATAACTAATGCGCTTTTCAAACTCTTTGACGTACTCGTTAATTACACGGTTGTCTCGTTGTGCTTCATCACCTGCACCCTTACCCACACCACGGGCATACTCTTTCATATTGTCTAATACTTCATTTAACTTAGACGCATAGCGCATGCTGGCTAATTGATGGGATGTGCGGTAAACACGTTCACGCAAGGCACGGATAGCATCCTTGTTAAAACCAAGCGTTTCTTTACGACGTTGGAAAGACTGGGCAAACGCTGTTTCCGGCAAGGTACTTAAGAATAAACGCAATACTTCCTCGGTTGCTTCGGGCGGAACTTTATTAAGCTCCATAACCTGCAACACACCATTAACAAACGAGCCAGCAGGGACACGGCGGTAGTTAAGTTCAGATAGATTGGAGAAAGCCTGAACATCTTGCGCACCTGATTGTCCTAATTGCTCCATATAACGGGCACGTTCACGCTCGGTTTCAAACGCTTCAACGTAAAACTCCATTTGTCCAGCGTCATCCCGGGCCGAGTACGATAACCAGTACTTGCCATAACGTGCTAATGGGAAATAAGGATCGATCCTACCTTTAGTAACTAGACGCTCGTAGATGTCTTTCTTAATTACCTTAGCTCTTGCTGGGTCAGTAACCGATGCGTCAATCCGCTCGCCAATCGTATCAAGAATACGTTGATACATTTCTTTGTAAGCGTCACGCATTCTGGTGTAAAGCGCCTTACCAGCACCACCTAGTTTGTCGTAGTTAGCTTTAACTTCGTCATAAGCTTTCTGTTCTTCAGGTGTTTTATAATCGGTACGGGGTTTGGTCGGGTCGACCTTATTGAGGGTGCTGTCGTAAACAACTTTGTTAAACAGATCTACTTGGGCTTGGCTTTCTTTCTTAGCAAAGTCTTCAGCTTGTTTAACTACAGGCTCAATTCTTTCATTTAGTTTGTACTCGTAGCCAGAACGCTCGTTTACCAAACGGTCAACCAATGGGGCTTCTTTTAACCCTTTTTGTTTAGCTACGTCGGATAGAGCGTTTAACGGTAGCACCGACAACATAAAGCTACGGAAGTTACCACCAACAGTATTCTTTAAGAACTCGTGGACGTTATCCGCACGAGCTGGGGTCATGCCGGGTAGAGCTTCTAAGGATGTGCCTAAACGATCAAATACTTTACTTGCCATGCCTGTATTTGCAGCCGAATACAAGATGCCAGCATCACGAGACTCAGGGGCTGGGGAGATCATAGCGTTAATAAAGCGATCTACTTGGTCAAAAGCAGACTCTGACGGACGTGGCTCCATACCAAACAGACGACGCATAAAGTTACTAATCATGCGAACTAACTGATCCCAAGCACTAATTGGTTTGCCATCAGGATAAATAGACTGTAACAGTGCCTTGAACTCTGTATTCGACTGAGCTTCAGCAAGGAACTCATCTGGGCTAGTAGCACCGTAAGCCGAGCCAAGACTGTCACGAATTTTTTCCAATAGTCCGGCAACTTGTTTTGTGAGGGGGTGGCTTGGATTGTCCATTACATGCGATGTAGCTGCGTGTCCTGCCTCATGTAGCAACGTATGTACATTCATACCCGAATTAGGGTCGATGTAAATTGTGTCGTTGTTAGGGTCGTAGTAGCCAGGTACAGGTTTGCCTGCATCGTTATAGAGGTTTTCCTGTACAACAAGTTTTGTCTGTAAGTTAGCGTTAGCCAGACGGGAAGCAGCACGTGCAATAAAGTTGTTGGGGTTAGCCGACAACATACGCAAAGCACCTACTAAATCGCCAGTCATAATCCGAGCCGCAATCGCTGGATGTATAGGCATAGATAGCTGAGCTATTGGATTTTCTAATAACTTCCTAGCTTTTTTACCTTTAATCTCGACTAGTTCTTTTTCAAACGCTTCTTGCTCAGCAATTTCTTTTTTACGTTCTTCTTGCTTAGGGAATATGTTACGACGCTCTGCACGAGTGCGAGCAGCGGTTCTTTCTTCTTCTAGTGCATCAAAGTAACCATTTAGAGTTTTATCATCTACTTCTTCTTTGAACCCAGAAATACCACTACGAATCAAGTCCATTAACTGGGTATCGTTATAACTATCACGGGCTATCTCAAAGCCACGGATAAAGTCACGCATCTTTTGCTGGGCTTCAGGGCTTAAGTTTTGTAGCACCCAAGTATGGGCAAACCGTGCATTCTTACCACTCATACCACGAAAAAACGCTACTTCGTCAGCAGCTAGTGGATCGTCAGGACTTTGACGGAAAGCTGGGGTATCAAACGCCATATCAAAGGCAATATTGATAAGGTTATCAACCGTGCGGGGCATCTTGCTAAAGTAAATTTTAGCCGCATTGAGCATCGGATTAACACCGAATTTACCCTGCACGACATCGGTAATTTTTAAGGTATCGTCAATATCCTGTATGTCTTCAGTAGCAAACCCAAGATAGCCTTTACCCAAGAACTGTGTAAAGTTAGTCTCACTTGGGCGACCAAGTTCTTGAAACTCTAAGCTGCCTTTTTCATTCCTTATAGCTTTAGGAGTTTTAGCAGCAGCCTGTGATGCCACCGTTTTGGCAGGGGTAGCTTGAGTAGTAGGCGCAGTGACTGCCGGACTAACTCCTTCAGGAACTCCTTCACTAACTCCCACAGCAGGGGCTTGAGGTGCGGGCGCAGTTTGCGTTGTAGGTTCTCCCCCCATTTCCGCAGCAAGTTCAGCTTGAATTGCATCTTGTTCTTCCTGTGTTAATGTACCTGACTGTATTGTTTTTCCATCTCCAAGCTCACTAGTAGCGCCTCCAGTTGGTACCATTCCTTCTTGTCCAAGTTCTCCAGTTCCTGCGGTAGACTCCGCTCGTACGGGTTCGCTAGATACTTGAACGCTCTCTCGATCTGCTTCACCGACAGGTGATCTAGGTTGATTTCTTCCATAATCGGCTCCTTTTAAAACCCCACCACGAGGACCAAACATTTCTTGTTGCTGAGCTAATGCACCAAACGCCTGCATAGCAATACGTTCTGTAGCTTTTTTGGTCGAATCGGTTAGGTTTTTATTTTGTCTAACTTCTACAAGTGTATCTCGTACGGTTGCCTGGTCCTCTGGATTAGCCATATCCTTGTTAAGAAGTTTTTTGTAAAACCCAGATTGTGGTTTGAGACCAGTGTCTTTTAAAACTTCTGGAGTTAATACTGTGGCAAATTCAGTAGGGGCAGTGGGTGGTCCAGCTAAAGCTTGTTCTGTAGTTGGGGTGCGTCTTTCAAATGCTGGGGTGCCAAACATCTCACCTTGAGTAAAGTCTACGGCGGGGGCACCCATACCAACTAATTCAGGAGTGCCCATTTCAGGTGGCACTTGTTGCGCCATCTCACGACCAAGAGGTTCAACTGCCTCGGACTGCTGTACATATGTACCTGTCTTCGGATCATAAATAATCCCAGGGGCTACTTGTTTAGGTACTTTGTTAGGGTCGGTCTCTACTTGTTGAAAACTTGGTGCCGCACCGGGCGTAGTTGGAGGAGTTTGTTGTGCTGCTCTTTGGGCAATCTGACGATCACGCTCGTCTGTTATACGTTTAGCTTCAAATGCAGCACCGGGTGTACCAAATGTACCACCACCAATAAAGCCTTTTAATGACGCAGTAAGAATCTGGTCAATGTTTTCTTGGGAAAAGAATGGGTCTTTGTCGCCAGCAATCTGTGAACCAAGCTTAGTAATTGCTTCCTGTGCAGCTTCGGTCAAGGCTTCGCCTGTACTGGTCTTTAATACTTCAGCACCAAAAGCTTTTTTCCATGTAGTCGGAACAAGGCTAGATTTCTGGAGCATTTCAGCGGCAATCCGCTCCTTAGCAGATGGGCTAAGTTGGCTTAAGATCTTTTGTGGGAGGTATGTATCTAACGCTGCAACCAGGGAGCCGATCGTTAAAGCAATACCAGGTGATAACTCACCAGTATCTTCGTACACGCTATTGAGTACGTCAGGTACGTTTAGACCCATAGACGAGCCCCATAGACCCGTCTTCAAACCTACATTAGCCCCAGCCTCGGTTGCCTTAGCACCGACAGCACCTTGCTTGGCACGGGACATTAAGCGGTCTGCTAGGGCTTTCTCAGCTACATCATCTAGTCCACGCTTTGCAGCGGTTTCGGCTGCTTGCGCACGAATCTCTTTTTCTAAAGATTTCTTAGCGATGACTTTACCAGCAGTAGTACCAACACCAGCACCCACCATAAAGGAAGCAATATCAGGACCAAGTTCACCGATTGTTTCAGCGGCAAAGTCAAATGCCTGACCTATGCTACCAATATCTTTATAGGACTTGTACGCAGTAGGAGATTCTGCTTCCGCAGCTGCCATGCGGTCACGGTATTCTTTTAGCTGTTCTTTGGCGTAATCGTCTTTACCAATGATTGATCCAGCTAAAGCAGGTATTAAGTCAAACGCAGTACCTTTTAATCCTTCAATGCCACGGCTAAATCCGCCTTTAATAAGCTCCGAAGTAGGTAAATCTTTTGGATCAAATATAGGTTGACTAGCCTTTTGCTGCATAGCCGTAGCTTGAGACATAATGTCTTCACGAGACATGTTATCTGGAAAACGTACAATTCCTACACCCGGTATCTCTACTCGTGGCATAAATACTCCTTAAATTTCTTCTGCCGAAGAACCAACTCTTTGTTTAGCAGTATATTGCATGCCTTCCCGTAACTCTGCGTCCATTCTTTGCTTTGCAACCTCAGCTGCTCTAGCCATACCTCGATCATAAGAAGGGGTGCCAGGACTAGCTTTTAAGGCATTGAGTTCATCTGGAGTTAAGTATTTAGCTAATGGAGAGGCTCGTACAGTTTTGCCATCCATTAAATAACCATCGTACTGTGATTTAATCTTACGGAACTCACCAAAAGGAACGCTACCTAAACCAGCCGTGCCTGTAGAACCTTGACGACGAGCTAGGAAATTTGCGTATTCTTTATAGTATGGCTCCATCATGCCAAGTTTGGTGTATTCGGCTTTAAGTTTTTCACCTTCAAGTGCAGCCTGAAGCTGGGCAAGACCACGTTTTTCTTGGCGCCCCTCAATATCACGAAGTTGCTGCATACCAGAAGCAACGGCTGGAGCACCTGCTTGACCAATATTAGTAAGACCAGAACGGGAAGTACCGCCCATAGCACCAAAGCCGAGCTGAGCCAACGAAGACCAGAACGCCATCTTTTTAGCTTCTGTATCTCTTTGTTCACCCTTACCAAGCGTTTCTTCAAATCGCTTAAGGATGTCATTAATACCTTTACCGCCTGTGTCTGCAACGGAAGGAGCTGAAGCCGCAGGTGCACTTGCACTTGGCTTAGAATCCTCAAGTATTCGTGGTTTTGGTGCTTCTGGAGGAGCCTCAACAGGTGCCGTAGCAGGTGCCGCAGAAGGTACAACAGCTTTGTCAGAGAAATAACCTCGTATATCTGCTAAAGGCTGCAAAATGTTTTCAGCAATTTTACGTTTATAAAAGTCTTTAGCCCCACGAATATCACGACCAAATTGTGAAGTAGGAGCGCCAGGTAAGTAGTAACCTTCGTCATCTTTGTCAATATAGGTAGAATCACCACCGGTTCTAAGTCGTGTTATCCCGTTACTATCTATCTCACCACCTTCAGCCATGGCAACGATGCCACCATCAAATGCGGACATGACAGGTAGATTACTTTCGGCAGTATCAATACCTTGATCGGATGCGGCTCTAGCCATAATATCAGCGGCGATAGTATCAATAGGCTTGGGTTGTTGAGCGGCTTGAGCAAACTTCATGCGCTGCTCGTCTTTCATCTTGGCATCAAGAATGGGGGCGCCCACTAATCGGGAAATCATACCCTTATCAGTCATCCTCTTAACTTGGTCAGTAGAAAAGTCTTCAGGATTTAACAATACCTTCTTGGACATCCCTGTAATACCACCACTAGCTAACTTTTTAACATGCCCACCTTCTTTACCAAAAATACCGGCAGAGCGACCCATACCATACAGACCAACACCTGCGGCACCAAGACCACCGATTTGAGAAAGAGCGCTAGGAGCCGCTTGATATTGTTGCGTAGTGGCTTGTTGTAAAGGTAAACCACGAGTTAACGAACTCATTAAAGATAATTGCAACTGAGGATTTTGTTGTTGCAAAGCATAATTTTGAATAGCTTGATTAATACGTTGTTGCTCAAGCGCTTGTTGCTGTGCACCAGCTTGAGACTGTAATCCAATAATCCCTTGTTGAGCTTGCAGTTGAGCACCACCAGTATCAACCAAAGCTTTACCTGCACCAACGGCTTGTTGATAACCTTGAAGCCCTAAATTAGCCCCAAATTGTTGTGCTTGTTGTGCGGATTTAAATGCTTCTTGACTACCAGCAGATTGAATTTGTCCTAATTGGGTTTGAAGATTACGATTTCTTTCTTGCTCGGCTAACAGTTGTCTTGCACCGCCATAAGTTCCTTGACGGGCAGCACCAAGATTGGCACCAATATTACGCATCTGCGCATCCCGCAGTGCTTCATTCTTCTGAACGTCTACCACATTTTGCATGTAAGGCGACATAAATGCTTGTTGAGCATATGGGTTAATAGCCATCTGGTTATATTGCTGTCCAGCATTTAAAGCACCAATACCACCTAATGCTTGATAACCCGTACCTAAAGCAAACTGACCTGGAACTCTTAAATCTGCCGTTTGTTGAAATGCCCGTTCTTGCATTGGGCTAAATGGGGCTATTGCCGCTTGGGCTTGTTCTTGAGCTGTATTAGTAACTTGACCACCAGGACCTACTGTAGCGCCATATGGTACATAAGGTTGAAACCCAACAATATTGCCGGAATCGTCGTATTTATAAGCCTGCTTTTGAGCAGCGCCCAACATAGATTCTACGTAGGGTTTGGCATATTCTGGAATGTTTGTATTAACAGTTGTATTTTGTTGAGGCTGACCACCACCGCCACCACCTGAGCCACCACCTCCATAGATACGCCCACCACCAACTTTGGCTTGGGTTACAGATTCGCCTAGGGGTTCCCCTAAAGCGTATAGTTCACGGCGAGAATAGTGTTTCATAGTTTTACTTCCACTAAAGTAGTGCGTTCTTCAAACCCATACCGCTTCCACAATCTGGCTATAGCGGGACGAGCCATTCCTTGAATCTTTGTTGCTCCAGCATGTCTTAATATGTTGCTCATTTGTGCAAACGTATCCTGATTAGATATTAATTTTCCACCAATAAGCGTTATAAAAGCTACTCTATTCTTAGGGTAATTAGCAAACGATACCGTTGCAGCACCATGTATTTTATTCTCTTCGTCAGTGGCTACTAACAACGTCCACACCCCAGAAGTTAAAAATCCTTGTACATGCGATATATCGTAGTTATCACTCCACTGCGGAACAGGGTCTCCTTTTTCTAAAGCTTCCTTCAAAAACTCTTCAACAAAAATCCAAGTCTGCGCAACATAATCAACTCCAACTGGTTGAATCTTTAAATTCATGCGGGCATAAATCTATTAGGGTTAATCTGTTTACCCTGCTTCTTATTACCCGTTCTAGCCTTACGAACCTTATCCATCATTGAATATAGCCGTTTAGCACCAGCATCAGTAGAACCGTTACCGAGATGAGAAACCACATCCGCAGGAACCACAAATTCCCCATCAGCCAACCGAGCGGGCTGCTTACCAGCAATAACACCAGGGATAGAATCAGACATACCATCACCAGGACCTTTAAGCATGCGCCCACCATCGGAATATCCTCCTAATGAAGAAATACCGCCCCGAGCTAAACCATCTACAATCTTGCCTTCTTTAAGGGCTTTTTGCATTGCCTCAATACTATTACCTCGCCCATAAATTTGTTGATAAGCTTCAGGGCTTAAACCTTGTGCTTTAGCGGCTTCAAGGATTTCAGTAATACCGCCTTTATTGTAGCCAAGACTAAATAGACCTTTCTGCATATTGCCCTGATCCATACCCATAGCCGAGTAATCACCACCTAATTCGTCATCAAAAGAACCCCCAGCAGCTAACTTCATAATGCCACCCTCGGCAGCATAACTTTTATACTCTGGGCGATAAACACCCTCTGGGGCATAAGTAGGCTCAGACCGTTTAAATTTAGATGGGTCAAAACTACTTACATAATCTTCTTGACCAGGAACCCCAAAGCCTTTTCGTTCTGAATCCATCATTCCAGAAAGGGCAGCTCCACCACCAATAAGACCTAGTTGGGTATTACTTAAAGGTGAGAAACCAGCAATATTAGGAGAAATCGGCTTAATACCTTCAAAAGCTTGACTAAAAGATTGACCATATTGATTAGCAGCTTCTATAGGGATTGCGCCTGAAGAAACACCCTGACTTACAGCTTGTGGGGTCATTGTGCTAATACTAGCTAAACCAGGATCTACTGCGGCATTTAATGAACTTGTACCCGCTATGGAGCCAGCTTCAGTTGCTCCAGCCAAAGCCGTTGGATCAAATCCAGGAGTAGCAAAAGCACCCCCAACAGCGCCCGTAGCCGCACCCATCATAGCGCCTTTAATAGGATCGCCGCCCGTAAGAGCAGAAGAGCCACCGCCAACAGCAGCTCCAATTAACATTGCCTCGCCTACACCGGTTCCCATAAATTATCCTTTACACCGTTACCGTTACCGTTCCCACACTAGCTGTGGCTGACACTCCGTATAAATAAGAAATATAAGGTACAACAATCCGCAAGTCTTCGCCAACTTGAAATACAGTGCCGTCTGGCAAATTGTACCCCGATGTTGGTAGATTTAATAGCCTGATCCCGTCTGCTTGTAAAGGCACGTTTGAGTCTAACTGGGTGAAATATAGTCTTAAAACCCCGATTAACTGAGACAGTTGCTGTTGGTCGTATTCTGGTGTCGCAAGCGGCAAGGCTGGCGCTCGGAACTTTTGCATTGCCATTATCTGCGCCCATCTGGTCTGCCATCCAATCTTGGACTACCTAACTGCCATTGAACGTTTAAGTCGGTTGATTCAATCTGAATAGCCATCTGTCTAGCCCTAGCCCGCATGAAGATCTGTTCGGTATATATGTCTACGGAAGTCTCAATGACTTGTTCAGAATCTACGTTTGAATAGGCATTCCCAGGGAAGTTCCGTGGTTTTATATACATTGTGACCGCAGGCAAAGTGGCAGTCGATCCCGCAAAACTAAGATCAGGGATAATCCGTTTAGTCAGGATAAACTGATCCCCATCTACCAGGTCAAAGTCTGAAGACGAAATAAACGATGTCATCGCATTCGTGCCGTCATTTAGTCCCTGCTCATGGTTATAAATAATACTGTCAGCCGTAATAGCAGTTGATACGACACTTTGAGAAATATTGACTGTGTAAGTCCCAATCCCGCCAGTCCCAGTGCCTAGAGCCGTTATTGTGGTCCCTGTAGCTATGCCCGTTCCAGTAATGACAGAGCCGACTTGTAAGACGCCTACCGAGACCGCAGTGACTGTCAAAGTCGTAGAAGCAATAGAGCCTGTAACATAGGTTCCTGTAACAGCTTGAGGGTATTCTCTTAGAGACGAATCTGACCACGCAGTACGGTCTATCGTGCCATAGTACCAAATCTTTTCTAAGTGATTGTAGATGACGTAGGCGTTATTGATTTGACTGTCTGCCGTTGGGTAGAACCACCAGACCTCGTTCCAGCCCTCATTTGATCCAGAAACAATCTGGTCGGCTTGACTGTAGTTTAGATCTTGAAAAACATGATTTCTTAAGGAACAAGGTAAAGTCTCAACCCGTCCTGTGTAGGCATAGAATTTGTCATGTCCAAACCAATAAGCCGTATTATTTACTACTACAACTGATCGGGGGCTAAGGATTGAGATATTGTCCGAAAGCTCATTAAGACTAAAGACGTCTGTGGTGCCTACGAACTGGAGAGAACTTAACGTTCCCTCGGTATAGACCAAAATCTCTTGACGAGTCGCTACCGCACAAACAATCGCAGAACCACGAGAAACCCGTAAAAAACCTGCCGAGTTCGTAACTAAAGGTGTCCAGACATTAGGTTGATCTTGGGTAGCCCAGCGGATTAATAGAGGGTCAAATGAACCTCCTCCATAAGGAGTAGCACCAAAGCAGAGTAGGTGTTTATCATTCTGAGAGACTAGAACCTGCGTTGCTTGTGTAGGAACATCAGCAGGAGCAACACCGTCTATGGTTGTAGTAGCCAGTGGGGTAGCTCTAGTTGATGGACCACCTGAATATTTCCAATAATAGATAACGCCATTACGAATATTAGCGACTAAATCATTGTCAAAGTTTTGTAAAAACCAATCTCGTTGAGAAAGAACGACTGGCGTAGCGCTTCCAGAACCCCAAGCTCCACGACTCCATGTACCTGCACCCCAACCGTTTCCATATGCAGCATTATTATTTCCTATGCTAATCTGAAAAGCCGCTGTAATTCCCGTGCCACCGCCAGAAGTCGAAGACGTAGCCGCAGTCGCAGCGGTAATCGTAAAGGAGTTTGAGTCTATTAAGGTAATAATAAACTCAGTATTTAGAGTGGTCGCAGAAATCCCGCCTACCGCTGTAGCTCCTGAAAAGGTTACATAGTCTCCGTCTAAAGCTCCATGGGATGTAATTGCAACAGTGACGGTTTTAGAAAGATTAACCGTGGTAAAACAGTTATTGGTAGTTGGACTAGTAAAAGTCTGACGTATTGGGGTAATGTCATTAAGAATTTGACCCGCTTCAATGTAAAGTTTTTTAGACGTTCCAAGGGCTAGATAGTTATCCGAAGCCGTGGTAATCCAGTTAAACATCTGACGGCAAATACCTACTACTGTAAATGTCCCGTAG
>Ga0114974_10000293_pt1 | contig 42420 bp, 34 predicted proteins | sample S_130206_EF_Meta_FD_87318 | JGI IMG/M metagenome (GOLD analysis project Ga0114974, IMG submission 87318) | Freshwater microbial communities from Lake Simoncouche, Canada to study carbon cycling - S_130206_EF_MetaG | ecosystem: Environmental > Aquatic > Freshwater > Lake | place: Lake... | reverse complement strand
CTCTCAAACACTTAACTTTAAACCTTAAACTTATAAACAAAAAACTAAAATGGGCACAATAAAACTTAAAAATATCAGAACTTTCTCGTATCACGGATGCTTGCTTGAAGAAGGTAAAATTGGTTCGGATTATTCGGTTGATTTAGAAATTAAAACCGATTTAAGGAAATCGTGTTTGTCCGATGATTTGAAAGATACGGTTGATTATGTGCTTTTAAATCAAATTGTGGAGGAAGAAATGGCGATTCGTTCGCATTTGTTAGAGCACGTTGGACATCGCATTATCACGAAAATATTTGCAAAAATCCCTTCGGTTTCCCGAATTGTATTGGGTGTTTCAAAGTTGAATCCTCCTATTGGTGGTGATGTTGAAGCAGTTACTATTGAATTAGAAGAATATAGGAATTAAGATGCCTAACTTGAAAATGGGGAATCGAAATTTTTCAAAAATTAAAATTTAAAATTCAAAATTATTTCCTATTTTTGCAATCCAATTAAATAATGGCGTCGTGGCCGAGCGGCTAGGCTGGGCTCTGCAAAAGCTCCTACTCCGGTTCGAATCCGGACGATGCCTCTAAAAGAGATACAGAAATGTGTCTCTTTTTTTGTGGAAATTTTTGAGAAAAAATTAGAAACGTAAATTATCAAAAGTTGCAAAAATAGCAAGTTTTGATAATTTTAATTAATCTAGATTGTTATATAAACGATAGTGAAAGAAATTGAAATCTAAATAAAATTAGTTAAATATTTGAAATTTGTAGTGTAAAAGTAGCTGATTTTGGTATTTGAATCCAGATGAAAATTCTTCAGGGAAAATATAAATAGGTAAATAAAAAGAATAATTTATTGAAAACCAGCCATTGCGTTTGACAGCTGTTATGCAGAGTTTGTTTTATTTACTTTATTGATTCACGTCCTTGATATTTTCCATTCTCAAATCTTAAAAAATTTTGCATTTTCAAAAAATCATTATTACCATCAATCTCGGTTATTTCATAAAGCGTTTCACTTTCCATTTCCATAGGTTTGTCCCAAGCTATTTTTAAAAAATTGGGTTGGATATCTTTTACATCTTTTATATCGCTGCCAATCTCAATTCTGTCTGTCCATTCTATCATATCATTGTAATAATTTTTACAACCAATGAAAATGGTAAGAAGAATTAAGGCAATAAAATTTATGATAATTCTTTTCATAGTTCGAGTGTTCTCTCAAATGATGCATAACTTATATATATATGCGCTACTTTGCAGCGCACATACACCTTTTATTGGGTAGATTGTACTACTATTGTGTTTGTTATATCTAATTCCAAATATAACCAATTAAACACATGAATAGTTAAAAAGATTATAATGTATTTACTCCATTTTCTCCAACGCCTTTTTAACCATTTTTTGGTCGCTTGGAAACCAGCCTTGAAGCATAATTGTCATTCCAAAAAGTATCAATAAAATGCTTATTAATTTTTTGATATTCAAAATGTTTTTTGGGGTCATTTTGTGTTTCAATTGTTTGGCTAATAGAATTTTACCCATATCTACAAACAAATAAGTCAAAATTACGGTGGTGAAAAAAGTAACCATTCTTGAAGTTTCTAATTCTAGTTTTGGTCCAATAGTAATTAGTATTAAAAACCAAAAAAGAAGCACGCCAACATTGATAAAATTTAATAAAAATCCTTTGATAAAAAGAGCACGATAATTCTTTTTTTGGAGTACAATTTCAATATCGTCTTCATTTACTTTTGAGGTAATTTTTCGAAGTTTTATAAAGGAAATCAAACCGTAAGTAAGCATCAGAATTCCTCCAAAAATGAAAATTGCAGGATCATTTTTCAAGCTTTGAATTAATCTGTAACTACTAAAATAAGCTATTAAAATGAAAAAAATATCTGCTAAAACTACCCCTAAATCAAACACTAAAGCAGCTCTAAATCCTTTTACTGCGCTCGTTTCAAGCAATACAAAGAATACAGGTCCAATCAAAAAACTTAAAAAAATTCCGAGCGGAATTGCGGTTAAAATATCTTGAATCATACTATAATTTAGAGTCTGGTTTATACAAATATAAATATATTATCAATTGCTTTCGTTAATAGAACCTCCTAAAACGGTTTTTTGATTAATTTGTTTCGGTTTTCCAAAAATAGTAATCCTTCCACCCGCTCTGGCTTTAGCATCAACTAATTCTGACGCTCGAACTTCGGCTCTTCCTCCTGCATTAATACTTACATTTGTTTGCTCAGTTTGAAGTTCTTTTGCATTTAAAACCGCTCCTGAATTAATAATAATATCCTGATTTTTAGCAGTTCCTTCTAAGTTTATTTTTCCTCCCGAAGTAGCACGAACAGTCAATTTTTGAACCTCTAATTTTAGTTTTACTTCACCTCCTTCTTTAGAATTTACAGAAAATGAAAGTTGCTTAATTGCCTTTTCATTGGAAACATAAGAACCTTCGCAAGCATCTAAACTTTGAATATTTTTATAATATAATAACGCCGTAACTTCCTCGCCAGATAAGAATTTTCCAATTGGCATTCTTACTTTTAATTCTCCATTGTTATTAATAATTTCAACTTCGGAACTGTTTTTTCCTGATAATTCTATTTTGTTTTCCTCAGACGGAATCAATTGAAGTGAGATTTTATCAAATACTTTTACAGCATCAAAATCACCTAATGTTTTGGTGTTTGAAACCTGGGAAAATCCCATTTGAACGATAAAAAAAAATATAAATAGTTTACAATATTTCATTGTTATTCTTTCTTATAAAATTAAAATCCAATTGTTTTTTAACTAAATCTGCGTTTTTAACTTTCACATAAATTTCATCGCCCAATTGCAAAATATTTTGAGTGGTAGCGCCAACTAAAGCATATTGTTTATCATCAAAAGTGTAATAATCGTCTTTAATTTCCCGAATTCTTACCATTCCTTCGCACTTATTTTCGATAATTTCAACGAAAATTCCCCATTCTGTAACCCCTGAAATTACACCTAAAAATTCTTGATCTCGGTGGTCTTGCATGTACCGAACTTGCATGTATTTTATACTGTCGCGTTCGGCGTGCGTAGCAAGATTTTCCATTGTGGAAGAATGTAAACATTTGGTTTCATACGTTTCTTCATCGACAGATTTTCCTCCATCCAAATAAAATTGTAATAATCGGTGTACCATTACATCAGGATAACGACGAATTGGCGATGTAAAATGAGAATAATAATCAAAAGCCAAACCATAATGTCCAATATTATCAGTTGAATATTTGGCTTTACTCATACTTCTAATCGCTAAAGTATCTATTAAATTCTGTTCTTTTTGACCTTGAACATCGTTTAATAATTTATTTAAAGACATTGAAATATCGCCTTTTGATTTGAAATTTATACTGTAACCAAATTTAGAAATTACGTTTTGAAGCGCCATTAATTTATCTTCATTTGGCTCGTCGTGAATTCTATAAATAAACGTTTTCTTTTGTTTTCCAATAAATTCAGCCACTTTTTTATTGGCTAAAAGCATAAATTCTTCAATCAAATGATTTGCATCTTTCGACATTTTGAAGAACACACCAATGGGTTCGTGATTGATATTTAAATTGAATTTAACTTCTACTTTATCAAATGAAATAGCGCCTTCAGCCATTCTGTTTCGTCTGAAAATTTTAGCTAATTCGTCTAATTTTAAAGTTGCATTTACAATTTCATCAGAAACTACATAGGATTCTCCCGTAATTGAAGTTTCAATTGGAATCGTATTATCTTTGGTTTCAATGATATATTGTGCTTCTTCATACGCAAATCGCTGATCAGAATAAATCACGGTTCTTCCAAACCAATTGTTCACAACTTCGGCTTTTTCAGTAATTTCAAAAATAGCTGAAAACGTATATTTTTCTTCATTTGGACGCAAAGAACAAGCAAAATTCGATAAAACTTCAGGTAACATTGGAACAACTCTATCCACTAAATAAACAGAAGTTGCTCGTTGGTAGGCTTCATCATCTAAAATTGTTCCTTCTTCTAAATAGTAGGAAACATCCGCAATATGGATTCCAATTTCATAGTTTCCGTTTTCTAATTTTTTAAATGACAAAGCATCATCAAAATCTTTTGCATCTTTTGGATCGATTGTAAAAGTCAGTGTATCGCGCATGTCTCGGCGCTTTGCAATTTCACTTTCTTGAATTGAAGTATCTATTTTTTGTGCATACACTTCTACTTCTAATGGAAATTCTGCGGGTAAACCATATTCTGCTAAAATGGCGTGAATTTCAGTATTGTGTTCGCCTGGTTTTCCTAGAACTTTTATTACCGAACCAAACGGACTATCAGCTCTTGTTGGCCAATCTTCAATATGAACTAAAACTACATCTCCGTTTTCAGCATCACCTAATTTGTCTTTTGAAATAAAAATATCGGTGTACATTTTTGGATTTGCAGTCGATACAAAGGCAAAATTCTTCTGAATATCTATAACACCTACAAAATCAGTTTTCTTTCTCTCTATAACTTCTATAACTTCTCCTTCGGCACGTTTTCCTTTTCGTCTGTTATACACATAAACTTTTACGGTATCGCCATCTAAAGCGTGGTTCAAATTATTAGTTGGAATAAACACATCTTCTTCAAAATCTGTACAAACAAAATAGGCAGTTTTTCGACCCGTCATGTCAATTTTCCCTTCGTAATAATCTTTACTTGCTTCTACAACTAAATATTTTCCAGGTTCTACTTCGTCTATCTTTTTTTGGGCAGCAAGAATCTTTAAATCTTTAATAATTTGATTTCTACTTTGTGTATCGTCTAATTCTAATTTGGATCCTATTTGCTTATAATTGAATGCTTTATTGGCATTTTGTGCTAATATTTTTACTATTTTATCTGTTAGATCAGCTTGTTTTTTGACTGGTTTTCTTAGTCTTTTACTCATAATTCTTTTCTTAAAAGTTGAAATTTACAAAATAGTTAGCAGTTGTTTGTTGATAAGTCTGAGTTTTAAATAAAATATAACTTTTAAAAACTTAATTCTTATACCAATTCTATTCGTAGTACCATTATAAAAAATACCTAAAATGGAAGAATTTGTAACAATTACAACCTTTAATTTTCCTCACGAAATTATCGTGTTAAAATCTATTTTACAGAACGATGGAATTGCATTTTTCTTTCAAAATGAAACTTTGGTTTCTGTTAATCCATTAGCAAGTTACGCTTACGGTGGAATTCAATTAAAAATTCATCCTAACGATTTTGAAACGGTACAAAAGATATTAGATGAATTGAACAACAATTTAAATATCGTTTAAATTTTTTTAAAATTTTACTTTCTCAAATGTTATCAACACATATATAATATAACAAAAAGAAAATTAAATTTAAAATTATTTTTTAATGGTTATTATAGCGTGTTAATAGCTACAATAAATTTATTTTTTTAGCTGTTGTTTTAAAGATATTTTTATTTACAAGAAGTTATGAACACACTTATTTTTATCTAAAGAGTTCTAAAATAAGCTTTTCCTGATTTTAATTAACAACGGTTAATAATTCTAAAAAGATACTTTTTGTATATAAGTTTAAATATGAAAATTGTTAACAAATCAAAATTTTATAGTTATAACTTTTCTAAAAATTCATCAAACTAAATTTGTTTTATTCAACTCCGTTTTTGATTACAAATAAATCTCATACAACCTAAAAATAGTTGTAAAATTCTATATAAAGTTATAAACATTTATTGTTAAATTAAGGTTAACTGATTATCAAACAGTTAGGAAGTGTTGTTAACATTACATTATTTTAACAATTTTATTACATTTAAAACAATGACAAAAACAGAACTATTTGATTTTCAAGTTGTTTATAATTTATGTAATTAAAAAATCAATGGAATGGTAATCTCTATTTTCTTTTGGTAAATTTGTAACAAAAACACAACACTTTATAACTATGAAAATTTCTATCGGAAACGACCACGCAGGACCAGAATATAAAAAAGCAATTGTTGCAATGCTCAAGGCAAATGGTTATGAAGTTACAAATTACGGAACCGATTCGGAAGACAGTGTAGATTATCCTGATTTTGCACATCCTGTTGCATTAGATGTTGAAACTAAAAAAGCAGATTTTGGAATTATTATTTGCGGAAGCGGAAATGGAATTGCAATGTCGGCAAATAAACATCAAGGAATTCGCGCTGCATTGTGTTGGATGAAAGAAATTGCAGTTTTAGCACGACAACATAACGATGCTAATATTATCAGCATTCCCGCGCGTTACACTTCTATTCCACAAGCTGTAGAAATGGTTCAAACTTTCCTGAACACTGATTTTGAAGGCGGAAGACATCAAAATAGAGTGGATAAAATCAGCTGTTAAAAAATTTACAAACACTTATTGGTAGAATTACGATTTTATTAAATTATGACCAACATACAATTCATTTCAAAACACGTTGCAACAGCTCCGATTAACATTCAAAAAACAGTTCAACTTTTACAGGAAGATTGTACGATTCCTTTTATTTCAAGATACCGAAAAGACGCAACAGGAAATTTAGACGAGGTTTTTATAGAACAAATCGCCAAGTTTCAAAAAGAATTTGAAGTACTTGTAAAACGTAAAGAAGCGATTCTAAAAGCGATTGAAGAGCAAAAAGCATTAACTCCCGAGTTGAACAAAAAAATCCAAGAAAGTTTCGATTTACAGGAATTAGAAGACTTTTATTTACCGTATAAAAAGAAGAAAAAAACGAAAGCCGATGTGGCGCGAGAAAACGGTTTGGAGCCTTTGGCAAAAATAATAATGGCGCAAAATAATGACGATGTTGATTTTATAGCTACAAACTATTTAAATAAAAACGTCATTAACGAAGACGATGCGTTGCAAGGCGCAAGAGATATTATCGCCGAATGGATTAACGAAAACATTTATGTTCGGAAACAGTTGCGTCGCTTGTATCAGCGAAAAGCAACGATTACAACCAAAGTTTCCAAAGCTAAAAAAGAAGACGAAGCAGCCCAAAAATTCAATCAGTATTTTGATTGGTCAGAAAATTTAACCAAGGCACCATCTCACCGATTATTAGCGATGCTTCGTGCCGAAAATGAAGGATTTGTAAAGCTAAAAGTGGAAGTTGATTCGGAAAATTCGGGGGCAGAAGCTTTAGAAATTATCGATGAATTAATCATAAAAAAGAACAACGATACAACGCCACATTTGCAATTAGCGATTGAAGATAGTTTCAAAAGATTATTAAATCCAGCGATTTCAAATGAAGCGTTGCAAGAAGCAAAAGCGAAAGCTGATGCCAATTCTATTCAAGTTTTTGCTAATAATTTGAGTCAATTATTGTTGGCGCCACCTTTGGGAGAAAAGCGAATTTTAGCTATTGACCCAGGATTTCGAAGCGGTTGCAAAATTGTTTGTTTGGACGAAAAAGGCGATTTATTGTACAACGAAACCATTTATCCTCACGCGCCTCAAAAGGAAGACGTCATGGCGATGAAAAAAATCCGTTCGATGGTGAATTCCTATAAAATTGTTGCTATTTCTATTGGAAACGGAACCGCTTCACGAGAAACAGAATTTTTTATTAAGAAAATTGCGTTCGACAAACCTGTTCAAGTTTTCATTGTTTCTGAAGCGGGTGCCTCAGTTTATTCGGCTTCAAAAATTGCTAGAGAAGAATTTCCAAATTATGATGTTACGGTTCGAGGTTCTGTTTCTATCGGGAGACGCCTTTCAGATCCATTAGCAGAATTAGTAAAAATTGATCCGAAAGCCATTGGTGTAGGCCAATACCAACACGATGTTGACCAAACCAAATTAAAGGAAGAATTAGACACAACAGTGATTCGTTGTGTGAATTCGGTGGGAATAAATATCAATACAGCGAGCAAACATTTGTTGAGTTATGTGAGTGGAATTGGAGAGAAATTGGCTGAAAATATCGTGCAATATCGTTCAGAAAACGGTCCGTTTCAAGACCGAAAGCAATTGAAAAAAGTGCCGCGATTAGGAGAAAAAGCCTACCAACAAGGCGTAGCTTTTATTCGGATTTCAAATGCCAAAAACCCTTTGGATAATTCAGCGGTACATCCTGAAGCGTATGGAATTGTCGAGAAAATGGCAAAAGATTTGAAATTGACGGTGCACGATTTGATTGCCAATAAAGAAAAAACAGCTTTAATAAAACCAGAGAATTACATTACTTCAGAAATAGGATTATTGGGATTGAAAGACATTATAAAAGAGCTTGAAAAACCAGGTTTAGATCCACGAAAATCAGCAAAAGTTTTTGAATTTGACGCCAATGTAAAATCTATAAAAGACCTAAGAACAGGAATGATTTTACCTGGAATTGTAAATAACATTACTAATTTTGGTTGCTTTGTGGACGTTGGAATCAAGGAAAGTGGTTTGGTTCACATTTCTCAACTCAAAACAGGTTTTGTAAGCGATGTGAACGAAGTAGTAAAATTACACCAACACGTTCAAGTGAAAGTTACAGAAGTCGATGAAGACAGAAAACGAGTACAATTGACGATGATTATTTAATGAAAAAGGCTTTTCAAATTTGAAAAGCCTTTTTTTTTATTTTGTTTCGTCTTCTTTTTTGTCAGCTGGTTGATTTTCCTTAGCTGCATTTTTGAATTCTTTAATTCCAGTTCCTAATCCTTTCATTAATTCTGGAATTTTTTTACCTCCAAACATTAACAAAATTACAGCAACGATTAAAATTATCTCTGTTGGTCCTAATCTTCCCATGATACACTATTTTTCGCTTTCGCAAATTAATATTAATTTCTTTTACAAAGATAATTAGAAAAATTGGTATTTCATTTCACTCATTAGTAAATATTTATGATTTGGCGTGGTTGTTCATTTTTACCCTTAAATAATCGAAATTTAACAATGTCCTAAAACCACAAAGCCCAACATGCAACTTTAATTATTATATTTGTGCTGATAATTGAATACCGATGCTTGATAAATTGCAAAAAAGACAAATTATAAAGAAGAAATTATTTACAAAAAACCGTCTGGTTATTTTAAATGAAGACACTTTTGCAGAAATTTTTTCCTTACGCCTAACGTTAATGAATGTTTTCGTTGTGGCAACCATTGGCGCCTTTTTAATCATCACTTTTACTACATATGTAATCGCCTTTACGCCTTTACGGGAATATATTCCGGGTTATGCCTCAACAAAATTGCGACAAGAAGCTACTGAATTGGCCTTAAAATCAGATTCTTTGGCTTTGGCTTTAAAGAAAAATGACGCGTATTTAAAATCAGTTGTAAAAGTTTTAAATGGCGATTTAGAATACGAAAAAATCAATAAAGATTCTATTTTATCTTCCGATAATGTGGTGAATTCTATTGAAGATGATGCGCCTTCAAAAGCAGAATTGCAATTGAGAGAACAAGTCTTACAAGAGGAAAAAATGCTTTCGAAAGGAAATAAAAAGTCAAAAAAATAGATTTAAAAGTAGCAATCAAAACATAGAAAAATGTCTTTAAAATCTTTCTTGGCTAAAAAATTTGCAAAAAGCATTTATAAAAAAACTCAAATTTGGGCGAATAATCCTATACAAACGCAGCAAAAAGTTTTTGATAGTTTAATTCGTCAAGCGAAAAACACGCAATTTGGCGTAGACCATCATTTTGATTCCATAAAAAAATTCCAAGATTTCTCTAAAAATGTTCCCATTCGAGATTATGAAGCGTTAAAAACTTATGTCGATAAAGTCGTTCAAGGTGAAGAAAACATACTTTGGAAAGGAAAGCCGTTGTATTTTGCCAAAACATCGGGAACAACTTCTGGGGCAAAATATATTCCGTTAACCAAGGAATCGATGCCGTTTCACATTGAAGCCGCACGAAACGCAATTCTGCATTATATTCATGAAACAGGTAATGCTGATTTTGTAAACGGAAAAATGATATTTCTTCAAGGAAGCCCAATTTTAGAAGAAAAAAATGGCATTCAATTGGGAAGATTATCAGGAATTGTAGCGCATTTTGTTCCGAAATATTTGCAAAAAAATAGAATGCCCACATTTGAAACCAATTGCATTGAAGATTGGGAAACCAAAGTTGATGCCATTGTTGAAGAAACGTTTAATGAAGACATGACGGTAATTTCTGGCATTCCGTCTTGGGTGCAAATGTATTTCGAAAAACTACAAGAAAAAGCCACGAAACCGGTTGGCGAACTCTTCAAAAACTTCAATTTATTCATTTATGGCGGCGTGAATTTTGAGCCCTATCGTGCTAAATTTGAAAATTTAATAGGCAGAAAAGTTGATTCCATTGAATTATTTCCGGCTTCAGAAGGATTTTTCGCGTATCAAGATTCGCAGAAAGAAAAAGGAATGTTGTTGCTTTTGAATGCTGGAATTTTTTACGAATTTATAAAATCGGAGGAGTTTTATACCGAAAAACCAAAACGATATACCATTGGCGAAGTCGAATTGAACGTAAATTATGTGTTGATAATTTCAACAAATGCGGGACTTTGGGGTTATAATATTGGTGATACTGTTCAATTTACTTCCTTAAAACCTTATCGCGTGATTGTTTCTGGGCGAATCAAACATTATATTTCGGCTTTTGGAGAACATGTAATTGGAAAAGAGGTAGAATGTGCGATAAAAGAAGCAATGGAAAACACTTCGATTCAAATAAACGAATTTACAGTTGCACCCCAAATTACACCAACTGAGGGCTTGCCGTACCACGAATGGTTCATAGAATTTGAAAGAGAACCGGATAACATAGTAGCATTTGCGGAAGCGATAGATAGTGCAATGCGAACTCAAAACACCTATTATGACGATTTGATTTCAGGGAAAGTATTGCAGAAATTAGTCATTACAAAAGTGGCTAAAAATGGGTTTCAGGAGTATATGAAATCCATTGGAAAATTAGGTGGACAAAACAAAATTCCGAGGTTGAGTAACGACAGAACGATTGCGAATTTATTAAAAAGAGAATAGAGAAAAGATGCAAGAAAAAAGACTTTGGTTACTATTGCTTTTAATGAGTTTTTATGTTTCCGCACAAACCAAAGGCCTTGTTGTTGATGAATCTGGGAAGCCTATTCCGTATGTGAATATTTGGGTTGAAAATGAAAATATTGGAACTACTTCTGAAGAAAATGGTGCGTTTTCTATTACTGTTCCTCAGAATAAAAACTTGATTTTTTCACTTTTAGGTTTTGAAAAAAAGACTATAAAAGCTTCTGAATCTAGTCGTGTCGTGTTAAAAGAAATTGCCTTTCAATTAGATGAAGTGGTACTTTTGAAAAGATTTCAAACGAAAGAAAGAGAAATCGGTCAAATTGAAAATCCAATTCTTGTGGCTTTTGATAACGGACCACGAATTGACGTTAAATTTTTCCCGTATTTGCCAGTTTATAAAAAAACAAAATTCCTTAAAGAAGTAACTATTTTTACCGATAGTAGAATTGATAAAGCAACCGTGAAAATACATTTTTATTCCGTTGCCGAAAATGGTTATCCTGGACCAGAATTACTAACCAAAGACCTTATTGTCAATTTAAAAAAAGGAACAGTAAGGAACCGGTTTGATTTAATGGATTTGAATTTAAAAATGCCTACAACTGGCCTTTTTGTTGGCTTTGAAAAACTTATAATAGAAAAAAATAAACTCGAAAAAACCATTACAGATTCTCAAACCAACAAGACACACATTCAAACAATATATTATCCATTTGTGCTTTATAATTATGTGGAAAGACCTTTTTTATTCACCTTTTCGGGAGGAAAATGGAACCGTCAAACCAATGTAAATTCTGCTAATCCAGCGGAGAAAGCATCGGTAAACGAACCCGCTATAAATTTGGTACTAACCAACTAAAATATAAAAACAGTACATTTGTTGGTTATAAAATAAAAACCAAATGAAAGAAATTAAAAATATAGTCCGATCAAGAGCACAAGAATCTTCTAGTGCTGTAGAAAAATTATACATCACGATGCGCCATTTATTCAACAGAGGTTTCTATAAACCAATGGGAGTTTCTGGTGATACTTTGCGCGAAGCATTATTATTGTTGCGCCCAGAAATATATGGAACTATTGCCGATGAAAAGGTAGAATTAAATGGACTTTTATACGTAATAGAAAGGCTTCCGGTAGGAATTGAAGAATGCAGATTCATCAATTTAACATCGGATGAAGGCTATTCAAAATCACATTTCCAAGTAATTATTCCACCAAAAAGAAGGAGAAATTGCTACCGAATTGACGACGAACAAATGAATGTTGAAATTACCCGCGGTCGATCTGATATTTACGACATTTTGACGCATTTGACTTTTATTTTCATCGAATCACACAAAATTAAAAACCGTGTTTTAGTTGACGAAAGTGGAGAAGTTTCTCGCGATTGGCAAAAATTAGAGCAAGCCGTTTTATCCAATAAAAAATTAATTTTAACAGATAAAGAGAAAGCGATTTCTCATACCGCAAATATCTTAGGAAGAACATTTGCTGAGGTTTTAGACATTTATGACGCTTTTGGGACTAAGGAAAAACCAGATCGTTTCTTGCATATTATTTATTGGTTAGGAAAATTAGCCATCGAAGAAGTGGTTGATAATAACAAAAGAACCATCACATTTAGTCCCATTTTGAGAGAAAGATTAGGACATCACATTCACGGGGAAATTTGGGCTACCAATATCAAAGAAGTGCTTAAAGCAAATGATTTATTGGACAGACCGATTCACGTAATCAGTGCCAATATGCACTCGGTAATGAATTCTATATTTGCAACACACGTTTTAAAAACGAAATTCAATGACAAATCTGATTTCTTTATTTTTGAAGAGTTAAGCAAATCGGGTGCCGATGAAGTTCGAAATAAAGTGGAAGAATTTGCAAAATTACACGGAATGATTTCTCTTCCTGATACTTCAGGAACTAACATTGACGTTCAAATTTTTGACACCGGTAAAGTTGATTGGAATAAATCAGGATTTTCAAAAGCAAAATTAGACAATAAAAAACCTGTTATTATCGTTATGGACTATGCTTTTGGAGAACAAGCGTATGAAACTATAGACGAATTGCTTAAACCTTACAAAAAAGATATTCTATTGAATGTAGAATCGGTTTCAATAATGGGGAAAGCAGGAATTCTTCAAGGAGGAAAAGGCGATATTATGATTCCGTCAGCACATATAAATGAGGGAACGGGAGATAATTATTTCTTTCAAAATGAATTGACAGCCGAAATGCTAGAAGGAAATGATATTCCTGTTGTTGCAGGACCTATGATTACAGTTTTAGGAACATCGTTACAAAATAAAGATGTATTGAAGTTTTTTCATGAATCTACTTGGGGCGTTATTGGATTGGAAATGGAAGGGGCTTATTATCAGAAAGCAATTCAATCGGCATCAAAAATCAGAAAAAGTATAAATCCAAATGTAAAGGTTAGATATGCTTATTATGCGTCGGATAATCCTTTGGAAACAGGAAGTACATTGGCTTCAGGCGGATTAGGAACAACGGGTGTAAAACCAACCTATTTGATTACGATTAAAATATTAGAACAAATTTTTAACGTTATATAATTTTAGAACATGAGTCAGAACACAAATAATTTAGACAATCAGGAAATCGATTTGTCTATGATTTCTAAGAAAATAACTGGTTTTTTTGATAGAATAGCATTTTCAATTTTCAAAGGCATTTTGTTTTTAAAAAGGAACCTAATAATCCTTGGTGTTTTAGTTGTTACTGGAGTTGGAATTGGACTTTACTTAGATAAGACAAATAAATCTTATGATTCTGAAATTATCGTAAAACCAAATTTTGGAAGCACAGATTATCTCTATTCTAAAATTGATTTATTGGAATCTAAAATTAAAGAGAGGGATACTTTGTTTTTAAAAGCGATAGGTATTGAAAACCCTAAGGGCTTAAATTTAATAGAAATTGATCCAGTTATTGATATTTATTCCTTTGTAAACAATGGTTACGACAAAAGTATTGCTCAAAACTCTCAGAATTTTGAACTAGTTAAACTATTAGCAGAAGATGGCGATATCAATAAGATAATTAAAGACAAGGTAACAAGTAAAAACTACTCTAGTCACAAAATATACTTGAGAACAAAAGGATTTGTTCAGGACGAAAAAATTATTGTTCCGTTATTAAATTACTTAAACCAAAATGAATATTTTGAAACAATAAGAAAAACCTATGTAAAAAACATAGAAATAAAAATGTTGAAAAATGAAGAAACAATAGGTCAAATAAATGCTTTATTAAATGAATTTTCTAACATTACAAATTCAAATCAAAAAAGTGACAAATTAGTTTATTATAACGAAAATACGCAGTTAAATGATATAATTCATACTAAAGAAGCGTTGCTGGCTGAATTGGCAAATCAACGAATCGAACTCAAAACCACAGATAAATTTATTAAAAAAACAAGCAGTATTATCAATATTAAAAACGAGAATGTTACTAATGGAAATCTAAAGTTTTTGTTACCAATATTCCTTGTTTTTGTCTTTGTTTTTATTAATTTATTTTCAAAGTTTTATAAAAAACAACTATTGAAATCTAAACAACTAGCAAATTAATATTATATACCTAACTACATGAAAGGAATTATACTAGCCGGTGGTTCAGGCACAAGATTGCATCCATTGACATTAGCTGTTAGTAAACAATTAATGCCAATTTACGACAAACCAATGATTTATTACCCACTTTCTTCTTTGATATGGGCAGGAATTAGAGAGGTTTTAATTATTTCTACACCACATGATTTACCTTTATTTAAACAATTATTAGGCGACGGAACACGATTGGGTTGTCGCTTTGAATATGCAGTTCAAGAACATCCAAACGGACTAGCCGAAGCATTCATAATTGGAAAAGAATTCATAGGAAATGACAAAGTGGCCCTAGTTTTAGGAGACAATATTTTTTATGGAACAGGTTTATCCGATTTGCTTCAAGCTAACAATGATCCCGACGGTGGAATTATATATGCCTATCACGTAAATGACCCTGAACGATATGGTGTTGTTGATTTTGATGCTGATGGGAACGTACTTTCAATTGAAGAAAAACCAGAAAACCCAAAATCAAATTTTGCAGTTCCAGGAATCTACTTTTATGATAATGATGTGGTTGAAATTGCCGCTAACATAAAACCAAGTCATCGAGGAGAAATTGAAATCACAGATGTCAATAAAGAATACCTTAGAAGAGGAAAATTAAAAGTAAGTATTCTTGACAGAGGAACCGCTTGGTTTGATACAGGAACATTTAATTCGTTAATGCAAGCATCCCAATTTGTTCAAGTTATTGAAGAGCGTCAAGGATTGAAAATTGGTTCTATCGAAGAAGCAGCCTACAAAATGGGCTTCATCAATGCCGAACAGTTAAAAGCATTAGCACAACCCTTATTAAAAAGTGGTTACGGAACACATTTGTTAGATATTTTATAAAAAAATGAATTTTATACCTACAAAATTAGAAGGCTGTTTTATAATTGAACCAAAAATAATTAATGACGAAAGAGGTTATTTTATGGAAAGTTTTAACGAAAACACCTTCCAAAAAGGCACTGGAAAAGCAGTTCATTTTGTTCAAGACAACCAATCATTCTCTACCAAAGGAGTATTGAGAGGATTGCACTACCAAACAGGAGAACATGCACAAGCAAAATTAGTTCGGGTTTTGCAAGGAGAAGTTTTGGACGTGGTTGTGGATATTAGACCTAATTCATCAACGTTTGGAGAGTATGTCTCAGTTTTGCTTACAGGCGAAAATAAAACCCAGTTTTTTGTCCCTAGAGGTTTTGCACACGGATTTTTAGTATTGAGTGAAACAGCAACTTTCTTTTATAAATGTGATAATTTTTACAATAAAGAAAGTGAAGGCGGACTACTTTATAACGATAAATCAGTAAATATAGATTGGCAATTTCCATTAGAAAATTTAATAATTTCTGAGAAAGATATGATATTACCAACGTTAGAATACACAAAAAAAGTATGGTAGTTTTAGTCACAGGCGCTAACGGACAATTAGGGCAAGCAATTCAGTTTGTTGCTGGAAATTATCCTAAAATTGAATTTGTTTTCTGTTCTTCTTTGGATTTAGATATTACCAACAAAGAAAATTGCGAATCTGTTTTTGAGACAATAAAACCTGATTTTTGTATTAATGCTGCGGCTTATACTGCAGTTGATAAAGCTGAATCAGAACCAGAAAAAGCGGTATTAATCAATGTAATTGGCGCAAAAAATTTAGCCGAATCTTGCAAAAAAGCCGATGCGAAATTAATTCATATTTCAACTGATTTTGTGTTTGACGGTTCAAAAAAAGAGCCTTACAACGAAGCAGATTTACCCAATCCGAAAGGAGTTTACGGCCGAACTAAATTAGAAGGTGAAAAAGCGATTCAAGAAACTTTTGACGCTTATTTTATCATAAGAACTTCCTGGGTTTATTCGCAATTTGGAAATAATTTTATGAAAACAATGTTGCGATTGGCTTCAGAACGAAGTTCGTTGAATGTGGTAAACGATCAAATTGGAACACCAACAAACGCCGTTGATTTAGCAAATGCCATTTTGAAAATTATAGAAAGTAAAACTAGCAATGACCAATATGGAATTTACAATTTCAGCAACGAAGGACAATGCAGTTGGTTTGATTTTGCAAAAAAAATATTCGAAATTAATGAGGTGAAAATTGATTTAAACCCAATTCCAACAACCCAATTCCCAACCCCTGCCGAAAGACCCAAATACAGTGTTTTAGATAAAACTAAGTTTAAAAAAACTTTCGGATTTGCAATTCAATCTTGGGAAACTTCCATCGCAAAAGCATAAAAAAATGGAGTAAACGTTAAACGAATACTCCATTTCACTTCATTTAATTTAATTGGCTTTTATTGTTTGATTATTTTGTGGGTTTCATTTACTCCGTCAGATGTCAATTGAAGTAAGTAAATTCCTTTTGACAGTTCCCCAAAATTGATTTCAGAATTTTGTAATTTTTTATGATGAATTAGTTTTCCATCCATTGTAAAAATCGAATAATTAGCAAAAGCTCCCATTCCAGTTATTTTAATTATTTCTGAAAACGGATTTGGGTAAATCTTGAACTTTGAATTTTCGTTTTCAACTACAATTAAAGGCAATTCTACACCTTCTACAGCAATATTATTGAATGTCACTCTGTTTCCCGCATCCAAAGTCATATTGGGTCCTGTAAATCGCAAACGTACTTTAAAATTGGCATTATCATTTATTGAACTTATTGAAGTAAAATCAGTTTGATACAACTGGTATGTACTTAACAATTGCAATGAAGTGCTTGTTAATCCAGTGGTTATCCAAATAGGAGTTCCGGAATTTATTGCATAATCGATGCTAATTCCAGTGACTCCGGCGAGTTCATCCAAAGCCGCAAAGGACAGTTTAATGTTTTTAAAACCAGCTGTTGAAATATTCAATATTAAGGTGTTTTCAAGCCCTCCACTTTGAAAAAATTGTTTGATTTGCAATCCTTTCATTGCAGTGACATCGTAGGGTGAATTATTATTAGCGATAGGCATATAATTAATATTGGTTGGATTATTTCGTCTTTCCATCGAGGCTTTGCTTCTGTTGACATTTCCAATAGGAAACGGATATCCAACAAGGCAAGATTGAAATTGAATGTTTGCATTTAAACCAATTCGATACGTAGAATTAAGCGTTTCTAGAGGAACATTATTAGCTATTGTTCCGTCCATGTACCAAAAATAAATAGGCACACTTGCTTCAAAATTAGAATCAGGAATAAAATTTGCTGTTATCGAAAAATTTGCTGTTGGAGTAATCGTAATTTCAGGATTTGTACTTGTTGAAGCGCCACTCCAATTGCTAAAAACGAATCCTGGTTTCGCAACGGCTTTTAATTTTAAAGGAATTCCATTAAAATAGATTCCGGTCCAAGGGTAAGGATTTGCTGTAATTCCGGGCGTTCCGTTAATAATAGCAATCGTATTTATTTTTATATACCCCTGATTGGCTCCAGAAACATTTAAAGTAGCATTAAGATTTGACGAAATTTCAAATTTTGAACGAATGTGGTTTCTTTGAAACGCAGTTCTTACGTTAGCAAAATCTTTTTGACGACTCAAATATTCTTCCCATTCAGTTAAATCAACAGGAACACTCCAGCGAGTAATTTCTCCTGGCATTTCTGCAGTGATACCACTTTTCATTTCATCCATTTTAGAAATTATCCTTGTAGAAAGAAAAGAAGTATTCAACAAATCTGCAAATCGATTGATAAAATCAATTTTAAAAGTATTGTTTTCTAATAGTTTTCTTAAAATTAAAGTGGACCATTCTGGATTTACATCAGTGGTATTAATTGATGTTACAGTTGCCAATGTATTTCCATTAAAATCATCTGTTCCAAACGAAAATGTAGCGTCCATATCATGAAAAAGCCACCGCCATCTTCCATCTAAACCATAAGCCGCATTGGGTTCATAAGAAGTTGTTTTTTTTCTCCAGTATTGAACATTATTATTAGGAAAATCCGCATTTTGAAAGAAGATATTTGCGATAAAAAAATCGCTAAAACTCTCAGGATCAAGTTGTGTTTTTATATAATTATAATTGGCATCTGAAGCCACAGAATGTGTCTGTAAATAGGTGGTCATTGCAGAGTAATGAACGGCATCTCCCTCTTTTATGTCCGCATCATTCTCTAATAAATCAACAGCATTCGTATTGTAAACTCTTTGAAAATAATTATTATCGTAGCGTTCGCGAATATTTAAAATACCCCAATATTCTCCATTTACAAAAGCAATTGTGGGTTGGTATGCTTCTATTTCGGCATGTAATTCTTTACATAATTGATGGTCTAAAGCGTCTCTAAATTTTGTTAAACGAAAATCCCAACCTGAATTTGAAAGTGTTAATCGATCATAGCTGTTGTAGGGTAAATCTCGAAAAAAATTGTAATCCATTGTACTATCTCCATATTCAGAACGGGCATAAACGGTCAAAGATTTTTTTTCATATCTTCTGGTAGAACCGCCCCTAATTTTCAAACCCACATCTTGATTTATTACTTCAGAGCCATTAACAAAATAGCATAAATTCCCTATTCTTTCGTCGTTTTCTTCCCAATAATAATTACCTGTATTGCTTGATCGAGCAACGCCATTTGGATTGGCAATTCGCCAATCATCAAATGTTTTTCCCGCCACATATATTCCGTTGGTGTATCCAAAAAAACGATCCTCATTAATGCTTATTGAAATTACTGGTAATGAATATTTGGCACTTCCTTGTGGCGTAATAAAATAGTTTTTGGTTACTATTTTACTGTCTATGAAGCCAGATTTTACCACTTTAGCTCTTATAACCGTTCCTTTATAAACTGGATTATCCGGAAAGTAATAGGAGGGGTCAAAATTATAAGTTGTAGAAATTGCCGACACTTTATTAGGTTGTGAACTTCTATCGACAATGCTTAGTGGACTTGAATAAAGAAGTGTTTTATAACTATTATTCAATACCGGTCCAAAGGATTGTCCGGGTAATTCTGGATATTGATTTTTATAGGTATAGGTTGTTCCATTTAGGTTGTTCTCTCTTGGTTCTGAACCGTCGAGCGTATAGTAAATAGTTGCCCCAGAATCTGATGAAGATAACGTTAGATTGAAACTTGAAGTAAAGAAACCGCCATTTTGAGAAAAAACAGGAGGATTTAACGCCCCAGAAAAACCTTGTAAAGAATTCACCGCTGAAGGAGTAATAGTTTGAAAAAAAACAAAATTACCCGTTCCGTTTGGGAGCCTTCCAAAAGAAATATCGGCTGGAATTACTGTTGCTGGAACGGTATCTAAAACAGTTCCAGATGAATTGCTCAACGTAATTATTTCTCCCGAAGCACTAATTTTGAAATTGGTATGCAATGGACTTCCCGGCACAGATCGGTTTTTGTCTGAAGCCCAAATTAGCAAGTATTGCCCGGCTCCAAGAGTGACATTTGGGAATACCCATTTATTCAAAATGGCAGCATCATCAGACAAACCGTAGCCAGATAAATTGATAGCCACAGCTCCTTTATTATACAATTCTATCCAATCTTGTGGCGTTCCATCTTCATCAGTATTAGAAGAAATGTTTGAAGTTAAAATTTCATTAATCACTAAATTTTGTCCCAAAAGGGGTTGAAAAAAAAGCAGTAGATAAGAAAAAAACGTAAGTGTAAATAATTTTTTCATAGCGAGTTAACTTATTGATTATTAATTACATGCAAGTTAAATAATTTAAAAAAGGCTCTTTTTTTTTATCTATGCCAAACGAGATTTAATCGTTTAAATGTAAAATTTGAAGTCTTTTAGTTTGAAATTTTATAAAGTAGGAGTATTGCTTTATTAAAAAACGGAGGAAACAATAGGAATCCTCCGTTTGTAATAAGACAATTTTAAATATTATTGTTTAATTATTTTTTGAGTTTCTTTCTTACCGTCCGAAGAAAGTTGCAGCAGGTAAATTCCTTTTGATAAATCACCTAAATGGATTTGAGAATTTTGTAAAACTCCTTTTTTCAATAACTTTCCATCGATGGTGTAAATAGCATATTCTGCAAAATTATTGACTCCCACAATGTTGATTATATCTTGAAATGGGTTTGGATAGTATTTGAAATGCAACGTACTATTTTCGCCCACAAGTAATGGAAGTTGAACTCCATCAACTCCAATGTTATTGAAGGTTACTCTATTTCCCGCATCTAGTGTCAGGTTGGGACCAGTAAATCGTAACCGCACTTTAAAGAAACCATTGTCGTTCACGGCAGTAATTGTTGTAAAGTCTACTTGATACAATTGATAGGCACTGAATAATTGCAGAGATGGATTTGTTAACCCTGTAGTTTGCCAAATTGGAGTTCCTGAATTTGTGGCATAATCCACGGAAATTCCAGTAATTCCCGCCAATTCATTCATTGCTGCAAACGAAAGCTTAATGTTTTTAAACCCTGAGGTGGAGATATTAAAAATAAGCGTGTTTTCTAGACTTCCGTTTTGAAAAAACTGTTTAATTTGAAGTCCTTTCATTAGATTGACATCATAGGTAAGATTATTGTTTACAACGGGATTATAATTAATATTTGTTGGACTGTTTCGTCTTTCCATAGAGGCTTTGTTTCTGTTAGGGTCACCAATAGGAAATGGATAACCAGCTAAACAGGATTGAAACTGAATAGTAGCATTAGGCCCAATATGATATGTCGAATTTAGCGTTTCTAACGGAACGTTATTCGCAATAAGTCCGTCCATGTACCAAAAATAGATTGGTACACTTACTTCATAAGTTGTATCAGGAATAAAATTAGCGGTAACCGAAAAATTAGCGGTTGGTGTAATTGTGATTTCGGGGTTGGTACTTGTTGAGGCGCCACTCCAATTACTAAAAATAAATCCTGGTTTCGCAATGGCTTTTAATTTTACAGGAATTCCATTAAAATAGATTCCTGTCCATGGATACGGATTGCTAGCGACACCGGGCGTTCCCTCTGTAATTGCAACGGTATTCATTTTAATATAACCATGATTTGTATTGGAAACATTAAGTGTTGCATTCAAATTAGAGGTAATTCCGAACTGCAAACGAATATGATCTCTTTGAATTGAAGGCCTTGCATTTGCAAAATTTGTTTCAAAATTTGTAAAATAATTCCAATCGGCAGAATCTAATGGTGCTTTCCACCTTGCAAAATGTTCGGCAGTCGAAGGTTCTAATTTAGCCTTCATTTCTGTAATTTTTGAGACAATTATTGAAGATAAAAAGGAGGTGTTCAATAAATCTGCAAAACGATTTATAAATCCGATTTTAAAATCGTTGTTTTCTAACATTTTTCGTAACAATAAGGTAGACCAATCAGGATTTGGATAACTAACGCCGTTTGCTGCGGTTGCCATAGCCAAACTATTGGTGTCAAAATTCGGATTTCCTATTGAGAATGTGTCATCCATATCGTGTGCTAACCATCTCCACCGACCATCATTTCCATAGGGAGCATTAGGTTCATAAGCTGCTGTTTTTTTTCTCCAATAAAGAATGTTATTCATTGGCCAATCTCCATTTGCAAAGAAAATATTCGAAATAAAATAGTCTTCAAAGTTTTCAGGATCGAGTCTTGTTTTGATATAATCATAGTTAGCTTGAGTAGCCAAAGAATTATTGGTAACATAATTGATCATGTCTAAATAATTAGAATTGTCCGTCCCTTCAAGTAGTATATATTGCTCTTCTAATAATTCAATTTCGGTTAATGGGATATTGAAAACTCTTTTAAAATATTTATCATCAATTTTATCCCTCATACTTAATATCCCCCAATATTCCCCATTAAGAAAAGTAATAACAGGCTGATAGCCTTTGGTTACCACATTTAAAGATTTCATTAATTCTTGGCATAATGCATCTCTAAACATTGATTGATCAAAGTCGTTACCCGAATTATGAAGAACCAAACCCGCAAAACGATCATAAGGACGGTCAATAAAAAAAGGATAACTCAAGGAATCGTCTCCATAAATGGATTTTGGATTGATGCTTAATGATTTATATTGGGCCGTTCTTGAAGAGCCTCCATGCAAGCGAAGACCAATATCTTGGTTGAGGATTTGAACACCATTTACAAAATAATTTAAGTTGGCAACTTTTTCAGTTGTAATTCCAAAACGAAAAAAATTAGCAGAGGATCCATCGGTAGGCGCATCTAATGTTGGATTTGCTGTTCTCCAAGTATCAAAGTCAACTCCTGCAACCATTATCCCCGAATTATAATCAAATAATTTATTTTCACTACAACTTAATGACAAAACAGGTAATGAAAAGCGGTTGATTCCTTGCGGAGAAATAAAGTAATTTTTTGTTGCAATAGTGCTTGATAGCGCACCGGGTTTGATTACTTTGGCTCTAACTATTGTGCCTTTAAAGATTGGATTTGTTGGAATATAGGTTGGATTAAAACTATAGGTTGTTGAAATTTCCGCAATTTTATTGGCTAAAGCCGAGCGATCAGCAATAGCAATGGGAGCTGAATATTGCAAAGTTTGAAAACTTTTTTGCAATAGGGGACCCGTTGCATTTCCAGGAAATTCAGGATATTGATTTTTATAATTGTAGGTTGTTCCGCTTAGATTATTTTCGTCAGGATCGGAACCGTCAAGCGTATACAGTATAGTCGTTCCAGGAATAGATGAGGTTAAGGTTAAATTGAAACCTGCAGTTAAAAAACCACTATTTTGAGAGAATGTTGGGGGCAATAATAGTTCAGCATAACCGGAAGATGCATTCACAGCATTTGGTGTTGTAGCTTGAAAAAACACAAAAGGCCCCGAACCATTGGGCAATCTTCCATAAGAAATGTCAGACTGCATAGGAATTGAAGGCACTGTATCAACTGTTGTTCCGGCAGGATTTGTTAATAAAACAGTATTTCCGGCAGGCGATAATTTAAAATTGGTGTGCAAAGGACTTCCTGCAACGGTTCGGTTTTTATCAGATGCCCAAATTAGCATGTATTCCCCTGGAGCCATTGAAACACTTGGGAAAGTCCATTTAAATAGAATGGTGGCATCATCTGAAAGCCCATAACCCGATAAATTTACGGCAGTTGAACCGCTATTGTATATTTCAATCCAATCTTGATAGGAACCATCTTCGTCTGCATTTGTATACGAATTTGAAGATAATATCTCATTAATTACAATGTTTTGGCCCGAGGCGTAATTTGTAATTGCAAAAAGAAACAAAAGGGTAAATAAATTTTTCATCATCAGTTAATGTATTGATTAATAATTAGATGAAAATTATGACAAAAACGTAGAAAGTTTTTTTTTAGTCGGTATCTAACCTTTTTTACCTTTAAAAAGCAGTTTTTTTGAGAACAAGAACGCATTTGAATTTACCTTTTATTTTTTTGGTTTTGAATACAAAAGCGGTAGAATATTTATCAATATTTGGAGTACATTATCGTTTATTAAAGTAATTTTAATAGATTTACATATTATTACAAATAGCTATTTTTCTTAAATATATTAACGGATAAAAATAAATGTCAATAATAGTAGTAACAGGAGGAGCAGGATTTGTAGGCTCAACCCTTTGTATAAAATTAAAACAAAAGTATCCTAACGATACAATTATTGCTTTTGATAATTTAAAACGCCGTGGTTCGGAATTGAATTTATTAGATTTTCAAAAATTAGGAATTCCTTTTATTCATGGAGATATTCGCAATTCGGAGGATATACTTGCCCTTGGAGAATTCGATGTTTTAATTGAAGCTTCTGCAGAACCATCGGTCACTGCGGGACTTGATTCGGATCCGACTTATGTAATAAATAACAATCTTTATGGCTCTATAAATTGTTTCAATGCTTGTTTAAAAAACAAAGCGAAATTAATTTTCCTTTCTACAAGCAGGGTTTATCCAATAGAGATTATTGAAAAAGCGAATTTTGTAGAGGAACCAACTCGCTTTTCTTTTGATGAAAATCAAACGGAATTAGGCATTTCAAAAAACGGTATTTCTGAAAAATTAAGTCTTAATGGCGCACGTTCATTTTATGGAACTACAAAACTTTCTTCTGAAATGTTTATCCAAGAATATGCGGCATTTTATGGATTGAAAGCAGCAATTACAAGATTTGGCGTTATTGCGGGACCAAGACAAATGGGAAAAACCGATCAAGGCGTTGTTACGCTTTGGATGGCAAAACATTTCTGGAATCAGTCACTAAAATATATTGGTTATGGAGGCACTGGGAAACAGGTTCGCGACATACTTCATGTGGATGATTTAGTAGATTTAATAGACTTACAAATTCACCAAATAGAGAAATTTGAAGGCAAAATATACAATGTGGGTGGCGGATTAGAAAATAGTGCGTCCCTATTGGAAATGACTGCTATTTGTGAAAAAATCACCGGAAATAAAATCACGATTGGTTCTGAAACCGAAACCAGACCAGCAGATTTAAGGATGTTTGTAACCGATAATGCTTTGATAGAAAAAGAAATAGGGTGGAAACCCACAAAAAATGTGGAACAAGTTTTCACTGATATTTTTCATTGGATTAAAAATAATGAGCAACAATTAGAATCAATTTTAAAATAAATATGGACATCATTAAAAACATTTTTAAGGATAAAATCAATGTTTTGAGTTTTTTCATTGCTTTTTTGGGAGCATTTATGCTGATTCCAAATTATTTTGAAGCTAACATAATGCCACTGCAATTGGCCAATGACATGTGGATTTCATTAGACCCATCTTGGGGAATTGCCCTAAATTATGTCAAACTAAAAAACTTAACCTGGGGAACAGATGTTGCCTTTACCTATGGTCCGTTAGCACTTTTTTGTACTCGAGCCGGTTGGGGAGAAAACAAGTTTACTTTTTTACTTTTTGACCTTTTTATGTTCCTAAACTTTTTTTCGCTTTTTTTTATTGCACTAAAAAAGAGTTTAAACAAAGTCATTACACTTTTAATCCTTATTGCATTTTGTCTAGTATCACCATTATGGCTTGGTTCGGCTAATTCAATAATACTAATGGCGTTTCTAATTTTTTGGATAAGAGTAAGTATAGACAGTCCTAAACTAGTTTATTATTTTTTTCAAATTGCAATAATTACACTCGCTTTTTTTATAAAATTTAATACGGGCTTAATCGCCTTTCCTTTGTTTTTTGCGGGAATTATTTACAATCTATTTTCTAAAAAAGAGAAAGCAATATATCTTTTACTATATGCTTTACTCCCAATTGTACTAATTATTAGTTTCAGTACTTTTTTAAATGTTGCATTAGTTCCTTATTTTAAGTCTGGATTAGAAATGATAAAAGGATATAATGACGTTATGTTTTTTGATGGAAATATTAAAAATAGTGCTAAATATTCGTATCTATTATTGGCTTTAACGACAATAGTTTTTCTATTCAATATTTCAGTTTTTGACAAAAGAAAATGGTTCAAAAATGGAGTTGTACTTTTTTTAATTGGCACGTCAATATTTGTATTATTCAAGCAATCATTTGTTAGAGCTGATGGAGGACACGTTTATGATTTTTTCATTTATTTGCCATTGTTATTATTGTGTAATTTAGATTTTCACATCTACAACAACAAATGGTTTTTAAAAGTAATAACTCTCGTAATCCTTTTTATACCCTTTAAATTTTTAGCATTAGAACAAGTTAAAACAATCGAAATTAAAGGTAAATTTCCTAAATCGAATTATATTTCTGGGTTAAATAATTTTACAACAACATCAGGAATGCATTTAACGCCCAATGATTATAAATTACCAAATGCTGTTTTGCAAAAAATTGGCAACAAAACGGTTGACGTTTTTCCTTGGAACATTCTATTATTACTACAAAATAATTTAAATTACCATCCAAGACCAGTTTTGCAATCCTATTCGGCTTATACTCAATATTTAGAAAACATGAATTTTGAGCATTATAATTCAAAAAACGCACCCGAATTTGTAATTTATGAAGTTGCTGGGATTGATAATCGGTATGCCTTTTTTGATGAATCAAAGGTAAATGTTGCCTTAATAAAAAATTATTTGTTGATTGAAACATTTGATTTTGATGGAAGGAAAGTACAATTGTTACAGAAAAAGCAAGATTTTAAACCCATTAAACTTGAAAAAATAAAGGAATATGCCATGCTTTTAAATTCACCTTTAGTACCACAAAAAGATGTTTTTTATGAAATTGGAATCTATAATTCAATATCAGGAAAAATAACTTCTTTATTTAGCCATGCCCCAGAAATAAGATTAGAAATGAAAACTTCTGATGGTTACATAAAAGAATACAGAACTTCAAAAATGTTACTAGAAACAGGAATTTTTTGTAATCAATATATTTCTGAAACAAAAAGTTTAAATTCGCTTTTTGATTCAAAAATTGACGGTTTAAAAATTAAATATTATATTATTAAACCCGTTGACGAATCATTTTTTAATGACAAAATCAGAATCACAGAATATAAAATAACACAATAACATGAATATTTGTATCATCACAGGGTCGTCGGGTTTAATTGGAAGTGAGTCGGTTGCTTTTTTTGCTCCAAAATTTGACAAAATTATTGGAATCGATAATAATATGCGCCAAGTCTTTTTTGGTGCGGATGCTTCGACTGAATGGAATACAAAAAAACTAACAGAAACCATTCCGAATTTTGAACACCATCACGCAGATATTCGAAATATCGACGAGTTAGAAAAAATATTCTCTACTTATGGTTCAGACATAAAATTGGTAATTCACACCGCAGCGCAACCAAGCCACGACTGGGCGGCTAACGAACCAATCACGGATTTTACGGTAAATGCTAACGGAACCTTGAACATGCTTGAAGCTACAAGATTGCATTGTCCAAAAGCTACATTTATTTTCACATCTACCAATAAAGTATATGGCGACACTCCAAATTATTTGCCATTAGTAGAATTGGATAAAAGATGGGAAATCGACGAAAGTCATCCCTATTTTAAAAACGGAATAGATGAAAAAATGAGTATCGACCAAACGAAACACGCTTTATTTGGTGCTTCTAAAGTAGCGGCTGACGTATTGGTTCAAGAGTATGGAAAATATTTCGGAATGAATACGGGAGTTTTTAGAGGAGGTTGCTTAACAGGGCCAAATCATTCGGGGACCAAACTCCACGGATTTTTGTCCTACCTTATGAAATGTGCTATTACAGGCGATAAATATACTGTTTTTGGTTATCAAGGAAAACAAGTTCGGGACAACATTCACAGTTGGGATTTGGTAAATATGTTTTGGCATTTTTATCAAAATCCACGTCAAGGAGAAGTTTATAATGCGGGCGGAGGAAGACATTCGAATTGTTCGATGGCAGAAGCTATTGAAATGTGTGAAACCATTACAGGAAAACCGATGAATTATGAATATTCCGAAGACAACCGTATTGGCGATCATATTTGGTGGATTAGTGATGTTTCTAAATTTAAAGCACATTATCCAGATTGGACTTGGAAGTACAACATCAATGATATTTTGACTCAGATATATGAAAATACGTCTAAAAGACAATAATATATGAAATTAAGCATTGTAATTCCGGCCTACAACGAAGAAGAATCTATAGCCGAAACGATAGATCAAATTGAAGAAGCTTTTTCAAAAGTAGCCATTGAGCACGAAATATTTATAGTCAACGACAATTCAAAAGACAACACAATTAAGGTTTTGGAAGAATTGGCAATTAAATATCCAGCAGTAAAATACGAAACAAATTTGGGTCCTAACGGATTTGGATATGCAGTTCGTTATGGTTTAGAAAGATATTCAGGAGATTGTGTTGCTGTAATGATGGCTGATTTATCTGATTCTCCCTACGATTTGATTCGGTATTACACGACCATGTTAGAAGGTAATTATGATTGTGTTTTTGGAAGCCGATTTATAAAAGGCGGAAAAGTAATTGATTATCCTTTTATCAAAAAGATAATTAATAGAGTTGCCAATTTTATTATTAGAATGGTGATGCGTATAAAATACAACGACACTACAAATGCTTTTAAATTATACAAAAGAGAAGTAATTGACGGCGTAAAACCAATATTATCCCCACATTTTAATTTAACTATCGAGCTGCCTTTAAAAGCAATAATTAGAGGTTATTCCTATGCGATTGTTCCCAATTCTTGGACAAATAGAAAATATGGGGTTTCAAAATTGAAAATTAAAGAAATGGGAAGCCGCTATTTTTTTATATTAGTGTATTGTTTTGTAGAAAAATATTTTTCTAGAGGCGATTTTTCAAAGAAATAAAAAGGAATTAATTTTAACATTTAACAAAAAAATATTTATTTTTGTAAAAAAAAAACAAAGAAATGAGAACAAAATTTTTTATTGCAGCAGTACTATTGGCAGGAATCTTCACAAGTTGTAAAAACGAAAAATCAGTTGATTCTTTAGATGTTGTAAAATCGGAAGTGGTAGACAATAATTTTCAAGTAACACTTGATGTAATTGTTAAAAAGAATGATGATTTTGCTCTTTTTTACTCAGAAGACGGTACTTCAAACTTCACACTAGCACCAGTATGGATGGGAGTTAAAGGATCTGAAAATGTACAAAAAGTTGTATTCGCACTTCCAGAAAACACTATTCCTACACATTTAAGAATAGATTTTGGTATTAATAAAGACCAAGAGCCAATGACTATAATCAATTACAAAATGACCTATGCAGGAAAAACTTTCGAAACTCCAGGAGCTAGTTTTTTCAAGTATTTTAGACCAAATGAGGAATGCACACAAATTGACAAAATAAAAGGACTAATTATACCTGTTAAAAAAGGAGAAAAATATTTTGGCCCATCATTCTATCCAGAACAGTTGGTATGTGATGAAATAGTGAAATTGGTAAAATAATTTCAATAAATTCAATTAATAATGCTATTCAATATTTTGGTATTGAATAGCATTTTTTATTTAAACCGATTCTTCAATTTTATTGAAAAATTATTTTATATTTACCACATTGAGTTATTGAAAACCTAGTAATTTTAAACAAAATAAATACTTTTGAAATTGAATTTAATTGATATATCCATAATTGTTCCATTATATAACGAAGAGGATGTTTTTGAAACACTAATTCAAAGATTGACACAAGTCATAGATACAGCAAAATTTCAGTGTGAAGTGGTGCTTATTAATGATGGAAGTACTGATAATACTGCGGAGTTAATAAACCAAATTTGTAGAAAAGACAATCGATTTTCGGGCGTACTTTTATCAAGAAACCATGGACATCAATTAGCAGTAAGCGCAGGATTATCTTATTCTAGAGGAAAAAAAGGAGCAATGATTATTGATGGAGATTTACAAGACCCACCGGAATTAATTAATGAGTTTTATAATTTACTAATCGATGGATATGATGTGGTTTATGCCATTAGAAAAAATAGAAAAGAAAGTTTTTTTAAAAAATCAGCCTATTCGGTATATTACAGATTGCAAAAGAAAATATCTAGTTTTAATATTCCAATAGATAGCGGCGACTTCTCAATGTTAAGCCGACGAGTTGTTGATACAATAGTAAGCATGCCAGAGCAAAGCAGGTATTTGAGAGGAATGAGAGCTTGGGTTGGCTACAAACAGATTGGTTTTGAATATGACAGAGACGAAAGACACGCAGGCGAAACAAAATACAGTTGGTCAAAATTATTTGAATTGGCTTTCAACGGGATTTTTAATTTCAGTGATTTTCCAGTAAAAATTATTACCCGATTGGGTTTTTTTACCGTCTTATTTTCATTAATCTACTTTTTATACAATATCTACAGAAAGATATATTATGATGATGTACCACAAGGTTTTACAGCAACAATATTGGCAATAATTTTATTCAGTGGCGTTCAAATGATTTCACTAGGATTAATAGGCGAATATGTATTAAGAATATATAATCAAGTTAGAAATAGACCGTTATTTGTAGTTGATAAAATAATTCAAGACGGACTAGATAAATAAAAACTATGGATCATTTATACTACAAAGAATACTATAATTTAGAAAGAAAACATTGGTGGTTTGTAGCCCGAGAAAGAATAATTACTAGTTTTATTGTCAAGCTTTTAAATCAAAATAAGCTAGATAAAACCGATTTAAATATATTAAATATTGGCTGTAGCACAGGAAGAAGCTCAGAATATTTATCAAAATTTGGAACTGTAACCTCTATTGAGTACGATCAATTTTGTTGTGAGTTTGCAAGACAAAAAACAGGATTAGATATTATTCACGGTTCAATAACCGAGTTGCCATTTGAAAAGGAATCGTTCGATTTAGTATGTGCTTTTGATGTAATTGAGCATGTAGAAAATGATAAATTAGCAGTTTCTGAAATGAAACGCGTAGCAAAAAGCAAAGGATTACTATTAATAACAGTTCCTGCTTTTATGGACTTATGGAGCCACCACGACGTTATAAATCACCATTTCAGAAGGTATAAATCAGAGCAAATTAAAACCTTATTTAATTTGGAAATTAACGGGAAAGAAGTTTTTTCGTCCTATTTCAATTTTTTCTTATTCATCCCAATTTACCTCATCAGAAAAGTCAGTAATTTATTAAACTCTGGAAAGAACAGGCCAGGTTCTGGAAGTGATTTCGAGGCATTTAAACCAGGGATTTTAAATCAAGCACTTAATTATTTGATGGGTTCCGAAAAGTTATTTATAAACAATAATATTAGGTTGCCTTTTGGGGTTTCATTTCTTTATTCGTGGAAAAAAGATTAAAAAATTTAAAAAACATGAAAGCAATTAATTTAATAAAAAGCAATTATATCCTTATAGCAATTATGTTTATCGCTGCTATAGCAAGGTTGTATCATATTGATTTTCAAAGCGTTTGGCTGGATGAAATACATACAATTAACGAGTCAAATCCGTCAAAATCATTTTCGGAAGTGTATGATGCATTACTGGTTTCTGAGCCCCATCCACCATTGTTTTTTTTTATAACTCATATCGCTTTTAAGTTATTTGGATATACAACGTTCGTTGCAAGAATAGTTTCTGCCATTATTGGAATTGCAGGTGTTTTTAGTATATTCTTATTAGGTAAAGAAATTTTTAACAAGAATGTAGGAATTTATTCCGCTGTTTTATTAGCCTTTAATTATTTTCATATTTACTACTCACAGGACGCAAGAATGTATCCTTTATTGTTCTTAATGACGGTACTGTCTTTTTATTACCTCATTAAGTTTATTAAAAAGCCTACTTATAGGTCCGTTTCAATGTATGTTCTTTTTTCTACATTGATGATTTATTGCCATTTTTTCGCACTATTTACATTGGTATCCCAATATCTAATTTTGTCTTATTTTATAATAAAACCATATGAAATAGAAAGAAAAAAGTTCTTCATATATACATTGATTTCAGGAATAGTTACCATCATATTATTTTTACCAGCCTACCGTTTATTTATTAAAACAACCGAAATAACTTCTATTTGGATTCAAATGCCAACCTTAGATGTTTACACACAGTTTTTTAAAGACTTTTTTGGTCAATCAGAAATTGTTTTATTTTTTGTTGTTTCACTAATTATATTATTTTTCATCCAACTATTTTCAGTAGAAAACACCAAAAAATTCACCATAAACCCTAAGGAAGATAAATTACTATTTAGTTTTTTTATACTTTTTATTTGGTTGATTGTAACGCTTTTTTTACCATTAGTAAGAACTTATACAAGCTTACCGATGTTAATAAACAGGTATTTTATTAATATTCTTCCAGTAATAATAATAGTGGTTTCAATGGGGCTTTATTTTATAAAAAATGAAGTTGTCAGGTACTCAATTCTGAGTATTATTTTGTTGTTTTCTGTTACGGATATTGTGATAGTTAAAAAATATTACAAGCAACCAAACAAAACCCAATTTAGGGAAGTAACCCAATTTATAATCGATAATAATTCAAATAATGATCCTGTTGTAACTAGTTTAAGTTGGTATTTTCCGTATTTTTTAAACAATGAAAAAGTAAAAAATACCATAGTTGATGGAACTCTTGATAATTATGTAAACGAGATGATTCAGGATTCTACAAAAAGGAAATCCTTTTGGTATGTAGATGCTCATAACAGGCCGTATAAGATAACAGAAGAAACACAAAAATATTTAGAGAGTAACTTTTCTGTTGAAAACAATTTTGATTTATACGATACTTGGACCAAACATTATGTAAAAAGCACTAATGAACTTTCTAAAAAAGACATTTCAGAATTTAATCCAATTAAAGATAAGAATGGAGATGCGATTAATTTTGCAATTGAAAAATTTGAAAGTAATGATGAGGCAATTACTATTGTTGGCTGGGCTTACTTAGAGAATATAGCATCTCAAAATTCAAGTATAGAATTAGTTTTAATTTCGAATGGCAAAGCCCACTTACTTCCAAAGCAAAAAATGAAACGTGACGATGTTACCACTTATTTTAAAAGTGAAAAAGATTTAAGTAATTCTGGTTTTGAATCAAAAACATATCTTAAAAAAGTGCCGTCAGGAAAATACCAGCTGGGAATTATTATTAGTAATCCTATTGAAAATAAAAAAGGCTTGGTCATAACAGACAAATTTATTGAGAAAAATTAATGGAATAATAATGCTTTAGTTTTCACTTCATTCTATTAATAAAATTAATGTTAAAAGAAAAAATACTACAAAAGTTAGGTGCTAAACAAACCAAAGATTTTATAATTTATGGTATTGGTCAAGCTATTAATCTAATCAGTCCATTATTAGTAATTCCCTACATAGTATCAATTTGTGGAGAAGAAGGTTTAGGAAAGGCGGGTGTGGGTTTTTCATTTGCATTAATTGCGATTGTATTAGTAGATTATGGCTCTTACATAAATGGAACCAAAGAAGTCTCCATTAATAACAATAATAATGAAATATTAGAAGAACGATTCACAACAATATTTTTAGCCAAATTTATTTTGTTGTTAGCCGTTATTTCACTTTGCAGTATTCTAATTTTCACCATTCCTTTTTTCCAAAAAGACAAAATACAATTACTATTGAGCCTTTTAATTGTTGTGGGTCAGTTTATTAACCCAATATGGTTTTTTCAAGGACTTCAAAACTTCAAATGGATAACGATTATCAATGTGCTCTCAAAGGCTATTTATGTTTCTGCGGTATTTATTTTTATAAAAAAACCAGAAGATTATATTTACATCAACTTTTTATTGGGTATAGGATTAATTATAGCCAGTTTGTTGGGTTTTTTCTGGATTTGTAAAACGTTCTCATTTTCATTAAAAAAATGTTCTTTAACCGCTGCTTTAACTTTGATAAAAAGCGAATTTTCATTGACGGTTTCCCAATTATTTTTTTCATTTTATCAATATGCCCCAATTATGATAATCAGTTATGTATCCGGAAGCTTCATTGCTGGTCAATATAGAATCATAGACCAAGTAATCATGATTTTTAGAACGTATTTTCAAATGTTTTTTAATTTTATTTATGCAGATATTTGTCTAAAAATATCCAAAGATGTAACAACGGGAGTTTCTAGCTGGAAATTTTTTAACGGATTCAATTATTTGCTAGTCATGCTAATTCTAATATGTTTTTATTTTAATGCAAGTGAAATTTTAGTTTTCTTTAAAATAAATCCAAACGTCAATGTCAAATTAGTACAATATTTAAAAATAGGACTACTTATACCGGTATTAATGGGGATTTCTTTCGCATTAAAACAATTGATGTTCTCCTTCAATAAAAATGAACAATACATAAAAATCACAATTTTTTCAACCATTTTAAGCATGATAGTACTGTATTCATTAATACAATCAATAGGGTTAAAAGGAGCTTTTATTTCCACGATTATTATAGAATTTATTATTATAATGTCGTATAGTTTGGTATTAAGAAGTAGTTTTGTAAAAAATACCACAAAATAATCCAATGATTCAAGAAAAGTCAAATAATGTTCTTTATCAATTGCTTTTTGCACTTTGTGTCTTGATGCCATATATAAACATTTACGAATTAACTTTTTTGGTTTGGTTTTTGACTTTTGCAATAACAATTTCCAATAGATATTCTATAAGAATAGTTAAGTACATTACTTGTTTTTCAGTTATTTTAGCGACAGCATTTGTAGTTAGTTTTTTTACAAATGAAAGCATGTATAATTTTTTTAGAGATATTGCCTACTTGCTAAAGCCAATAATTGGTCTCTTAGTTGGGTATCAATTGTATAAAAAATGTCAAAATAAATTTTTCACAACAGTAATCTATACGGGTTTATTAATATCTAGTATTCACCTACTTATTGTACTAATCACATTTATTAGATTCCATGCCATTACTGTAAATTTATTGCGAGAATATTGTGGCTACCATAGCGATTATGAAGTTTATATCTTAGTACTACTGTTGTTTTATAAAAAATTTGAAATAAATTGGTCTAAGAAAAAGGTACACACATTTATTGCAATCGTTTCCCTTTCCAGTTTTTTATATTTATCAAGAACCAACTTCATTCAATTAATAATTCTTTTTATTGCGATGAAAGGATATTTTGTACTCAACAAAAAATCAGTAACAATTATAGCATCGGTTGTTTTATTTGTAGTCGTTGGATACACAGCCGTTTATCAATCTAATCCGCATAGATCTGGCAAGGGTATTGAGGCTTTTTTATACAAAATTAAAAACGCGCCAATAGAACCTTTTAAAACAAAAATCGACAAAGACAATTGGAAAGATTTTAATGATAATTACAGGTCTTATGAAAATATTCTTACTGTAAAACAAGTTTCTAGTCAAGGAACATCAGCAGTACTTTTTGGAAAAGGGTTAGGAGCTACAATAAATCTAGGTAGAGAAATTTGGACTAATGATGGAGAATTTATTCAGTACATTCCAATTCTTCACAATGGTTTTGCTACTGTTTTTCTAAAATCGGGGATTTTTGGACTGTTATTTTTATTAATTTTCATGTATTTATTAGGTAAACCAGTAAAGTCAAATCTTGTTTCTGTTCAAAACCTAAATTTTATTTTAGTTGGAACAGCTATTTTTCTAATCGTTTCAAATTGGGTTTTTATGGGTTTATATTTAAAACTTGATAACAAATCTATATTGCTAGGTTTCATTATTTGCTACCGTGAATTTTTATTAAAAAACAATAATCAACAAAAAAACAAACAAGTTACTTTAGAATGAAGACAGTAAATTTTTTTGTAGATTGTCATGTGTTTGATGGAAATCTTCAAGGCACTACGACCTATTTGAAGGGATTATATCAAGAATTGATTAATGATAAAACTAAAAACTTTTTCATGGCAGCTCATAATATTGAAAGGCTACAATCTGTTTTTGGAATCCATGAGAATGTTTTTTATTTAAAATACACCTCCAAAAACAAGTTTACAAGGTTGTTGTTTGATATTCCCAAGCTAATCACTCAAAATAGAATTGACTATGCCCACTTTCAGTATGTAGTTCCGCCCGTAAAAAGATGCAAATATATTGTTACTATTCATGACGTATTATTTTTAGATTTCCCACAATATTTCCCACTTTTTTATCGAATAAAAAACAAGCTTTTATTTAAATATAGCGCCAATAAATCAGATATTGTTCTCACAGTTTCTCAGTATTCGAAAGAAAAAATTGAAAAACATTTTCGAGTTTCCAATGTAAAAATAATTCCAAATGCCATCGATTCGATATATTTTGAAAAATATAACAAAGAAAATGAAGTTCAAATTGTAAAAGATAAATTCAATTTCGAAAATTATTTTTTATTTGTTAGTCGATGGGAACCAAGAAAAAATCATCTTACGTTGCTTAAAACATTTGTAGAAAACGGATATTACAAAAAATACAAATTAGTCTTTATAGGTGATGATGCAATTGAAACTAAAAGTTATAATAACTATTATAATTTACTAGAAAACGAAGTAAAAGAACAAATAGTCCGATTAAAGAAAGTACGATTTCATGATTTAGTTCATCTAGTGAGAGCATCAACACTGTCCGTTTATCCCTCGTTTGCTGAAGGGTTTGGGATACCTCCATTAGAGTCTATCGCTTCAAATATTCCAACAGTTTGTTCCGATACAACTGCAATGTCAGATTTTAAATTTATTGGTAATTGCCTTTTTGATCCATCTAGTTCAGACGATTTGAACTTGAAAATCATGACAGCTTTACGTGACAATTTAATTGAAGATAAACGAAATCAAGTTAATTTAAAATACAAATGGGATATGTCCGCCCAAATTTTTAAAAAATTACTTTAATTTAATATTTCAAAACCTAAAAATTTTCATAAAAAGACTATTTTAGCCATCTGAAAATAAAATATTTGATGAAAATAGCCATTTTAGGAACTCGCGGAATCCCAAATCATTATTCAGGATTTGAACAATTTGCCGAATTTTTCTCCGTATATCTAGCTGATAAAGGGCATGATGTCTATGTATATAATTCTCACAACCACCTTTATCAAGAAAAAACGTTTAAAGGGGTAAATATAATTCACCAATACGATCCAGAATATAAATTGGGAACTTTCGGACAGTTTGTCTATGATTTTAATTGTATAATGGATTCTCGAAAGCGCGATTTTGATGTTATTTTGCAATTAGGGTACACGAGTAATTCGATATGGTATTTCTTGTTGCCTAAAAAGCCAATTATTATAACCAATATGGATGGTTTAGAATGGAAGCGGTCAAAATATTCTAAGCCTGTTCAACAATTCTTGAAATTTGCAGAACGATTAGCGGTCAAAAGCAGCGATTATTTAATCGCTGACTCCTTGGGCATTCAAAAATATTTAAATGAAAAGTACGAAGTAGCATCAAAATACATTGCTTACGGTGCAACAGTTTTTGAAACTCCGGAGGAAGAAATATTGAAGGAATATAATGTAACTAAGAACAATTACAATATGATTATGGCTCGTTTTGAACCAGAAAACAATATTGAAACCGTTCTCGATGGGATTGTTTTGTGCAAAGAGGAAACCACAATTTTAGTTGTAGGAAATCACAATACAAAATACGGAAATTATCTAAAAAATAAATTCAGCACAAAAAAAGCAATCCGTTTTATTGGAGCTGAATTCAATATCAATAAACTCAATAATTTGAGGTACTTTTCCAATTTTTATTTCCACGGCCATTCTGTAGGCGGAACCAATCCTTCTTTACTTGAAGCTATGGCATCTAATGCATTTATTATTGCCAATAACAATCATTTCAACAAAGCAATTCTTAAAGAAAATGGCTTTTATTTTTCTAACCCACAGGAAGTGAAAAATATTATAGAAACAATCAAAAAAAATGATAACTTGCAATTGGTACAAAACAACTTTAATGCGATTGAAAATGAATTTAATTGGGATAAAATAAATGGCGAATATCTTCAACTTTTCGAAGAATGCATTTCAAAATCTGAAACAAGAAAACAGTAGCCATTCTGCTTTACTTTTAATTGTTCTCGCATTATTATGTATTCCATTAAGTTATGCTTTTAACAGTTTGGCATTAGTTTTTTTGTTGCTTGTAACTTTAATATCTGTTAAAAAACAAAATATTAAATTGGATTTATATCTTCTTTTGCCAATTATTTTATATGTTTTAATGTTGCTTTCCATCACTTGGACAATAGATTTGCAGAGAACTTTAAGTGGCTTGTCAAAAGAATTACCGTTGATACTAATTCCAGTTTGTTTTTTGTTATTCCGTTCTTTTTCCACTTTAGAAAAAGAGAAAATAATCAAGTGGTACAGTTATGGAATTGTAGCGTACAGCCTGTTTTACCTAGCAAAAGCGCTGTTGCGTTTTATAATTTCAAAGGACACTTCGGTTTTCTTTTATCATGAATTGGTTACAAAAGACGTGAACGCAATTCATGTTTCTGTTTATGTTGCCGTTTCCTTCTTTTACTTTCTTGAAAGACAACAAAAAGCGCTATTTGATAAATTCTCATTAGTGCTATTATTTGTAATGGTTTTTTTATTGTCATCAAAAAACATCATCGTAGTTTTTATAGCACTTTTGGTTTGTTACCATTTGTTTTATTCGAAAACGTCAAAAAAAATGCGCCTTAAAAACCTTGTTTTGTTGCTTGTAATTATTTTCTCGATTCCTTTTGTTGGGAAAATTAAAGAACGATTTAAGGAAGAATACGAAACCATAATGACCGATAGTAGCGTTAATGATGTTATTAGCAAAGACTCTGAAAAAGTTTACAATGTAAGCATTAAACAAGCTTGGACAAACAAAGCTTTTAAGCCAAATGATTATTTTCCAGGAACTGCTTTTCGAGTGTATCAATTTAGAATTTTTATTGAATTTCTTCAAGAGGAATCTATTTTTTGGACAGGATTTGGTTTGGATGCATCCTATTATAAAATTGCCGAAAAAGGCATTCGTTACAATCTTTTTCTTGGCAACGAAACCCAAGAAGGCTATCAAACTAAGAACTTTCACAACCAATACATTCAGATATTTGCTGAACTAGGAATTTTCGGATTACTACTGTTGCTTACAATGTTGTTGTTATCGTTTAGAAACGCAATGAAAACCAAAAGGTATGTACACATTGCTTTTTCGGTTTTAATAATTGCCCTATTTTTTACAGAGTCTTTCCTTTGGAGACAGAGAGGAATCACATTTTTTATATTAATGTATTGTATTTTCAACGCCAATTTAAAATCTGAAAAAACAATTTTGCTTTAGTATAATATTATATTAATTTTAACGTTTATAATACAATATTTAGATAAAACACGAAACACAAGCCAATATGAAAAGAATTTTAATTACTGGAGCCGCTGGTTTTTTGGGTTCCCATTTGTGTGATCGTTTTATAAAAGAAGGCTACCAAGTCATTGGGATGGACAACCTCATAACGGGCGATTTACGAAACATAGAGCATTTGTTCAAACTCGAACATTTTGAGTTTTACCACCACGATATAACAAAATTTGTACACGTTCCAGGAAATTTAGATTATATTTTGCATTTTGCTTCACCAGCTAGTCCAATAGATTATTTAAAAATCCCAATTCAAACCTTGAAAGTTGGTTCGCTAGGAACACATAACCTTTTAGGTTTGGCAAGAGTAAAAAACGCAAGAATTCTTATTGCTTCTACTTCCGAAATTTATGGAGATCCATTAGTTCATCCACAAACGGAAGAATATTACGGAAACGTAAATACGATAGGACCTCGAGGAGTTTATGACGAAGCCAAACGATTCCAAGAATCAATCACAATGGCCTATCACACATTTCACGGTGTTGAAACTCGAATAGTAAGAATATTCAATACTTACGGTCCAAGAATGCGACTCAATGACGGAAGGGTAATCCCTGCGTTTATCGGACAAGCACTTCGTGGTGAAGATTTAACCATTTTTGGAGACGGAATGCAAACGCGTTCTTTTTGCTATGTTGACGACCAAGTTGAAGGAATTTTCAGATTGTTACATTCTGATTATGTATATCCTGTTAATATTGGAAATCCAGACGAAATTACTATCAAGGATTTTGCAGACGAAATTATAAAACTAACAGGAACCAATCAAAAAGTGGTTTACTACCCTTTGCCTATTAATGATCCTTTACAACGCCAACCAGACATTACCAAAGCTAGGGCCTTGTTGGGCTGGGAAGCAAAAGTATCAAGAGAGGAAGGAATGAAAATAACATACGATTATTTCAAATCTCTTTCCAAAGAAGAATTATTAAAAGAGGAACACAAAGATTTCTCTGGATATATCCGTTAGTATGACCGCAGCTCACTCAGGAAGATATTCTAAATATATACGGCCAATAAGCATCGTTTTTGACTTATTGGTTGTCTCTATTTTAGGCTTATATTTTTTTAAAGGGCTCAATTTAAATTACAGTAACTACATTGGTTATCTGCTAGCTTCATGGGCAACTATTGCCTTTCTTATTAAATTTTACGATGTTTTTAGATTTACAACTCCAGTAGAAATTCTCACTAAAATTGTAAAGCAAGGCGCCTTATTTTCTCTTTTAATTATTGCATTTTATCCCTTTTCCAAAGAAGTTATTTTTAGCGGAAGAGCATTATTGTACTTCATGGTTTCCAGTGTTTCATTAATAACCATCTCTAAATTCATTTTATTTTACTACTTAAAAAAATACAGAATTATCACTGGGAGTAATTATAGAAATGTCGTAATTATTGGATTTGCAGAAGAATGCATTCGATTAAAGCAGCTCTTTGAATCAAGGAATGACTACGGTTATCGCTTTTTAGGATACTTTTCAAATAAAAAGAAAAATGATGAAATTTTAGGGAATGTAGACTATTTGAAAACATTTGTAATCGAAAATAAAGTAGATGAGATTTACTGTGCTTTAGACGAAATGACAAATGAGCAATTGGCAGATATTGTTGAATTTTCTGATGAAAACGAAATTGTTATAAAATTCATTCCTGGGACAAAAGAGATTTTTTCAAAAAAGCTAAAAATCAATTATTACGAAATGTTTCCTGTATTATCAATGCAAAAGACAATATTGCACGATCCAACTACAAAAGCGATAAAAAGATTTTTTGACGTAATTTTTGCGTTAATTGTTATTGTTTTTCTTTTGTCTTGGGTTGTTCCTCTCCTAGCTTTATTAATAAAATTAGAATCCAAAGGCCCCGTTTTTTTCAAGCAAGGCAGACCAGGATTAGACGAGAAAGAATTTTATTGCTATAAATTTCGATCTATGAAATTAAATGGCACAACAGAAAAAGAAGCTTCCAAGAACGACCCACGTGTTACAAAAATCGGTAAGTTTATGAGAAAAACAAGCATGGACGAATTGCCACAATTTATAAACGTGTTGTTCGGAGAAATGTCTGTAGTAGGGCCAAGACCCCATCTTTGGTCGCAAAATAAGTCTTATGGAAATAAGATAAAAAAATACATGGTACGCCATTATGTAAAACCTGGAATTACAGGATTAGCACAAGTTAAAGGCTTTCGTGGAGAAATTGAATCTGACGAAGACATGATAAACCGAATAAAACTAGATGTTTTCTATATCGACAATTGGTCGTTAATATTAGATATAAAAATCATCGTTCAAACGGTTTTGAATATTATCAAAGGTGAAAAAAAGGCCTACTAACTTAGAATGATTTTTTAAAAACATGTGGCATACCCTTTTAATATAAATTCCTTTAAAATTTTTCTCTTTTAATGGCTTTATAAACGCAAAAGAAATTATTTTTGCACTTCACAACAATCAACTACACAATGACAATTTTACTATTAGGTTCAGGAGGAAGAGAACACGCTTTTGCTTGGAAAATGCTTCAAAGTCCACTTTGTACTAAATTATTTGTTGCTCCAGGAAACGCTGGGACAGAAAGCATTGCCACAAATGTGAACTTGAAAATCACTGATTTTGGCGCCATAAAAGCATTTGCCTTGAGCGAAAAAATTGAAATGGTAGTTGTGGGACCAGAAGATCCTTTGGTAAAAGGGATTTTTGATTTTTTTCAAAACGATTCTGATTTAAAACATATTCCTGTAATTGGACCTTCAAAAAAGGGAGCACAATTAGAAGGAAGTAAAGAGTTTGCCAAAGAATTTTTGGTAAAACACAACATCCCAACTGCTGGTTATGACAGTTTTACTAAAGAGACTGTTGAGGCGGGTTGCACATTTTTAGAAACATTACAACCTCCGTATGTATTGAAAGCAGACGGATTGGCTGCTGGAAAAGGAGTATT
>Ga0114974_10000291_pt1 | contig 42578 bp, 25 predicted proteins | sample S_130206_EF_Meta_FD_87318 | JGI IMG/M metagenome (GOLD analysis project Ga0114974, IMG submission 87318) | Freshwater microbial communities from Lake Simoncouche, Canada to study carbon cycling - S_130206_EF_MetaG | ecosystem: Environmental > Aquatic > Freshwater > Lake | place: Lake... | reverse complement strand
GTCTTGTACAAATAATTTGATCACCACATGGTTGACTGCGGTATTGTCAGTGATGGTATCAACAATGGCACCAGTTACACCTGTGCCTGCTGTAAATTGTGGACCAACCAACAAGAATGTTGTACCTGTATAAACCTTGAGCTGAGCATTGGTAGTGTCATACCATAGGTCACCAATCACGTTGCTGGTAGGAGTCGTGGCACTGGCAGCAGCCGAGCAGACAACCTTGAACAAGGTACCGTTGTAAACTTTGAGCACGTTGAGATTTGCGTCCCACCAGAGTTGGCCAGTCAATGGTGCTCCCGGCGGTGCTGTGTCGGCACTGTTTTCCAATAGATGAATAAAGTTTTCATCTAGAAACTCTCCATAACCTGCATAGTTCTTGCCAACCAGGACCATGGAACTGGAAGTGTTAATAGTACCATCTGCTATGGTAGCAAATATGGTGCCATTGGTTAAATTGATTATATATGCCATTTTTTAAGTTACTCCGTCTTAGTGTATTTACCGCGATTTAATGTACACATATTTATGCGGCACTCAAATTAGTCAAAGTTTGAATGCGCAAAGTGTAATCAATTTGTATCTGGCGATTCAAGCTCTTTTGTACTGGGTGGAAAATCACATGCGTGATCAGTCGCAGATTGGTTTCACTGCCGTTCCAGCATTTTAAACCCAGTTCGTCGAACACAAATTCACCATTGAAATTGGTGCTGTTGTCGAAGGCTTGTTGCCCGATGGGTTCACCGTAGTCTAGCAAGCAAGTTACCAAGATATCTGTGTAAACAGTGCCAGAAGTGTGCAATACCGTCATCTTGTTGTTGCTGGGATCTGTGTTGGCTGCTGAATTATCATCAACCACTTTGTAATAAGTTTCGTTGTAAAGGTCTGCATTTTGCCCTGTGGTATTTGGCGGCAAGTATGTGATAACCCCTGTGGGGTCTACACTGCTTCCACCATTGCCAAAAGCCATTTCATAGATCCAACCACCGCCCTGTTCTGCAGTTCGGTTGCTCAGGCTTTGTGCCATGGCAATTGAGATATTCTCATAGTGTATGGCATTTTTTTTGTCCACTAGAATCTCGCCCGAAACAGGATCGGTAATTTTTACAAAGCCTTCAATTTTGGTTAGGCCGGGTTGGATTATCATGCTCGTTGCTCCACAAATTTCTCTTTGGTATTTGGATCAAAAATACGAACAAATCCCTCTACGCTAATAGATCCTGTTTCATTGGGTCTTTTGGCAGGAGTGTTGTTGGATTTTTCTGGGGGTTGCCCAGTGGTATTTTCATTCATGATTTATTTACCTTAGGTTAGTCCCCGTAAAAACCTTGCTGCCTGTGTATTGGTATCTTGCAAGGCCACACCATTGCTGGGTGTGCCCGGGCCGGGTGCGTACCATGTGACTCCCCGACGTATCAATATGTTGATTTCAAGTCCAGCAGGTGGTGCTTCATCAAATTCAAAACTCACTGGAGCAAATCCAGTGAATGTTCCGTCGTTGGTTGTTCTGATTCCACCAACGTAAATTTCAACTGCATCAAGATTTGCCTCGGTGGTAATGATGTCGGTGACAAATTCAACTGTGGTGCCATCTGACATAAATGTGTTGTTGACAATGTAATTTTGATACTGCTCTGGCAACAGATTGCCACGTCCGAGACTGTAAACTGTTGAGTCAATGTCATGTGAAGCAGCGGCTGTTCCAGCTGTGCCACGTAACAAGCTGCTGATGGTATTGTTTACAGTATTTCTCTCACGATACATAATACGCTCGCCATTGACAGTCAGCACTCCCCAGACATTGGCTGCAAGATTAGGTTCGCCTTGTGTGGACGCATCTACTAGATAAATTACATCGTCGTATTGGCCCAATGGCTGTGCCAATTGTGTGGTAGTAGCAACAGTCATACGGTAAGTGGCCTGCACGCCGCGCATGTCTTGGAATATGCGGAAGGCCATGGGCTCAGGAACAACGCTTTCGGTAAATTGTGTGATCATTACCACGTCATTTGGTCCCAGTATGCCATTAGTCAAGATCAGTTCTTGCCCTACTATACCAAAACCAAATCCATAATACAGTCGACGACCATTTACGGTTACCCACAGACGATCAGCATTGACCACAGTGCGTCCTAGGTCAAGATTATTAGATACAATAAGTGAGTCAGCACTAAAATCGAAAGGAGCCACCGGATAGTCTGGATCTCCTGGGCTGGTGCCATCGCCTTGATCATACCTGGTAGAATCATAAGGTTCAGTGATGGTTATGCCCACCTCCACTGGACCCACAAAAACTTGAGTCAAGATATTTTGTTGACGTGTGTCATTCCAAGTTGTGACTTCGATCACGTCACCAATGCCAGGTTCAAGACCTTGCCCTAAACGGAAATTCAATGTTGAATCTCCTCGGTTTACATAGCATTGTGTGTTGGTGTCAACACAGATCAAAATTCGTGATCCAATGGGAGGATCTTCAGCAAATATCACCACACGCCGTCCATCATATCCATTGAATGGGTTGTAGGGCTCAACTACATAGTCAACATTTAATATCAAAGGAATATCATTGATATAAACATTGACTTCGTTGTCGGCAATGAGTGCGTAACTAAATCCTAGACGATCTGGAATCAGATATTCACTACTGCCATCGCCGTAGTATTCAATACCAGCACTAGTTCTGGCACGTAGACCATTGACTGTGACAATCAAATTATCAGGATTGGTATAGGCCAAACTGTTGTCAAGCTCATAGGTCAATGTGGATCTATCACCTGACATTATTTGTGTTATTGGAGCACTCCAACTATAATCTATAACTTCAATGTTATCCACTGTGGTTGGTCCAATGGCTGTCAATGTTACCATTTCGGTGGCACTGAATGAGTTGGCAAACGTAATCTTGGTGCTGTTGATATTGGCCAGGAATGTCAAAACACCGCTGGGTTGGCTGTCCGGTGGTGCGCTGATTACCAATGCAGTGCCACTGAGTTTTCCTACCACTGTTTGTCCGCTGGTGAATCCTGTTCCTACAATCAAGGATCCCAACTGTATGCCCAAAGTACTGATTACCACCAAAGTGGTTCCACTGCTGCCAGTTGGGTTGTAAGGTGAAGATATTCCAGTGGTTGCGTATTCTGGTGCATAGGTATAGTTGGTCGTCAAGTTTCCATTGACAAAAATTGCAAATTCTAGAATTTGATTATAGACCACAGGAACTGACAATTCAGTGCCAAAAGTGGATCCACGATATGAATTTTCAAATAACTGATTTCCACCGCCAAGGCCATAGACAGAAATCACAACGATGTCGCCTGGAGCTACGCTTTGGATCATGGTTATGGTCTGTTCAACCCAGTCAAGCACATAGGCAACATCTTGTGTAAGATCCTGTCCAGTGGTTAAATTAGTAACAATCACCGACTGCGGATAAGGAACTAGATCTGCCCAGCTTTGTGTTGGATTCAATGGATCAAAAATAAATTTAGTAGACTGAGTTGGAAATCCGTGCCCGTTGAGTATCCAATCGCTGCCGGCTCTGGTGTACACACGAAAATCCAATGTGTCAAACTCTGCCCCGGGTATAAGTTCTTCCGGAGCATAACTGCTGTAAACGTCTACGTAGCCACCGCCGTCGACGTTGACATCGGTTGGACGAGTTCCTAGATATAGATCTAAGTAACTGCTACCATAGATAGTGTCAAGTATGCCCGGATCATAGGTCGGGAATCCTTCTGGGCTGATACTGAAATTATCAAAAGGATTGATGTCAAAGTTTCCTACATCAAACCCAGTGTTTTGATCAAAATTGATTCCTTTGACTTGTACTCCTGGATAGTCAACTCCGTCAATCAACAAAGGCAAACTCAGACCAGGTTGGTTGACTGTGGGTGCATAGAATCCCATGGTACGATCTACACCGCTTAGGGTATCGGCAGGTACCGGAGTCCATTGTTCCAGATCGAATATGCTGTTGTTTACAGTGCCCACAGCTGACCATACACGATCAATATAACGAACCTGCGTGCCGGCAGGATAGGTTACATTGGGTTGCCATTCAAAGATAGTTGTGGAGTACTGGTAACGGTCATATTTGATAACAGTTTTAAAAGTTCTAATCAGGTCATTGCCCATGTTGGCCACAGCTCTTGCGCCAACACCGTTGCCGGTTATCGTTATTGTTGGGGTACTACTGTAACCACTGCCAGGATTGACGATATCAATACCAATGACACGACCTGCAGAATTGATTACTGCCGTTAGTTCTGCAGGCTCAGTACAGGTACCTGTCACGGTGATTTCAGGAACTGCGGTATATCCAGCACCACCAGAAATTATGGTCACACTTTGTACACTCAACAAGTAATTGTTATACCAATCTTTCCAAGGAGCCAAGGTCCAAATTTCTGCGTTGCTGGCCACATCGCTGGTGTTGCTTTGTATAAAACTGCCAGACTGTGTGTAAGGCAACAAGATAGGACTAACAAATTGTGGAATTGTAAGCAAGCGGTCGTAGTACGCTGGCAAGTCATAATCAGTTAAATTACCAGGGTAGGCATCGTCACCATCATAGGTAAGATTGAACTCACGTATTTGTACGTGATAGGGCTTGACTTCTTGTATGTAATCCAGCACAAAGTCTTGATTGTCACGCAGATAATTTTGGAAAGGTAACAGAGCACGAATCTTGTGGTCCACATCAATCAAACTGGTTTTTATCAACCATTCTGGTATTTCACTCTCGCTATAGACAAAGTTGAATACTAACATTAGACCGAGATTGCGTTCAATCAGCAATTCATCAATGAACAATTCTTCATTGATGGCTCGTATAATTTGTCGAGTTTCTATAACAGGTTCTTGATCAAAGTATTGTGCATCAAACACTTCAACATCAAATCCAAAATTTCCAACAGCATAGTTCCAAATTTCTTCTTTGATCTCAATGGTTCCGTTTTGCAATCCCACACGATTCCACCCAAGATCGGTTCTCAAGTAAATTTCAAATTTGCCTTGGGCATTGGCCGTGACTTTGACACTGCTACCCACCGGCGCCTGTGACAGAGTCAGTGTGCGTAGGTCTGAATAATTTGCTACTTCTGCCACGGGTTGTATGGTGCGGTTGTAACCGGGTTCATACCAGTCAATGGTATTCCAATAGCGACGTGTGTCATAGTTTTGTACTCTGACAAGTTTGGTATTCCGTTGCCCTAGCAATCCATCTTCGACTTCGTAGATGGTCCAAAGTCCGCCTTGGCCACTGTCAGATACTACCAAATACTTGTAACCCAAAGGAACTGCCCTGATATTCTGGAAACTGAGTTCTTCAATGTTGGCCACACGTTTGTTCCAGGCACCCGAGGCGGATGATGGCTCGGGTTCACTGCTGTTCAACAGATTGAACCTGCGTATTTCCACCATTGGGAATTTTAAAAATATGTTGTTGGCCCGTTGCAGATAATTTTGCAAAGCAACGAATCGATCAACAAACATGCTTTGTCTTGGACGGAACTGCACACCAAAACGTTCGGCTGGGCTCAACATTGGATCTGGCACATTGGCACCGAATACGTTTACGCCGCAAAAACTATCCAACAATTTTCTATACAAATTATCATTGAGGAAACTGTCGGCACGCCCACTGGCAATCAGTTGGTATTCTTGATGAACATTGGCCGATGTCAGCTGGCGATCATATTCAACATGCAAAATTGTATCAGCAGCACTAATAATATCCAAGGCATTATAGATGGCTATGGTACTGGAGTTCAATGGTGCTATGTAAGGTATTCCACTGCCTCTTGGGTTTTCAATATAACTAGCAATGCCCACTGTGCTCAGTGTTTTACCTGCAACAACATCAATTGTGGTTATGCCACGCACCCAAAAATAATAACGAGTTTCAAATATGTTGAGCAGATTCAAACTCGAAGTTACTGTGTAACTGGTTGTGCTGAGAGCAATACCGGGTCCGGTGTAGCTCACCGGTGGAACTGAACTACTGACCCACTGATAGATGTCTACACGACTACCTGGGAACACTTGTCCCCATCTACGACTGGCATAAGTGATATTGTCCTGATTAGGATCAATAAATCTCACTGTGTCTGTGTCCCACCAAATTTCTCCCACATGCTCTTGAGCCCAGCTGTTGCCTAAATTATGCACAGGACCAGTGTTGTAATCTGCAGGATCAACTGCACCAATATAATCAATGTTACGACGAGCCGCACCAAGTATTTTGCCCTGTAATGGGTTAAAGAAATCAAAATATTGTTGAGCGTTGGATGTGAGTCTATCGTACATGAACACACTGTTGATCTGATCTATATTGACCGACGGTTGTTGCAGGATCTGTACTGCCCAGGCCGGTGTATTGTCAGGATTATTGTATACCGTGACTTGGCCATAGTTGGCCTCGGCTACTTGTTGATCGTTACCGGGTGATCCTATCAATAATCTTCCATTGCGATAGTTAACTGCAAAACCAAATCGATCGTTGGTAGCAGAAGTGTCGTCGTATACTTGTTGTCCAAATATCAATGCTCCGGGATTGTTGATTGACGATGTAGCACTGGGCAACAAATCAAAAGTGTAAGCCACACCACTGTTGAATACTGGTGAGAAGAATGTGGTACTGCGATCATCAAAATAAGTTTGAGCAAGGTCAAAGGTCACAGGGGCATACACATCGCCATTGGGCGCACCCACTATCAAATTTACGGCTGTGCTGTCAACATCCAGACTTTGACCAAAGTAAGCATAGTCGGTGGGATTAGGACTCACAATGGTTTGTACATAGTAATAGGTGTCAAAACCTAGATCATCAAATGCTGTACCTGTCACCCCGGGAAGAACTGTGAGTTTGTTGTTGGGTACCGTGGCCTGGATGTTGACCACACTCACTGTCATGCGTCCAGAAACCACAGTTATTGTTGTGCCAAAAGTGGGTGCGGCTACAAATATCAACTGTTTTGTATTGTTGTTGTAGGTATAATCAACTCCGGCAGTTTGTAACACAGTGCCCAAATAGACCACAGTGGTATAAGCTGTTGTGGCACTGTATATGGTTCCTACATCAAATATCTTGGTTACACTGTCGCCTGACAAAACCAGATCTGTTGTGGCCGATGCTATCACATTGGGTATTCCAGCTGAATTAATAGCTGATATCAATCCTTGTATGGTATTGTTGGGAGCAAGAGGAACAGCAACTTGAGTGTTGTTGATTCTTATAGGATCTCCAGCAACCAGTGTAGGATTGGCCTTGGTTGTTGAAATGACTCCGTAGACTCGACTTTGATTTACGTTGCGTTGTACTTGTCCTTCCTGTGGAAGAGTCACTGTGGCCAGTGGCTCTCCAGTGTATACACTGCAATTGTTTGAACAGATTTCCACGGCAGTACCAAATGCACTTTCATCTTGGGCCGTGGCCGAAACAATTTTTTGTATTTGCTGGAATTCATTGGTTTCAATTTCTATAACGTCACCAATGGTCAAACTTGTTGTACTAGACAACACAACGTCAGATCCCACCACGCTGAATTGACCATTTTTAAAGTCATCTGAATTGTTCAAAAACTGATTGTTTAGAATTACCGAGATTGGTCCCTGAGGAGTTCCTGGCATGGCATAAGTCAACTGTGTGATATCTGTTACCAAGTAGCGAATCACGCTACGATCAAACGCATAAACTGAACCAGCTTGATTCACCGCCCCGGCATCGTCTAAGGGCGAGCCAATCAAAATTTGGCGGCCGTCGGTGGCAGTGGTTACACTGGATCCAAATCCTGCATTTGCACCTAGACCGGGTACTGTGAGAGTTTCTACATATTGCCAATAAGATCCAGTTGATACACTGATGATTGTGCCCGGAGCTGGATTATTGATAAATGTGATCTGTGTTGTGCTGTTGTTAAATGTGTAATCAATAAATGGTCGCTGTAATTGTCCATCCACGGCCACAATAAACGAATAAATGTTAGTGGCTGTGTAAAGATCTGGGTTAAGAGCAAAGGTTGTGGTGTTACCAATGCCGGTTCCGCTATTGGTAAATGTTGCTATTCCAGTGTTGGCATCAACTGTGGTCACTGTGATTGTTAAATTGTTGGCCGGCGTGGCTCCACCAATTGCTGCTCCAAATATCACTATGGTATCACCAGGTGCATATCCAGATCCAGGCGAAACCAAAGTAGGAACGTAGGCTCCACGCACAGAATTCAGAGAAAACACAGCGCCTGATCCGACCCCACTGGTGGTATTTTGTAGTATTCCAAAATAGTTAAAGTCGTCGAGCTGTGCAACCTGGCGACGACTGATAGAAAGATTCAATCCTGCAGTCGGAGTACTGAATAACACTACCGTTGTGGCAGTTATCAAATAGTCAATGGCATAAACAAGGTCTACGTTGATACCGCTTTGCAAATTGTCCAAGCTCAATACCAATTGGCCAGGAAACACACTGTCAATTTCAATGAAATTTGAATAGTTGAAGATGTTGGTGGCGCCGTCGGTCACATAAACCACACGCTGATTTTCTATTTCGACCTTGCCGTAGGCATAGACTTTGTTGCCGGCGGCAGCACCCACATACATCCAGCGTTCATCCGGGCTGATGGTCACTGCTGAGCCAAACTTGATTTGAGAGAAATCCAAATCAGGTGCTATCAACACCTGAGACAAAATATAATTGTTGCTGCCAGGTACCAAATATAGGACCACTGCATATCCAGCATAATTGTTACTGATGCTGGCACCAGCAACTCCCCAGGTACGATTACCAAAATCCACACTGTTACCAAAGCCCAGAGTATCCACAGCGTTCAATTGTAAAATTATGTTGAAACCGTAATTACCGTCAATGGTTCTACGGTAGGTATAAACACTGCCAGCTGAATCTAAGGAACTGTCTTCAGCATCTAATCCCGGAGCTCCAACCAGAGCTGTAAAACTGTCGGCACCTTGGGCTATGGAAAACCCAAATTGGTTGTTGGTTATTGGGGCTTCTGCACGCAAGCGATCAAAATCCTTGAAGGGATTTTGTTTTTCTAAAACCACCCAGTGACCGGCACCATTGTCATCGACCCATACTCGTGCACCGGATACCAGACTGTTGGCATATGGCAAGGTGGCTATGTCGCTGGGCTGTGCTACTCGAGCTGTTTGCAAATAGAAAACCAGTCCGTCACCGTTGAGAGTGGTTTGATTGGTACTGATAAAATTGTAAGCAATGACTACTTGTGTGATACTGGGCACGGATAATACGCGATATACTCCGTCCACTGCTTCGCTGAAATAACGAACAATTATCAGATCTCCCACAACAAGGCTGTGTGCCGAAGTAAATGTGGCCACACTGGTCTGATTGAGGTTGTCTGCTACTTGTGTAAGTCGCCCAGCCACCCGTTCACATCTGTAAATGTTCCAATCATATGGATTGGTTTTTGCTACCCAAATTACAGTGCCGATGCCCACAGAATCTAAGTTGGCAGCAATACTGGAAGGATCATCAAGGCTGAACACAGTGATGTCTGCATCATTTAAGTTTACATAACCGGCACTGGGCAAAGCAGTATCACTGATGGTTGAATAAGTAGTAGGCAATATGTCAGTGCTGGTCAGTTTGAAACTTTCTCTCCAGACATCGCTCAACAACACAGTTTGATCTGCATCGCTGGGCTCCTGTGGATTGATAACTTGTATCACACTGGGATTTGATTGCAAGAGATCTTCATTGAGTCTGAGTTCAAAAAAGCTACGATTGGCATTGGCGCCATATGTGGACGACAGTATGCCCCAGTTTTCATATATGTTGTATTCGCCACTTTCTTTGCCCAGGTCTGCACGGGTAAACAGTTCAGCTGAACGGATAGTTCCTTTGGTTCCCAGGAACTGTTGATAGATATTGACCTGGCTGACATCGTCAAGATTCAATGCAGCCATGTACTGACGTGGACGGAATCCAATCAAGCCATAGCTCAACAAATCGTTGTCGCGTTCCAGGTTGGCACTATAGGTATTGTAACTGTTGGCCAACTGATCGGCCTTGTTGGCTATGTTAGGTAACAGGCCTTCTTGGATCAATGTATAATCGGCCGTGACCCAATCGTTGAAATCAAACAATACCTTGGGTTGTACAATGGTCTGTGCCGACCAATAGACGTTTTTGTAAAGAACAATTTCACCCTTGGTGTATTTGCGATTGCTTTGCCATTCTTTGACATTGTTTTCGTTGAGAATAAATCCTTGTGCATCTACTTGTCCGTTCCATTCAGTGGTAGTGGCCGCCGTGATCCGCACACGATTTTGTCGCGCAGCCGTAATTGGATCGTAGATCAAATCAGCAAAAATACTCACATTGTCTAACACGACCATGTGTTCATAGTTAGTAAATCTCAGATGCAGATAACTTATGGTTTGATTTGAATCAGAAGTTATAGTAAAAGTATTTCCATTGCGATCTATCACAAGATCACGTGTGGGCAACACTTCACGATTTTGATCCAATAGCATGTTCTCTGGTGTAAGGCTTTCGACGGTATCGACCACTGCGCCAGCCCTGACAGCTATCAGTCGATTGGCCACTGGATTTAGATTGATCAAAGTTCCTGTGGCCCACCCTTGTTGACTAAAATACAAGAATTCTGTGGCCATCTGGTTCCAGTTGAGTCGATATCCATTTTCAACATCAGTAAATATCAGGCCTTGACTTTCAAGATATGTGCCATAACTCAAGATAAAATCCACAACCATGGTAGTGTTGGTAAACACAAACCCATACGGAACCTGGACTACAATGTCGGTGTAGTTGGATGGCACACGCACTTCAGCTCCGCCACCACTTACTGTTTGTAGTACTCCACCACTGGAGCTGGCAAAAATTTCAAAGTATGGATTGGTAGTGCTGTATCCAAATACCGCATATCCTGTGGCCACACGTTCTACAATCAAGGCACTGTATACAATGTCGGCAAATGGCTGATTCTTGTACAACAACAGATTGTAACTTTCGTCTGGCAACAACAGACTACTGTTTTGGCTGTTGGGACTGGATTTTTCTGTGAATATTTTTAGATACTGTTTGTTGGTAAAGCTGGCCATTCTATAGCACAGCCGTACATCAATATTGGACAGGTCGTCGGTCAATCTTTCAGTGCTGTTGCGACCCAACTGTTGATTGTAATCAACGATCCAGTTGATATAGCTGGCCTTGCTGATGCCACCTTGTTGTCCTGGCAAGCGTCCATAGACTTCGATTCCGCTGATACTGTCTTGTCCGGGAATTGGTCTCAGGCTCAATCTGTAACGGCCATCATATAAGTATTGATCAAATTCTGCGCTGAAACGATAACGATCACGATCAGCAAACAGGCTAAAGAATTCTGCAGGCCGTGTCAGGGCCAACAGGCGCATGACCGCAAATGGATAACTGCTGGATGTCCACCAGGAACTTTCAACAGGTCCGCCGTCGCCGACCACCCAACTCTTGCGGAATGCAGTAGGGTCATATGCGCCTACCACACTGTTGATTGGAGCCAACAACTGTCCTTCTGTGCCCACCGGTATAACTGATGTCAAACCTGGTCTGCGGAATTTTATGATCACATAAGGTGCCACAGGATCAGCCACTAGGCCAGCTTCAAGGTCGTCCCACAATACCAAGTTGTCGCTGGTATAAGGCGCAGGACCATATCGTTGTGTCCACCACACTGGTTCTTCACTGAACCCCAGCATTTCCCAGGGTGTTAGATTGGGACTGATGGTGTCATAAAAATATCTGTAGATTCCGCGCCAGGCACCCAGCAACGGACTTTCTCCTGTATTGCTGACTGTGCCGCCGCTGGTTATCCTGCTGCCAGCTGTGCTGTAATTGTAGGTAAACGGATTGTTGGCTACATAGTCCTGTGTTTTGTAATCTAGTTTGTTCCAGCCGATCCAACTTAAAAAACTTTCTCCAAGGATTGCAGTGATCTCAGTCTGCGTGTAATCTGTGGTGCGGAAAAATCCTGGAATGACATCATCAATGGTCAAGGGCACTGGATTGTCATCGGTCTTGAGATTGTTGTAAATGCGTGTTTCAAATTCTAACAATATCTCATCTCTGATGTCGCCAAATGTCAAAGTGATGCTGCCATCGTGACCTTGTATTACTGTTGTGGGATTAATATAATTGGTATCAACAAATATCCTTGGCAAATATTTGGGGTACAAGCCCATCTTGCTGGGAGTGTTGGGACAGAAATTTCCGGCGGTGTTTCGATATTCACGCAAGGTTACCACGTCGCCTACAACCAAAGGCACCGTGACAGCCAATGTTGGTCCGTCAGTTGATACAACATAATCAGTGTGGCGGCTTAATAACCTGGTTGTACTTTGTCCTTGTTCTGGGCCAGTACGGGTGAGATATACCAGCAGTCCCTGGAAGTTGGCTGATGTAAAATCATAAGTCTGCTCAGTATCAAACACATTGGTTGTGATAGGTGTAACTGTGTACGTGGTTTCTAAAAATACTGAACCAGTGGGCAACATGTCGCTCCAATAAAATGGATTGAGATCTGTGCGTCCTTGGGTAATTTCTGCAATGGCCAAGTCTAGGATTTGTGCCACAGTAGCATTTCCATACTCGTTGCGAACCACTGTTTCCAGCATGAGATTTTTAAACTTGATATATTCTCTAGAATTGTATTCTATAGCAGCAAAAATATCATATTCAAGATTTCTAGCAAAGTATCCAGCCAAGGTCAATGGACTTGACTGTTGTAGGATTTGCAAACCATAAGGAACAATGTTGCCTAGGTCACGTGTGTTGTTGGGTCCGTTGATAGGGCCTTGTAATGCAATCAGATTTTCTGCAATGGTGCCGTAATGGCTACGCACAGTGCCCAGAGTAAATGTGTTGCTGTTGGCATTGATTGGATTGTTTTCTAAATTGATAGGTACCTGATAAAATCCTTGTGCGCTGACTTGATCACTGATGGCTGCAATTTCAATAATGTCGCCAAGCACTACTCCGGTGGCCTCGGTCGTCAGGATCACTGTGGTTGTGTCTGCTGTGGTTGCCACTGAGTAACGACTTGGATCCTGGAACCTGGCATTGACATACAACTGGATTGCAGGAACTGTGACAGAATCACTGACCTTGACATCCAACTGCAATGGACGACCTTCGTAGATAAATCTGAATTGTTGCCGAGTTATGCTGGGAGTGACGGCTGTTTGCCAACCCAGTTCTCTTACAAAAGCAACTCGATTCAAATAACGATGCACAAACCCAGAACTGATTGCTTCCGTTGTACTGACTGAATCTTTTACATATATAAAAGTATCTGTGTATAGATTGTTGTCAAACACAATGTCACCGATGTTGGCCAAGTTAAGATATTTCAAAGCAAACTCCAGCACTGGATCGTCTGGACCAGTACCTGGGGCATAGCTTAGTAACTTGCTACCTGTGAAAGTTGAACTAGGATATTTGACCAAATTTCCAAGACTGATTTCAGAACTGTCAAATACGTCAAACAACGGTGCTTGATTTAAACTTTGTTTGTCTTGTCCTGGCAACCATGTTACACCATCATAGTAAAAACTTTTTCCTTGTAAAGTTATACCACTCAAACATACCACAGTTTGATTGATTTCTATATCAGCATCCGACGCAGGTACCAAATTGATAATAGGTTGCAATATCAATGGATCTTGTGTGTCAGGCATGATGAATTCAACTTGATATATCTTGTTTCTGACATCGGGGTTACGATCGGCTGCAAAAATAACTCGAGTTCCATTGATAAATGAATATCCATCCACACCATATCCCAGTGTACCATTGACGTTGCTGAGTGCATCTGTGGTTTGAAAATCAATAATGTTGACCGGTTGTTTGCCTTGGGTTCCAAAATTAAACAAGCGTGTGCCGGCACGGAATTCCAAGATTGGTCTGCGGCCACGTGCAGCGTTGTCCACTGTGGGTTGTATGTTGTTGAGTGCAGCTGAATAGTTGATTACAGCTATATGGAACCAGCGGTTGCTACGACTCCAGCCATTGAGATCTGGACTAGCTCGGTTGATAGTCAAGTAGTCGGGCCTTGCAGGAGCATTCAGTGTGCCATCAAAATTGCCCACATCGTAGGGCAATTGATCAAAGGCAATACTGGCACTCTGCGTGTAAGTTTCGGGTGTGACAAAATCAGTCACAGGCAACAGGCGTATGGCCGTGCCTACCCCTTCCACGTAGTAACTTTGGTTTTGATAGCTGGCAGGATCAACGTTGCCACGGAAAACTACTTTGAGACCATTGGTGAATACTACTCCGTTGGGACTAGTATAGGTAGGGCGATCAATTATGTCGTCAATTCTCAATGTGGAAGAGTCCAACGGATCTATCAGACGGATTTCTCCAAACAATGTTGGATCTAGACCATCTTGGTAGTACAACACACTCATGACTGCGGTCAACAGCGGAATCTGTTCAAATAGTCCTTGGGTATTTTTGTACCATCCAGTGCTGGCATATTGTGTGCCATACAGAATTGAAAACTTTTCCAGATTGTTCACAGTCAGCACATTGGTCAATTGTATGTACTCAGTGCCGGCTATGTCTACATAATTGATTCTCCAGACATTGTACCTGAGAGAGGGTGGCACAGTGCCCCAGCCGCTATCAGTGTATTGGAATACCAAGGTGCGATTGTTGAGGTCAACTATGTCGTCAATGCCAAATATATTTTCAATAAAAAACTGCTCAACTGTTTTGCCATTGATTTGATCATACTGCAACGTGGTTATTAAATCCACTCCAGGAAGCTCGGTCAAGTTATAATAAAAACTTTGTGCTGTGCTCAGAGGCACATCAAATGTGATGGTGCCAAGATCTTCGCCGTTGTTGGTCACCCCTAAAACATCTCTACTGCTGATGTTGGGAGTGGCTGGCAATTTTCCGTTGACTCCTGGAGCAGCTTGTATCCAAAAGCCCGGACCGGTGCCAGGCGTGGCATCAACTATGTTCATGGTACCACGCATGTTAAGTTGCGTGGCGCTACTGTAATACAGCACATCCGGTGCATCTTGAGGCACCACAAAAGTCACGGTTCCGATACTGGCACCATTGTTGGTCACGCCCGAATCCCAGGTATTGATATTGCCCAGGCTGGGCAGTGTTTTGATGAAAAAAGGAAATAACCCAGTCAGTGACAAAGTAAATGTGTAGGTGTTGCCACGCACCAGTGTCAAAGTGGGATTGGGCTCGTAGTTTATTAGATATGCAGAAATACCTCGATTCTGCACACGGAAATTTATGTTTTGTTTGTCATTCTGCGCCACTTGAAATGTATAACTGCCGCCGCGTACCAAGGTCAACGCAGGATTGGTTCCACCTACTCCACTAAACGTGTAAGTGCCGTTTGCTCGTGTGACTACGAAATTGTCAGTAGACAAAACCGTGGACGAAGAAACATCCACGTCAAGAGGACCACTGGGCAACCAATAGTATTGTTGATAGTTTACAAACTTATCAAAGTCAACAAATGGATCCCAGGCATAGTATTCGCTGGTGTACAGTCTGTCTGAATTGTTAGTGTAAGCGCCTTGCAATCTCAGTGCATCATTGATTCCCGGATAGGTGATTACATCATTGATATTGTTGGTACCGGGCTCAAGACCGACAACTCCAGGTTCCAATTGATAATCATTGCGTGTCTTGGTGGGCTCGATTACATAACGATCTTCTGGATTGACTCCAGGTCCAACACGACGTCCAACGAATCCTTGCGTTTTTTGGAATTTTGGCTCTTGTATGAGTTGATCTAGTGTGGCTGCCAAAAACTGTCGATTGACCGGAGTTTGGAATATTTCTGGTAAGAAATCGACCGAACGTACTCGTGCCATTAGATAACTCCACTACCTGGCGCTGTACGCAAATTGGTACTGGTCAAGGCCTGTATGACTTCAACGTTGTTGACCGTGGCTGCATTGACAAAAATCTGATTGGGCGCACTGCGGATTTCATACAGATCACCAAAAAACTTTTGTTGATTCAATGGTACCACAACCACACTGCTGACAATGTCTCCAATCTGTGCGTGCAGATAAGCAGCAAGTTCTGAAAAGTAGAATGTGTCGCCAAAGTTCCATTTGTCAAGACTGAAATAAGCATCCATGTTGGCCACAACCAAGTTTTTAATTTCGCTCACGCTGGCGGTGCTGTTGGCAGCTCTAATGACCTTGATGGTGGCACGCAGTTCTTCTGCGGCCTTGGCACCAAACAAGGGTTTGAATTCCACACTGTTGACGATCATGTTGTCGCTGATCATCTTGTAATCTTGTAGGCCAGAATAATCAGTGGTCAGTTGATCAATGGTCGGTGGCAACGGTTCTGGTACAGTGCCTGTGCTATCTTTGATCCAATTCTGATAAGCTGTGTAGTACTGCAGGGTAACCACATACAAGTCAATGATATTGGTACTGCCAGGATCCAGCCTTGAAGTCAACGGACTGTTGTGACGATATTGGAAATACAAACTCTGTCTGCCAACTCTGGCGATAAAATCATTGCGCAGTACCAACACACGGGTTCCGTTGTTGGGATTTACTGTCAACGAATAAAATAATTGTTGTGAATACGCATAAAAAACCTGCCCGTCAACATAACTTTGTTTGACCAACTCAATGTCATCCAAGGTTGCATAGTCACTATTGACTATGCCAGGTTCGACCAGTAGATAACGTTGCAAATTATCAAAATCCACGGTGCTTTGCAAGAACACCAGTTTGAGATTGGGTGTGACATCTGGAGCCACGATGTCATTGAAAAAATCTGGATTGTCTGGAACACCGTCACTGTCGGTGTCCTCAAAACCCACCAGGACCTGGAAGTCGTCCACAAAGCCGTCGCTTTGCACAGGTTGGCCAATGATGCGCAAACGTGTGTCACCTTCCAAGGGCATGTTGCTGTCGGGCTTGCTGTTGGTTTTAAGTACGTTGACAAAGTCTCTGATGGTGGTTCCAGTTCTGCTGTCAAATATTTGTTGACCTGTGAAAAAGAAAAATCTGGTTTCTAACACGCTGCCAAAATAATAGTCCAGGCTGCGACTAGACACTGTGTAATTTTCTCCATCAGTGATGGCCTCTATAAACCAACTTGCGTCATTGTTGATACCAGCGGTGCTTTGTGCATTGGCCAGACTGAATTCCGCACCCACGTCAAGATTGGTACTGGTAATCAGATACCAAGTGGCTGTCAAATTGTTGTAACCCAGCCCCCAATTTCTATTCAGCGTGATTTGATCTAAAATACTCTGTCTGATTGTGCTGTTCAGATCAGTCACAAACAAAGGAATCACTTGTGTGGCTATGGCACCAGTGGGCACATAATTGTTCAAGGTCACTGGACCTACACCGTTGCTGAAATTGCCCAGACCTTGATTGGTTCCATCTAGATACACTGCTGTGGGACTGGCCCAGATCACTAATTTTTCGTCGGCTCGTACAGGAACCCCAGCTACCAATTGATTACTGGAATTGAAAAAATAACCTGCAGGTGGTACGAATTTGACCAGGCTTCCGACCACAATATAGCGTTTGTTGTCAGAGGTGTAATTGCCAATGGCCTCAGGTGTGCCCAATGTATTTTTAAAATATCCAGTGGTCTCATTGGCCAAGGTGGTACTTTGTTGCCAAATCACATTCAGTGCGATCAAGTCGGGCCTAGGATAGTTGGCGTAATAAAACTGTCGAGCACCGGCGGCTATCAAAGTGGGTTCAATCTGATTGGTAATGATACTGGAAATATCATTGTTGTTCAGCCAGGTAAAATTAAAACCAGGCAAATTGTTGGCTTCATACAGGGCGCCGTCGCTGGCAAAAATATTGGTTGAGCTATATTTGCCTGTGCCATCTACCAGATCCAAATAACGACTGGTGCCTATGCTGGCACGATTCAAGGCCTTGCTTTTTAAAATACTGTTGTAGGCTGTGAATGGAAAGTTGTTGTAATCTTCACCATTGACCATGCGATTTTGTGTGTAATATCGAGCTGGGGCACGCTGTTTGATTTCGTCAATGGTTTCGCGTGCCTGGGCATTGGTCACTGGCTGGGTGATACCACAGGTAAATGTTATGGTCTCTAATTGTCCGGTGCGGCTTACATAGCTGATAGGTATGACCACACTTTGCATTTCTTCTGGATTGATAATGTATTGCAGGCCATTTGATGCCCGCACATAGCAACGGAATAGGCCCACTGGAATGGCACTGAACACTCCATCGCCAAAATTCAAAGCAATCTGATCGTTGACTCTGGATGTGGTACTGAATAAACTTCTGACGTTGGGTATAAGTTGTTCTACTGCTGCTGCATAAACACTTTCCACATACTGCCACTCAGTGGCCACGTTGCCCAGGTTGTCCAACTGATATAACCAACGATCGGTGTTGTTGATTCCTTCGATGTTGATATTGACTTGGCGATTGGCTATGCGTTCTGGCAGGTTGAAATCTTGATTCTGCAAAACACCCTGCTTGAACAAAAAGAAATAACCTGTGTTGGCCGACGCAAATCCCAATTCGTCGTTGCGGAACAAAATATTAAATTGACCATTGGGCAAAGGGCTGGGCTCATACACAAATTCTTTTCCAGCGGCTGTGGCATTGACTGCTTCAAACGGCATGTTAACTCCGTCCACGGTGGCCGTGTAAGGTACCACTGGCAGGAATCCCGGAACCAGATTCACAGTGTATTCATCGGTCCTTACACCAAGTATGGTGCTTCTTGCTCCAGGACGACCCACACGCTGGGTGTCGGTCAGGCTGGCATTGATGATGGCTGTAAACTGTTCTTGCCAGTCAAAGTTTGTGGGATCGGCCCAGTTTACCGTGACATTGGCCAGGTTAACACCGTTGTAATCTATGACATTTTCTGTGGTTTGCACTGAAAATATTTTGAGATATCCCTGTGAGGCTGTGTTTCTTTTGGGTGTGTAAGATACCAAGTTGGCCAGTTTGACCACGCTGTCCCGGCGTTCTGCTGTGTCTAGGTAATTTTCACGTGTGTTTAGGTCTGTGCGGAAGGCCAAGGCCTGGCCCATGAAGGCCATGACATCCAAGAGGGCAATAAACTCTGAGCTTTCAATGTAATCGTTGAATGTTTCTGGATAATAAAGACGCAGATAGTCCACAAAACTTTTGCGCAGAGTTTCAAAATCATAGCTTTGGAAGTCGGCTTCTCTATAGGTTTGATAGATACGTTTCCAATCTTCAACACCAAATATTGCAGTTTGTCTTGTGGTTGTGGCCATGGTTTTTCCAATTTTTATTATTTATGGACAGAATAAACTGCGTAGTTAAACATAGCTGGCCAGACGTTGCGATTGATCAAAAAATATGGCCAAACGTTGTGCGTCGGTGCTGGGTACCACTGTGATTTCTAACTGTAACAGCATGCCATTTTGTTGGGGGAATATCTCTAAGTTGCTGACAAACACACGTGGATCACCGCCGGCCACACGCTGTATTTCTGTCAACAAGGCACGTTCCGTTTCTTGCAGTTGATTTTCAAACACAAAATCCCAGATACTGGTACCATACGCTGGACGACCCACCAGTTCTCCCTGGCGTATGTTGAATGCATTCAAGAGATCACGTTTGATCAATTCAAAATCCACCAAGGTAAATTTTTTGTTTTGATTGATTGTGTTGAATCCAATAAAAGTAGGCATGATGTATTTACTCTATCCTGTGATGCGGTTAAACGTGGGTTGTGCTTGGGCGATCAAGTTTCTGGCCTGCGAAGTTAGATTCGTAACCTGTGATCCAATGCCTCCAATGCGTCCTTGCACGCTTTTCAATATATTTTCTGCTTGGGGAATATCTAATCCAGACCCAGGCAACGCTGGCATAAAAGAAGGAGCGGGTATCTTGGGATTTCCCAAAATACGACCAACTGCAGAATCCACGGTGGCACGATTCACAGTGTTTTTAAATCCAGCAGCCAATTGCGTGCCAGAAATCAAATCGCCACCGCCACTGAAGAAATTGCCAGTGGAAAAATTCAAACTGAACTGTGCAGCCTTGCCATACACATCTTGCAAAGCCTGAGACACATTCAACTGGCTCAGTTGACCCAGTGATCCTAGATTGCCAGTTAAGTTAGGAAGGGTGGTCAGACTGTTACCAATGCCTGTGATGGCCGATGAAAGTTGACCTTGGGCATTTACAAAAAGTCTACTGCTTTGAGCCCACGCAGCCGTGGCCACAGAACCAAATTTACCACCATTGGCCAAGAGGGCTCCTATGTCGCCGTTGATGACATTGGTTATTTTGGCTGAGGTGCCGGTAATCAGATTCAAATTGCCGCCCACTAAACTCAATGCTGACAATGTTTGATTTCCGGTGGCTGTATAGACTTGACCCGAACTGACCCTGACCGCTGACGTTGGTACCTGAGAAATTACACCGCTGGCATTCAAGGCCTGGTAAGATTGTTGCATGAGTTGTGTTTGTACCTGTGTTTGTAAATTTTGATCACCCAACAAAAAATCCAAAGAATCAACTCCATTTAAACCAGTCCATATGCCAGGGCTGTTCATAACTGAAACAAAATCATCAGGGTTTTCTAAAAATCTTGCACTGGTTCCTGGCTTGACATAACCAGCCTGTTCCAGTTGGTAGCAGTTGAATCCAAATTTGCCAATGCCTTTTTGCTGTGTGATCACGTCAAATGGCTGATCAACCAAGCTCTGCAGTTGTGCCAACAACAGTTGTGTTTGAAATGCTGTCAATGGCCCCACTGGATCTGCTCCCAAGGTGTCGCCTCTGCTGAGTACCACACCGGCCTGGTCCACAGGATTCTGTATGGGGACATTAACTAAATTAGGAATACTCGATATTACAGGTGAGTTCTGTATCACTGACAACACAGACACTGTGTCTACTCCGGCTGTGCCGCGATCCAGTCTGCTGAGTTCAAACTTTGTTATTTGAGATGCCACACTGGTCAGTGTTTGTCCAGGTTGATAACCCACTAGGCTGCCAGCAACTACCTGTTCATAGAAAACTTGATCGGCCTGCAATTGTGTGGCGCCAGCCGGGCCGTTGACTCGAAAATTACTGCCAGATGGCAGGGTATATTCAAATTGGCTCATTGTCGACTGATGCTCCAGTCCGTGGGCACAGTGGGCGCTCCCGGAGGAGGAGTGGGTTGACCTTGTTCAAGGCTCACACTCACAGGCACGCCTTGATTGTGATAAGGATAAGGTTCATGAGTGGGTGCCCGAGTCACTATGCTTTCGGTGCCAGTGGGATCAGTTTGCCAACCTGTGCTGGAATTAAATGTGACCTTGGGTTGTAGATATTTGGTCAAACCTCTGACTGAATCAACAGGGTAACTTGCACCACCATTGAGATTGATCTGGCTGCCATTGAGATTCAGCGTACTTCCACCTTCCCAGCTGCTTTGCTTGCCTATGAGTGCCAGGGTTCCATTGCTTTTGACTCCAATCTTGGTCATGCTAAACAAGGTCAGATCTTTCTTGGTGGCCAGGCCAATTTCCTGGTCTGCTTGTATGTTGGTTTTTTCCAGACTTTTGATATTGATATTTTTGCCGGCGTACATGTTGATATCTTGATCGGCGTGCAAATTTATAGTGCCTTCGGTGCGGACGTTCACACTGTTGGTGCTGAATACATCTACAGTACCTTCTTGGCCCAGTTCAATCCAGGTCTGTCCATTGGCGTGTGTGATATAAAAACAATTGCCGTCATCACTCATGGTGATCTGATGGCCCTTGGCGGTGCGTATTCTTATAAGATTATCGTTGCCTTCTAGATTGCCATCGTCCATGACAAAAGTGTGTCCGCCTCTGCGACCAATCACAGCCACGTCTTGAGGCTTTTGATTGTCCAACTGTTGAGTGGCATTGTTGTCCTGTAGGCCTCCGGCATATATGGCACGGCCTGGTGTGCTGATACCATAACAATTGCTGGGACTTTCTCGCTGACTACTGCTGGCTATGGGCCCACGCACAGGATCATTGATTAGTCCTTGTTGAAACAACACAGCGGCCACATAGCTGTGGACTGGTTTTTTCTGATCAAAGAATTTGGGATTTTCACTGATGGCAGTGTTTTCAGGAGCATTGTTGATTTCAGTCACTGGCAACAACGAGGCTCCAGCAAAATATGTTTGCTGATTGGCATTTTGTGTTTGTGCGTCGGCACTGGGTACACTGCCAATGGCCGGAATCATGTGATTGATTCCTTGTTCTGGTATGCACCCCACATAGTAGCCTTGCGAAGGATCTCCTGCTACAAAAAAACATAAAACTTGTGTGCCCAAGTCAGGTGGAGTAAACCACATGCCGTAGCTTTGTTGATTGCCTGGAACAAAAGTTCCAACACCGGCACTGGTTCCAGACCTGGGTGTGGCTCCGTAAAATGGCGGACAATAACTCACGGTTCTCCACAATGTGGGGTCTGTTAAATTGGGCAAGCCGTCTTTGTTGGTGGCTCCAAATTGATCAATGTAAACTTGCAAACGACCGCTGCGAGTATTGTCTACATTGTTGACCACGATGCCAATGTAGGGTCCCATTTCCGCAGGAGTGCCTCCGCGGTCAAATTTGTATCCCTGGGGACGACCTCTACTGCGTTGTACGTTCTCTGCCATTATGCTTCTCTATCCATTAGTTGTGACTGACTATTTACACCGGCTGTTTGTTGGTCGGCTGACAATCCTGCAAACACATCAATGTCGCCGTCAGAGGTCGGCGGTTCTGGAGCTGGTTGTGGTTGTGGTGAATTCAAACTGATCGGCACTTCTTCCTCTGTGGCCTCACCGGGCAAATCTGCAGTCAATATATTGAGTCCGTTGACGTTGGTCCATTCGTTGTCTGGCGTGCTGGCAGGATTATCTGTGCTTCTTGTTGCATTGGTCAGGGCATTTGTAGCCGCTGAGTTTGGACGTCCTAGTTCTTGTCGTTCTTTGAATGTTTGATCTGGCAAGTAGGTCAACAACGTTCCTTTGAGAGTTTGCACAAATTTGCCTTTGTTGAACTCACTCACACATTCGGCAGCTCGATACACATAGCTTTGCCGTGTGCTGCCAGGACGTTTTTGATTTTCAAACACAGTGGTACGAGTGTTGGGATCAATGATTCCGGTGTCCAGATCATAATCATCTGGAGTGTTGATCAAGATTTCGAACATGATCTGACGGGATTCAAAATTGATTGTGCCGTCGGGTAAAAATGCATTGAATGAAAAACCAGCCCTGCTGGGAGTAGCAAATGCTTCGCCCTGTTGCAACCATGCAGGATCACCAACAATTTGCAAGGTAGCATTGGCCAAATCTCCTGGGTTGTACAAATAGTCAGCGGCATTTGCTCCAATTTCGTTGACACGCCCGGCAGCTCCTTGGCTGCTTTCTCCGCTGCGAGGTTGGAAGTTAGCTTTGATGGCATCATTGAGCAGGGTACCACCGTTGCTTGAACCGCCACTGAGTACCGAGGTATACAGGGCATTGTATGTTTGTTCATAGCTGAGTACCTGGGTGTTTTCTCCAGTGAACCAATAGTTGTATTGTTTGTGTACTCCGTTGTATCTGGGCACTTGGAAGTAGTTGCTGACCAAGTCGCTGAGTTGGTAAAGGCTGATGGTGTATTTGATGTCATAGGCATAGTCATTTCTTTTGGGATCATACTTGCCTGGCTTGGGTGTGGCTTGCAGACTGATCTTGTACCAGGCCACGTTGTTTCCCTGGGGGCCATTGGGTTCTTGTTTGCCAGAAATTTCGTTGATGCGAACCAGAGCTTGATCTGTGACAAAGGTGCTGTTTCTAAGCACCTGATCAATGAACTGCACAATCTGCATGCCCGCCGTGACACTGATAACACGGCTGGTGGGATCATAACTTTGTTTGTCGGGATTTTTCTGATCAGCAGCGGTGCCTCTGACTGGCATGCTTCCACGATTCTTGTCGGGATTTTTAACCTGTATGCTGGCCTGCTCCAGGCTGGAATTTATGAATTCCACACTGTAAGTATCAGCAAAAGTGTAGGTTCCGTCTTTGACCAGGTCTTCTTGATACTGATTGAGTGCTGTCATTAGACCCTGTCTTATGGTCAATTTGGGATTGGGTGCAGTTGCTGCGTTGGGTGGTGGTGGTGGCAAGTTGTCTGGTTCGGGTTCATCGCCTTCAGCAAATACACCATTGGATCGGGCACGTTGATTCAACTCATCATTGGTAAAACCTCCAGTGGTTGTTCCTCTGGTTGGAGCAATCAGTGTGGGACCCGTCAGTGCGTCCTTGACTGTGATTCCACCAATTTCTACATTGTAGGGTATGGTGCCTCGATTGCTACCTATGGCCACTTGATAACTAGGGCTGGCAGCCTTGATCTCATATTCCACTAACTTGTTGGCCACTTTAAAATTGATTTCGCTGATGGCCAGCGGATAAAATTTTTCAACAAAGGCACTGCCTTGGGTGCTGTCTTGTGGTTGTGCCACACCACCGCGCACCAGGTTGCCTTGATCATCGTAGCCGTAAAATCTCAGGACCAACAAATATATGGCTGCAGTAAAATTGGTTTTTTTCTTTTGTGGTGTGCCCAGGTATGCCTGCACTGCCTTGTCAAGATTGGGTATGAGCGTGATGCCATTGGGTTCAATCACGGTCATTAATATTTCGTTGGCGTTGTGTGAAGCATTGGTACCTTTGCCAGTGATCACTGATTTGATTTGTACTTTGTCTATGTAATAGTCATTGCTGAAATAGGTGTTTCTTCCAGCGATAGGAGCGCCGCCACTTTGAAACAACAATTGATTGGCTGGGATTACTTTTCTTTTTTGACTGATAAGATTTCTGTATTCCACAGGATTCATTAGATACACAGATGCAGTATATGTGTAGCTGGCATACTGATCCAACACATTTGGTTGAGGTATGATTCTGTCTTGATTGAACACATTGTCAATTTCTACTCGAGTAGAATTTTTTGTAGGTGCACCACTGTCATCACTTCTGGCTCCTACTCCGCCTTGTGTGGGGGCAAATGGTACTTGTTGCGCATCTTCGTCGCCAATGGAGGAGGCAAATGGCTGTGGAGGTGCAGGCGGAGTTGATTGTGTTTCTTCAGTGGTTCTTATGCGTCCGTTGGTGCCGAATTCAATTTCATCTTCGGGCAGAACATTGAGTCCTGTGCTGCTTTGTACAAAGCCATCGTCGTCGACTGTTGCCGGTGGAGGATTTTGCACCACAGCATTGTCGGATCTAGCACGTTGTTCTTCGGCAATCACTTGTCCAGAGCTAACAGGTGCTGCGGATTGAACTGCTTGTAGCTCGGCCCTGGCAACTGCTAGACTTTGATTTAACTGGCCGATGTATGCAGAGAGTTCTGCTACTCGGGCAGTGTCGCCTTCTGCTCGAGCCTGTGCCAATTGTTGGTTGGCCACAGAAATCGAAGTTTCGATGCTACGAATTTGACTTTCAATCAGTGCAACATTTGACATGTTAGAATCCCAACACAGTTCTTAATGTGGTAATCTTGGGCAGGTATATCACTGTTTCGGCTAGGAAATCCAATGGAGGCTTGGTCAGGGTGTTGGGATTGCGTTGATAAAACACCCACCACAAGTTGGGAGTATCATAAAGGTCAAAGCTCAGTAGGTCTGGCCTGTATTGATAAGTCTGATTGATCTTGAACAAACGATCATCTGGTTGCTTGGGTATGGGACGATCGACCATGACGTCCAAGAAAAATTGACTATAACCAGTTTGAAAATAAGGACTGGTTGATGTGTAGGCAGCCATTACCAAAATCCTCCTTTGATCAAGTTACCATTGGCAAATTCTTTGACGCTGAATTGTTTGCTGACCTGTTGACGACTCTGCGTTGGCAACATGGTCACTGAGATTTCCATCTTGGTGGGCACGTAGGTGGGACGATTCAGTCCCAGAGTGGGCGGCGCCGGTGTATTGGGTATGGCTCCCTTGGTCAAGAAGGCCGCGGCCAATCTGTTGAGGCTGCCGAACACACCATTGGTGGCCACGCTTTGGCGATCTCTATTGGTAGTCAGGTTGGTTCCTATGTTGCCTGGACTGCCTGAACGAATGTAATCCACATCCGATGGCAAGGTATATGTAAAATTTTGTATCAGGCACGGATGTTCGTTGAATTGATATTCACCCAGTCCTGTGAAATATACCAGGGGAGGTGGTGCACCGCGCTCGGCATCTTGTCCGTAGAACATCTTGGTAGCACTTCTAAAAAAGTGTATGACTGCCAGAAGGTAATTGGCTTCAGCAGTGTCCTGGGCAGTAAACATGCCGGTGACAGTGATTGGTTCAATGCTGCTGCTTTGATAAAAGTATCCCTTGTAGTTGCTGTGTGTGAGATCGTAGGGTGCGTAGTTGGCCTTGTAGGCTGTGCTGATGGTAGGAGTATACGGAAATAGCACACCATCTGTGACTGTGAGTGGTTGTAGTATGCCTGGTTGTGGTGCATTGTACAGATACTTGCTTTGCGGAGCCAACCTGATACGCACACGCCAGTCACCGTTGTTGACCTGTCGTCTTTGACTGGCAATGGTCTGTTGTTGTCGGGCACGCTGGCGTGCCGTAAATTCAGCCGACGCCTGTTCCTGAGCCACAGTGACCTCTTCGGGATTCAGCACACGATCGCCGTCGGCACCAAATTCTGTGAGATAACCGTCGATCTCTCCTGCAGGTTGATCTTCTGGCAGGATATTGAGTCCTGTGCTGCTTTCAGTGAATCCAAATTCGTCAACAGTCAGAGTTTCTCCGGTGTTGAGATCTACCAATTGGTTGTCTGCTTCCTCCACTGGTATGTCTTCGGGCAGGACATTGAGTCCTGTGGCAGGATCTTCAACAAATCCTGCTTCGTCAACCACACCTAGATTTTGACCAGTGTTGAGTAATACCAGATCGTCTTCGCCGGCCGCAGTTGGCAAATCTTCAGCCAACACATTGAGTCCGTTTTGTTCCACAAATACCGGATCGTCGGTTGTCGGGAATTCAGGATCGGCGCCCGGGGGTACACCTACCAAAGCAGAATACGGTTGTGATGTTTCCGGCAAAGGTTGATCGGGGCTGGTATTAGTAGTGTTGGGTACAAGAAATTGTTGTGGCACCTGACCCTGCAAGGATGCTAAACTTTCTTCGCTGACAGCATTTGCTCTTCGTTGATTTTCAACATTTTGTTGTAGTTCTGCTATTGTTGTTGCAGATGCACCACTTGCTCGAGCTTGCGCCAATGCCTGCTCACGATCTCTCAATGAACCTTGACCGTTTTCTACTGTTATTTTTGCATTGTCAATCTCTGCTTGATTAGGGGTAACATTAGTAATTTTGCCACCTGCGGGTGTGGCAGAAGATTCTCTGAACGGTGGGGTCACAGGATTTGCCTTGTTATAGGCATCAATCTCCTCCTTGGTCACAAAACGTGTTTGACCGTTTTCAATAATGTATGGCATGTGCTTTTTCCTGTGTAGTATTTAACCAAAAAATAATCGGCTATTATAATGATCTGGTTGACAACTTGGGTTTTTGTGCTACAATAAATAATCAATTAGGAGATCTCCCAGTGGCAAACACTACCGCTACACCAGCAATACCAAAAACAGCACCACGTGTCAACTATCTCAACAATAGAGATATCTTAAAAGAAATACACCTAAGCAAGAATACCTACTGTAGCTACCTCGATCCTGTACAGGATCACCAGTACGATATCATACTGCCCACGTTGTTGAAAATCAATCAACGCACCATTGCCGAAGCACGGAGAAATCGTGCAGATCGTTTAAAACGTGAAGGCACTATCGTAGATCCTAAAAAAATACCCAACACCGACTTGGTGTTTAGAATCACATGTTGGGAACACATACCCATGGCTCCAAAAAAAGTGCCCAAGACACAGGCCAAGAAGAAAAAAATTGAAGACATTTTTGAATTGGATCTACTAGAAGAAGAAGATCCTCTGGCCGACTTGTTGGAAGTTCCTGTGCTGGATGAAAAACATGTGCGTCTGAACTTTCCTCCATTTCATCACTATCGCATAGATGAAAACAAAACTCCGTTTCTGGTGGGCAAAAGCCACTGGCGCGGTGACTTTGAGCATGGCGAATTCAGCAAGGATCATGGAACCATGACACGCAAGTTGGCCACCATGTTCATGAAATTGTGCGAACGCTATGCCACACGTAGCAACTGGCGTGGTTATACCTACAATGAAGAAATGCGCGGACAGGCCTTGTTGCAACTCAGTCAGATCGGTCTGCAATTTGATGAAAGCAAGAGCCAAAATCCCTTTGCCTACTACACTGCCGCTATTACTAATAGCTTTACTCGTATATTGAATCTAGAAAAGAAAAATCAAAACATTCGTGATGACATGTTAGAAATGAACGGACTCAATCCCAGCTGGACCCGACAGAATGCTGGCAGGAAAACACCCGAGCAGGCTCCAGGTACTGTTACCATAGTCAGTCTAGAATAATTTTTTATGCACGCCAAAGACACTATTCCTATAGCGTTTAGTGTGGGCTGTTATGGCACTTATCTCGAATGGGTGCTGACCACACTATCCGTGGATCAACACATGGATCCTCCGTTCACCGACACCGGCAGTAGTCATTTGTTTTTTGGCAATCATGTGGAAAACAATGCTGGATGGTTGAGATATTTGCAGGGAGATCAGCAACATCGTTTTGTGAGATTTCACCCCAAAGAGAAAAAAAATCAGTCGTTAAGTGCCAATCTCAATCAAGTGCTGGATTCAGTTGATCGCATGATTTACATCTACCCCGATGCAGACTCAGTACTGTTGGTCATAAACAATTGGCTCAGCAAGGTCAGAAAAGATTGGTGGACCCACGATATTGTGTCGGCACAAAATTTAGAAAAAATACATGCCAACTGGCCCTCCTGTGCCGGTCAATCAGCTGACGACATTCCTGTCTGGGTGCGCAGAGAATTTTTAAGTTTTTATCTTATGCCTGCCTGGCAAGATCAGATAGAATGGTATCATCCAGATGCTTGGCATGATAGTCGATGTATAATCATCACTGTGAGCGAACTCTTGTATGACTTTGAATCTTGTTTGTCTAAATTACAACAGTTTGCCAATTTGTCTTTTAAAAAAAGCATCAGTGAAATTTTGCCGTACCACAAAATCATGCTGGAACTGCAACAGCATCGCACACAAGATCAACTGTGTAAAAACATTGTGGAAACCACGATCAATGACAGCATGTTTGATTGGTCCGGACAGCAAATTACCCTGCCTAGCCAGAGTTGGATACAGTGGCGATTGAGAAATTTAGGTTGGGAATTAGCTTGTGATGGCCTTGACATGTGGCCTACAAATAGTGTACAATTGAAACAATTACTTTACTTGGCCAATCAATGACAAATCTTTTTCGCAAGGTAGCAGTTTGTACTGACATACACTTTGGACTCAAATCGAATAGTTTGTTGCATAATCAAGACTGTGGTGATTTTATAGATTGGTTTATAGCCACAGCCCGAGCCAATGGTTGTGAAACCGGCATGTTCCTGGGCGATTGGCATCACCAGCGTGCTGCAATCAATCTACAGACCTTGCATTTTAGTCTGCAGAGTTTGCAAAAACTCAGTGCGGCCTTTGACAACTTTTATTTTATCCCTGGCAATCATGACCTGTACTATCGCGACAAGCGCGATATACACGGTGCTGAGTGGGCACAGCATCTGCCCAACATACATGTGTGCAACGACTGGTTCCAGACTGGAGATGTGATTATTGCTCCGTGGCTTGTGGGCGACGACCACAAAAAAATACAAAAAATGTCAGCCAAGTACATGTTTGGACATTTTGAACTGCCGCATTTTAAAATGAATGCCATGGTAGAAATGCCCGATCATGGTGAAATACAAGTGGACAACTTTGGCGGATTTGAAAGTGTGTTTTCTGGGCACTTCCACCTGCGCCAACAAAAGAAAAATATCAACTATATTGGCAACTGCTTTCCACACAACTTTGCCGACGCCGGAGATGACCAACGTGGTATGATGATCCTAGAATGGGGTCAGGCACCTGAGTATCATGCCTGGCCCGGTCAGCCCTTGTACCGAGTCATGCGACTCAGCGACGCCATTGATCATGGCAAGGATGTATTCCGGAAAAACATGCATGTGCGTGTGGAGTTGGACATTGACATCAGCTATGAAGAAGCTGGATTTATCAAAGATACCTTTGTAAAAGATTACGACTTACGAGAAATGGCCCTGATTCCAGTCAAACACAACTCAGTAGAGACTGACATGGCTCCAGGAGAAATCAAATTTGAAAGCGTGGATCAAATTGTCACGGACCAGCTGACCAACATAGAAAGTGAATTTTATGATCCCAAGCTGTTGTTGAAAATCTATCAGACCCTATGATACAAGGCAGTTATCATAAAAACAACACCTATGATGAATTAAAAACTGTGGTCTTGGGCAGTTATTATACCCCTGACTATTTTGAATTTATTACCGTGCCCAGCATACGTGAACCACTCATGCGTATTGCCGACGAAATCAATCAAGATCTGTTGACGTTTGAAAATCTCTTGATTCAACAGGGATCAAAAGTGATACGTCCTGTGTTGCCCACCGTGGATCAATTCCGCGAACATCATGAGCTGACCCAACAATTTTTAATGCCGCCTATACAGCCCAGAGATTGTCATGCTGTAATTGGAGATCGCATATACAAATTAAATACCCAGGCCGAAAGCAATCAATTTGTGGATGACTGTATCAAGCAGTACAACCATAAAGATCTAGTAGAACTGGCCACAGCCAATGAAAAATTTTATCTCGACAGCATGGCTCAAGCACACAATTGCTACAATGCTCAATTAGATACTTGGTATTGCCGTGACAAATACAAAGAACTGGCCGGACCTGACTGGCCCAAATTTGAAGATTATGTGCAGGGGCAACGGTCAGAACATCCGTTTATCAAACAGGAACTGTATGAATTTGCTGACGCCTTGTGTTATGAACAAAAAGAAGTACACTGGCTAGAAGGCCCAAATGTATTGCCTGTGGATGACCGCATTGTGGTTGATTGCAACGAATACTGTAATTATGCCAGCTGGATACAACAGCACATGGACATTGGTTCACGCACCGTGAGCCAAATAACCACCAAGTCCTGTCATACCGATGGATGTTTTATGATTCTAGGACAACGTACCATAATTGGCATCGATTCCTTGATTGACTACAACACACACTTTCCTGGATATCATGTGATTGGTGTTCCTGCAGAAAGCTATCAAAATCAACTGGATGATTTTCTAATCATGAAGCGCCGTGTAGATGGACGCTGGTGGGTGCCAGGCGAAGAACACAACGAAGACTTTACAAATTTTGTAGAACTGTACCTGCGTAACTGGACTGGACATGTGTATGAAACTGTTTTTGATGTCAACGTGCTGGCCCTGAATCCCGAAACTGTGTGTGTGAGCAATCACAATCCAGAAATTTTTACCCAATTGAAACAACGTGGCATTGATCCAATTGTTGTACCCTGGCGGCATAGATTCTTTGTGGATTGCGGTTTGCATTGTCTCACACTAGACCTGCACCGCGGTAATATGTTATAATAAACGTCATGATCCAAATAAAAAAATTAACTGTTAAAAACTTTATGAGTGTGGGCAACAGCACACAGGGCATTGATTTTGATCGCAAGGATTTAACTTTGGTTCTGGGCGAGAATCTGGACCTGGGTGGCGACGGCAGTCGCAATGGCACAGGCAAGACTACCATAATCAACGCACTCAGTTACAGCCTGTACGGACAGGCACTCAGCAACATACGCAAAGACAACTTGGTCAACAAGACCAACGGCAAGAACATGATGGTCAGTTTAGACTTTGTGGTCAACGGTGCTGAGTATCGCATTGAACGTGGACGAAAACCCAATGTGTTGAAGTTTTATGTCAACAACAAAGAACAAGAAATTACCGATGATGCACAGGGCGATAGTAGAGAAACACAAGATTCTATCGAACACACCTTGGGACTCAGTCATGACATGTTCAAACATATCTTGGCTCTGAACACTTATACAGAACCCTTCCTGAGTCTAAAGGCCAATGATCAGCGTACTATTATTGAACAACTGCTGGGCATAACCATGCTCAGTGAACGTGCTGATCGAATCAAAGAACACAACAGACAGACCAAAGAGGCCATACAGCAGGAAGAATTCCGCATACGTGCTGTGCAGGAGGCCAACAAAAGGATCGAAGAACAGATCGAAGCCTTGCGACGCAGGCAAACATTATGGATGACCCGACATGAAGAAGAGATTGAAAAACTCACAACCGCGCTCGAAGAGCTCAAGAAGATTGACATTGAAGCCGAGATACAGGCCCACAAGGCGCACAAAGTATGGGATCAGAAGCGCAAAGACCTTAACGACTTGGCTGGACAGATCTCCCGCACGAAGCTTGATAAGGACCGCGAGACAAAAAGCATTGAGAAGCTTGGCAAGGAGATTGCGACACTTGAAAATCACACATGCCACACTTGCGGGCAGGCTTTCCACGACCATAAGCACCAACAAGTCCTGGAGGGTAAGCAGGCTGATCTGGAGCGAGCGCGAGAAGCGTGCTCGGAGCATACACAGCTCCTTTCAGAGCTTGAGACTGCCCACACAGCCTTGGGCACGTTAGGACGGCCACCGGTCATGTTCTATGATCGAGAAGAAGATGCCATTGATCATAGATCCAGCATGGCCGCACTGCAAGCGCAGTTGGAAAACAAACAGGCCGAAACAGATCCTTACGGTGAGCAGATCTCAGACATGCAAGGTCAGGCTCTGCAGGTAGTAAGCTACGACACGCTGAACGACCTTACCCGATTGCAAGAACATCAAGACTTCTTGCTCAAACTGTTGACCAGCAAAGACAGCTTCATACGCAAGAAGATCATTGAACAGAATCTCAGTTATTTAAATGCCCGACTCACACACTATTTGGACAGGATCGGCTTGCCACACACTGTGGTGTTCCAGAACGATTTGACTGTCAGCATCCAAGAGCTGGGCCGAGAACTGGATTTTGATAACCTAAGTCGTGGTGAGCGAAATCGTTTGATTCTCAGCATGAGCTGGGCCTTCCGCGATGTGTTTGAAAGCCTATATCAACCCATCAATGTGTTGTTTATAGACGAGATGATTGATAGTGGTCTTGACACACAAGGTGTAGAAAATGCCTTGGCACTATTAAAACACATGAGCCGTGAACGTCACAAATCAATTTGGTTGGTCAGTCATAGAGATGAACTGGCAGGGCGTGTGGAGAACATACTCAAGGTTGTTAAAGAAAACGGCTTTACCAGTTACAATACGGATGTAGAAATAGCATGAGTTTAGCCACTTGGCATTTTCACATTGAGATCAGTTCAAAGTGTACACTGCGTTGCCCGCGATGTGCCCGCCAAGAGGTTCCAGATAGTTTGGTAAACACAGAACTAGATTTAGAATTTTTTAAACGAAACTTTACCGCAGAGTTTGTTCTTGACAATGTAGAAAAGATCACATTCTGTGGAGATGACGGTGACCCTATCTATGCTCATGATCTGGTCCCGGTAATTCAATATATCAAATCAATCAAATCGGTTGAAATTGTCATTGTCACCAATGGATCATACAAGAAACCAGAACAGTGGCGTGAACTAGGAAGTGTGTTAACCGAACAAGACACTGTGCATTTCAGCATCGACGGTTGGGACAACGAGTCAAATAATTTGTATCGGGTAAACAGTGATTTTAATAGTATCCTTACCGGGATTGCGGCACTGCGAGATAACAGTGCCTGTCGGTTAGTTTGGGCCGCTATCGCATTTAAATTCAATGAAGATCGTATAGATCATATGAAAAATTTAGCCCTGTCCCTGGGCATGGATGCATTTCAATTGACAAAAAGTACCAAGTTTGGAACAATCTATCCTGGGTATGGCACAGAGGATCCGCTTGAACCTAGTAAAAAATTTGTAAGCGGCTCGCATAGATTTGAGAGAGATGTTGTTGTGTTGAGCTTGCGTGGACTCAATTCACAGACAAATACCAAGAACCTACAATTATACAAATCACTAACAGAGGTCAACGGTGTTAAACCCCTGTGCGAAATTGGCAACAAAGGGCTTTACATTGACGCACAAGGTAGATTATTTCCCTGCTGTTGGGTGGCCAATCGCTACAGCCACAACTCAGAATGGAAAGCTATCGCTACCAAATTTGATTTGAATCGTCGGGCGCTGGCTGATGCTGTCGCTGATGATTTTTGGTCAACAACATTTCGAACTTTTGGGTGGCAAGAGTGCCAGACTAAGTGTGTAGCCAGCAGGGTAGATAAAAAATATGCAACTGAGTGGTAGCATAATAAAATGATCAAAACACTAACTCCAACTATTGCTATGGATTTTAACCAGTTGACTCTATTGGCCAACACACTGACTGATCACGAATATGTGGGATATATTTTTCATAAGTTGTTTGATAACCCAGACGCTAGATTTCAAAAAGTAGATCACTATGATACATGGAAATATCCCAAGTGTTGGCATGCAAGATACTGGTTAAACTATGTGTATCACGGTTATACACTCAAAGACGCTAGTATCTTAGATCTTGGCGCCAACTTAAATTTTTATAGCGCCTGGTGTTTAGCCAATGGTGCCCGTAGTGTTCATGCAGTCGAAGGAGACCCAACACGTCATCAATTAGGAAAAGAATATATCAGTCTTAGAAATCTTGAAAATAGTTGCACCACGCAACTGTCTACTATTAACGAATTTATAAAATCATATAACGGAGAAAAGTACGACGTGGTATTTCTTCAAGATGTGCTTTATTATCTTAACAATCATGTAGAAATTTTATCATTTATTAAAAATGTTATAAAACCAAAATATTTCTTTTTAGAATCTACAGTAGTTGATGATGTATCTGATGATGGGCATCTAAAAATTTGGTATCCAAGTGTTGATACCAAGAATATGCAATCGATTATTGAAAATAACAAAAAGCCATTGGGTATGATTCCGTCTAGACTAGCGCTGCGCCACATGATTGAGCACACTGATTGGAATATTATCAGTTATTACGATTACAAAGATTTTGTTGGGCACGGCGAGTCGCCACCGAGAAAAGCTGGTATGAAAGATTATTATTTGCTTGAAAACAATCATTTTTGACCATGGAGCAAAGCCGATGATAATTACTAGTCCATGGTATGGTTGTATGAAAACACTCACGTTGAACAATTGCCCGAAGATTGCGTTGGGTTTGTTTATTTGATCACAAACACAATTTCAGGCAGAAAGTACATTGGAAAAAAATTAGCAAAATTTAGTAAAACCACATACCGAGTAGTAAAATTAAAGAACGGCAAAAAGAAACGTAAGAAAATAAGAAGCAAAATAGATTCAGACTGGCAACTATACTATGGCAGCAACGATCAACTCAACCGAGACATTGCAGAGCTAGGCTCAGACAACTTCACAAGAGAAATATTATTTTATTGCAAATCAAAAGCTGAATGCAGTTACGTAGAAGCTAGAGAACAATTTAATCATAGAGTATTAGAATCAGACGACTACTACAACGGGCAGATAGTTTGCCGTATACATGGTAGTCACATAAAAAATAAAATTTAAACTAGACAGGCAACAACACACTCTGTTTGGTCGAGGCAGCTCGACTCGCAAGGAGGAACGGTGAGATACCCGGTCTGGATGAGCTTGCGTGTGAAAGGCAATTGCTAACTTAAGGCAACAAATGGTTTGAGCTCTGTGAAAAAGACACAACTCATGCTCATAGGACTTGGTTCTTCTCGGGTCACTAGGGTTCCGTTGATATGTGAAGCTTGAGTAGGGGGTACCGGTCAACCGCCTCCGTGTAGGAAACTACAATCTCATTGGAATGAAGTGACTGCTCCGACTCGGATAATGCAGATCATTGTACACCGTGCATACGGTGAATTGTGACAACAAGAGCAGGATAATACGGAAAACAAACCATTGATGAGCGATAGCGAATCAATAGATCTCTTAGAGATCTCAGAACTGATCAGGCCAATCTCGAAACAAGGCATGTTGTATGTTGCCGCTAACAAACTGATTGAAACTACGGTGTTTGGTTTCTAGTTCGCCCTCAAGTGGTGCAACTCTACGGAATGCCTCATCCATCTGTGCCATGTTGCGGAACTCCATGATTATCATCCACTCGGGAAGATCCGCAATACTACGGAATCCCATTTTGCATCTGGTGATTCTATATGATTCCATTTTGCCTTCGCTGGTCAAGTGATCAAAAAACGATTTCATTCCGTTGACCCAATCGATATCAGATATATCGCCTTCTTTGTCTGCCCAAATTGTGTATAAGTCTGCCATTATTGTTGTGGTCCTAGTAGTTCAAAGCCGTCAATGCCTTGTTTGTACAAGTGTGCCTGATCCAAGTACAAGTATTCAAAACCTCGATCTCTGTAGATAGCACATTCGGTTTTTAAACTTTCAATGCCCAGACGTGTGCGTGGATTGTGATAGGTCCACGCAAACTGACTGGCCAATACATTTTGATCATCTAAACGTCGCATCAAACTAAAAGCCACCAGCTCTCCGTTTTCTTTGTAACCAATCACATCAGTCATGGCATCAGTAAACTGACTATCAAACAAGGGCATGACACTGGCAAAGTGCTTGTAGATACAGTAGGTACGATAGATATCTTTGAGCAAGGGTATGTTGGGCTCATGCAGGTACTCCCAGTCTACTGTAGGTTGATATGTGGTTTCCTGCAGGCGTATCCTGGCGTATTGATATGTCATGATCTGGGATCTTGTCTGTGTGCAAATAACTTGTGTAGATAGTCTTTGGGCCAGCCGTGATAAAAATCCTTTTGCGCCACTAGCCGGGCCTTGGTATTCAAATCAGTGAGATTCTGCACCAGCGCCAAGGCATAGGTGCCTTGATTCATCGAGACTCCGTTGACCACTTCTGGCAAGTCAGGATGATCTTCCAGGGCCAACAAATCCTGTGACAACAAAAATTCTGTGTTGGCCGATTCTATCTGGATTGCAAATTGCTTGGCTGTGTAAGCCGTTGATTCATAAACAAAAATTACCACGCTTTTGGCAATGCCGGTCTGCGACACGACTTTCAAATCAAAGTAAGGATTGACCCCTAGCCTGACTTCGAAGTCTCTGTCCAGCCTGGCTCGTCTGGCATACGGGCATGGGGGCCAACCGCCTAGCTCTGGATGCGGCACTTCTAAAAAGTTGGCCATCCAACGTTCCATATCGTATTGTACTTGTTCAAGATCTAACATGTTTTAGAAGAAAGGCAGGCCAGATTTTTTGGTTGTTTCTAAATTTTCTTTGACGATCTCATTGACGATGTTACGATCAGATTCACTCATCTGCATGGCTTCATCGTATGTGATCCCGCCTCGCATGTACCAACACAATTTTAAAACATCAAGCCGTATGTTGTGTGTTTCTTTGTCCATGGCATCAATGATTTTACTGATGCTGTCGGAATCCAGTACTAGGAGGCGATTTCGAAAAAATTTGACATGTCAAGCGTGAAACTTTGTTGGTATTGGTTGGAACAAGAACTGCAGGTAATTGCGATGGGTTGCAGATCGGTAGCTTCTCGCAACTTCATCACATGCTCTTTGATGGTTTCAAACTTGCTTTTTTCAATGTTCAACAAAAATTCTTCAATCTGCACGGAATCGGTGACCATGGCATCCTCGCTTTTGATAGCATTGATAGATGCGGCTATGCTACGCACAGTCAACTGCGTGATGCGGCGGAATGCTTCGCCTAGTCGGCGCATTTTTTCTTCTTCGGCAATTTCAGAATCGTTGACCATTTGTAGAATTTTTTGATCTTCAAACTGCACACGTCCAACGTCGTTGATCTGGCGATAGGTCATGGGCACAAAGTACACAGTGAGATCGCCCAGGGTCAGGGGCAGATCATAATCGGGCATTTTGATACTGTCCAGCACTACCCGTAGATCCACAGACAGCTCTTCTGATTCGCTGCATTTTGGACACTTGCTGGCAATGTCCATGCTATGACCATAACTGGCCAAACGCACAGCAGCCAACAAGGCATTGAGGTCAACCGCAGGAACACTCCAAGGGTCGCGTATATTGGGCACACAACTGGAAATTATTTCAACTATTGTTGACCCGTTGAACAAGGCATCTGGAGTGCGAGTGATGATCTCGTCCACTGCGGTCATTGGATAAATGGGCAATTCGCCGTTGGGCGGCATGCTGATAGCTTCAGACGGATAGAATTTTCCGTTGCTGGGCAATCGCAGATGGATAGCTGGCTGTCTAAAGTATTTGCGTAAAGGGTTGTCTGTTTGTGTCATTTTTCACCACCATAAATATATCTATATTTATTGGATGAAAAAGCATGGCTGATGAAAACCAAGAACTGCAACAACTAGCTCAATCGGTACGCAATGCCATGCAAGGTCTTGACGATGCCACCAAGAAGGCCGGCGTTGGGCTGGACGCATTCACTAAAGAACTCAAAACAGTACCGGCTCAAGTGGCCAAAGGCATGGGCAACTTTGCCAAATCGGTCGGGCAAGGCGACACCAGTTTCAAAGCACTCAACACCGTGGTCGACATGGCTGCCAATGCCATGGCTGGTCTGGCCAAAAGCATTCCGTATGCTGGAGAAGCATTGTCTGCAGGTATCAAAGCCACAGCAGAAGCCAGCAAGTTCATGCTGGAGCAGATGGATCAAAGTACCAAGGCATTCAATGATCTCAGCAAGGTAGGAGCTCTCACTGCCTCGGGTATGAGTGGCCTACAAAAGCAGTTTACCACATCCGGGTTACAACTAAACACCTTTGTCAAACAGATTTCTGAAAATTCTGTGGCGCTGGCACGATTCCGCGGGCTCACAGGCGAGGGTGCCGAAGATTTTAGCCGGATAACCGGGGAGCTTACTCGGGGAGCGGATGACAGTCTGCGCCAGTTGGGATTCAGTGCAGAAGAAATTGGTGCTTCGGTAGGCGCATTTGTAACACAGCAAACACGTCTAGGTCGTTCGCAGACCATGACTAATGCTGAACTAGAAGCCGGTGCTAAAAAATATGCCTATGAACTAGACAGCCTGTCCAAGGTAACAGGTCTAAGTCGTGAGGCCATACAAAAACAACAAGATGCAGCACTAAGTGAAAGTCGTTTCCGCGCCAGTATCAACAGCTTGAACAAAGATCAGCAAGACGGTTTGATTCGATTACAAACAGTGATGACTGGATTTGGGCAAGAACTTGGTCAGGGCACTAGAGATTTAGTTTCGGGCGCTGCCAATACCGATGCGGCCAGAAAGCTCATGGCCGACACCGGCGGCGCCGCCGCTGACATCATTGCTCGACTCAAGGAAGGAAACATTACTGCTCAGCAGGCCCAAGTAGAAATGCAAAAGGCTGTGCAGAATAATCTAAAGGCTGCAGAGGGATACAGTCAGTATGTAGACGGAGCCGCTGGAGTCTATAGTAACTTTGCCAACAAGGCCGACTTTGCTGGCGCCAAGATGGACGAGTCGGGTAATCTGGCCAAAAAAACACAAAAAGAACAAACCAGCGGTGCCGACGATCTGACCAATTCCACGGTCAAAGCACAGAAGAGCATGGAAGGCCTTAACATCGAAATACAAAAGTTAGGATTTACGTTTTTGCCCAAGGCAGCCGATGCTGTGCAGGCCATGACCAAGTCCATGGAAACATTTGTCAAGTATGTGAACAAGACCATTGGCGGCAGCAGCGCAGGAGGTGGTGGAGGTGGTGGTGGTAGTGGAGTGGGCGCAGAATTTGGCGGCGACGCAAGTGGCGCAGGCGATGCCGCTGCTATAGGCGGAGTTGCAAGCGACGCAGAAATTGCCTCTGCTAGAGCATCTGTAGGTGGCAGCGGACCGCCTGGTATAAATCCAGAAGATTTTGTAAAGTTCACAGGCGGAACCGGCAGCAAGGATCACTTCAACAAGCTGGAACCCGGGGTAAGAGAGCGTTTTTTAAAAATGGCCCAGGACTACAACAATCTAACAGGCAAAAAACTACAGGTCAACAGTGCGTTTAGGAGCCCCGAAGAGCAGGCCAATGTAGACCCCGGTGCCAATCCCAAAGCAGCTCCTGGCATGAGCCTGCATCAAGAAGGTCGTGCGCTAGATATCCAAAGCGACCAACGTCAGTATTTAGAGTCTGCTGGTCTATTGGGCACCTACGGATTCAAACCTCTGGCCGGCGACCCGCCGCACATCTCTGCAGCCAACGGTGCTATATTAAGCGGCCCTACCAGTGGATACCGACCCAATTTGACCATGCACGGTACCGAAGCAATTGTTCCGCTAAACAGTCCAGCGGCACAAGGTATGGGCATGGGCGGAATGGATCTCGGTATGCTGACAGCACAGCTGGACAAAATGGACGAAATGGTGTCAGTGCTCAAGAGTCAGCTGGGCGTGAGCGAAAAATTATTAAAGTATCAAAGCTAAAGCACGGTAAATATACTACTAATTAAAGGATTTATGCAATGGCTATAGACAGCGGCCGCAACGGACGCAATGGTGGATGGCGCAAATATTTCAAGATTGCTGACGTCAGCGGTCAGCTGAGCCCCATTTCGGGACAGAATCAATTTGGCCTTCCGGGCTATCCAAGACAGCAAGGCATGGGTTCTGATGCCTATGCCACTGGCAACGACTTTGCCTTCCGCAACTATGCCAGCCGGCTACCGGAAGTGTATTCGGGCCATCCCAACCGTGTGGAACGTTACAATCAGTACGAAAACATGGACATGGATAGTGAGATCAACGCTTGCCTGGACATTATTGCCGAGTTTTCAACTCAGATGAACGAAGACAACGAAACTCCCTTTGACATTCATTTTACCGACAAGCCCACAGATCACGAAGTAGAAATTATCAAGAAGCAATTGCAACAGTGGACCAAGCTGAACAAGCTGGATCAAAGAATGTTCAAACTGTTCCGCAATACCATCAAGTACGGTGACCAGATATTTGTCAGAGACCCAGAAACTTTTGAACTGTACTGGGTAGACATGACCAAGGTCAGCCGTGTGATTGTCAACGAAAGCGAAGGCAAGCGTCCTGAGCAGTATGTGATCCGCGACATCAATCCCAATTTCCAAAACATGAGCATAGCCCCCAAGACCACACAGGACTACTATGTGAGTCGCCCAACCGGCAGCATGGGTCAAGGCAATGCTGGCACAGGAGCAGGTGGTGCTGGTGGATATGCAGCCGGTGCAGGTGGCACAGGCAACAGTAGATTTACTCAGGCCATGAACGAATCCTGCCTGGATGCCAAACACATCATACATTTAAGTCTCAACGAAGGCTTGGATTTTTTCTGGCCTTTTGGACAGAGCATCTTGGAAAACATATTCAAAGTTTATAAACAAAAAGAACTGTTGGAAGATGCTGTGTTGATCTATCGAGTACAACGTGCTCCGGAACGCAGAGTGTTCAAGATTGACGTGGGCAATATGCCCAGTCACATGGCCATGCAGTTTGTGGAACGAGTCAAGAACGAAATGCACCAACGCAGAATACCCACAGTCACCGGCGGTGGCTCTAACATGATGGATGCCAGCTACAATCCACTTTCGATCAATGAAGATTTTTTCTTTCCATTCAACGGTGAAAGCGGCCGCGGAAGCAGTGTAGAACCCCTGCCCGGCGGTGCAAATCTGGGCGAAATTGACGACTTAAAATACTTCAACAACAAGATGGCCCGCGGTCTGCGTGTGCCGTCGAGCTACTTGCCCACCGGGCCTGATGACAGTGATCGTGCCATGAATGATGGTCGAGTTGGCACAGCACTCATACAAGAATACAGATTCAACCAGTATTGCATGCGCCTACAACGCTTGGTCATGCAGAAACTGGATGATGAATTCAAAATGTTCCTGCGCTGGAGAGGCTTCAACATCGACGCAGGCCTGTTCAGCATTGGCTTGACTGCACCACAAAACTTTGCCAGCTATCGCCAAAGCGAACTGGACACCAGCCGCATCGGCAGTTTCATGCAGTTGGAACAGTTGCCTTATTTGAGCAAACGCTTTATGATGCAACGCTTCCTGGGTCTGACCGAAGAAGAAATTGTGGAAAACGAACAAATGTGGCGTGAAGAACGTGACCAACCTGATCTGGAAACCACACAAGGCCAGGATCTGCGAAGCATTGGTGTTACTCCAGCTGGTTTAGAAAGCGACATAACCATGGGTCAAGAACTGGCACAACCCCAACCCGGCCCAGAAGGTCTGGCACCAGGACCAGCACAGCCCGGTCAGCCCACAGCCGGAGGAGTCAATGCTCCCGGCGGGGCGCCTCCAATACCCACAATCTAATAAATACAACATGGTCCTCAACGAAATATATCAACGCAGTCCTGAAGCTTATCAGGATCTAAGCCAAGACAACAGTCAACCGCAGTTGCATAACCTGCGCAAGACCCGCCTGACCCTGCG
>Ga0114974_10000290_pt1 | contig 42691 bp, 56 predicted proteins | sample S_130206_EF_Meta_FD_87318 | JGI IMG/M metagenome (GOLD analysis project Ga0114974, IMG submission 87318) | Freshwater microbial communities from Lake Simoncouche, Canada to study carbon cycling - S_130206_EF_MetaG | ecosystem: Environmental > Aquatic > Freshwater > Lake | place: Lake... | reverse complement strand
TTCAGAAGCCTTTGCTTACGCTCATCGGGGGCAAGTTTAGAGTTGTAAGGCAGAATAATATTATCAGACATCATAGTTTCCTCATGCCGATACTATCATCGACAAAAGGAAACTACACCGAAAAATTTTGATTGTAAAGTCAAAAAGGACTAAAGAAAAAAAGACTTAAACTCTGCAAGACTAAGTTCAATGTCCACAACAACATAGCAACCAAAGAATAATCTATCTTTTTATAATTCAACCACTTAACAAGTGATATAAAACTATATAAAGAACAAACAATTATGCACCCAGTCCATATAATTGACTTAAAAATAATTGTATTGGGAAATAAAAATATAGCAATGCCTAAAGAAATAGAAAACCAAAGGGCGAAGAATTCAATTCCTGCAATTTCGTTTGTTTCTTTAATTTCATTATTCAACATTCTTTTGTGATGCCTTCCATTTAGCAAATTCTTCTTCCAGAGACTTTGCTTGCAAATCAATTTCCTTAATTTCCGCTTGTGTCTTATCATAAAAGGCTTTAAGTTCAGCCTTCTTGACCTTCTTGTGGTCGAAAAGAGATTTGATCTTTAGTGAAAAAACTATGAACTCGTCTGTCAAAAGAAAACTTGTATCGTCCATTTTTTCTCCTTATTAAGTCGTGTCTGGCAATGAAATATTATAGTTTTTTTTCAGAAATTATTCAAAGATTTGTCGAATTTAGACCTATCCGTGATATCAAGGTAATTGGCTCTTTGCCAATAAACCCTTTCCTTGCCATCATCGGAGTTTGTTGAAAGAATAACATCATTATTCCAAATAAAACGGATTGAACTTAAAACATCACCAATGTAAGGATCGTGAAGAGGCCTTCCGTCAGAAAAATGTTGAAGCATCATGATTCCACGACCGCCGTAATTTGGCTCCATGAGTCTAATGTCTGGAAGTCCACCATTAACATGCCTCTGCATCAAACCCTTCTTGATCTTTTGATAATCACGGGATTCAAGCCTGTATTCTCCGTTTGGATAATGTTTCCAATGGAAATATTCCTGTTTTCGGCAAAACTCTTCTGTAAAGAATTCATGGATCATAGTCAGGTCATCATAATACTTCCTGACTTCAAAGATTTTTTCCTTGCCGAGCATAGCACCTGTATCCCAATTCTCTTTCTTGTGCATGTCCGTGCATTCTTCGTACTCTTGCCCAAATCTTCCCTTGTCCCAACGCTCACGAATATCAGAAAATAAGTAGAATCCCAACTTGTAAGGATTCATACTGTATTTCCCACCAAGAACACCCATTTTGTGATCAGCGTATTCAACAATGCCGCAATCATCAGACTTTTGACCAAGGCTTATGAATCCCTGCTCTGCCATAATTACAGAGTCCGTTAAGGAGGCCCATCCTTCGTTCCCAACCTTAGTTTGTCTTTGAGGGAAGAAATAAATCGCCTCCTCATAAAGCATAGAGACAATATCAGCTTGCCAAGGCTTTAATGGAGCATTATCACGAATAAATCCCAAAATGTTCTTAGTTGGTTCCTTGAATAAGCCAATTTCGTCTGCTATGTCTCTCTCGTGAACATCTTCATTCTGCTTCTTACGAAATGCAGTAGTATTGATGAAAGGCTCCATGTAAAGCCTTTGCTTATCAACATTCAATAATTGAGGCTTATTATACTTTCTTTCATCACGAATATTCCTGTCTTTTATAACCCTATCTGTCCAAGCATCTGAGCCATCAATAAGTGTTTCTAAACGCATAACATGATCAAGAAATTCAGTTACTCTTTCTTTGCCCCATCTGCTCATATAATTGCGAATCCTAGCAGAATGATTCGCCATTTTATTCATCATATTCGTGTCAGTTGCACTGAAATGAATATTGTTCTTGAAAAAGTCATTGTGTCCTGTCGCATGTGCAACAACAGTCAGATGGTCAGCAAGAGTGTTTGAAGCAAGATTATAAATGTAACATGGATTACAATTCACAACCATTTCATATATCTTGTGTCCACCGAATTCATATCCACGCTGTAGCTCTTCGTACTCCATCCCAAATGACCAATGTGGAAAACGGACAGGGAACCCACCATAAGCGGCAACTTCGCTAATTTCGTCATATGTCAACAACTGGACAACTGTGGGATAGAAATCAAGGCCCCAATCACGACATGCTTGAAGAATTTTGGGTATGTATTCTTTAAGTTCTTTTGAAAGTTGAACACCGGGAACGGTATTGTCACCCATAAGCAGGCTAGAACCATGAAAAAATTTACTGCTCATATCATTCCCTTGATAGTTTACTTGGGTTTCCTAGAAGTTGTTGAATTGCTTCCATGATTTGCTCATTCCTATTATCATCACTCAAACTTGGCGCTGTCCACAAAGACCTTCCATCTGGACTACCACCTATTGCAACAGTCCTGACGCAATCCTTGTCAAGCTTGCCTTGTTTAATCGCTTCATCAACATGATGCTTGATTGAATCAGAATAGGATGATGCGAGAATCTGTGTGATACCCGTAAAATTGACTACATTAGGCTTAAAATCATTGGCAAGAGTATCAATGAAAATCTGATTGTCTTCTCCCCAGTTGTCGCCATCTGTAAAGTAGAAAACATAAATGTTCCACTTTTCTGGAGGATACCTGTTCTCAAATTGCTTGGAAATAAATTTAAGAGCAGAGGAGCAATTTGTTCCTCCTCCGAATCGATATTTATAAAATTTATTTTCATCAACCTCCATGGCCTCACTATCATGCCAAACATAGAGGCGATCAACACGATCATAGAAACGACGAATCCAAACATCGATCCACCAAGCCATATCACTGACGATTTCACACTTGGCCTGATCCATGGAACCAGATCCGTCACGGGCAAAGACAATCAAAGCATTACTGCTTGGTATTTTAATTTCGTTAAATTGTCTGTATCTCTTATCTTCATTGATTGGCTGTAGAACTCTGACTGGGTCTTTAATTCCAGCAACATGATTTAGTTTTTCAAGAGTTCCCTCAGCAGCCTGACGCTTCAAGGTCTGCATGAGAGTTCTTCTATTGTGCCTAAGAGATTCTGGTCCTATCAGACTGATATTGTTATACTTGATTTTAATTTCATCGTAAATTTCATTTGGCTTTTTCTTTAGATTTGGGAGTTGAAGTTCGTCCTGCATAAACCTCAGGACATCTTCCAAATCAAGATTGATTGTGATTCCTTCAGCCTCTCCTTGACCTGCTCCATTGCCTTTTCCCTTGCCATTTTGCGGATCTTTGCCTATGACATCTCCGTCTTTACCATCCCCTCTTCCAACTCCCTCGCCACTATTTCCATAAACAATATGAGGAATGTCAATTTTCGGGATGTTAATGGAAATCTTGCCATTTTTTCCACGATTTTTGACGATCTGTCCGCTCTTGATGAATTTTTTCAGGGCTTTTCTGATTCGCCCTGAAATTACATCACGGAAATGCTGCCAATCTTCATGAATGCGACGAGGCATAGCTTAACCGTCATCTTGTGACGGATTCCTTTCTGGTTAAGGAGAAACAAGCTCGATACCGCATGACATGTCATTTGGATCGCTTGCAAAGTCCTTGATCTTCATCGAGAAAAGAAGATCAGTATGATCGTCATTCAAGGCGGAAAACAGATCGCCAAGAGTTCCATCTTGTGACCAAATATCCATAGCAATCTCATCAATTTCTTTCATGAGTTGCTTGACTTGAGCAGACTGTAACCAATGGTTCTGAATGGTCATGAATCCTCCTTACTGATCGTCACCTTTTTATAAAGTTAATTCAATCATCACTCGTCTTCGGCTAGATCGCCACGGGAGAAAATTCCGCCAACAAATTCTAGAACATCCGTTGCACTTCTCTCGTTGTATCCAAACTCTTTAACGAGTCTTGTCTTGACTGCATCAATCTTTTCTTGCAAGTCTTTGTCAACAACACTCGCTCCGCTCATATTGAGTGCGCTTAACTTGATGGTGTCCTTGACATCCTCGAAAAGTTTCGCCTCAAGAGCCTTGCGAAGCTTAGGATTGGAATCCCATTGAAAACTCTTGCCCTCATGAGCAAGATGACCGATGAAGGCGGCAATCTGACGGCGGAAATCATCACATCCAGTATCTGGAATCTGAATCTTTTCCTCAATCTGACGCATCAGCCTTTCGTCTGGCTTGCGGTCTTGACCAGTGATCTGATCCTTAATCTTGCTCTTGTTGATATATGCCATGAGGTTATCGATGTAGTTTGAGCAAAGACGCTTAATCGCTTCCTTATCGCCGACCAAAGCCTTCTGAACCTCCGCTTTCAAGATTTCAGTCAACTTCTTGACTGCAAGATCGATACAAGTGATGTAACGGCCAACTTGCTCCTTATTGGTAAGCAAGCTGCAATGGTCAAGGCCGTCACGCAATTCATTGAGAACCATGAACATGTTGACATAGTCATGATTGTTGGCAAGGCAGTTGGAAATCTTGTCCTGTAGATATCGAACTGAAATCCCACCACTCATGCCCTCTTCGGGATACTTGTCTTTTAGTTCCTTGACAGAATCTTCAGTCCATCCTGCAAGAAGCCTGCCATCATAAAGTTCTGCCTTCTCGACAAGGCTAATCTTGCCATCTTTATCATCAGCAAGACGAGTCAATACACTCCACAAAGCGGCAATTTCAAGAGTGTGAGGAGCAATGTGTTGGCGAACTTTACCGGGACCATAGTCCTTTTCAAGAATCCTTAGCTCTTCGTTCCATCTAAGGGTGTAAGGAACATCAATCTTGGTTGTACGATCACGGAAAGCTTCCATATATTGGTTGCTCTTGAGCTTCTGAAATTCTGGATCGTTTGTGTGCGAAAAAATTGCCTCGTCAATGCTTACTTGAGCAAACTTCTTTGGCTTGATGCTTTGTTCTTGGGATGCACCAAGAAGGTCATAAAGGAATGCAGTATCGAGCTTAAGTGCTTCAATAAACTCGATTATTCCTCTGTTGCCAGCACAGAATTCTCCATCAAAAGAGAATGATCTTGGATCGCTGTCTGAACCAAAGTTTCCGATATTACGGAAGTTAATATCACCTGTTAGCTCTGTGCTGTCTTGATTCTTTTCATCTTTGGGCTGGAATGTTGCGATTCCACAACGATTGGCTTCAGAATGGACCTTTCTGACGACCTTAATATGGTTGTCAAGAACTTTTTGAAGGTCACCCTCGTATCTCTTCAGAAGTTCGTTCATAAAGAAATTGCAAAGAGGATCAAGTTCGTCATTGCATTTGAGAGTGTAAATATCGCTCCTCTCTTGTGGAGTTGCGATTTCTTCATGAATCCTGTTGATATCTGCAATGATTTGTCCACGAACTTCCTTGGGGAGCAACTTAAGAGGTTGTTCGTGCATTGGGCATTCGCATTCTGGGTTGTTGTAGATCCCATCAGCGCCTGTAGGAAGATTCACCCATTTGAAGCTATACCAAGCTCCAGCATCAGTCTTGCTGTATTTCTCAAGACTTCTCTTGATAAGTCTGAGAATAGTTGACTTTGAACTGCCAACAGGTCCATGAAGAAGAAGAATTCTGCGTTCTGTCCCGTATCCGCCTGCCGCTCCCTTGATAAACTTGACGAGAGAGTCCTTCATCGGGGTCAAGCCAACGATTGGACAATCTGGATCATCAAAAAACTTGTAATTGACATATGTCTTGCGGTATTCCTCAACAGGATAACTTCCCTTTTCCATGATCATGTCATAGATGGTCTGCCATGAATTACGGATGAGTTTTGGATTTTGATAGCAAAGATCAATATATTCTGAGAAAGAAATTTCAGTATTGATTGCCTTGAACTGTTCACGGTTGAAATTTGAAATCACTTTTTGCAGCTTGTTCATTATATTGCCTCCGGCCTACGGATGTTTGCATATGACACAGACTTACCCGATTACATTATAAGCCAGAATTTGACATAAAAAAACCCCGGTTGTAAAAACCGAGGAATTTTTTTTGAATTAATTATTTTTTACTTAACTTCGCCCCATGAATTGTCACTTTCTAAGTCATTTATCTTATTATATGGATCGGGATTTTTTCCTGCTTCTTCTGCTCTTTGTCTTTCTGTAATTACTTTTGGTAAATTATGGTTGAATCTATAATCATGTCCGCTGCTTTCGCTATTCCAGCGGTCTGTTCCTTCTGGATTTGCAAATTGGTACTTGCAAGCAGACATAAGCTTCTTCTTTGATTTGCTTTTGCAATTCGGGCATGTTACATCCTTGTATTTGCCCGAAGGATCGTGAGAAGTAAGCTCCTCATAACGGTGATTACATTTCTTGCAGGAAAATTCATAAAAAGGCATATCAATCCTCTAGTTTCTTAAGTTTTTTATATGTTTCGGAAATCATTTTCATACGAGTAACGATTGAATAAAAAGACCAAAGAAAAGTTTTTTCACAAACTCTTACAGCCGTCCTCATCAAACGAAGATTAATATCCCTGCTCTGAAGAGCAATTTTTGCCTCTTGAATTGCAAATTCTTCTTTCAAGAAATCGTCATAATTGTCTCCAGACTCTCCGTCTTGCTCAAAAAACTTGTCGATATCTTCACGAAAATCTTCATTTTCGTCGTAGTTAAAATTTCTCATTTTATCCCCTTGATAAACTTGGGTATATCTTTGATGCTGATTTCCAAATCCCTGCAATTCTGTTTTCATTCACAGTCATTCCCATGCAAGAAAAATCAATTCTTGAAAAAGGTATGCTTGTTTTATTTATCCACTTGGAAGTCACAAACTTACCCCAACCATTTGAATAATCACAGCAAACGGTAGAATTTTCAGATTTTGAATCACTTACCAAACCATCGATCTCAGAAATACCCTTAAAATCATGAATTTTTTCAACTGGAAAATTTGCTTCCTCAAAATCCCTTATGAAAATAATTTCGGGTTTGACAAACAATAAAGACTTTGTCTTTTCAAATTTCGGACTTGTCATTATAAAATTATACAACTCTTCATCAACCATTGGCTTGTGATATGCGAATTGTACATTGCATTTTCTTGGCCAATTAAAAATATCCATATTCATTTTTTGCCTAACACATGTAGCCAAGACCTTGCAATCCGGCAAAGTCTTGGCTATTGACCAATATGTCAAAAAAGACATCCAGTCATGATGTGGCAAATAATCACAATTAATGGCAATCGTCAAACCATTGCCAAGTGAAGAAATCATAAACTAAGGTAGTATGATTTTTTTAAGTATTATTTTGCTGGTATGCTTGTAGCAAAGATCTGGCAACAACTCTGTCCTTTTCTTTCTCGTCTTCTGACAATTCAGAGTAAGAAGTATTTGCCAACTTCATCCTGTTTTCCTTCTTCTCAGGCTTGGTCGCATAAATAGGATCATCATATGTGGTCGCCACACTGGCCCATCCTTTATGAATAGCATCAGAAATTTTCTCAATGTCTGTTTCGCCATTTTGCATCAAATTAAGAGCGAACTTGGCGCTACCCTTATTGGCCTCATATCCAAATGTTCCGGGCTTTGAACGGCCATAATGATAAGCATTGTCCAAAGCCTCATCACTTACTTGAGCATAATGATCCAAGTCATTTTCATTGAAAATCTTGGATTCCATAAATTCATTAAAACTACGCATATTTCAAACTCCTAGAGTTAAATTAAAGACCTGCTTTAATTAGCTTGGAATAATAATATGGGTCTTCCCTCAAATGAGCAACAGCAATTTTAAGAACATCAACATCATTTTTGGCAACTTCTGTATCTCTTCCCATTTTTCCCTTGTGTTCTTTCTCTACCCTCAAACCAACGGAAAGCTGATTGGTTTTCAATCCTTTAATATCAACTCCGCCCCTGTCAGTAAGATTTTGAATCTTTTCATTTGTTTCTAAAAAATGCCTGAATTTCATCTCTACCCTTGAATGAAAAATTTGGTCTTACTGGTTTTGCCGGTTTTGCTGTCCCCTTGGCAATCAACCTCGCAGGACTACGGACTGTTCCAAAGTCAAATGTACCTTTTCTCAGCTTATTCTCTAAAAAACTTTGAAATGTAAGCATGAATTATCTATCATCTACTGACCAATATTCCTCATCATCCATCCAATAATGCAAACACCATCTTCCTGACATGGTTGAATATTGTCTGTCTATTTTGATTATTCCGGCATGAATCTTCCTGTGACAGTTCGCACAAACCACAACTGTATTCTGGTCAGAATAGATTCCTCCCTCATTTCCCTCAGTTATCCTATGCAAATCCAACAATTCATAAGTGTCACAAGGACAAAATCTACATTTGCCTTTTCCCTTCTTTTTTGCTTTTTTGTCTATATTGTTTTTTCTTCTTGGCATGTTTGTTTGTTCTCAACTATATATTTTAGAAGGAGAAACAAACATGAACAACTTTTATGAAAACATTCTGGGCATCATAGCTGTTATCATCATTGGATTCTTTGTCGGATGCGGCATGAGTAAGAAATGCTGTTCTTGCGAATGCTGCAAAGGAACTTGCGATTGTCATGTGCCATGCAAATGCGTGTGCAAATGCTGCGACAACAATTCTTGCACACTTAAAGGCGAATGCTGCAAAGATTGCAAGTGCTGCAAGGAATGCGGCAAGACCAAGTGTTCTTGCTAAATTTTCTTGATTTTCTCGATGATTTTTGTTGTGCTGATGCCCTCAACTAGAGGGCATCTTTTAATTTCCGGCACTATTCCATGTCCGATAATATCTTCTTCCCTGTAATCCTCGCCCTTAACCAAAACATCGGGACTTATTTTCTTGATAAGTTCCAAAGGTGTATCATCATCAAAAACAATGACATAATCGACATACTCACAAGAAGCTAAGAGCGAAATTCGATCATTAATCGAATTGATGGGCCTTCCATCCTTTAACTTGCCAACACTTGCATCTGAATTAACACCAACAACAAGTTTATCTCCCTGACTTTTGGCAAACTTAAATGATTCAATATGGCCCCTGTGCAAAATGTCAAAACATCCATTCGTGAAAACAAGCTTGAACTTTCTGTCACACAAAAAGCCACAATCATCAAAAGAAATTATTTTTGAACCAACATGATCAATTGAAAATAAAAGATCATGCTTAGTTATAGGTTTGTTCTTTTTGTTCAAAACATACAATGTTCCAGCCTTAAATGCCATTTCTGAAGAATCAATAAGACTAAAACCTCTTAGAAGGAACATAGTCAAGAATGCAACAAAACAGTCTCCCGCTCCTATGACCGACTCAGCAACTGCTGGACTTATATCTGGTCTTATTTCACGAAAAACACCATTATCAAATACACTTACACCTTTAGAAGCTTCTGTTATAACAACAGATGAACCAAGAAATTCAGACAAGTAAATTCCAGCATCAAAAACTGTCTTTTTGCCACTCAAACGCAAAGCCTCTTCACGATTTGGCTTGAATACCGTACATCCACGCCACTTTGCAATATCGCCATTCTTAGGATCAACAATTGTGATTGGAAATTTCTTCAAGATTGAATTGTCAAAATAATTAAAAATACCCTTACCGTAATCAGAAAAAATAACAGCCTGATAGTGCTGCTGCCCGAAATAAGATAACAAATTCTTTACGGCATTTTGAAGATTATCATCAGTCAACCCATAATTCTGTTTTTCAAAATCAATTCTGGATACCTGAAAATTGTCTGAGAAAAACCTTTTCTTGCGTGGAATTTTATTTTGTACGATCTGAGAAGCAGAGTTAATTTCTATTCCTGATTTTGCAAAAATCTTAACCGCTTCCTGATCAATCAAGGAAACAAGGCTGACATCTGCGTTAAAATTGCCAAACTGACATGCAACATTAGCCGCTCCACCGGGAACAACTTGTGGATCATTGCACTCTGATTGAAGTATTGGTATCGGATATTCCGGCGATATCCTCTTAACTTGCACATCAAAATATTCATCAATCATAGAATCGCCCAAGACTGCAATTTTCAATCTTGGGCCATTTTTGTCTCTTTCTAAGAATTGCAAAATATTTTCCATGAGATATAGTGACCTTTAGGAGGAAACATGATTACTTTCATTCTTTTGTCTTTTCAAATTATAAACGGCTTAGGATTCAAGATGATTGACCCTCAGGCCCCTGCTGTGTCGGTAAAGGTAAATTAATGCCTAAAATAGAAGCCTTATCAAGCCATTCAGCTTGCTCACGCTTGTTTTCACTATTGACCTGCTTGAATTCAGCGTTAGCAAAAGATTGGAATTGCTGAATATAATCTCTCAAAGACTCGACTTCTAATCTAGTTAGCTTAATTGCACCACGCATGTGGTGGTAATCTTCCCAAGCCTCAACGGCAATAGGCACAATCTGCCTCAATAAAACAAGAATAGCATCAGCGTAAACCCTAATCTCTTTTTGAGCATGACTGTCTGCTCTCAATGCCAAAAAATGAAACAAGTTGTGAAGATCAATCTTCCAATAAAACTCTGTGTAAATATTAAGAGGCAAAACCATTCTGGCTTGCTCTCTCGCAACCCCAGATTTAATCATATATTCGTAAAAATTATAATTATTGTTTGCATCATCAACTATCTTTTTAATACAATAGGAAGAAGAAGCACTTGATTCATCAATGCTGCCATCTCCTCCCTGCTTGTTTATTGAAGATTGTTTTCTCAAATCGCCACTTGCAGGAAAATAAAAATCATCCTTCAGAATTGAATACCTAGCTGAAATTTCATTCGTTGAACTCATGCGATGCCTTGCCCATTGACGACAAACGAAAATAGGCATCTTTACATGAAACTTAAATTCAATCATCTCTAAAGGAGTCGTGTGAGAATGCCTGAGAAGGTAACGAATCAGACCACGATCTTCGTTGACAGTTTTAGTGCCATCTCCATAACTCACTCTAGCAGCCTGAACAATGGCATAATCTGCCGTCTTTCCTTCAGGAACGACTCTAGGCATGACATCCACTAAGGTGACATGCCCTTTGTCAAGGCAATTAATTGATTTCTGGCTTATAGAATCCATAATATCGGGCATGATCTCATCACCTTGCGATTATTTTGTTCCACAATCCAAGTGATTATAACACACCAAACAATCAAAATTCAATGCAAAAAATCAACCAGAATGATGACCAATTTTCATGATAAAAATGCCAATAACCATAGTAATCATTCCTATGATTCCCCACTTATCCACCTTAACATCAAATAAAAAAACAGGTACAAAGTAGAATACTGCCATATAGACAACATCCCACATTAGTACCAAAACAAAAAAGTCTTCCTTATCTTTTGTTATTCTTGTTGACCAATACCAAAGAAGATTATAGAAAACACCTATTAACATGCAAAGTGAAAAATAAGTGTAACTATTTTTATTGAAATGTTCACTAAAAGCAATATATGCATAAGAAAAATAAACCATGCCTGCTAAAAGCAAAAACCACCATTCCATATACCTCCTTGATAGGAACTAGCTGAATTCCATCCAGCCATAGTATGTATGCTTAAAAGGCTTCTTAATTAATTGTTTTGTCACCAAAAGTCATGAGTGTTTTTTGCTTTTCTTTTTGCGCTTAACTTCTCTGCCGCCAATTATTTCTGGATATTGTCTTGCGAATGGACCTCCAAATAAAGGCATCGCAAATGTTGCCACACTAGCTGTACTTGTTCCAACTTCTGTAAGTTTAAGCCATTCTCTGAAAGATAAATTTTTCATCATCACATAGGTGGGCCACCGCCACCGCCTCCACCTTGAATTGCAGGTTGCCATCCACCTGTCTGAAAATTCTGCAAGTCTGGCCTTTTCATAAAATATCTTTTTCTAATTTTTGGACCTTTATCAGGCCTATTTCCTTGAAGATATGTTTTTTCAGTACCTGTGTTAACCATCCTGATGTCAGCGCCAGCAGGACTCATTGATCCCTTAACAATTTTCCAAGGCTGTAACTTATGCCATGTTTCTTTCCCCTGTGGGCCAAGAGCAAAATGAGAAGAAACCCATGGCTCAACAGTAAAAGATTTCTTCAACATTGGAAAAGAAATACCCTCTTCGTCCTCAAGACTATCCCAATAGTCTTGCTTCTTGCCTTTCTCTGGGGAATCTGTTTCCTCCAAGAATTTTCTAAATCCACTTAAACTGTGTTCCATAAACCTATATATGTTTTGTAATGATATATGGAGAATAAAAAATGCAATCTCCCTGTTTTTCATCTTTTCGTGATTTGCTTGATCGTTGGGATAACCAACTTAAAATCAAGGAAAATATTGACTCAATCAACAATATCTTTGATAAACATGAACTAATTCTATTCTTCAAAAAAGGAGATGACTACTTTGGTGCGCCCGAAGATAGCAGAGTCATCTTTGCAAAACTCAAAACAGACACAGAAGATGATCCAATGATGCCCGGATTCAGACAAGAAGCAAGATTCCCAGCAATTAATTTAGCCAAAATAATCAATGATGATCCTGAAAACTCAACAGAATCAGTATTCAGCATCAGAGATTTACCAAAAATCAATGTTTGCAGCAGGGAAGATGCAATCGATAACATCATGAAATTTGCCAAAAAGAAATCAAAGAAAAAATGAAAAGAATCATAATACAAGCTGGAGGAGATGGAAAGAGATGGGAAAATTATCTCTGCGTTAAAAAACATTTCATCGAAATAGAAGGCGAAATTTTAATCGAAAGAATTGTTCGCCAAGTTAAAAAATATACCAACGACATCCACATAGTCGGATCTGATGAAAAATATAAAATTGAAGGATGCAATTTACTAATACCACATCAAGACCCAAAATGGAAAGATTGTTCAATCTTCAAATCATCAGAATTTCTTTGGTCAAATGAAAGCGAAACTATTCTCATGGCAGGAGATGCCTACTACACCGATAAAGCAATTGATCTCACTTTCAATCACGAATTAGATTGGAGATGGGTTGCCAGATTGTCACCATCAAGCTTCACAGGATGCGAATATAAGGAAACATTCGCATTGTCTTTCAAAAAAAATATGAACAAAATAATATCAAATTATATTGATGAAATTATTGAAAAACAAATCATGAGACTGTCAAATTATCGCCTCATGGCCAAACTCGCAAATAAAGAGATCAATGACATAGAAGGATGCACTGATATAGAAGAATTAAAAAATTATCCGAACATAGCACACATCGACGATTGGACTGAAGACTTCGATTATCCCCATGACTTTGAAAGATGGAAAGAAAGAAGAAAAGAAAAATGACACTTCCATTTCCAAAAGATAACGGGAAAAGAATCTACACATGCTTTGTGTGCGGGGTGGGACATGATGATTTTGAAAACTATAAAAATCATATTATCGAATCTCACGAAGAAGGCAGAGATTATGTTCTATGTCCTCTTGCTCGTTGTGGCGCTCCCGTTCGTTGTGTACGAACACACTACAAAACAAAGCATCCGCATGAAAAAATTACGCCGAAAATCGGACAGATGAAGGCTATTATATGGAAAGACCAGTCAGCCAAGGGCGGAGGTCTGAAAAAACGCAAGCCCAAGTTCCGTGAAGGATACATGATATCCAACAAAAACGGAGGCAAGGAAATGCACTATCGATCAGGAATGGAATGCGATGTCTACGAATGCTTGGAAGCAATGCCAGAAGTTATTGGATACGAAGTAGAACCACTTAAGGTCCAATATACATTTGAAGGAAACATTCATGAATACAACCCTGATCTAAAGGTTGCATTCGATGACGGAAGAATCGAAATTTGGGAAATCAAACCGGCAAACCAAACAACATTGCCAAGGAATAATGCGAAATGGACAGCATGCAACCAGTATTGCCAGCAGAGAGGATTAGGATTTATGGTATTGACGGAAGTCGGGATGGGAAAGCTCAAACAAAGATTGAAAAATATAGTTCAATAAAAATACTAGACGAACATATCGTTCACCAATGCCAAGAAAGAGAATTTGGCATCAGATGGCTACAAGGCGCTCATCCACAACTAGGAGCAATTATCCAAGGCCAACATGGTTACGAAACAGTACAAAAATTCTCAAGATATAAATCCTAACTATTTTTTTTTCAAAAATGGCCTAAACAACTTAACTGGATTGTTTTTGGTATTCTCAAGGCTATGTCCACAAGGACCATAATTGCCCAATATCTCCTCAAACCTGAAAACATCCCTTATAAACCAATAAACAGCCTTGCTTCCAAACAAACTCTCATCAACATACCTTATCTCAACATTTTGCTTCCTTCTGCTGTTAGTGTGATTCACCAAAGCTCCATATCCCAATGGACAAATTAAATAATTACCCAATTCAATCTTGTTGTTTTCAACCTTGATTTCAGAAGCAAACTTGTAACGATCCAAAAAACATGTTGTTCTGTCAGACTCAGAACCTCTCTCAACCAAAACTCCAGTAATAGGCATATATTCTCCTGCCAAAATATCTCTGGCAGCAAATACACCCCTTCCAGCACCAACTATTTTTGATGCCGAAATGTAAAAACGATCATCTTTTTCTTCAAATACAATCATTTTTTTTGATACATTTTAGTCTGCAAAATATATGGAACTACTTTCTCTTGAATCTTTTCATAAAAATCCTCTATAGAACCATCATTGACTAAATAATAATCAAAATACATCAATTCTGAAGGTGTCGAAACATGATGATGCATTAGGATTTGTTGATGGTCAATTGGACCTTCATTCAAATTATTTTTCGCCCAATCCAACAAAGGTCTTATCTGCGATTCACTAGGATTAGGATCATTATTCAAATAACCCGGCCTATAAATCAAAAACATAATTCCATCTTTTTCCTTGATTCTCTTGGCTTCATTGAAATATCTTCCATCACTAATGATAAGGTTTTGACCATTATCCCTTAAAGCAATTTCAATCCAAATTTCATCACGAATTTTACGATATCCATCTCCAATAAATTGAAGACATTGACGAATTGGCATAAGGAAACCGGGAGGATTTTCTGGAATTCTTTTCCATTTTTCTATAAAATCACGGTCAACCCCAAAAGCATTGCAAAATGTTTCTTTGACAGCATTGGCAAATGCTCCCCTAGTCCACTTTATGTCATATTGATTGAGTTTTATTGCCAGATAGTCACAAAAAGTGTCTTTTCCCATGGCAAGTTGCGATGTACATCCAATAACTTTCATAGCATTCTCCCTATAATAAATTATAAATGGAGTTTACACGATGGCCAAGAAAAAAGAAATAGAGAAAATTTGCGGAAACTGCCTCCTTTACAACAATGAAAAAAAAGAATGTAAAGTTGCAGTCTTAATTGAAGGACAAGAATATCACATGCCTGTCCTCACCCGTGACAAATGCCATCTCGATGAACTAAATATACCCGTCAATCAAGTTAGATGGTGGGTAGAAGATGAAAATGGAAATAAAATCGATGGAAATGGAATTGTAAAAGTCGAATACCCAACCGAATTTTTCGGACAAGAAAGGAAATAAATGGCCTGTGAATCTCCTTATAGTGTATCACTTCTGATTGTTCAATATTTTAATTTAGATTTTCAAAAAACTTATATTGATGGCCAAGGCAATCAGGGTGTTTTTTATGACATAAATCCTGCTGGTATAAAAGGTTTGCGTACTAATGATATCAATACAAATTATGGACCTCAACCAGCTTTTTGTCCATGTGATGAAAGAATTGACCAAACTGTAACACCAATTTATCAGAATCAAACACTTTGGTCAAGAACTACATGTTGTTCGCCATGCGCTCAAGATGCAAATCCTGCCAAAACAACTGGTTATATTGCAGGAAGTGTTGTCCGATATGAAGATGGTAGCATAAGTGGGGGTTTACTGCAATCAAATAGATATCCACCCCTAAGCGACAATAAAAGATGGCAATGTGCAACTAGTTCTATTGCGGTAGACCAAATGACTTGGGTAAGAGAAGGGCCAAATGGTCAATATCCTTTTTGTTATTATGGAATTTGTTGGAAAGATGGAGAAATAGATCCTTATACAGATGTAGAAACATCTGGAGGTATTCTTTTTAGTTCTTCTTATTATTATTTGACTTTTAGCAATTTTTCTTACATATACCAATCATTCTACGAAGATATTTGTTGCGCCACAGGAAATGAAGCATATCCTTATTATGGTGGCGCTGCTAATGAATACTATATATGGTATCAAGGTGAATTTTTTGGTTATATGCCATCTTATGCTCTTCAAAGTTTTGTTCTTAATGTTGATTATTATAATTATTATTATGGTGGATATTATTATTATTCATATATTATGATTTTAGGTGTTACAGCCGCAAAAGGTGGAACATATAGAATTAAAATGACAAGTTATTTAGCAGTCAACCCAAACTTTTACACTGGACCACCTCTTCCGGGCTCAGAAAAAGGAACAATGGAAGAAACAGGTGTTCGTAAAATAGATAAAGGCGGATATTATAACAATTATTTTTATTCTTTTGCGAATGGACAACCTTGTAATACTTTGGAAGCATTTAGTGATTATTGGATTTTTTCTATTGATAGCAGCGTTGTTAAAGGTGGTTTGGTTAACCCTGAGGTTTGGCTTGGATATATTGGAGACAGAAAATACATAAATTCCAATTCATTTATTACTACAGAAGAACTTTTTTTTGTAAGTTGTATAGTTGTTGTAAGAAAAAATGGAACTATACAAGCTCATTTTGGCCACCATCAAGTAGAAGGAATACAACAATCTGACATTATTTACGATTATGTTTTAATACTTCCACTTGTAATACCAGAATTTACATACTTAGGAATTGTTTATGAAGCAAAAACTATTCCTTTTGTATTAGAAAATTATTGGTATAACACAGATGAAATCAACATGTATATGACATTGCGTAATTCTGGGAATTGTCAAGGTAGAAATTTATTTTCAAAAATCATGCAAGCAGCATGCACTAACAATGAAAAAATTTCACCTACATTTCGCAGAAGAATGCTAGAAAAGCAAGTCCTTTCGAGAATAAAGAAAGTACATTACAAACCTTGAGCCTGTTTGATCATCTTGTTGACTGCATCGATTTTCATGTTGATAATCTTAGACAACTTCTGAGGATCGCATGATGCGATATCCTTGGCAGTTTTAACTCCAGCATCATACAACTTGTTCGCACGAACCTTGCCAATATTTTCAATTTTGCAAAGATCAATTAAATGTACAGGAACACCATAAGCAATTCTCCCTTCCAATGTCTTGAACCATCCAGCCTTATTCCAATAACCACTCATACTATCCAATGCAATCAAAACCTGACTCAATCTATTGAAATCTTGCTGAATGCCTCTTTGAAAACTTGCTAAAGCCTGCGAATTGGTTCCACTCAAAAGACAATAATATGCATAACCAGCCTTGATTGCTCCGTCCAAAAGAAAACCATTTTGCATTTTTGCCTTATTAGCGTAAAGGCTCATTTCTTCCTTTTCTAATTTATTTACAATATTTGACATTTGGCTATCAATATTGCCAATAGCAAGAGACAAAGCGTGATCATCATCTTGCTTATTCAAATCAAATAATTTAGAAAAGTTGAAATACAAGTGGCTCACATCAAATGGACTCATGTAGAACATACTGGCCACTTTACCAATAGTTTTGGCTTTCCACTTGCCATCTTCCTCTACAATTGCCCCACATTTTTTCAATAGTTCCAATGTTGAATCAATGACATTATCGCTCAATGCCTTGTTTTGGAAAAAAGCAAGAGACCTTTTGAACCATTTGTTGACATCATCTGTAGTTTCAATTCCGCCAAAGGAAATTTCACTTACTAAGTGGAAAGCAAGGGTTTTGTACTTTCCGCCTACATTTTCTAAAAGTTGAGACTCGATTCTATTTGATTTGCTATATTTTGATTTGTAATTATTGACTTTGCTTTCTGGAACAAGAATATAGGCATCTCCCATTGGATCAATACCATATCTTCCTGATCGACCGATCATTTGAAGGATGTCGTGAGATTCAACCTCATCGACACCACGATGGACTCCAAGAATGATGACACGACGAGCGGGCATATTTAGGCCCCAAGCCAATGTGCTTGTTGCAACAATTACTCTAAACTTGGGATCGTTCTTGAATCTATCTTCAACCTTTGCTCTTTCAGAGGATTCTAGATCAGCATTATGAAATTGACAATCAATTCCTGCTGACTTTAATTCCTTCTTCATCAATTCGCCGGTTCTCTTGGTGTGAGAAAAAACAAGAAATTTATCATCTTTGTACCAATCAATGATGTCCAAAGCTTTATTTACTTTTTCTCTTTCTAACGCATCATATCCCCTGATATCATCATCATAAGATTCATAGTGAACTGTTAAAGGTACTGGTCTATAATCAGATCGCAGAACATAAGTGTTCTTTTGATTTAGACTATAGCTAACCCATTCTGATATTTCTTCAACATTTGGCATTGTTGCAGAGAGAAGAACGAGTCTGGAATTGGGATTGATTTGTGTGAATTTCATCAATCCAACCTCAAGATGATCTCCTCGACCTTTAACTGTGAGCAAATGGCTTTCATCGATGATGAGTGTGCCTACTTCTTTAAGAAAATTACTTTGTTCTGATGTATGACATCGGCTTCTATGACTAAGCATTTCGCTTGTCATAATGATAATATTAGCTTCATTAAGTTCTTTTGCTCTTTCTTTTGTGAGTCTGAAGTCGCCTGTACATATGCTTATTTTTTGATCAGAGAAGTGATATTCTGGGTTTGTCCAGTCTGTTACCTTTTCACGAGCTAAGGCTCTGAGAGGGGCAAGGAACATTCCTTTTCCTCCTCTTTCACGGATTTCTTGAGCGAGGAACTGCTCTGCCACTACTGTTTTACCAGCACTCGTTCTTGCGGCGACAAGGGCGTTGCAATCTTGGTTATAAAATTCCATAACCCTGCTTTGGACAGGGTTGAATTTTTCAAATTTCCATTTAGCGAATGGATATTCTAATGTGGCTACGCAAACATCTTGATCAGAAACTTTGATGATTGGTGGCATGAAGACCTCTTGATTTTTTTTGATTATAGCAAATTAATCAGGGTTTTCAATATGGAATTTGGTCTGCGAACATATCGAGGATTTTTTTGTTTTCTTTGAATCGTCGAACATCATTTTTATTTGTTTCTCGGTCAAAGCTGTCGAACATAATAATGGTGTCTGCGGCTCCTTCACGATAGCCGTGAAATCTTCCCCAGCAAAAACCAAGAGCCAAGCCAGCAATGCCAGCAAGGCTCATTGGAATTAGATGCAATGCGTACTTAATCAAGCAGCAACCCCTGATCTCTTCTCATGTTCTTTATTCACTGCGAAGAAGATATGATCTACCATGTCGTAGAAGTCATTGCAAGTGGAAGCTGTTGAAAACCACTTATCGATCTCACGAATTCCACCTAGAAAATCAACAGCTTCGGCAAGATCTCCTCCTAGTCTTTGGCTTAATCTGCCGTGAAGGAAACGAAGATTGTCATCGGAAAGTTTAAGGCAGAACTCTTTTAGATATACTTCAGGCTTTTTCATGACATACCTCTATGGAGCGATAGTGTGGACATTTTTGATGCCGACAAATTGGAAAAAATCCTCATTGCCAACTGGACACACTTTATTGACAGTTCAAAGTTGATGGCATATGCACTTAAACAAGTACAAGAAAATGCCAGTCACCTTGAAATTATATCTGGCGAACAAATCAAAAACAAAGGAGTGAGAATAACCATATCTAGGTTTTACTATTCTCCGAATGGATTTCTTATATGGATTGAGTTCAATGCTCCAATAGCCCCCAAGAATAATTATGCCGAGGGGACATTGGAGGTTTTATTGAATCATCATGGTCAACTTAAATTAATTAACATTAATGGTCACATTAATTAAACAACATCAAATCTTCTGATGTGATCGCCTTCTTGGTCAATGAACTTGTCTTCAAAAACAAGAACCTTTTCATCATCGTTGAACCTAAGACCCATGTTGTAAGCATCCAAACTTGTCGATCTTCCTTCCCTTGATGTGATAACCCAGCAGTAATCGTCTTTTCTAACAAGTTCGCCTTTTTGATTTTCTTGTGTTGTGCCAATTTCCAATTTAACGCCATCTGGTAAAAGTATTTCAATCTGACCATGTTTCATTAAATGGTCTATGATAAGAGACTGAATTTTTTTCTTTTTCATGTTTAGACCCTCGTTAAAGGAAAGCGTCCTGAGTTGACGCTACAAGGGTATATATTGTGATTAAATACTGATTGAAAAAATCTTCTAACCGAACTACATGTTTAGAAAAAATCAATATTTTGAGGTTGCATATAAGTGTATTGCAATCCCTCAAATTCACATGATTCTGTGTTGTTTTGTTCTGGAATAGGCATAGATTTTCCTTGCCTATCTGAACATAATGACCAAATGTATATTTTCCTGTGTTCTTTGTAAATTTCAATAAGGGAAAGATTTTTGCTTCCCAAGAATCTTCTTCCTATTTTACAAATCAAATTAAAAGGAAGGAATGGGCTTTTGAGGTTGTGTATTTGCAAAGTTTCAATCAAATAATTGTCATAATCCGATTTTTGGTAATGCAAAAAAAGAGAGTAACCGTCGATTGTGACTTGTCTTGCTTTGAATATTCCCAAATCATCCTCCCAGATGCCTACAGGCATTTTGGGATAATTAAAAGGAACAAGAACCTCTCCCAAGGATTTCATTTCCTTTGCGATTTCATCCAAAACCTGTTGCTTATAAGGGTACATAAGCCTCCCGCCATCTAATGACGGATTTTCAAGACATGATAGCCATGCCTTAATTATATACGATATTTGAAATTAAATATATCATCGTAATCGACCGACATATTTCCATATTCAAAACACATTTCTTCTATTTCCTTCTGGGCATAGCGCCTTGCGTTATTGCCCATTATTCCATGATTCAATGAATAATTACAATTTAAGTGAAGCCTATCAAGAAACCATTCGTAAACTTGCTTGGCTCCCAGACTTAAATCAGTCTTTTTGTTGAATCCAAGGAAATCAAAAACATCTTTGGGGTCCAGCCAGCAGTAACCTGACCACTTATCTCCCTCAAAATAATTATTTGGCATTCCAAATTTCAATGACCTTTCAATGAAATGCAGCAAAAGTCGAATATAATTCTTAGCAATCCATGGGTCAAGACAGCAATCTCCATCCATAATGCGGAATTCAATTGTCTTTCTTTTATTGTTGTGATAATGGTAAGTGTTGATTGTATAGTATTTGCAAGATCCTAGTCTTCTGATTAGATAATCATTTGCATGAAAGCTATCTTCTACTTTTTCAAATATATCCGACTGACCTAAAAGTTGGCAATATTGATTTCTTTTCCTGAGTATTGGAACAGAATCCATGAAAACAGGCTCGCATTTTACCCACCAAGTAATAATTGTTGCCACTTCTTGTTCAGTTAAATCGCTCACATCAACATGAACATGGAAACTGCAACGGTCATCGGCATTTACCTTCTTGTCGTTACCAAGAGCCTCAATAACCCTACAAGTTTCCATTAGACCAATCCAGCCTTTAAGGACTGGAGTGCAGATTTCAATGCCGCAACTACTATCTGGCTTGATTATCCATGATGTGTTGTTGTGATCATAACTCCATTTGTGAATTTTTACTGTATTTTCTGATGATTTTTGAACCAAGTTGGCTACATAGTATGTGCCTTCTGGCAACTTGCCTTCACCATGTCCAACTGGCCTACTTCTAAAATCAAAAGCATTGATTTCGATTTCTGCGCCAAATCTGCGGAGGTAATTCAAATCGATTTTTTCTTTATATGAATCCATCGAAAACCTCCCACCATCTATTATAAGAGAAAGTAAAAGGCAAGTAGTATTTTGTTTGTAAATACCTATAATTGTGTTGTGCAGAAGATTAAAACCCAAATAACTTGCTGCAAACACCAAACAGCGAAATCACGGAGCAAATCATGAAGTGTCTTTTAATTGAACTCAAGGACAAACGCAAATTCTTCACCCATCAAAAAAATTTCAACCAACTCATAGAGTTCTGCAATAGTTTCAAAGCCAACATGTCTCTTGTAAACATGAAAAATGGCAATGTCATCGATCTTGATGAGTTAGTTCCAGCCTTCTGTAATCCAAAGCAAAAAAATCAAAAATATGAGTACACTCTTATCGAAAACAAAATGATTACCAGAGAAGATAATCAAAATATAACAAATAAAAATACAACAAATCAAAATATAAAAAACTATATCAGAAGAAAACTACTTTCAAAAAAAACTGTTAGCATTCAAGATTTGAAAAGAAGATACGATAAGAAAGGATTTGGAACAGCCGCAATCAACAGTTGTTTCAATCAAGTCAAAAATGAATTAAAAAAAGAAGGCTATAATTTCACTAAAATCTCTGCTGGTAATTACAAGATTTCTTAAACAACAAAAAAACCTCTGACTAATTTTCATAGTCAGAGGTTTTTTAATTTATCATAAGGTTACGATCAACCTTCCAATTCCTCGTCAATGCTATCATCGCTGAGAGAATCGACTTCTGACAATTCTACATCAGAATCATCTTCTGCTCTTCCAGCGATTGCTTCCTTGTAGGGCTCAAGATAATCTTCAACTTCCTTAGTTGAGGATGCATCAATGAGTGATGGGCATTTTAGAAGAATATCCATAGGGACATCATTTCTATCCATACTGGCCCGGAACTTTACTTCCTCGCCATTGGAAAAAGCAGGCTTTACCTTAAATGATCCAGTTCCTGATATCTCGATCCTGTCTGAATCAAGAAGGCAAGAAAGTAGTCCGCTGATTGGATTGATTCCCTTATCGAACAACAACTGGACATTTTCAGACTCGACAAAAGGTCTGTGAGTCTTGTTTTTTACATTCTTGAGCTTCACATTAATGCCCAAGATTTTCTTTTTCTTGGCGCTTAACTTCTTTTCTATTTTCTGCATTGTCTTGGTTTCAAGACGGCAAGAAGCATAGAAAGGAAGAGCGTTTCCTCCACCAGCCGTGGTTTTGGTTGGAATGTAAGTTCCAATCTTATCACGAGTTTGGTTGAGAATCACAACTGTTGCGTTGTGTTTCTCCATGACAGTGTTGAGTTTTCGCAATTCTCTAGAGCAAATTTTGGCCCTTTCGCCGGGTTGCTCATTACCTCCAACTATCTTCTTAAATTGCTCTTTCGTGAAATTTTCTGGAAGAGCAACTTCACGCAATTCACGGGCAGAAGGACTTACTCCAATCGAGTCATAAACAATGACGATAGGCACTTCATTGCTTGTTTTTTCACGAGCCTTCTCAATAACACGATACATTGTTGAAAAAACTGCTTCGAGCGTTTCTGGAGTGTGTCGCACAATTCTCTTCAAGTTGCAATGGCTTGCCAACTGAATGAATTCCTTGTTTGCACTGTTTTCGCAGTCCATGAGGACTGGAACTCCTTTCATCTTCTGTGTGCCGAAAAGAATATTGGCACCCAAAAGAGACTTTGATGAACTGTTTGGGCCATAAATTTCGGTGAGTTTGCCACCGGGTATTCCACCAGTAATGAACTTGCCCGAACAAATATAGTTCAGAGCTAGGCTACCAGTGTCCACAAAATATTTAACTGAATCAATTTGATCAAGGACATCGCCTCCTGTTTCCTCTGCCAAATCACAAAAGAAACTATCATCAACGCCTTCAGATGCCTTTTTCTTAGCCATGGTCTGCCTTCCTTTATTCGCAAGTGAAAGAAAAAATAAGTACTGCCCAGACAAAAATCTGGGCAGTACTTATTTGGGTTACATACCATTGAGTTCTTTTAGGAAGTCATCATCAGCCAAATCCTCGTTTTCCTTAGTTTCTTCCTTGGAAACAGGAGTTGTGCTTACTACAAGTTCTTCACGAATCGCTTCAGCAGGCTTGGCCTTAACTGGATTTGTATTTCTGAACTCGCTCAGATCGCTGTCATTTGAGTTCGAGCTTTCCCTTACCATTCCCAAGTGAACCTTGAGAGCATGCTTGAGTTCATCCACAGACTTGATTGCCCTTAAGGCTTGCAAATCGTGAAGGCTATCAAGCCAACTCTTCAACTCATCCAAGCTACCAGCGGGAGACTGGTCTTCAAACTTAGAGTTGTCGTAGTTGGGGTATTCCATACCACCACCACCTTTGACAACCTTCTTAACGACACGGAAGTCACGACCATCCTTGGGATGAGTGATGTCTCCCAATGGCTTTTCGCCAGCAGCTTCATCACCTTTCATAGCCCGAATAATCTTGGAATGAGTGGTTTTGCCGCAAGAGAAAATCTTGGGTCCAACATTCTTCTTGATATTGCCATCCTTGTCCTTTTCAGAACGAACGATGACATTGTAGTAATATCTTTCGACAGGCTTGATTGCACGGGCTTGATTCTGCAATTCTTCCTGAGCCTTGCCTGAAAGACTCTCAGACCTTTGCCACAAGTCGCTGTAATACTTGCAGATAATGCAATCTCCAAGCCAGCGTGGTGGACCACCCCTGTCGCTGTCTGTCAACTTGCGTGGACAATGATAGGTTTTCTTCTGCCTTGTTTCTGGATTGGAAAGGGTGTGAACACGGGTGGCACACCATACGCTTCCGCCTTTCTTGCGAGGCAGAATGCGGAGCATGACATAGCCATCCCTATCTGGCATCTTGACGAATTTCTCAAGGTAATCACCTCCTCCGGCATTGGAAGTGGCCTCCTCGGAAACTCGTTGTGCCTCTTTGTTAATTTCAGAAAGATCAAGTGGTTCAAAGTCGAGTGACATAGTAGCCTCATGGTAAAAAGTAATGTGACGGTGATGATGCCGTCACAAACCTATTATCACCAGATGAGGCCCAAAAATTGATATAAATCTGAAAATTTTATTTTTGTTGTAAAGAGTCTTCTGTCTTGCCTGATTTGCTTGCTGCTTCATCGAGGTCTTCCACTACCTTTTGCATTTTCAAGGCTTTGGCGTGAAGGGCATCCATTTTTTCTTTCATGGAATGGTATCCTTCTTCCTCAAGTTGGCTGTTCAAATTGGTTCTTGCAGCTTGTTCCTGTTCGTATTCCTGCTCAAGATTTTTCAAGATGGCTAGATTTCGTTTTAATTTTTCGCTCACTTTTTTTTCCCTTTCTGCCTTTTTGGCTTCTGCCAATTCTGGGTTGCCGGGAAGAGCGGCTGGAATATGTCCATGTTCTAGGAGAAACATTTCTTTATCCTTTTTCCTTTCATCCTCTACAAGTTTCCTTTCTTTGCGTATTTCTTCACGCCTATCAAGAACCTTCTTCCTGACGGCGTTCTCACGCTCTTTTCTCTTTTGAATATCTTTTCTTGATAGTGACATGTCATTATTTCCTTCTTAAATCAGGCATACCGGGATCTCTTGCTGCGTTTCCCCAATAGAGGTTGCCCCCATCTTTTTCTTCTTTGGTTTCACTAAAACCAAGCTCTCTGTCCGCAATAAGGTTGATGTTTGCTGGAACAAAGTAAACATCCGAAACCATTTGTTCTCTTCCTGTGTCATCTTGAGTGACAAAAATCTCTCCCCCATTTGGTGATGGGCGCTTTTCAAAAATAGGATACCTCTTGTTGACAGTAAAACGCAGGTTTTTCTGTTTGGCTGTATGCAAATGCATGGGTTCAGGCAAATAAACCATCTGGTCAACTGTTTTTCTTGTCTGTTGAGAAGGTTTTTGCTGATTATGAGGATGAACAGCAGCCGCTGATAATTGCTGAATAGGCATTGAAGTATTTGATGCCTGTTGAAATTCGCTAACTGTATATTGAGGATTTTGAGAAGGACTTGTTTGAATTATTTCTTCGACAGTTATAAAAGATTCTTCTCCACCACCATCAAACAAAAACTTTTTGTTCTTTATGATGATTCCGCCTTTTGATTCTTTGAAGCTTACGGCCTTTTTGCTCAACTCAAAAATTTCGACATCCGTGATCCAAATGTCTCTTCTTGCCATCTGAGCCATAATTGAAGCGGCCAACCTTTCCAAACTAACATCATCAAATGGATCGCCAACCTTTTTCTTGAAGGTTTTCGTTTCCTGCCTATCGTAATCTCCATCAACTTTTTCATGATAGTGATATATGCATTCAAATCCCACGATAACCCTCCTGCCCAATATAATAAATTAGTCTAATAGCCATTTATTTTTGCAAAATCATTGTTCCATGCCTTGTGTTGAAGAAACAAGACTCTCTATTTTTGCTAAACGCAAATGCCTCAAATGCATCTTTGGTAGCCTGATTTCTTCTTATGTTGTCACAAACCATTATTGCATTTTCATTTAAGTGAGGCCAAACAAATTCAAAATACTGAAGTTGTTTGTCGTATTTTTCTTCAACAGAAAAAATTACCATATCCCATCTATTTTCAAAAACTTTGTCAAAAACATCATCATGAATAGAACCATAGTGATATTTTGAATTACCCTTGTATGATCTTCTTATATTCCTAGCACCAATTCTTTCTGAAAAGAAAGAACCATCGCTCTCCCTAAATGCAAAATAATTCTTCACGGTCTTGCAAGAAATCATGAAACACGCAGAGAAAAGACCCAAATCAAAACCAAATTCCATCAAACTGTTTGGAGAAATATACTTACCCAAATGATAGTAAAATCCAGCATAATTAGGATCGCAATAAGAAGGCGATTTTCTAGATAACTCATCAATCATGCAATATCTGTCTAGCAAAACACGACCGCTTATGAGTTGTTTTTTTAGATCGACATCAACTTTTTTTTTCAAATATTCGAGTTCAATTTGTTTCATGTATCACTTTTTGCACTCCTAAACTTTATCAGAGTAATGGAAGACCTACATATTTACTTTGAAACAGGAGCGATTGGAGATACAGGACTTAACCTGTGCAGAGCCAATATCGCAATGACAGAGAGAAATCTCCAATCAACAATCGTCCACACATCCCCAATATTCAAATCGCACGGCAAAGTGAAAAAAAGTTGCCAAAATGTTAAGACAATTCTTGATTCTTGTAATTTCATCAAAAAAATTGAATATGACATCGACTACGACAATGACAGTTCATTTTATTTCAGTAAAAAATATAATTGTAAAATATTCCAGCCAATGAACTTTCGTAACAGTCATGACATCAAGGAATGGGTTGATTTAAGAAAGTACATACCAGAAAAAAAGCAAAATGAAAAAGTTGCAGTTCTGCAACCAGTAAGCCTTGAGATGAAGCCTCAGCAGTTTTTGGACTGGTATGTGCCTACATGGGATAGATGTGTAAACATTCTTCATGAAAAAGGTTTCAAAATATTAATGGTTGGAGGACCAAACGATCCATATCAATCATGCATGAAAAAAGAAACAATAGAGAAGACAATTAACAAAATAGGTTCATGGTCGATTCTGGAATCGTTGGCTTTTACAATTTACGAAGCAGATTTGGTTTTGGCTTGTGATAGTTGGAGCGCCATATGGGGACCAGCCGCAAAAGTAAAAACATTCACCTCTTGGGGATACAGAATGGAAAATAATATCGACTTTTGGGTTACAGGTTTCTTAGGCAACAAAGAACATTATGAATTTGGATGGAGTTCACAAAAAGAATATTGCGATGCCTACCTTGCTGGTCGTATAAGCGATTATCTCAGAGAGGAAAAATAATGGCAAAGTATGATTTTCTCATAGTTGGATCTGGTTTTTTCGGTTCTACCTTTGCCCGCAAGGCAACAGATGCAGGAAAAAAATGCCTTGTCATAGACAAAAATAACCACATTGCTGGAGCAACTTATGACAAAAGATGGCAGAACGGAATATTGGTTAGCGAATATGGAGCGCATATATTCCACACTCAAAGTGAAGAAGTTTGGGAATTCATCAATAAATTCACAAAAATAATTCCTTACATCAACAAACCCAAGGCTTTGTCTCAAGGCAAAGTTTTCTCTTTCCCAATCAACATGATGACACTTCACCAATTGTGGGGAGTTGTCACACCAGAAGATGCTCAAAGAAAACTGCAAGAAGTAAGAATTCCTTGCGATAATCCAAGAAACTTTGAAGAATGGGCTTTGGACAGGGTTGGTCGTGAAATTTATGATTTATTTTTCTATCACTACACAAAAAAGCAATGGCTAAAGGAACCATCCGAACTACCTGCCTCCATCATTCAAAGACTTCCAATAAGACTAACTTACGAAGAAAATTATTTTACAACAAAATATCAAGGAATGCCAAAAGAAGGATATTCCCAAACAATTAGAAAAATGCTTGATGGAATCGATATCAATCTTGGAGTTGACTTTTTCACCATGAGAAACAAATGGAGAGATTACGCCAATCATCTTGTTTACACAGGACCAATAGATAAATTTTACGATTATGAGTACGGATTCTTGGAATACAACACTTTAACTTTTGAACACAAGACATTCTATGGCGACTACCAAGGAACGGCAGTTTTCAACCATGTAGATGGATCAAAACCATACATCAGAAGCATTGAACACAAGCATTTCCACAATGAAACGCCAAAACATTATGAAACAAAAAATCAAGAAAAAGAAGAAACAGTTGTGAGTTTTGACATACCAATATCATTCAAAGACCATCCTGAACCTTACTACCCAATAAGGGATGAAAAGAACAGTTTCATTTACAACAAATATGCTAATCTGAAAATAAATCACAACGATGTTACATTTGGAGGTAGACTAGGAGAATACAAGTATTTGGACATAGATCAGACTATAGGTTCAGCATTGTCAAAGTGGAAGACATTTATGAATCAGGGGGCTTAATCAACACGATTGGCCCCCTTGTCTCAACCTAAGTTTGTTGCATAAACTTTGGAATTTCCCTTGAACGCTGCCATAAAGCATCCCGCTCCTGTATTGGGTCTTTCTTTTACTTCAAAATGATCTGGTATCCATACAGACATCCTGAACATTTATAATTGAAATAAATTGAGGTAGTACGGAAGAGACACCATATTTATGTTCCGCTATGTAAAGAAAAAACAAATAAATCCAATTACATTGAAGGAACACTTCATTCGTCGCAATAAAGTTCTAATTAAAAGAAAATACGGAGGATATGGTGACATCGTCATGCAAAGGATGATGTTTGAAGATTTTAGTACAACATTTTCAGAAATTGATTTACATTATTGCTGTCCTCAAAAATACTTACAACTGGCATCAGATCAACCTTTTGCAAAAACAATCCCAATTGAAAAAATAAAAGAACGAGAATATGGAATCATATATGACATCAGTACTGCATGCAGAGTACACGAAAGCATGCACTTAGGATCAAATACTCTACACAGAAGCGATATATGGGCAAGACATTGTGGAGTAAAACTGAACAATCACAAATGTCACCTTCAAGCAAAAAATATTGAAATATATAAAGAAGCACTCAATTCAATTAACGATAAAAAACTCCCAACTGTATTATTCGTCACCAAATCAACAACTTGTGAATTCGGACAAGCAAAAAGCCTTACAGATCAACAAATTTACGAAACATGTAAGCTTCTACAAGAAGAAGGATATTTTGTTTTTACAATTCATGATTCATCAATCGAAATATTCCAAATGATGAATATACCACAATTTATAAACATCGAATTAGAGTCTTGGGTAGGTCTTGTTGAAGCAGCAGAATATGTAATTTCAATCGACACAGGAACATTCCACATAGCAGGAGCATTGAAAAAACCTCTAGTTGGTATTTTCTCTTTCACAAATGGAAAAGTTTACGGCAAATACTTTGATTTTGAACTTGTCCAAAAACACAAAGACAATGGCGACTGGGAATGCGGACCATGCTTCATGTTTATACAATGCCCAAAATCAAAGCAAAATGTCAAACCATGCATGACTGAATTAACAAGCCAACAAATCATGCAATCATTCAAAAAAGTTGTTGAAAAAACCAAAAAACTGGAATTCACGAATCATAAAACTTAAAATTAAAAAAAGATGGATTATTTGATGAATTTGAATCAAGACATACAAAGCTTATTGCATTCTCATATTCTTCCTTTTATGGCAGATGAATCTCTTTCTCATCGTGCTGTCGGAGATATGATTGAACACCTTTCATCAAAAATAATCTCAAATCAATATCAGGCCCAATTCACCAAATCAAAAAGTAAAAAATCAGTAGACGACTTTTCCATCTCTGTTGATAAAATCAAACACTTATTCGACATAAAGTCGCATCACATCAACGAATCAGGCTTTTCTATGCCTAATTTAATTTCAGTCAAAAGACTGATAAAATTACTCAAGGATGAAGAACTAACATTAAATTACATATTTATCGATTACAAAAGAAAAGAAGGAAAAGTAGAAATAGCAGAAATTAAAATTATTCCAATTTGGGAATTAGACTGGAATTGCCTAAGCATCGGTGCCTTAGGTTATGGGCAAATTCAAATATCAAATAAAAACAAGCCAATCATAACAACACAAATTGGAAGAAATGAATGGAAAAACATCTTGAAAAAACAAGTAATTAATTTCTACTGCAAACAAATTGTTAAATACGAAAAACAAATGAAAATATGGTCTTGTTAGTCAACGAATTCCACTTCGACTCCTGATTCCCTAAAAAGAACCAAAGAAAGCTCTATATGATCCTTCCATCTTGGATTGTCGCTATTTGGAGAAACTACCTTCTTGATTCCAGATTGAATTATCATCGAAGCACAAACTGAACATGGCATCATTGGATAAGTATATATTGTGCATCCCTTGACTGATCCCCTTGCGAAAAGAAGAGCATTCCTCTCAGCATGAACGATAATGGAATATTTCAAATCACGGTTGTTGAGCCTTTCTTCGGTGTCCTGTATGCCTCTTGGAAAGCCATTGTAACCAGTTGAAACAACTCTTCTATCATCATCGACAATTACCGCTCCAACCTTGGTGCTTGGGTCTTTAGATGCTGTCGAAATGTATTCGGCTAGACCCAAAAACCACTTATTCCATTTTATCGACATCTTTTACCTTACCAGTCCTTCCCTTTTTTTTTACTTTAATCTTCTTCTGATCTCTCATATCCATGACAAAATGATAAGCATCATGATCTGGTCCAAAATAGTCTTTGTTTATTTTAGTGGCAACAAAATCAAGAGACTTCAAGAATTTATGACAAACAAGGTTTTGATCACTTACAATCAAAATAATTTGATTTTTTGGACCTTCAGTTGATGCTCTTATTTTATTTTTAACATATTCAATCATTTTCCTGCCATTTCCACATTTTTGATGTTTTGGATCAACGGCAATGCTGAGTATGTTGTATGACTTGGATGTGCATTGAAAAATCATATAACCTATGACTTTTTCATCAAGAATCTGCACAACTCCAAATGCATTTTTCTTTCTAAGACAAATTTCAAAATCTTGCATATCCCAAGGATGGGGAAATGTCTGTTCTTCAATCTCTACTATTTGTTCTAAGTCGCTTTGACGAAGCCAGCGTATAGTGGATTCAGACATTTTTAACCCCTTCCATGGTTGTCAGTTGCGTATGAAAGATTGTGACAAAAATGGAAATAATTGTCAATTTGATTTAAGATATTCCTCAAAAGAAACACTTTTGTTTTCTTCTGGTGTTTCATAAATGTCACGATTCAAAACCTTCATTTCGGCTCTGATTGTGTGACCTCTGTTCTGGGCATTTTCATGATTCTTGCTCCAAGCAGCAAGATGTGCCCTCAAATGACCAACAGCTTCTTTGCGCTCGACAACATTTTTTTTGGCAGCAACAACATCAACATGACTGTTGGAATAAGCCTTGGCATAATTGTCTGAATTGCCGGTGTCCTTAGATTCCATGAATTTGGAACTATAAACTGACTCGGCATCAATCTCAGCCAAAAGCACTTCTTTCTGTGCATACTCAAGCTGTTTGCCTAAATAATCTATCCACCCGTATTCCTTGCTCATGTATTCAGGCAAATTATTTTCATTGTACTTCATGTTTTCAGGGTCAAGAACAATTCTTCGACCCTGAACAACAACCGACACCTTTTCAATAGGTGCTTCATTAGCCATTTTTACCCCTCATATTGCTGACCGTTAACTGTCAACATTCCCTTGTTTGGATGCATCATTCTTATAAACTGAATTGCTTCTTCTGGAGAAGAAGCCTCAATTTCTTCTACGAAAACCTGAGTAGGATGATTGACATACTCATTGAGAATATTCTCGAAAACCTTGAACTTTGCCATTTTAAGCCTCGTATGTGTCGTTTTCTGGATTGAAACCTTTCTTGCTGCGCTGCTTTTTTCCACCGGATGAAGCATCGCCCACATTGTCCATAGTAACTTCTTCCGCTTTCTTCTCTTGTACTAAGTTCATGCGCTCACGATATGTATCCTTGCTAATTTCAAACATGTCCAATGTACCAATCTTATAATCAAATCCAATCTTAAAGCTAAATCTTGATCGACCATTTCTGTGCTTAATGACAAAAATTCTTCCAACCTCAGCATCTTTTTCAAGAACTTGCTGGTTAATTGACCAAAAAGCATCCAATGGCTTGAACTGGTCAAAGCTTGTGCCGATATTGGATTCGTCAATATATTGCCCAATTTCCAACTTTGCCGCAGTCTGATTTGGCTGCACACATGTAAATGTTACATGTCCTTTTTCAACACCAAATCCCCTTAGATCACGAAGAATACGATATGCAGATTCATATTTCTTGACGGAAGGATCATCTTTCATTTCGCCAACATAGTCAACAATAAGCACATTTGGCTTCCATCCACGAAGCTCTAATTGTGCCATATATGCTCTGATGCCATTGACATCAAGTTGGCCACCGGGAAATTGTTTGACATGCAAAAGGTTAGGATCAACTTTGTCTTTCTTGAATTCTTCTATCGTCTCTTTGATTTCTTCTTTCATCTGCCTAAGGTTATTGATGTCCTTTTTCGCAAATTGACTTGTAAAACGCTGAACAATACCAAGTTCATCCATTTCCAATGTGATGTAAAGAACCTTGTGTCCCAAAAGAACATTTTCAACAGCAGCCTTTACAAGAGCAAGAGACTTTCCAGTACCGGGCAAACCAATCCAACTTGCTATCTGACCAATAAATAAACCACCTCCAGTCAGAGCATTATCAATAGATGGAAATCCTGATGTAAACCTCTCTTTGCCTACGAACACATCTTCCATTCTTTTGAACATCTCTTCGATGTTCATGAAGTATTCAAGACCGGGCTCATAACTTCTATCAATGAGCATGGCTTGGCGCATTTTTTCGTATACAAAACCCCAAGTCTTCTCGTCTTCTGGTGCCTCTTGCATCTTTTCCAAAGAAGCGTGAAATGCCAGCTTTACTGCTTGAACCTTAGCAAAGTAAGTCACCTTATCAATAAGGTATTCACGACTGTCTAAACCGGAAGTGTAGTAATCATAAATACTTTTCAATTCAGCCGCATAATGAAGCTGAATTGTTCTGTCTCTATCCTTCAAAGAATTATTCAACTCCTGCTGAATAATCCACTCGCTAGGACGGACCTTTTCCTTGGTAAAATGTTGAATCAGTATCTTGCAGATCAGAGTATGAGCTTCATTGCTAAAATACTCTGGCTTCACTTTGTCCATGGCTTGAACAAGCATGTATTCGTCAGTTAAAAGCATCGCAAGCAATTTGCGCTGAAATGTATCATCCCACGCAAACTTAGGCTTGATCACCTCTGGATCGGTCATCGACTCAAGTTGAGCTTGTTCTTCTGGTGTAAGTTCACGCATTCCAAGACCTCATATGCAATGATGCCACTATTTTACCATAAACAATGGCAAACAAGATAGGCTTTTTTTCAATTTATTTTTTTGTGGGAGAGGAAAAAATTCAAAAAAATGAGCGGCACACCATAATTCTCAACCGATTTGGATTATTATCGATTATAGTTACAAAATATAAATTGTCGATTAGATGGCAAACTATACCGCTCAAAATATTATATTGATATCAATGCAAAAATTCAAACTCGCTCAAAGAAACCATACCACTACGAATTGATTTTTCCCTAGTGATCTTCTTGCCCATCGATTTCTGGCCATTCCATACGATGGCCTTGCAATAAGTCACAAACTTGCTGTCCATTTTCAAAGGCGCATTCTTGTTTGGCCTATTTTCCTTCGGCACAAAATTACGAATAATCTTTTCAAGAAGATTCTCTTGGAAAGCACCATACTTTTGCCTATTGGCACCATGCCTAGTCCTATTTTCCCAAAGATTCTCCAGTTCCAATAAAACCTTCAAAATTAATTTGTCCTCGACGAACTTCTTAGCAACATCAAGACACTTCTCAATATAAACCTGTCTCTTGTAATAGCTTCCAGCACGAAGCATGCTCATTTGTAATTCTTGTTTAATGTCCTCAGGATCATCAATGAAATTATTGTTTGTGTTTTTCTTCTTCAATTCGTGAGCAGCATGCCAGCAAAGCTTTGAAAATTTCTTGTCAAGGTCCAAAAATTCTTCTTCTGTTATCGGAAAATTGTGAACAATCTCAATCATTTTTTCCTTCACTTTCGATCTTTAATCATTTTCAGGTCATTCAGGTTTCTCCCTCCACGACATGAAACCTTCAGTCGCAGACCGGGACAAAGCTCGGATTCTCCGCACAATGCTTCCATACTTCTCTTGTAAACTTGTTTCCAATTATCCTTCGTAACATACAAAACATAACCGTCATGAACAGTATAAGAAATTTGAGCCTTATCCTTCAAGCTTTGATTTAAGTTTTGTATGGAAATATGAAGATTGATAAGTTTCTCAAGACATATCGTTGATGCGGGTGATTGCACAGCAAAGTTTCTGGCTAAATATTCCTTGCCTAACTCAAAGTTGTTTCTTCTTTTACCAAAAACATCTTTGGCAAATCCATTTTGTTTTACTTTTTCTTCACAATCAGCAACGAATGAAAGCGCAGTATTGAACAAAGAACTAATTCGTTCCACAACGCCTTCTGCGACATCAGCAGCCATTCCGCAACGCAAAGAAAGAGAACGGGCCGACTGTCCATATATAACCGGCAAAAAACATTTTTTCACCAATTCACGATCAATTTTTTCAGAATTCGATCCAAATAATGACTTTGCCAAAGAAGCATAAATGTCCTCTTCCTGACAAAAACTCATCAACCTTTCGTCTTTGCTCAAATAGGCAAGAACAAACGCTTCCATGCCCTTGTAATCAAAAGCCATGAAAAGAGAATCATAGCCGACAGGCTTCAACTTCTCCTTGATATCCGATCCCATTGCATGTGGCACAAAACCATTCTTAAAAGCATTGTGACATCTTAATCTGCCATTCTCCTGACCATCAATCTCATAATGAGCATGAACCTTCTTGCCAGCATTCAAGTCAAGAATGCCTACTGTTTCCAAATAAGGAATGACATTTGTCATCAAAGGCAAATGAATCTTCTTGTAAATATTTTCACAGTCTTTCCATAGACCAGATGATACCAAATACTTTATTCTGTTAAAACACTCAACAAATGTCTCAGGACATGATTTCTTGATTCCGTTGTAACTTTCTAAAATCTTAAGATCAACAACAGATGATTCAATAGAATATAACTTGCCAGTCTTTGCAAGCACATGTGAAATAAATGATTTCCAATCCCATGCGAAGACTTTGTTGTCGCCAGAAAAAACAGACAACTGCAACATACTCAAAACCAAAGGCAAAGATTCATCCTTGAGCAAAATTTGAAATGTGACACCATCAGGAAGAAAGAATTGCATCTCATTGACTGAATCCTTGTCCGTGAAATCAAAAGGATTAGGATTAAATCGCAAGAAAAGTGGCTTACGCTCGATTTGACAGAGCAACTTGGACAAAGAGTCAAAATACATGAATCACCAGCTTGTAGGCCATTTTCCGTCACTCTGTGAGTGAAGGCTAATTCTTCGTCAGGTTATAGCCGAAAAAAGCAGTTAGGTCAATCATGTTAAATTATGCAAAAATTTGTTAATTTAGGTAATTTGTTTTTTTTATTTACAATCAAAAACTAGAACGGGATGCTGACCCAAATGGTTATTGCTGTATATATCACATTAAAAGTGAGATATTGAGTAAACTTGTTTAGTAGAGCAATTTTTTGGCGTTTAAGCCATATTCTTGTTTACTAAACCTATTTACTCCAGCAATAACTTCTTGGGATTGAGTCAGATGGCGCACTTTTATTTGCAGCAAACCTAAAACCGAATAGCTCAAGAATTTTCCATTTCTCATTTGCTTTTTGCAAAACAAACTACAGGGGTTTTTCTTGAGAGTCAGCATCATTTCTATCCGGCTTGACCTCTGCTGCTGCGAGTACAATGCTTCCCGTTAAAGCATTCGTTGTAGAACAACTACAAAGACCCACCCTTGGTAAGGGCCTCGCAGGTTTGACAACAAAGACATTAAAGGCGACAATCACGATGAAAGTCTTTAAGTGCGAAACCTTCTTCTGTCTTTGCTTTGGGCTTAACTCATAACACCTTGTGAGCGGAATGAGTGAGAATTACCCTTAGCCATTTCTTATTGTAATCACTTAGATTCTTTTTTGCAATCAATTTTCAAAAAACTTGCTTCAACCATTCAATCTTTTCGCCATGTGAAAATAACAATTCTGGGAACTCTACAGGCAATTCATCAAATGAACTTCTGTCTTCAGGCAATATCTCTCTCACTTTTTGAATTAACCTTTCAAAAGATTGAGCCCCATCTGTTCCATTCTTTGTATATTGAATACTTTCTTGCTCAGTTCTGTCTAGCATCTGTACATCACTTGCAAAACTTAACCAAAAACATATTTTTCTTTCTTGATGAAGCTTGAGAAGATTAAATTCTAAAAGCAAGTCTTCTCCTAACAACTGTTCTTCATCATATTGAACAAGTTGTGCAACTTTTTTGCTATAAAAAACATGTCCTCCTAAATTTCTTGCTGCAAAATGTCCTGAATTAAATATTTCGCTTTTACCGGGACCATAAGTATATCCCAACTTAACAATATTCATACCCCAACAAACAGCATAGTTTCCTTCTTTAATTTGAACACTTCCATATGATTCATGGTTTGTAACTTGATCAGAAGGCTTAACTATCAAAACATCTGTGGTTGGATGGTGAAGAAGATGTCTTTCAATTTGCAAAGATCCAGTTGGATAGACTAAATCGTCTCCATCTGTCATGCTTACTCCGTCATAGTCCGAGTCTCTAAGAAACTGAAGAACGCTATTTTTTCCTCTGCTTGGTGTTCCATTTGATTCAGTAATGACATATTTTACTTGTTCAGATTCGCACCATGAGCAGAACTCATCTATGAATTCTTGATTCTTTGAGTTAACAATTGCAACTGTTTCAACTTGAAATTGTTCAGTTGGAAATTGATTTCTACAAGAATTGGTTGCTCTGATAGCTTTTGGAAGATCTCTGCTTACTAGTGGGCACATTGCAATTTTCATGGGATAAATAACCTTGAGTCTCTTGAGGTATAGGAGTATGATGAAGCACGAAAAAAAAGAGGAAAATTTCATGTGGATCATCGAGTCTGCTGAGAAGTATGAGATGGATGAGCTTGAAACTCAGGCTTGCCATATAGCTTCAATGTGGCTCGAACAGAGTCGCAAAAAATTTCCAGACTATCGTCACGCCACTATGAAAAAAGGCGATCCACGCAAATCACTTATATTCAAAATTGCTTATAAGTTAGTTCGTGAAACAAATGGCATTCTGACCAAAGAAGAATATCCTCTTTATATCAGGGCGCAGCTTGATATTCTTAAAGCTATCAACCGTGATAATGATCATCCATTGATTGATCCAAATTGTTTGGTGGGAGAAAAGGCTTGGAAAAGGTGGAAGCTTTGGAAGAAAAAATACGATCAGGTCAGAAATAAGCCTAAGGACACGGTTGAGGTTACTGGAGTTGGTATACAAAAAGCTTTGGAAGGTATTGAGAAGACCAAAGAATTTATTGTTAAAACATTTGGACCTGATGTGAATTTTGATAAGTATAAGGAATCATATATCAACAACAATATATTCAGATGGATCAATCTTGGTAAGATTTCTCCATATTATCTTGCAATAAGTCCTTTCGTGAAAAAACTATTCACGGAAGAAGACTACAAAAAAATTAATTTTGACCTGAATGTTTACTTGCCTTGCATCGATGAATCTGTGCTTGCACGATTCGGATCATTGTTTTCTTTTGAGGCGTGAATATCATTCAAAATTTTCCTGTGTATTGGTTCATATTCAAAAAGAATTTTTGGATATAGGTAATGATTTGATAAATTTTCTAATGAAATATATTTCGGATCAATTTTTCCATAATATCTTAAATTTTTACTTATCAGCAACGAATCATTTATTGACATGTTTTCCTGATAAATTTTTTGACATGGAAGTAATTTACTTTTATCAATTCCGGCCACATCAATTCTAAGCATTGCTGGTTGACTACCAGTTTTTTTAGCTGCTCTGCTTGCTGCGTCTTTCATTGAATAGCTAGGATGAGAGCATAAATAAATGCATTCTGGCATTGAGTCTTGACTTGTGTTAGCAAAGGATGAAATTACATTTGTTTCACTTCTAGGTCTAAGACCTTCATTGAAAATTATACTTGTATAATACTGAGATGTTCCGTGGTACAAAAACTGCAAATCATCAAGAGTAAAGATTTTTTTATCGAGATAATTTTCTATTGTTCCAAAATTATTTTTTTCTACAATGAGATCATAGTTTGAAAACAATGGAATTTTTTGAACAAGGAATTTCATACAATCATAAAATTCACTTTGATTATAACTTTCGCTTGATGTAGCGACAAAAGAATAACTATTGTTTAGAGAAACGGAACAGATTAATTTTTTGTTTGCAAATTGATCATATTTTGTATCTTTTTGATAAAATACCTTATTATCTATTATTTTATATTTTTCATTTTCATAATAAATACCAAAATTTGAATTGGGGTATAAAAAAAGTGGATAAAAATTTTCTTCGTCAATTTGAATATCAATCATAATATCACCTCAACCACAAAGCCATAAATCCTCTAGAGTAAGTAAAATCAGTTAATCCAGAGCAGATAGGATTTTTTGACAATTCAAAAATTTCACTTCGATATTTTTGCTGAATATGAGGCAATGTGAAAGATGCAACCCTGTAAGGAGATGTGTCGTGAAAAACAGCAAGATTTTTAATTATATTTCTGTTGAAACAAATTTCACACTCTTTCGGCCTTATTTCAGTAGCACTATCGAAAAAACCAAGGTCGAATTTATAATTTGTAATACTTAGATAATGCAAGCTATCAAAGCACTCGACAACAGCATAGTCTTTCAAATTATTTTCTTCGATCATTGATTCAACTTTAACGCATTGCTTGGGATTATTTTCAATTGTAATTACTTTGCCAAATCCATTCATTTTACAGGCATGAGCCAAAGCAACTGTTCCAAGTCCTTCCCAAGAACCAGTTTCAAGAATGTATTCAGGTTTTAGAAGACGAACATTAGCGTGAAGCCAATTCAATATTTCATATTCTGTTGAACCACCATCAGCAGCAGAATACAAGTTAGCTTTGTCTTCTGGAACATGTGGATGAACATCAGTTTCTTTTTTAATTGATTGGAATGAAGGAATCCATGTCATATCTGGCAACATAATTTTTTACTCTTATTTTAATTAATTCCATCAGAAGATGGTCTATGCATAGGAGTTGGATAAAGAAGATAATTAAGCAAAGCCGTGCGAATATAAAGACCATTTCTTACTTGTCTTTCATGATAATCAGCACGAGGATCATCATCTATGTCTTCGCTAATTTCCTCATTTCTAGGCAATGGATGAAGAATAGCCGCATTTTGCTTTACTCTTCCAATATTTTCTTTGGTTATTTTGAAAAAATCAAGATTGTCGCAAACTCCCTTAAACCTTTCTTTTTGTATTCTTGTCATATAAATGACATCAATTTCAGGAAGAATATCATTGGCATCTGATATTTCAACATTACGGCAAGGAATTTTTTCTAAATATTTTTCTGGTATAGACAAGTCGCAATTGTTATAATCGGTCGCAGCACAATAGAAAATATTACATTTATAAAGATGAAGTATTTCAATAAGGCTGTGAATTGTCCTTCCGTTTCTAAGATCACCACAAAGAAGAACTTTAAGACCAGAAATGTCATTCCACTTTTGTTTAATAGTATGAAGGTCAAGAAGAGCTTGTGTTGGATGTTCTCCAGAACCACTACCAGCGTTTATAACAGGAACTCTTGAATAACTTCTTGCTATTTCAGGCCATTTTTGATCTGGGTGTCGCATTACAATAGCATCGGAATATTGACCAAGAGTTCTGAAAGTGTCTTTCAAGCTTTCGCCTTTTGTCAGGCTACTGCTTGATGAAGCGTCAGCAGCCGTGATAACACGACCACCCAACCAATGCATAGCTCTTTCAAAACTGAATCTTGTTCTTGTTGATGGCTCGGCAAAAAAACTACTTATGCACTTGTTGTTCATGTTGCGACAAAAAGACCAATTTCTTTCGATTTCGTTTGCAATGTCTAAAATTAATTCAATTTCATCTTTTGACAAGTCGGATATGGAGAGGAAATGACGCACAAAAAATCCCTCTTGTGTAATCGGGAGAAGGACTTATAAAAAAGTTCAATTAAATTATATGGTTTTTATTTTCAGTATTGCAAGAAGAGTTTTACAATATTTTCAACAATTAATTTGTCATCTTGTTTTGGTGAGAAATATTCATCCCATTCAGAAGGTTGAACATAAAAATTACGCTCTCTTGAACTGCTTTCAATGTCATATCCAAAACACCTGATCATTCCTTTTTCCGGGTAATAAACCAAGTCAATGTCGAATTGTTCTGCCCTTCCAGTTTTGCCTCCATAAGGCGATCCTACTCCTTGTCCACGAAACTCGTAAACAAGTTTGTAGTAGTTATCTCTTTGTTTCCTCAGTTGAGTTGGAAACATGATGTAGGATGGATGCTGCTTTTTAGTTGTGTGCCAAAGTTTTTGAGCCAATCTTTCAATGTCTTCGTAATCACCATCAGGACCATTTGTGGGGCTTTTGGTTATACGGGCAATTTCATCGAATACTTTGTTTGCAATTTCTACTTCTTTATTTTCATCTTTGTAGTCGCTAATTGGATAAACAGACTCAAGAATCCAAGTTTTGTTTCCCTGAAGATCTTTTGTCATTCTTTTTGTGGATGCTCTCATTGAGCCAAGAGGTGTGATTATCACCTTTATTGCGCCGACTTCATTGCCCCATTGAACTTCATCATCTATTGGGTTAGTTGCTTCTAAAGGTCCAAGAGGAGGCATTTGCATTAATTCGCTAACTATGATGTCTGGCTTTATGTGTTGGAATATTCCATCTCCTTTCATGACATCAGTACCACCAAGAATTTGATTATTGGCATCACCAAAGCCATAATTGGCCATTTCGTTCAAAAGCCATTTTTTGAAAGACAATCTGTTCATGTAATCTATATATCAGCAACAGTAAATTGTATTGCAGAAAAGATTTATCATGAAATATTTATTTTTCAAAAATTGGTTTGAAGACGAGCAGAAGGATTACGAGTTTTACAAGGACTTGATTCTTGGAAAATTAAATTCTGGTAAAAAAAAGGAAGATTATAACATTTCAAGTTCTTTGAAAATGTGGAAACCACCAGACAATTTGATTGATGCTTTGAATTCCTTAGGAGAATTCAAGAATTTAAGTGATGATGTCCAGAGTTCTGTTAAGGGCAAAATCATGAGTAGAGATGGTACGCTGGAAGATATTATAAGATTAATATCAAAAGAAGCCAAAAAATAGATATATTACATTGATAAATAAATAGATAAGGAAGTGCTGGCAAGGATGCTTATGCAATTATTGCTATTTCAAAAAGATCCGTTTTTGAAACGGTTAAGGAAGGTTTTATGGATATTACAAATGCTTGTGACATTCCTCCAGAGTTAAGGGATTGCTGTATTAAACCGCAGTCTCTTTTCTTGTGTCCGCCATATAAAAAGATCGAGGTATGTGTTCCAGACAGAAGCGATGGAGCTTATTTGCCATATCCTGCAATCTATCAAACAGCATACGAAGATTGTCAGTTTATAAAACAAAGTGCTGCTGGTGGTACTAATAAGGTATTTAGTGTTTCATTTTCAACTGGATTCAAATAATAGGCCCCAAAAATGGCAAATCAATGTAATCAATCTGGAACTTTAAGAACCGAAGAGGAGTTATTGTGCATATTTGCTGATAACAACCAAGGCGGTATTTCAGCGCAAGATTTGCGTGATTTTGTTGTTTCTGCGAATGTCGGACAAGATATAACAGGTCCACAAGGATCACAAGGTGCCCACGGATCGCAAGGCCTACAAGGCCAACAGGGAAGAGCAGGATCACAAGGAGCCCAAGGTGATCCAAGTATTGTGCCGGGTCCACAAGGAAATCAAGGAAACCAAGGTATACAAGGATACCAAGGAATAGTTGGCCTTCAAGGCGTTCAAGGAATTCTTGGTTTTCAAGGCACTCCTGCTGGATATCAGGGCGAACAGGGAGAGCAAGGAAATCAAGGTCTTCAAGGATT
>Ga0114974_10000289_pt1 | contig 42702 bp, 35 predicted proteins | sample S_130206_EF_Meta_FD_87318 | JGI IMG/M metagenome (GOLD analysis project Ga0114974, IMG submission 87318) | Freshwater microbial communities from Lake Simoncouche, Canada to study carbon cycling - S_130206_EF_MetaG | ecosystem: Environmental > Aquatic > Freshwater > Lake | place: Lake... | reverse complement strand
GGGGTAACTTGGGGGGTAACTTGATCGGTAACTTGGGGGGTAACTTGATCGGTAACTTGGGGGGTAACTTGGGGGGTAATACTTCCTTTTTTATTTTTTTTAAACGCTTGGTTGGTTGCAATAACTAAAGTAATTGCTAATGGATCAAATACAAAAATTAAAAGTAAAATGAAAAGGTTCGCAACCTTCTTAACATCCCAACCTGAAATCTCACTTATATATTTAATGGATCCCAATTCACTACCCTCCAACTCCGCAGATTCCATATCAAGTATCTCAATATCTAATTTAGTTATACTGTCATTCATCGCATCAATACGAGTTGACACTTTATCTCTATTCTCTGTGGTAAGTTTTAATTGACCCTCGAATGATTTACGGTTAGCGTTATTTGCTCTTGTAATAAGTTGACCAGTTCTTCTATCCACAGATTGTGTTGTCGTATTATTAGATAAACCATCACGTAACTTTGAGATGTCCTTATCTAACACTTCTTTCTCTTTCTGTTGTTCGTCTTTTATTTCAATGAATCTTGTCTTCTTTACTTCTACGTTATTGATCTTCTTCTGATTAATTTCAAGTTTCGCAATATTCGCCTGAAATCCAGTACTTAATAACCCATAAATCCCAAGTGATGTTATTAACGATAACGTAACAAGAGCGATTGTAAGATATATCTTTAGTACTCCGTATGTCTCTTTCCACTTGTCGTGTAAGTATGTTGCAATCGCAATCTTAGATATCTCAAGAAATGATCCCATGATAATTACAGGTAAAGCAACTCCAACAAACACAATCGATAACCCCACCACACTGTAATAAGCCGCAGTTCCTGATAACCCAAGAGCACAAAATAATAAAAACCAGGGTAAAAATTTTTCTTTCATAATAATTGTAATGTATTTATAAATATCAATATAAGGTATTTATATAATTATGTCATTACTTAGAGAATCAATACGTAGAGTTTTATTACAAGAAAAAACTATTGCACAGATAGTTACATCTATTGAAGTAACATTTAATTTAGAGGTGGACCGTAAAAAACACGCCTTTGACAGATCAACAAGGCCTGAATTAGAAGGTACGGGATATAATCAAAGACCCGTTGAGAATAGGGAGATTAGAGAGGTTGTAATGATGGCCAAATCTCAGATTGCAGAAAAAATAGTTAATCGTGAAATAAAGGACGGTGACCCTTTTGTTGTTAAGTCAGAAAAATGGGAATTGTCCATACCTTTAAACCCTGTTCATGTATCAGGAACAAATTGGGTCTTAGAAGTATTCACTGTATTTAGGGAATCAAAAGATAATCCATTTAGAACAGGTAAAAATCAAATTGTTATTTGGGTATAAAAATAAAACCCCCCTTGGTACCAAGAGGGGAGTGTAGTTTCATCTTATCGCCAGGACAAGATTGAGGATTTTCACCTAGAGAACATCGTGTCTCATTCCGCCGAGTTGTAAGGGTAATCTCGGTTCAACCCTTTTCGTTTGTCCTACAAATATAAGTCTTTTATTTCGATCTACCAAATATTATTTAAATAATATTGTCTTCTTGTGTAAAACCCGCAGAATCAACCTTAGGTCTATTATCAATTAACATTTCAACTTTGATCTCACCATCAACAAATCTAGATACCGAACAGAATTCAATTTCAACATCCCCTTCAAGTTGTAACTTAAACTCATTATATTGTTCTTCATTTTCAAATGCCCCACATTGATTTGCGGGTGATTGATAAACTTTTAAACGATACGACCCAAATGGGTTTTTAAGTTCCGAAACTTCATATATAAGATTATCAAATTTATAATTTTCAGTACCATCTTCAGTTATAAATGTCCCATTCTCATCTCTTTTTAATGTTTGCGAATAATGGTACCCACAATTATTACAATTCACATAGTCTTCCCCCGTTTTGTAATAGAAGTCGCTAAACGCTTCTTGTTTACAATTTGGACATTCAATATAATCAATTACACTTCCCATGTTTTTTATTTTTTATTTTTTATAAGTAATCAAATAGTTCTGAACTTTCATTTCTCAATCTTCTAAGGGCTCTTTCCTTAATCTGTCTAACTCGTTCTTTAGTTAAACCAAAATCCCCACCAATGTCTTCAAGCGTTCTTGGTGTTCCACTTAATCCGAAGTAATCCTCAATAATCACTTTCTCTCTGTCATCTAACACATTCAATAAAGATAGTAACTTATCTTTTAAGATGTCTTTAGTGTTGAACCCCGCATCAGGAGCAAGTGCGTCAGGGTTTGCTATCATATCAACCAATGTGTCACCTTCTTCATTGATTGTCATGTCCAAATCAATCATAGACGGTAATGAAGTGAACTTCAATTCTAATTCTTTACCAGTGATCTCAATTTCTTTCTTAGCCTTATGTAAATCCTGAACAACATTAACAGGTAGTCGAATTGTTCTTGAATTATCATTTAGTGATTGGATGATTGATTGTTTAACCCACCAAACCGCATATGATATGAAACGTAAATCTTTATGCCAATCAAAGTGTTTAATTGCCTTCATTAGCCCTAAATTACCTTCAGCGATAAGATCGGATAAATCTAAACCTTGATTTTGATATTGTTTTGCCACCGTAATCACAAAACGTAAATTACCAACTAACAACTCAGATTCAATTTTCTCTCTCTCACGTATTGGGGTTTCCTCAGACTTCATCTTAACTGCCAGTTCTTTCTCTCTGTCAGGTGTCATTACTTTGATTTTACGAATATCTTTTAGATAGTGTTGTATCTCTTCTTGGTTAATTGGAATCCCTAGATTTTTGTCTTTCATATTTTTAATTAATAGTTTTTAGAATATTCATCTAATTTATTTTTTTCTTCTTCAGTCAATGAGTTGATCCCTTGATCGTTAATCTTATCCAAAAGTTCGTCCATTGTTAATTCACATCCTTTTTTAGGTAGTAACCCCATAATGTTTTCCGCAATACGAGCAAACTCATCGCTACCAACATCTAATTTAAATTCAAACGATCTAGGCGGTGTTTGTTTTCTATTATTAGTATTCCTTAACGTAAGTAAATGTAATAAGTTGTCTTGATCAAAGTTAGATTTAACATTTTTAGTCTTCTGAGTTAAAAAATAATTAAAATCTTCAAATTCAGCAGAAACTAAACATAAGAAATCATCAATCTCATCTAACGAAAAATCACTTGCGAAATGGTAAATTGAATGTTTCTCACCAAACATAAACTTAACTTGGTTTGATGACATAATCTTTGATAACTCAGCCCCAATGTTTTTAGTAGTTACATCAGGGGTTTTCATATCTTCATTGTGATATACAAAAAGTAAGTAATTCATATCTTAGTTTTAATTGTTTTACAAATATACGTATAAAATTGGGGTCTACACTATTTTTTTAAATCTTTTATTCTTTCTTCTTCTATTTTACAATATTCCTCAGATAGTTCCGAACCAACATAACTCCTATTAAATAGGATCGACATCTTAGATGTGGTTCCTGACCCCATAAATGGGTCATACACTAAATCACCTTCGTTAGACCAACTTTCAATGTGTCTTTTAACTAATTCTTCAGGAAATATTGCAGGATGATTAAACGCCACTTTATCATTTGATGTATTACCACCACCAACATAAAAATCCCATATATTATAATCCGGAACCATTTCTTTTACAAAATAATCATTTTCGTTAAAATTACCATCTTGATCTCTTGAGAATTTCTTTTTTCTATATACCCTCTTATCATTACATTTATTACTTCTTTCCCTTAAACTTATATTAGTTGTTTTAGGTTTTCCTTTAGTTAAAATAAACATATATTCAAACATCTGTTGATATCTTGTCCCAGCATTTGGCATTGGGTTAAGTTTTCGATAAATCATAGTGTCGTGTACTTTAAATCCAATCTCTTTGAAATAAAGAGCTTGTCTAAATGAGTTTAAGCTTTCAGATCCGTTAATAATACTATCATTTACAACCCATACAACAACTCCACCTTTTTTAGTGACTCTATATAACTCTCTTGCTATGTTTTCAAATGCAAATGAATAACCATTTAATTTATCAGTAATTTTACCGACACCTTTATTATAATTTCTTATTTCATCGTAGGGAGGTGAGGTTATTGTTAAGTCAATAAAATTGTTTACCATATTACCCATAGTGATTAAACAATCTTCATTATATGTTTTATTAATTTCCATTAGTTAGTAATTTTTGAATGCATCTATCATAAATATAATCAAAATTACAACAATTATCAATTGCTTTATATTCGTGATTTAAATTTTTAAATTTACTTACAGCCCAATAATCTAAACAAATAATGTCATTACTAATAATACCCATAAGTCGTAAATATTCATCGTTTGAAGTAAATCTAATGTTTATACCGTTTTTAGTTTTGGTTGTCTCTCCAACTGCAGAAAACATACCGATAATTACCTCAACATTATAATCCATACCATTAACTGTTGGATTTAATTCGTCAGGTAACAAATAAAAGTATTTTTTTACTTTATTTTCAGTGATAAATTCAGATAACTTTTCAAGTGTTTTAGAAAGTGATGTTGAATTAAAAGATGCGTTATTGCCTTTTTGTTGTGAAACGATTATTGATACAATATTGTCAATAATTTTAACTGAAATTAAATCAACTTTATTATTATCTTGAGGTAACTTACAAATAAATCTTTCTTCCTGAAATTCAACCATAGCATCTTCTCTAATATTTGATATTATAGTGTCTTTTGAAGTTTGGCAATATATTTCATTATATTTTTTAATTACGAGGTTTTTAAAGTCATGGTCGTTTTTTACTATAAAACCCATCTCCACTAAATCATACATAATACCAAAAATTTGTGCGGGGGTTGCTCCTTTTTTCATAAAACAAATATACGAATAAAACCCAATTAACTACAAAACTTTTGAAATATTATTTTCTTTTTTAATTTTAACGATCGTATCCGCCCATTGACTAACCATTGGATTGTGAGTTATAACGAATATCTTTTCAAAGTAATCTTTAATCTTAATGAAGAACTCAGAAACCATTTCTAAGTTATCATTACTGATCTTACCAAACACCTCATCAAAAACCACGATGTTTGGTTTAGGTAAAGTGCATACCTTACTAAGTACCGATCGTAAGGCTAATGATGCGATTGTTCTTTCATAACCTGATCCTGAAACCATTAATTTTTCAATACCAGTACTATTATCTATCATCAAGAATTCAACTTCATTTTTATCGTTAATTCTAATTTCCAATTTAAAATAACAACTATCTTCCATTAATCTTTGTAATTCAGAATTAATCAATGGCATCATTGTTTTCATAATGATTTTTGATAATCCATTCTTACCAAAGGCTTCCATATAAATTTTGTATATTCTTTCCTTCTCCTCTTCCTCTTTGATCTTAACAATTAACTTTTTATTGTTATCAATCTTTTCATCACAAGTTTTGATCTGATACTCATTGTTTGTAATGTTTGTGTTTTTTTGTCTTTTAAGATGATCAAGATCATCCAACCTTAAGTCGGCCTTAATCAACATTGAATCGATCTGAGTATTCTCTTTGATCTTATCCTGAACATCATTCCAACGATCCAACTTACCTTTTAACGCCCCAATCTTTAAATCACAACTTTCAATACTTAATTCATATTTCTCTTTGATCAGTTTGTTTTTTTCATACTCATCAAAATCTTTCTTTAATTGGGCAAAATCTTGTTCCTTGCCGGATAAAACATGCATTAACCCTTCTTTTTGGTCTTTATGCATGATATAACCGTCAAGTTCGGTAATCTTTTGTTGGGTAATTGATGCGTTCATTAACTCAATTCCACAATGTTCACATTTAATACCATCACTCACAGAACTCTTCAATTTCTCAATCTCTTTGATCTGCGTCTCAAGTTCAATTTTAGATCTGAACACGCTATTGTATTCCTCCTTTATTTTATCGTGATCATCCTCACGATAAAATTCTTTTGGTTCAATAACTTTAAGTTCATCTAACTTTTGTTTGAACATTTTTTTTTCTCTTCCCAAACCGTCGATTTCTTCTTGAGTCTTAATCGGGTTCATCAAACTAATTTCTTTATCAATGTCTCCGTGTTTCTTCTTCAACATATCATCACGATACTCTTTTCCCTTAACGATTTTATCGTCAATATCATTAAGTTCCAATTTGATCGAATCAATTTGATCATTTAATTCACCGATTTTTGTTGTTAAAGATTCATTGTCCGTTTTTAATTCCTCAGAATTATAAATGTTAGACATCTTTGATTTATTAAATTCAGAATAAATCTCTTTACCAACTTCCTCTTTCCGTTTTAAAAACTCAAGTCCCATAAACCTTGACAACACCTGTCCTCTTGCAGTTGGTTTTGACTCCAATAACTCTTCAAGATTGGTTGCAGTTGTAAGTATGGTCATTAAGAAATCTTCTTTGGTTCCAATGGAATTTTTAATGAACGCTTCAGTTTCCCTTCTTTGTTCCCCCGTGAAATTTTGTAAACTACCATCGGACATTTTTTTGAAGAAGTCCAATTCGGTTTTTACATTCCATTCTCCTTTTTTAGAAAGTTTTCTTTCGATCTTTCTAAGGATAATATAATCTTCCCCATCAATTGTAACTTCACCTTTAACAACTACCGAGTCTTTATCGGTAAATCGATTAAAGATTTCTTCTGCCTTTGTAGTCTTTGTTGTCTCATTAAAAAATAAGAACAACAATAAATCCACAGAAAGAACGGTCTTCCCACCAAAGTTAGGAGGATCTGACTCAACGACAACGACTCCGTTACATTTGTCAAAATCCATTCTTTGGTTCTCACCATATGATAAAAAGTTAGAAAACTCAATGTTTCTGATATACCACTTTTTGAATTGTGTTGTTTCATTTTCATCCTCTTTCATTCGGTTCTCAACCATTCTGTTAATACCTAAGATATCTTCAGCATAGTCAGTATACCCTTTAGACTCTAAAAATTTCTTTAATAGATCAAGTTGATAATTAACATCGGTTACATTAACTGACACATCAACACTTTGCATTGTGTCTGTGTCAACGTTTTTAACTTTAGATAATACATTCACATTAGTAGTGTTATATTTCTTTTGGAAATAATGTTTAACACTCTTAATCTTATCCTGTGTGAAATTTTCTTGTAGATCTTCCCAAACAACTTGTATTGTTGGGTTCTCGTACTTTGAAAAGTCTAAATCTTTTATCATTATATTGTAATTAAATAATTTTGGTGGGTTGAACAGGTCCATTCATTATTTTTGTTCTTCTTCTGTTGTGTTAATATCTAAAATCATGTTAGATCCTTCAACATTAAATGGGTATTCTTCATCATTACCCATAATTAATTCAGGGTGTTTTTCTTTAAAATCCACAATTGAATCTAACTCATCTTTTTCAAATACCTCAAATGGTACCGTATTACCAGATAAATTCACATTTAAACCGTCACCATTTTTTAGTTTTTGGATTTGGTCTTCCATTAACTTATCGAATGCTTTCTGCATTCCTGATTTTTCTTGTGAGATTCGTTTATTTCTTTTCGCAACTTTTGCTTTGTGTTCTTTGTCTTTTTTTCCCATTTTTATATTTGTTTTTAATTATTATTTGGCCTATTTTCCTCAAACCATTCGATTATACCATTGATTGCCCATACTGATCCTGCGGACAACATACCATCAAAAAATACGGATAAAAACTTATTAAGTCCAATGAATTCATGGGCTGGTGAAAAATAAATTAAGGACAATAAAAATCCAATCCAAGTACCAGTACATAACATACAAGATATCAAATCCGATATGAACTTGAATGTTGGTCTAGTTAACCTATACCCTTCTTCACTACCAGCGATTTTAATTTTATCTCTTAACCTATTAAAGATTGATCCGTACACTAAGATTGTGGTCATTCCGTAAGCCACTATCATAAACATTATTAATTGTATCATATTCTACTATTTAAATTGGAACCTTTCATATAAGTGGCATTTTGTAGATTTGCCGTTCTTTGTAGTTCCTGGTTTATTTTTTCTAATTCAGTTATTCTTTCGTTTTTCAAGGATAAGTCATTTCTTAAATTCTGTAAAGTGGTTGACATCATTTTTAATTTATCACTTGAGTTATCCACCTCAACAATCTTCTCAATTTCCACAGGTTGTTTGTCTAAATTACGTCTAAGTTCGTCTAAACTTTTATCCTTATTAGACATCTCTTCTTGGAAAATTTTTGCCGTTTCTTGGGTTTTAGTGGAAAATTCTTGCCTTTCTGACTCCAAATCATCATTTAACTGGAAAACAGTTTGTTCAAGTTGTTGTATTTTAAACAACAACTCGTTTTCAGATTCTTTGTCACTAATGTATTCTATTTTTGTGACAACTTTCTCGATGGGTACTTCTTTAATTACCTCAACTATCTTTTCAACTTCTTTGATAACCTCGACAGGTACTTCCACACGTATTTCTTTAATTACCTTAATTTCTACACGTTTTTCACCAATCCCGTCCGTTTTTAAGTCTTTTTCACCTTCATTAAGTGTTTCTCCCAAAAAACCAAACTTCTTAATGTCAAACCCCTGTTTGAAACAAAGGTAGATGAAATCGTCCTTATCCTCAATATTATTGAGTTTACAAAAACTCTCGACACTGCCGAGAGTTTCTTTATTAAATATTTTGGAGTCTTTCTGTTCCATTCTCAATATCTTCAAATGATTTAATGGAAAACTTCAAAAATGGTTTTGGGTTAGGTAAATCAACATAATCATATTCCTTTGTTTCAACATCGTATATACCATATCCGTGTCTACCTATACTTTCACCAATGTTGTTTTGAATGGTTGATCCAATCATATATCCTTTTCCTTCTTTAATTTGAAACTCAGCTCGTTTGTGAATGTCACCACATAAAACAGTTTCCAACCCATCAAACTTTTCAATCTCATATGCCTCCTCACCAAACTCAAACCCAAGATCAGTTTTTAACCCATTAATCGGTCCGTGAAATAACCCAATTTTTCTACCTTTACCTTCAATAATGTCAGGAGGAATATTTCCTTGATATTGAGAATATACGCACCAACTAATATTGTCATCCTCATACACACCTCTATCTCTGTAGTATACAATATTATCATTATTCAAAGAGTTAATGATAGGTGTAAGTGCGTCCAATCTTTCGGTATTATTTACTAAAAAGTCGTGGTTACCAGGTATGATAATTGTTTTTGAGATATTAGCACATTCTGTTAAAATCCAAGCAACAAACTCAATAAGTTCAGGTGTCATTTGGTTTTTAGAGTGAACTAAATCTCCCGTAAATACAATACGATCAGGATCCAATTCTCTCCATTGTTCAATTGCCGTTTCTAAAATTGATCGGTATAAATCGTGATCTTTATATAGTCTGATATGTAAATCTGAAAAATGTACTAATTTTTTAATCATTTTTTACTTGTTTTTTTAAGTTCCATAATCAATTTTCTTACTTCACTATCTTTTTTTTCCATAGAACTAACTCTGTCCTCAACGTCTTTATTTTTTTTTAAGATTTCCTTTAACCTATTAATATCCATACGTTTTGGAACACAATTGTACGCTAAAAACTCATCAATAATTTCTAAAGTAATATGTCTTGGGTTGTCTCCATACTCATCAATAAATTGTCGTCTTAAATGGGATGGTATAATTTTACTTTTTATCTCTAAATTAATTTCTCCATGTTTAACAACATTTGTTTCTAAATAAAAAACCATGTATCCCACTTCCTCCGTTTCATTTTTAGTCAGATCAACCAGATCAACATCATATTCATTTCTTACAACGTCATCACCATTTTCAATAACTTCAAATAAACCTCTAACCAAAACACCTCTAAGTCCTTTAGTTTTGTATTCTTCAGGGTTATCCAACACATCATCCAATAACTTATGAATGTCATTTCTCAATGTTTCTTCATTATTAGTACCTTCAAATAAATCTTGAGCCATTTCGGGTGTCCAAGTTAGTAAAATATGTTTTCTTGGTTGAAATGTCGTTGGATCATAAATTACAGGTCCCATGGCGGCACCATTCTTAACGGGTTTAAGTAATCGACTTGGGTCATACATTTCAGGAGTTAAACCTAACGATAATAGATAACATCTACCTTTAAATTCCATTAAATCAGATAATTTAATGGTGTTAGCTGAGTAAATTTTATCATTAACACCCTTAACAAACGGCATCGTTAAAATATCTAACGAATCACATTTAGCAAATTCATCACATTCTTTAATGATGTTTTTATATTTATCCAATTCTTTACCATAAAGACAAGTCTCATCAACAAATGTTTCATTATATTGATTTGGATTATCTTTTTTACCTAATAAGGCAACTTCTAAAAATTCTTTTAATTTCATATTGTATCGTTTAATTTACAAGTTATATCCCAAGGCGGGGGTGGGATATCCCCAATTTTTGTAAGTGGGTTAACAGGGATTGGGATAAATGGGTTAGGTCTATTATTACCCAATGATGGTAATTCATCTTTTACCTCTTTCATTTTATTTTGAATCGATTCAATATCAACCTGTTTAATTGTCGTCCAATCTCTGTTGGTCATAAAACCATCTAACCAAACGTAAAATTCTTTGTGAATCATCTTATTCAAAAATTAAAAACTCTTCATTAACGAACCCACAATTATTACACATATATGTTGGAAACGGTACGATTGTATCGTCAGGACTTCCTGTTAATAATTTAGGTACTTTCTTCAACATAGTTACTTCTTTGAAGAATTTTGATCCACATTCACCACAAACGATAGTTGGTTGTTGCCTAAGATCAATCTTAGGTCTTATGATATTGTCATCACTCATTTTATTATATAATTAATGTTTATTTTAAAAGGTAACTCGTGATCCCAACTTGTTGTTGTAACCCAAATCATTTCAATTGAATTTTCCATACCTAATTATAGTTTATTTTTTAATTTTAGTCAAATATTTTTTCATATCCATTTCAAGAATTGTGTTAATTGTTTTTCTTTCAACCCTATATTCAATAAATTCTCTTTCATCTGTTAATCTGACGATAATACATCCAAAAATTTTAATATTTTCATACTTTGTTCCTTCTAACATTTTTAATAATAATTTACCATAAAATGGTAATTGAGTATGATAATGACCTAAGGCGTTGTTTGGTAAATATTCGAAAGGAGTTCTCATTGGTTTAATATATTTTTGAGTAATAAAGTTTTTTTCTTTATTTGTTTTATAATCTGTTATTATAAAACCATAACCATCTTTATTTTTGTTTTCTATTAACCATCCAGTGTCCCCCTGACCAGTATATCCCAATTCAGGATGACCTAAAACTATTTCAGTATCTATTAGATGAGCACCTCTTTCTTTCATTACTTCTAAAAATTGTTTTCCGGCAGTAACCATAGAATCACTCTTTAATATTTGTAATGGATCACATTCATATATTGGTTCTCTTATTGTCTTATCATAGTTAAAAACGTCTAATGAGTGTTTTTCCAATAAAAAATGAACTCTACTACCAACATTAGTTGAGTATTCACCAGCCATTTTCCACTCATTTAGTAATTCATCCGCCCTATCAGGATCGCCACCCGACATCTCAAGAGCCTTCTTTTCGGAAGGGAATTCGTCATAAAAAGCCTTCATAACCTTAGATACTGAAGGCCAATTATCCGTTAATTTACCATCCAAACCTAACATTGTATATTTGTGAGCCTCTTCCTCAAAAGTTAACTGAAATTCTTTTCTTTTATCTTCTAAAATTCGTCTAATATCTAATACCGTTTCTTCTATATTCATAATACTTTTGTTCCTTTTTTATAATCACTAAGAAGTTTATTCACTAAGGAGGATAAATTAATATGTGATGATCTATAATATTCTAAAAGTACTCTATCTAAAGCAACAGATACTTTTATTTTTTTATCTTCTTCTTTTTTTAATTTTCTTCCCATAACAATAAATATCTTAATAATTATAAAAGTGTGAATATTACTAATTATTTTATAATCATATAGTATTCTTCCTTTATTACACCCCTTAAATCGGCGATATCGGAATCGTCAGGTAGTTTTATTAATTTAATTCGACCCCATAATTCACCACCATTTAATTCGTGATATAATTTTATGGAATTTTTAATTGCGTCAGCATCTAAACATATAATAACATCACCTTTTGCCTTTGTATATATGGTTTCAAACAATAGTTCCGACATATGTTTACCTAACATTGGAATTGAGTTCTCTACAAATAACCCGTCAAAAGCTCCCTCCACTAAATAAACATCTTTATTCCAATCAATAAGGTTTTCCCAAAATATAATTTTATCCTTTTCATCTTGCGGATTTTTATATTTTGCCCTACTCATAGGATCCCAACTGCGGGCAACATAATAATTTAATTCTCCTTCACTATTATATGATGGGACGACAATGCGACCTGTATGGCTACCACGATCACAAAATCCAATATTATATTTCTTAATGATTTCATCTGTTATCCCCCTACTCTTTAAATAGTTATATGCTTGTCTTCTAACAGGGTATACCGGACTTGATTCCGTAAATAACGTGAAACCCTCAGGAAGTGTTAATTTTTTTGTTCGTTTTTGTCTTGGTTGTACCGTCTCAGGTTTTAAGACATTATATAATTTCTTTAATTTCTTGTTTCCGTACTTATCAAAAAGTTTTCCCAAAGATCCGTGAGTACCATCTATATCTCCACAACTCCAACATTTATATACGTTATTTACGTAATTTATTTCTAAATTATGTTTATTTCTATCCTCATCACAAACGGGGCAGTTGAAGGATATCTGACCCTTATTGGGGTAATGTAGTCCGTGTTCTCCCAAAAGATCCTCTAATAACTCAACAATCGCATCATTTTCTTCCATCCTTTAAAAGATAGACAAATTATTTCGTTTAATCAACTTCACAAGTTTTCCATTCCTTCTATATTTATACAATAGAATAAAAATATATGGATACAAACATTACAATCACTTCTATTACCGGAATATCACCTTATGATGTTTACGTGTGTGATACAGGATATACAACTTGTATATATGTGTCAACTATTAATAGTGGTGATTTACCATATTCTTTTATGATTCCATCAATTTTTTCCTCATTTACAAATTTTGTGGTTAAAGTGATCGATGATAATAATTGTGTGATAACAGAAAATATTAGTATATAATGGCGACCCCTACACCAACACCTACACCAACACCTACACCAACAATATTACCATGTTATGCTATTACAATATTAGATACGATACCAATTCTTGTTAATGCAATTTGTGTGAATTACGTACCAACAAATGGATATCTTTATGTTAACCAATTTGATGTTCCTGGGTCACTTTCTGTAATAGATACTACAACAAATAGTGTTATCACAACAATTACCGTAGGTAATAATAACACGACACTTACCCAATATAATCCAGATAATGGATATATTTATGTTCCGAATCGTAATTCTAATACCATTAGTGTTATCAATACCGTAACGAATACCGTTATAACAACAATTATTAGTACTGGACATTTAGGGTTTGGGTCTCTGTATGTAACGGGAGTTAATAAGTTATACATTACAGATAATCTTAGTGTATTTTTAAGGGTTATTAACACAACAACTAATACTGTTTTAGGAACAGTTACGTTAACAGGAGCGGCTTATGCTGGTCGGGATTCTTCCTTAACGTATAACCCAATTAATGGGTATATCTATGTGCCAATCGCGGGTTTTGACGTAGTTGATGTTGTTGATCCAGTTACAGATACTGTTGTGTTGTCAATACCTGTTGGTAATAGTCCTAGTACAATTCTTTATTCATCAATTAACAACTATGTTTATGTTGTGAATGAATTAGATAGTACTGTTAGTAAAATTGAAACAATCACAAATACGGTAGTTTCTACAATACCGGTTGGGAATACTGCAAGTTCAATTGTTGGGACACCTCTTTACATTTATGTTACGAATAATAGTGATTTTACTATTACGGCAATCGATATTACTACTGATGCAACAACTACAATACCATCTATTGGCGGACCAAATGATTCAACATATAATCCATCAAATGGGTATCTTTATGTTAATCAAGACGATGGTAGTATTCTTATTGTTGATACTATAACAAATACTGTTGTATCAACAATTACCTTATCTGAACCCAGTCACTTTGGGGTATATGTTCCAAATAATAATAATATTTATGTTAATGAGTCGTCTAAAAGTTCACTTAATAGTCTGATTGAACTAGGTTGTTTATCGCCAACCCCAACACCTACACCAACACTGACGTTAACACCAACACCAACACCAACACCATTATGTCCATTTAATTCATACTGTGTCTCAACAGGAAATGTTATTTATGATGGTACCTATTATAGTGCGGGTACACACAATGGTCAAATTTATTGGTCAGGAGAAACAAATGGTTTATTTATATTTTCATCATCTACCGAAAATTGTTGGTGTTTATCAGATTTATTAGACGGTGATTGTTTTTTATTTGGTCCATCTCCTTGTAATAGTGATTGCCCTGACTTATGTGATGGTTTATTCAATGGAGGACCTTGTCCTACTCCAACCCCAACCCCAACCCAATATTGTCAACCAATATCTTTTGAGGCGGCATTTGATTGTGAATTACCTTTAACGCCAACGGCAACGGTAACAGGTACTCCAACGCCAACTCCAACACAAACACCTACCGCAACTGAGATTTGTGGTGGTAAAGGAATATCGGTAACAGTAAATGTATTAACTCCAACCCCTACCGCAACAAGTGGTAAAATGATTGCAACCCCAACTCCATCACCACAATATAATTGTAATTTTGATGGTTCAGTCGTATTTAACACATTTGATGATAACATCAGATGTAATGGTAGTAAAAGTTTTAAAGACTGTGTTTCAGGTTTCTTATATTACACAACTGATGTTGTTTTAGATCCTTTTGGTGAAACACCGGCTGAAGGGTATGTATACAAATCATTTGTAAATGGTATTTCAACTTGTATATCTTATGAAGGATTTGTAAATAATATTTCAGGAGTTAGTACTATCGTATTAACAGGAATACTTGGTCCTAAATCAGAAGGGTCTTGTTCACAATGTGTTACAATAAATACTCCAACGCCAACGCCAACACTAACAAGTACCCCAACCCCAACGGCTTCATCCCCACTACCTATTTGTTATAAATATTTAGTTACGTCTAATTCCATCAGGTTGTCCCAATTTACCTATACGTCATGTACAACAGGATCCCCTATAACGGAAAATATTAATGGTTATGGATCCACAACAGTTTGTTCGCCTTATCCACCAACATATCCAACAAAATTTGGTTTGGTTACCAATATTGGTATATGTAATTAAAATTATTGGGTAAAAAAAATATCGGACAATTATTGACCGATATTTTTTGTAAAGAACCATCTTTACGTTATTATTAATTCCAAATTTCTTTACTTCTCATATATCCTAACACACAGGCATAAGCATCTGTTTGATCAAAGTTCTCTTTCTTCAAAGTATTGTTTCTAGTGTATTGCCATTGGATCTGAGGTTCTTTTTTTGCTACCAACTCCCATATAACCATTTTCTTGTCAATGTCCTTAGGAAGTCCTCCAAATAGGACGTGTTTCTTTTTATCGTTTTCTTGTACTAATTCAGGAAATGCAAATTTTCTTGAGTTATAAGTTGAGATGAATTCAGGGACAATCCCTAATATGTCGTATATTGTTTTACAAATTAAAGTATTAAATCGTAATAGTGTTTGTATTGTGTAAACATTATTAGAGTTTAGTAGTGGTTCCTCAATAATAACACTTACAATACCTAATTTTTTATAATCTTCCAATTTTGTTTTGAATACCTCAGATTTCAATATTAATTCTAACATCTTATTTTCTTCTGTATCTTTATTTTTAGGTCTTGGAGATACATGAGTTAATTCTAATAACTCTTTAGTTTTAATATCAAAAAGTGCCCATCCTATTGTTTTAGTTGAGATATCTAACCCTAATACTTTAGGTGAATTTTTCATTGGTGTACTCATAAAATATTGTTTTATTATAATATAATAGTAAGAAGATAAAACTAAAGTTTTTTACAAATCTAACTTAACTACGAACTGTTGTATACCTTGTCTTAACACTGGCGATTGCATCTTAGAGATGACCATAACGTCTTTATTACTATCAAGTAATGCTATTTCAGTTATATAAGAATTAGTCCCTGACTTCCATGTTGGGTTAGTCGTAGTTTGGAATTCCGCAAAACTTAAATTCACCTTATACCTCATCTCATATATTGTCGCCTGAATATCAGTTTCAAAGGATCCGTAAAAGAAGTACTCGTCACCAAAATTAAGATTAGGCGTTGTAGTACCAAGTGGTGTTAATGGAATATAGTTATTAAGATTATAGTACGGTGCGTTACTATATAGATCAGGAGTAATAACAAATGTTGTTCCTGTTAAGCCTGCCTCGGTAATATAACCATTTGACGTTGTACCAGATAATGAATTAGTATAATCAATAACTCTCCATTTAGACGGATCAGGTCTTTGCCCTGTAACCACTTTTTGTGCAATAACTTGGAATTTAGTTGCAAAGAACCCATTAGGTGTTTCACAAAATGTTGGACAATATGTGGTTGTAGTTGTTGTTAATGGTGGATAAGTCGTTGTAGTTGTTGTAAATGGTGAATTGGTAGTCGTAGTAGTTAATGGTGAATAAGTTGTTGTAGTCGTTACAGGAAGATATCCAGGTTGAGTTAAACATTTGAACTCAGACCCAAACCTTATTGCCACATTTTTAGTTGTATCAGGATTACAATCATTATTGTTACCAACAATTTTAGAATAATAATTACAATGTAATGAATCAGTAAAATTACCAGGATTACTTAATCTATAAGTAACATACATAGTCTCACCATTACCCGTTAAAATACCATCCGTAGTTGCGGTTGTTAAACCACAAGTATTTGGTGTGATTAATGAAACTTGTGGTGCAGTTAAAGTCCAATTTCTATTTGATTTGTAAGATAATGCCGCAATTATTTCCTCATCATCAATAATAATTAATTTACTATCAGGAAATACTTTACCAACTCTACTTGGTAATCCATTTGCATTTGCATTGGTGTCCCACAAATGATAATAACGAATACCAGGTTGGTTCATATCGGCATTTTTAGATGACTTAATGTATTCAACTTGGAATAGGTCTTTACCGTCAAATCCCGGAGGATCAACCCAAAATGTTTGACCATAACAACATTCAGGATTTTTATGCCACATTAATGTTGGCATATGTAATTTAAAGTTTCTTGCTTGTCCTGTTGTATTTTCAGGATTTGAATTGTTATATGGTTCTAATGCAAATTTCTCACCATAGAAAAAATCTATAGTTTGGTTAGTATAATGTATAATCGCAATTGCCTTTTGTTCTTCTGGTTTAACCTGAACAATTTCATCAAATGAATTATAGTAATATGTGTAACTTGTATCTGTCTGACCTGAAGTTGAGTTGTACCCAAAATATTCTTTACTACCAATATAATCGATAGAACCAAAATAAGTATAATCTTCATACTCAGTAGATCTCAATCCTGCGGGACTCTCAGTCCACGGAATGTTCATATTCCACACTTTCACATCAAATTGATCAATATCACAAATTGACTCAAAATTAATAACATCGTCCGCCCAATGTTGTCGAGGTGTGACGCTATCATAAATTGTTGTCATATTTGGGGGATACACTAAGACTCTACCAAAACAATACGTACTTAATCCAACATAATTAGGTGTAGGTCTATCTAATGTTACATTATCTTCACACACATCAATAATCCTATATGTTAATATAGGAAAACATGAATGTACAGGTTTAACACATGATGGATCTGGTGGTAATGGACAAACAGGTCCATTTGATGGTGTTAAACAAGGTGTTGCCGATGGTGTTGGTGTTGGTGTTGGTGTTGCACACGGATCAGAATTAGTATTTGACGCAGTTGGTGTATTAGTAAGTGTAGGTGTTGTACCTATTGTTGCCGTTGGTGTGGGTGTAGGTAAATTAACACAAGAACAATCATATTTTGCCAAACCATCATAATAAATTGTGATAAAATCTCCAACACCAGGTTTTTTAGTATTGGTAGGGTCACATATATCTTGAATGATTTTTATTTGATTTGACCCATTTAACGTTGACATATCAACTATATAGTTAGATGTGATAACATATTTGGAACTAGTGAATGCGCTCCAATTTATTTTACTTTCACTTGTATTACCGGTAAAAAACCCTCTTAATGGGGCTCTATTATAAACAGGTTCAATAACAGAATCCATAAATGGTATTCCATAAGTATTACTATTATTAACATCCACAAAATATGGATATTTAATATTTTGTTTGTTTGATTCAGGAGAACCCGCACTATTTTGACTATTAAAACTTGGTTCTAATACAACACTATTAAATTGGTTATATGTATTTGGTAGTTCATTATATGACACTTCACTATCTCCAATTTGGAAATATGAAATATTAAAACTACCTTGTGATAATCTTAACCTCCCTGTGTCAGTAATTCTAGTGTTAACTAGCCCCGATGTATTTTTTAATATATAGCTCATTTAATCAATAAATAGTTTATTTATCATTTTTTATCCCGGTAAGAACTGATTATTCTCTCTTGGTGTTTTTACCACTATGTTACAACATTCACAATTATGTAATACTGCATTTTCAATTAATAATTGGGTTGTACCAATAGCATAATAACAAGGAACTAAAGGTGTTATTGGACTTATCGATTTTGTATAAGTACCGCTAATTGTTGTTGTTGAATTAAATGTTAAAGTATTCCAAGTTGTGAGATTAGTTTTTGTATAAAAAGACCCTGAATCACAAGGATTAAACGTTGTACTTGTACTTAATATAGGCGATGGTGTTGCAATAGGCGATCCATTAACAATAACCGTAACCACATTATTATATGTTGCCACGGTTGGTGAAGGTGCGGTTTTAAACACACTGTTATGTTTTAAATTAAAGGTAATTGATGCACCAACAGGTAACGTAGGTGTCACATTTATATTAAACGAATAAAGTCCCACCATTGATAACTGAATTTGATATGTTTGGTTAGGTGGTGGGGGTAATAATGTTATAGTTTGCGTTGTTGTTACATTATTAGAATCTTTAACTATAACAGAATAAGTTCCTCCTGATAAACCATTGAATACAGGGCTATATTGATATGTTGTACCACCATTAATAGAATACTGGTATGATGGTGTTCCTCCATTTGCAGTTATAATAATACTACCATTACTACCACAAGTTGGTGATTGTTGACTTACTGTCATATTAACAGTAGGGTTGTCAACACATAATCCTTCCGTTACAGTAATAATAAATGTTCCTGAATAACTTCCACCCAAGAATTCCCATCCCGTTAATGGAGGTGTAGATGTGTTTGAATTATATATGATACCATCGCTCCAACCATTAACTAACCATTGATTTGTGGTACCTGTACTCCAATATATATCATATAAATCATCGTCAGATACCCAAGTAGGGTACCCATTTAAATACCCATTGAATAAAAGTTGATGTGTTTCTGAATTTGCACCAACAGTATCTGTGAAGTACATACATAAACCACTATAAGAAGGTAATGTTGTTGTTGAAGTAGATGTTGTTGTGGTGGTTGTTTCCGCAGTTAAACTACATATTGTGTTTGCGGTGAAATCCCCATAATAATCAACGACTGTTGCATGGTAATCTCCAACACCAAGATTATCTTTTGTTGGCCCTGATCCTCCTTCTTCCCAAGTAATATTATATGGTGGAGTACCACCACTAATCATTAAACTAATTGCACCATCATAAGATTGTGAGGTACTTGGGTTAGTCGTATTACATATTGCGTCCATTGGAAACAATGTAACTATCGCACATTCATTTACAGGTTTTATTGATATCGGTTGAATTCCCATTACTAATAAATAATCAGTTATTTATTTTTTTCCAAAAATGACTTCATTACTTCAATATATTTAATCGTAGAACTATTTTTGTCCACATAATTAAAGAAATTAATATCCTTTCTTAAATCCTCAATCGGATTTTTGTTTATGAAATCTCCCTTATAAAATTTCGTGGTCTTTAAATGGTCGGTAACACCTGCCATATGTAATATTGGTTTTTTATTATAAATATCAATATCATCAGTTGCCCAAGAAAAATCTAACTCATTTGTGATTTTTGTTTCATACCCTGAATTCCACATATTCCATAATAATGACCACATTTCTGCAGTCCAAAATTGTATTTGACCTGGGTTAATTGGGAACCTTCTTTGATAATCCAACATTTGATTATATAATGGTGTACAATCATCATAAATCTTACCCCATAATAGTGGATCCGTATTTTTGATGAGGTATTGTCCTCCACCTGAGTTTTCTTGATTTTGTTTTATAAGATTAACATCAATACCAACAATGTCCGCCATTTCTTGGAGTAGTTGTTCTTTATTTGATGTTGGGTATTGTTTTTCGTATCTATCACAACAATCTTTAATATAATTGTAACCAATATACCCTATGGTGTCCGATAAATAAGAAATGTTATCATTTAATAATTCATCAAAATTAGGTAACCTATTAAATACAATGTCAGAATCATGTAGGAAAAATAACTTACTATTTTCAGGATACTCTTTTAACCATTCATAAATCAAATATGGTTTAATACTTGGTATATATGATTTGTTTTCCCGATCATCGTCATAAAAATGAACATTGAATCCATAATCACATAATTCTAATGCTCCTTGAGATGGTTGTTGTTTTTTTTGTAAACCAAAAATTACATGGATCTGACAAGGTTTAATACCATTCTCCATAAAATTATGAGTATATAACTTTACTTGCCAATGAAAATAGGGTACGTCAGGTTGTGCGGTAACAAATAGAATATCTTCCATATATAAAAAAATAACGTTAATCCAACAAAAGGGTAGTAGTAATTAAAATTTACAAATATTTTAGTTTACGTTGCTGTTGGGGTAGGTGTAGGGGTTGCTGTTGCCGTAGGTGTTGGTGTTGCGGTTGGTGTGGCTGTCGGGGTTGGTGTTGGTGTTGGTGTTGGTGTTAATGTTGGTGTTGGTGTTGGTGTTATATTACATTGTTGGCAAGAAATATTATACTCTAATTTTACATTTATAACTATATTTGCATCAGATAAATAATAGATTGTTTCGGGTTGACACCCCCCTATTTCCACACATTTATTGTATATTTTAATCTCATTAGTTGAATAGTTAATTTCAACTTTACTTATACCTTCATAACTTTCTAAAACTTCAGTAATTGTTTGACCCCATGTATAATCAGATGGGTAATCAGTTAATCCTGAAGAAACGTAAAACGATTGTTGAGTATTTACACCGTCAACAGTAATGTCGGCAATAAAATTTGCACTATTTAAAATACATGCAGTATCTCCATATGTAAGATCTTTAAACCCTTCAGATAACATTTGTTGCATACCTCGTTTACCAAGTATCCCTGTATTTTGAAAATTATCATTACAAATATTATATGTTTGATAACTTAAGTTTTTCTCAGTCCCCGATAAAGTAACTCTTTTTGTATACGTACATCCACTTGAGTCAACTATCTCCAAATTATATGTCCCACCACTTAATGATGTAACAGTTGACCCTGTTTGTCCATTAACGTTTGGACTCCAATTATATGTGAATGTTGGTGTGCCACCATAAATTATGGTAGTTATCCCCCCATTATTACCGCTTGTTGGTTGGGTTACAACTAAATCAAATAATACCCCGTTTGAGTTATTAACATAAAGATTTAAAGTTTGTGAACAACCCGTATTATCGGTTACTGTCCCAACATAATTACCAGGGGCTAAATTATTAAATGTTGTTGTTGGTGAAGGCGGGTAACCTGTTATCTGATAACTATATGGTAAAGTACCACCTGAACTTGCCAATAATTGTATTGATCCGTTATTTAACCCACAAGTAGTATTTTGGGTTATTGCCGAAATCGTAAATTTTTCGGTATTATTAATTGTAACTGTTGTCTCATAAGTACACACACCATCAGTTACAACTAAATCATAATTACCTGAAGATAATGTATTGAATTGTTGTACAATATTAGTTGTAGGCCCAAAATTTGTTGTATTACCTAAGGAATCAGTTAAACTATATGTGTAATACCCTGCCCCAATTAACGTAATCGTTACTGACCCTGAATTGTCATTACAAATTGAGTTTGTTGCATTAACACTTAATACTTGAAAACTATTTGATGTGTTGATTGATGTTGTCCCTGACACTTTACATACACCGGCATCAATTATGTTAAAATTATATGTTCCTGAGAATAACCCTGTAAATGTATATTCACTACCAAAAATAATCGCACTATCTCCATTGGAACAACCAATATAGTACGGTGCGGTTCCTCCCGTAATGATTATCGTTATTTCACCATTGTTTACAAAACAATCAGGTGGGTATGTCATAAACCCACCAATACCTAACGGATCCACACCTGTAACAGTTATTACCTTACTTACAATACAACCATCTTCGTTAGTAACCTGTACATTATATAGTCCCGCAGTTAAACCCGTTACCGTAGTTCCCGTTTGACCATTAACACTTGTTAACCAATTAACGGTATATAGACTTGGGTCGGATAACCCTGTTAAAAATATTTTACCACTCCCGTTACTACTTATACAACTTCCATCATTTACAACGTAATACCCATAATCAAACAGTGTAGATTCTCTGACAATACATGATTCACTACGACCTGTACATCCACCACCATCATCGGCAACAACATAGTAAATCCCTGCAGGTACAGGTGGGAAAACATATGTACTACTTACTGAGGTCCCACTTGAAATAAAGATATCTCCAATATCGTATAACGTAAAGGTCGCAACATTACCATATACAGATTGGGTTGTTGCGGTTACCCCACCATTATCAAAACCACAAGTAGTGTCTGTCGTATTAATCGAAACGCAAGTACCTGAGGATATATAAAAATTCACAACGGCATAATTACTATACGTTGCATCGTATATACTTAAGAAGTAACTACCAGCAGTTAATCCCGAATAATAATAAACATTATTCACTACCGTTAATGCCGATGTTGGTAAATTAAGATTTGCGGTAGGTGTTTCAATAACCAACCAATCTGGACTATCTCCCGTTACAGAAAAAATTACCTCTCCTAACCCTTCATTTGTACAATCTCCAGTTATAGAAAAACTATATGTACTTATTATTCCCATTATTGATTACAAATTATATCAAAATTTATTCCCACATTTAATTCAAAATTGTTTTGATCATCAAGTGATATACAATCACTATTATATACTGTCACAATATTTGTTGTTTCGTTAATATTAAATGTTAGTCCGTCATTAATCATTTGTGGTAACGAATCATAAAGAGCATTTAACCAATTAACTTGTGTTGGGAAACTTGTTCCGCTAACGGAGTAACCATACCCATCAAAAAATTTATACTCTATCAACTGAACCCCATTTAATTTTACATCCACATACCATTGAGATGTTAATGTATTAACCAAACAATCATTATTTAAATCATAACCATTGTTATTTAAATATGTAGTTAAAACCTGACCTAAAACTACCCCAAACGAATTTACTTGAGGGTTAGAACCCCATGGATAAATAGGACACTCAACAGATTGTATTGGACAATCATAAGGTAATAACTGACCAATTGCATAACAAGGATCACACGGTACTGGTACAAGTTGACAACCCATTTGTCTTCTCCATACAAACTTTTGTCTGTGGAAAATTGAGTTCTCTAATTTAGTTCCCGTATTCCATATTGTGGTTGCGGGAACCATTTGTTCGATTAATTTTACCCAATAAGTCCCCAAACCATTAACGTAGTCTATCATTGTTTGATATGTAAAATTATCGTTAGGAACATTAATTGCCTGACCTGATTCTAAATATTTCCAATAGATTGATTGGGGAGTAGGGTAACCTCCCGTTTTTCCATCCGTTATAAATTGTCTATTTCTAACATTAATTGTATTATGCCAAAAAGTTTGGGCGAATTCAAAAAATGTTTTTTCTTTAGGTTTTGGAACGATCTCAGTCCAATCTATCCCACCTCTTTGTGGGTAAGGGGTATTTGGAGTAGGATTACAACGTGTTGGTTCAACATAGTTTAAACCTTGATTAGGTATTGGATAATTATATTGTCTCGACATAGTCCAAACATCATACACTAACCCTTGTGCCGGATTCATGAATATGTCAACATTCTTAACATTTATAACTAATTTATCACTATTAACAGGATAATATGCGTTGAAGTTACCGTCAAAATTAGATCTTAACCCTGTTTGGGTGTCCGTCCAACTTTTTTTATTATCAACTACTCTACGTAATTTATATCCCAAATTCATATAAGGGAAAGTTCTATATCTTTGTAGATATTCCTCACCATAATTAAATGGTAATAATGTAGTTTGGTAATTAGGGTTAGCACCTGTAAATACACTATTTGTGGTATCTACTTGTTCTGGCATCCTATGTTGTGGTGTGGATTCAAACCATCCTCCCCCAATTTGGAAGTAGTAAGAATCACTTACTGTCGGCATCATAGGATATCCAAATTCATCAATAGGGTAATCCTCAGGATTTACAATAGCGTCGGTTATAACACTAGTTGTTGTGAACCCTGTAAATTGTTGACCTTGTATATAGTATATGTCCGTAGTATCTAATATCGGTAATTGTTGAGTGTACGTACCACCTGATAAATTAGCGTACTGTCCCTTGAAATCTTCAATGTTTATTTTTTGATCGGCAATGTATATATACTCATTAAATTCAATTAAAGCCTCAGGTGCTCCAATCAATCTTAACAATATTTCAATAGATTTTCTAGTCCCTTTAGATTTAAAAAGATACGCCGAATTTAAAATTAAATTTCTATAGTATTGGTAATTAAGTTCCTCAGGTGTCATACCAACTGACAAACCACTAAATTCATTAGTACCAGTACTAAATACAGAATCCAATAGTTGGTCATTTGTGATTGGTGAAATGTTTGTATCCCAACCTAATGTTTGTGCTAAATTTTTTAATAATTGTGATGGAATATCGTTTTTAATATTGTAGTTAACATTATTCATGTTCGATAAAGCCGAAATAAACTTTTTGGTTTCATCAAAACTTCTACCATATATTTGTAAAACCTTTTCAATTTTTTGATCTGGTGTGTCAAATTCTTTAATTGCACCTGTTGTTAAAAAACGAGAAATCAAATTTGTACGATATAAATCTAAATTAAACGCAAAGTCATTCAAAGTCACAAGGTAATTATCAAAAGCCAAAGATGTTATATCTAAATTCCATTGACCATTTTTAGGGAATGTTATTGCCTGAGTTGTTAAATTAATCGTACCGTCTTCATTTTCTACAGGTACTGTAAATGTAGATGTGTATATTGGAGTAATAGATCTGTTTAATAGAAATTGTTCAACCTCATCCATAGACTCGTTGAAGGTTTTATTAACATACATATCATTAGGTCTAATGATTAATGTGTTATATGATATGTTATTTCCCGAAAACGGGTTACCCTTTACTACAAAATTTAAAGTTGTTGACGTGTTATTTGATGGGCTATAAAAAACCACAGGATATTCATTATCATTTGTAAATAATGAATATTTTGCGTAATTTACAGTAAAATTTCTTAATCGAGAAACTTCAATTTCAAGTAACTCAAAATTTCTATTTGCATTTGAACTATAGTCAATATCAAACGGGTTTCTTATTGATCCTATATAAACATCAAACGTGGTTTCATTTTCAACAGAATCATACTGAATGTTAAACGCCGTTTCTGCGGTACTATAATTAGGTAATGTCGCACTGATATCTAAACCCGCTGGAAAAAAATTAATTATATGTGAAATTGATGTAGAAATTCTTTTTACTAATGACCCATACAATGTAAAGTTAGTTACTTGGGATAAATCAAAATTAGGGTAAACTTTAAAATTATTTGATTGGATAATTCTAGATTCAATAACACTTTCAATATTCATACTATCCAATGAAATTGGAGATGAGAATGCACCTATATTAAAATTTCTGTCTTGTTTTTCAGTAATTGACGTAGTAAATTCAAAATTCGCCTGAGTAAATCCTCCCCCATCAACAAGTTGTAAACCAACTAAATTGTCAGAGAATGTTCCTTGACCGCTTGGAGACTGAGGTGGACACGTATATTTTTTTACTGCCATTTTTACACTATATTGTTAAAACTTTTACTAAAATCAATGTTATTATTTCTATCTTGTCTAACCTCATATAATAATTCGTTAAACTGATCACGAACTTCAAATAAATTGTATTGTTTGTAAATGTTATTAGCACTATCGTAGATTGTATAGATACCGTCATCAATAGATTTGGTTTGATTACCATAAAGTGCAATCGCTAATGTTGATATATCGTGTTCAACAATTTCAATTTCCGTAGTTATCGGATTAAAAAATGTATTTGTTATTATAATATTCTGATTAGGTTGACCAATGAATGGTGTCGCACTTGGTTTATTAGTTGGAGAAGAGGATGGTGAAAGTGTACAAAAAAGTAAGTTTGATGTACTTTCAACATATCTATATCTAATTGCCTTTTGTGATGTGTTTGTCAAATTTTGGACAATTGGTTCACAATAAAATGATGATGTTATAATTCTAAAAAAATTAGGTATTTTGGTTCCATCTGAATTTAAGTATTCAACTCTAAACCCAATTAAACCTTGATTAACAAACTTATTTCTATATTGAGACGGTACATTATTTAAATCAACAACAATACCTTTAACATTAGGTAATGAAGATAGGACTCCACAATCTGTTATTTTAGTTCTAATCTCAGCAGGTCTAATATAAAGAGTATAGATACCCAATTTATTGAATCTGTCGGCAGGTAATTTTAAATTATATAACCCCCCTAATATCTCAACACTAGCGTTACCACCAGTTGCTGAATTATGAAAATATGGTCGTAAAATAGATTTAGCGTCTAATTTAGATAAAACAAAGTTATCTGTAACATCCCTTGATGGCGTATAATTCAAGATGATCTCTACATCATCAGGACTAACGTCCGCACTTCTTATTGTTCCGTAATTACCTGTAGCCACAAGAATTTAATTTATATTTAGTTTATTTTCCTTACTTAATAAATACTTAACTAAGGTCTTTTTTGACATTAAAAAATCCATACCCATATTTTTCTAAGTCCCCAACATTATCAACTTCACCAATCCTTTCAATGTATTCTAACGCAGAGTTTTTACCTCTCTCAACAAAGACATTGGTTTGGACCTCAGGTTGATCAATAACATTTATTAATGCCTCATTTTTAGTTAAACCTGTCATTATTATATTATCTTGGGTAAAACCAGATGAATATACCATAAAAATGGTAAAATTTTCATAATCAAAATAATCAATCTGATTTATTGTATATGCGGTATATAACCCATCTGGGTCAGGTCCCCATACAGTACCAACACTACCTGTGGTTCCTGTAACTTGTATACCTATTTTAAATTTACCACCATAAAGACTACTTATAGGTCCATATTGTGCTAAATCATTTATCGTTGATTCGGTATTACCCGAAACTAAAAATGGTATAGTCGTATAATTGTAACTGAAGAAATCATTAATGTCTGTATTTGAATCCCCACTAAAAATATAATCATAATTAAATGAGGTTCCCGTCCAATTACCACCTGCAGGTGTAAATGTGGCAGTACCATTAGGATTTGTAATTATCACATCATCAAATGGGATTGTAATTGTTTTTGTTATCTTTGAAATTCCCCATGGCGACGTTGCGGTCATAGTGATTTGATATTCACTGTTAGATGTTGGGTAAGTATGAGATAACGGAGATGTTCCCGTAATTGTCACATTTGGTGATCCGTCACCCCAATCAACAACATAAGTTACCAATGATAAAAATTTTAATAATTCAGTATCTGATGTATTATAAAAATAATAGGTGTAAGGGCTACCCGTTGTTGCCGAAAATAGAAAATTGTTAATCACATCTTTCTGTAACACCGCACCATCAAAAACAGAATAATACCCCATATCAACCGCAGTTTGGGTAATCATTATTGGTATTGTTAATCCAGTTAAAAGTGAATCACCGTTTGTCCCACCTGATAAGACATATGTCATACCCGTATAAACCCCAATATAGTCCACGCCCGTTACCGATGTCTCCCCTGTCAATATAGGACAACAAGGATCGGTTGTATCATACACATCAGTACCACCGGTATATTGAACCAATCTAAGATCCCCAAAAATATTTTCTGGAGATATTTTAAAGTAATATTTTTGTTCTTCCATTATGGGTTTACATATTCATACCATTTTATTGGTGTCACATCACTTCCAACTCTTAATGTTGTGGAAGTGGATGATACCTCATATGTCTTATTATTATAATCTAAGTTTACTTTGTAATAAAAATAGTCTTCGGGTACAAAATTAAATTTATTTGGGGTTATTAATGGTTGTGGTGTGTTAGTCATTACAACATAAACCCCTAATTTTGCGTCAAAAAATTTACCTGACATATAAAATTCACTAATATCATAAAAATTTCTTTCTCTTAACCAATAAATAAAGAAACCTTCTTTATCTCCAATATAGTCTAACTTAAATTTGGGTTTTCTAATATCGACATTAGGTAACAATGCGTTTAAACTAACACTCATAAAATCCCCTTGTTGTACGGGTAATATTATTGTAAAAAAAATCTTTTGTGTTCTTTCATCGTTCGTATCATAGAAGTCCAATTTAAAGAATGACTTAGTAAAAGGTTTTGTATAATAATAAACTTCCTCATTGGTAAACCCTTCGTTCAAATAAGATATCCCCCAATTTGATTGGGTTACCGTATTTGCACTAATTGGTAATGTATTATCATAAAAATAAAATTCATAATTAATGTCTGTGGTCTCATCATTAAATGAGTTGTGAGAAAATTGACTAATCTCAAAGTCATTTGGTGGTCCAACAACTTCTCTAACCATCTCTTCTTGGTATTCTAAAATACTATCCTCCCGACCCGCAAAATCCCATTTCATTTCAATAGGAATATTCACATATTGATCTGTTGTTGGTCTTATTATTTTAATTTTATTCACATTCATCTATTATCGGTTCCGCAATATCGTTTATGTTTTGTACTCCAATACCTTCAGGTGTTAATCTAAAAATAGTATTTACGTATGGGTAATGTTTACCATTCATAAATGGATAGTTAACACCAATACCGTTACTATCTATATAACCATAAGTATATAGGTCTCTCCATCTAAAACTATTAGATAAATTAGAATAGAATGCATAGTCAGGAATATCTAATATTAAATTAGAATCCGCCTCTTCAATATAATCAGAATATTCTCGAATTACTATTGAATTGTGTGGATTATAATAATATCCAAACTCATTTGTTGGGTCGGCATCGGTTACAATATTAAACTTAAGGTCATTATATATTATTTTATGAACATATCTTGATATTACTCTTTCTTTTTGTTCATAATCGTTCCATTCGCAATAATCCCCATCAATGGTATCGCCCGATACTAAATCGTTATTATAATAAAATGGACCAACAGGTGGAAGTGTATTTGAATTATATAGACCTTGTGTTATGTTTGTATTGGATAAGAAATTTCCTTGTCCCCACCAAGAATTTGGTAAACCATTATCTAATGGTTGATTAAATCCCCACCCTTGTTTCATTCCGTTTGTCCACCCAAAATAACCTTTCCATAATGTAGTAAAATACAATTCAGATATAGGTCTATTTTGATTATCACGTAATGGTTTAATATCAATGTCACAATTAAAGGATAAAGTATATGATTGATTACCTTCTTTTATTGAAGTTCTATTAATGTTATTTGGACTTAAAACGTCTTTTTCAAATTTTGACTTTGATGCGAATATATTTTGTTCAAATCCTGCTTTTATTAATAACGCACAATCAGAATTTGTTAATATTTTATGTACTCTAACATAATATTCAGATCTTGTTTCTCCTGTATTACTTTTATTAATTATTCGTCTGAACGTACTTGATGTTCCGTTTTGGAATGTAGTTCCCGTAAATCCAACATTATAGACGTTAAAAATGTACTCCTCACTTCCAAATCCTGAATCCCCAAGACTATTAACTTGAAAAATAGTTTCCCCATTGTAATCAAACGGAAATTCCACATATTCCCCTGTTAATATCCCATGTTTCATCGGACATTTAAATGTGATAAAATTTCCATTATCATCACTACCAGATGTTATTGTAAACGGTATACCATCTGATGCCATCCAAAACCAAGATGCGGATGTATCCTTATCAATTGCGAATAAAGGTTTAGTGTAATCATTACTATAACCGTAACTCATATAATGAGTCCAATTATAGGTGGAGGCACTTTTATTTATAAATGTCACATGATTATTTGGTGGTTGGGTGTAACCTGGTATATTATTATCAACTCGAATAAAATCAAATTCACAGTATTGGGGATATCCGTCCCAAGGCGTATTAGGATTTGTCACGTAAGACACCGCATTATTAATTGCGTTTGTGTAATACAAATTATTTCTATACGGAACATAAGTTGTTGATCCCGTATATTCATTTTTAAATATAAATGTGTATTTAGTTACAGGTCTAAAAACACTTGACCCTTGTCTTTCATCATCAAAAACCTTTTGTAAACTTAAGTCAACATTTCTATCAAATTCAACTATTTCTTTTTCTGTCTGTTCTAATGGAACATCAATAAAAAGATTAGTATCGCTTGATCCTTTATATCTTAAACTTCCTAATACAATATTTGTTGGGTTATCTATCATCTTATCCCTCGTTATTTACATATAATTTAACAAATTTATCAATCGCAGTTTTACCATTATTTAACCCAAAATAAAAATGGAATGGTGCCCCAACTATGACTTGCGTCGATACTTGTGGTGTCGGTAATGGTTGTCCACTAACATCAAAATTGGTAAGTATACCTAATTTAGTTGTTGAGGATTGGAAATACGGATCAATATTAAAATCCAAATTTTGATATCCCTTATGGAAGAAAGGCGAATACGTATACCAGTTATTATTTTCAGACCCAAATATATTTGGTGATGATTCAATTTTCCATTGATAATGGGGAACATCTTGCGTTTTTGGGAAACCATAATAGTCTTGAATTAACGGGGTATGACTATAGGTTTCATATCCAGGTGTTAATTTTCTTCTATAATCATACTCCTTAGTTGGGGTTTCAAATAGGATCCCAAACACAGGTCTTGGTGGGAATTGGTTGTCATCACCAAAATAAATCGAATTTGGATTAGGGTAATTTTCAAAGATGAATGGATTTACTTTCCATTCGGAATTTATCGATAATGCTTGAGCAAAATCACCATCAATTCTATCTCCTTTTCTGGTACTATTAAAGAATTGTATAATACCTTTACCTTCTGTGGTACCACCACCTGTCGTAACAGGAAACATTGTCTGTCTAAATGTGTCATTTAACAATCTAGATAAGAACCCAATTTGGATTAGGTCGGACGTATCTTGATATGATGTAGATTTGACTTGATCGGCCATGTAACCATTAAAATTCGAATTATTACATATCTCGGTAATAAATTGATCTCTAGGCCCTAAATCAGCAATTGTTGTTGGGAATTGGATTTGTTTTTCATTATAACCTAATCCAGGGTATCCATTAACTATTGTTGATGGCCATAATGGATTAACCAAAGGTTTGTTTTTCCCAATGAATTGTTGAGTACTATCTTTCCATGGCGAAGATCTATAATAGAAACCATTACTTAACTCATTAAAAACAATAACATCATCACAATAATTATATGTTGGGTTATTAGGATCTAATACCGTATATGTTGCGGTTTTATTAAATGAATACATATATAACACCCCATTAATCCAATTGTTTTGGAACACTTGAGCAAATACCCCACGACAAGCGGCAAACATAATTGTAAACCTTGTTTTCCATTCTAAGAATAATTTTACATCTTCGTCGTACTCTGAAATGTACTTTTTATTTAATAAACAATAACATCCTTTTTTAACTCTATCCTCAGGTACAATACATTGGTCAGGAGGTATTACCGTTACGTTATTACCTGAACCTTGATAACATTGTAATGAAACCATATCATCACAAGTTAATGTTGCCGCAATTGATGCTATTCCATCAGGTAAATCAAATTGATTACCTGACGCTAAATCAGACGCCACTCCAGTACCTGATGATGAAGAAATACCATCGGCAGTGTAGAATGTAAAATTATTATTTTGGTGTGCCGCATAACCTGTTATTGATCCTGCACCATTTTCAGTTTTTGTGGATGTAGGTAATCGGTCACTTCTCATAACCATTTTAGTTTTATCGTTAAAATTAACACCAAGTAACCCATAACGATAATATGCCGGTGAATATAATGCATTTAATTGGTCTGATGGTACAACACCAATTTCTCCTTTACCCTGATCACCATTATTAGGTGTATTCGCATTAGCACTACTAACACAAGGAGGATACGAAGTATTACTTTGTGATCCTAAGAATGTACCACCACCAATGTAGTCTGGAATAGATCTTGGCAATGTATAGTCACAAACAGATAATATTGTTCTTGGGGTACTTGTTAAAAAATCTAATCCTTGCCATGCGGAAGGTACTGGTGTGTAATTCGCAACACTAAGATCGTCAGTAGATAAATAATAATAAGGGTAATTTGATGTAAATGCAGTGTAATTAGGGTTAGCCCCAACCGCAGGTCCTATATTAAAATTATATGAAGGGAAATATAAATTAGCCGCTGAGTTTGTTGCGGTATTATTACTAGCAGGTCTCACACCTGTTGGTTTTATCGGCACATTTAAGTAATAATCACCTTCAGGGGTTATAACAGTACCAAATGGTTCTCCAAATATTCTCGATAAATCATATTTAATTTTTTGTGGTGCAGTATGTACGTCAACACCCCTATTTAGTATGATAATTTCAAAATTTTCATAATTTGTCATTTGACTAAGAGCCTCACCAGCATCATATGTGCCATAACCAGAACCACAAGGATATAAAAATTCAATTCTATGTTTTAAAAATGAGTCTGTTGGTAATGTACCTGATGCGGTACCAGTTAAAGCAAAGAAATTGGATACCGTCATACCTGTTATCATCTGAAAATATTCCACGTCGGTAGGATATTGTAAATATCCAATCTCATCTCCAATAATTGATGATGGCATATTTGATATCACAGGTTGATTAATAATGAAAGGTAAACTTAAAGATGTTGTGGTGGTAATACTTGAAGGGTCAGCCCAACTAACCGTTATTGAGGTTGTTCCCGTTGTTGTTGTTCCTGTAATTGCATTATTACCAAATTCGTTTAATGTACCTCCTGTTAGGTTAACATAACCATTAGATTTTAATGGATCATTAAAACTAATTGGTTTACCAACTTGCATTTGATCTTTTGTTCCAGGATTTGCCAAAAGAAACACAATTTGATCTTCAAAAAAAGTATTTCCATTTAAAGATGGGTTAATATACCCTCTAACTCTATTTGTGGCGTTTGGTCCAAAATATTTATTTCTTGTGTTAAATTCATTTAATTTTTGTGGTAATGTTTCTTTAGTTGGGAAAGCAAAACCTCTTGGGTCATTACCAGAGTTATCCCAAGCGGAAAATATAAATGGTTGGGGAGCGTGGTATAATGCAAATTCGGGATTATAAACAATAGTTTCATTCACTACTCCCGTTGAACTTAATATGTCATAACCTGAGAACATTCTTTGATAGTCAATGATTCCTCTTGCGGCAACTTCAGGAGTTATATCCTGTTTCATCGCCGCAGTAATTAATGATGGTACACTACAATTAACACACGTAGTGCCATCAAGACAAGGACCATCCCAAAATGGTCCTCTATCACGTTCCATTTGATCTTCAATTGGATTATTTTGACTATTAGGGTGAATAACGTTATACGATGCGGGCGTATTAACGGGTGCTAAAAATCCGTTTGCTTGTCCAAGGTTAACATCAACACTATCTGATTGTTGCGAATCAATTGAATCTTGAACTGAGTTTGCATCAATATCATCCTCCAAAGTCGCAGGTCCACAATCGCAATCACAACTTGTACATTCAGGGTAAGATATCATAGGTAAACCTATTCTTGGGAAATTCTTTATCTTAATTAAGTATTTTATTGTAAAGACAATAAACGCAATTGATAATGCTAATCGGAATATGAATGATAACGCTTGTGCCGCAATTCTTAATATCAAACCAAAATTAATTACAGGACCACCTAAAGGTGCAAATGCGAATACCTCAATTAATGAGTTTATCCAGTCAATCATATCCCTTATTGCATCATAAGCAAAATATATCCCTAAAATGATTAATAAGTACTTTAAAACAGGCCATGCCCAAGCTATAAAGTGAGCAACAAACAATAATACTAATAAAGGGAGTGTTAAAATATTAATTAGTAAGTTGAATAAAAAAAATATAAAATCAAAATTTCTAACGATGTCATTAGATGGGAATGTATTTACCGTTGACTTACAAGTTCTATTATCAATTTCCTTAATCCCTAAATGTCTTGCCCTTGAGACACCATTTTTGTATCTATCAAGGAACATTGCGGTCGTATAAACTTTATTATAGTTCATTTCGTAGAACGTGTCTTCACAATTAATTGCCGATATTGGGTCAACATAATCGTCCCAATCTAAACTAAACGTGTATGATCTTAGTAAATCAAAATAATCTTGAGGATAAAAAGTAAAATTAACTTCTTGTTGTTGTGTATCATCTGTTGGTTCAGAAACCGCCAAAATAATATCACCAGCGTTAACAGGTATAACTGTTATATCACCATAATATGGTTGTGGACCACTACCACTATCAATATAGATTGTAAACTTCTTACTGTTAACAGAATCCCCAAATAAAAGACCACCATTAGTTGTTGCAATTGTTGACCCTGTGTATTGTGGTGGATTAATAGGAAATGTTGACGGCATTACAATAGAGAATGGTGTTGTTGAACTTGGATCAAATGGATCCATACTACTTGATGTCCAACCATACTCTTTAATATTTGGAACTAAGAAATTTGCTCGTTGGAATTCGTTTTGTAACCCACCTTCGTTACTCCATTTAAATTTAAACCTATATCTTCCTTTTGTTGGGATTCCCTTAGTGGGGTCATTAGAAATTACCTGTTCCCCAAATTCGTTTGTTATAATATAATCCAAATTCATCGGAACATTTGCCAAAAATGATCCATCCCCATCTATAACTTTACCATCTTGTTCAAACTTATATTCCTCAAGAATTGGTAAATTATTTTTATCGGGGTAAATTGTTTGTCTAATAGATAATATTTGTCCAGGACCTGCAATTAACTCACATAAATTACCCGTATTGTTTTTTGGTTTACAATTTGTTTTAAGGGCATCATCATTGGTTGTGGAAATAAGAGACCCCATGAAAATAGCATTAGGTCTAATTGTTACGTTTGCTTCATTAGTTAAATCAAAGTCAACTCTCGTAATACCTATTTGACAAATGTCTTCTTGTCCCCAAAGAGGAGAAATGTCAACATTTTTATTTAATGTTTTAATTTGTGGTAATTCACTTAAATTAGATGACTTCTTAAATGTTGACCCATTAACTTGTGTTTCAGTCGCTTGCCCTGCATTAATTAAATCTTGTGGTGTTAATGAAAAACACCCAATATCAGATAAATCAACATCCATGAAAACAGTTTGAGTCCCAACAGGAACTCCAAATATCATATAATCACCACTATCATTTGTTTTAACGGTATACTTGTAGTATTTGTCATAAACCTCAATATAAGTTTGGTCTAATAAAACTTCTTCCCTGTTTGGGAATGTCCCTGTTGCCGCATGAACACTATATGAGGGATCGTGAGGTAATAGGTTATATCTATATCCAGCCTCATTATTATCAGATAAAGTTTTATACGGATATAATTCAGATATGGTCGGGTTTAATTCGTCTTCAGGTGTTAATGGTATGAATATAGACACTTTAGCATTTGGTAACCCAAAACCACCGTTTACCACAACCCTACCAACTACAACCCCATAGTCAGAACATACCTTCATATAGAGATCCGATTGGTTAATTTTCAAAGATAGGATTTCTAAAAAATCAAAATCTTGGTCTAACTTTACGTTGATGTATTTGTCGACACCGACTTGTGTCCTTATTCTATGTGATTTTACCATTAAAGTCTTTTTTGATAAATAGTTTATTTCCTATTTTCAAAAAATAGTTCTAATTAAAAAAAAATAAATTATCAGGAGAAATTAACTGTACTTAAATTGATAACTCTAACATTTATGTCTTTGTTAGGGTATCTAATTTGATAAATTTGTGTAGGTTCAGCAAAAATTGTGTCCGCAATTAACTGTATTTGTTTTGTTGCCGGATTAGAATATTTCTGAGATGTTTGATTTGAGGAATATTGACCTCCAACTTTATTGAAGAATTCCATATCTGAAATACTTATTACCCCATTTTCCGCTTGGATTAATCTTCTTAATTCCGACACAACAACATTTTGACCCAATTGTCTTTTTGTTGGACTAAAGTATGTTGTGATAATATCAATAATTTTAGACACAATCGCTCCTTGATTTTGACTAGCGTCCAACACAACATCAACATTAACCGACAAGTCAATTGGGTTTGCACTTTCAATCGAGATGTAGTCGTTAATCATTCTATAGTTTGAAAGGTAGTTTGCCACATTACTTTTTAATGTATTAGAAACCGTGTCAGTTAAATTACCACTTGTATCATAAGATAACATTTTTATCTTTATCATATTATTCTCTTCAGTAATTGCAACTTTTGCTGGTGCTCCAAACTGAGAAGGCATTGTTCTAATAATTGATTCGTAATCATTTATTGTAACCGCTCTATTTTGTGCTGAGAAGTTATATGATACCATATTTCTTACTTCTTCAAGTGTTGGTGCGTTTGCCCCTCCAATCGCCGCAGTAACGTTATTACATTTCAATGTATTAATTACAGATCTGTTAACACTTTCTGAAGGACCATTAACAAAGAATGATACCGTACCAATTTGATTGATTACATTAATACCTAAATTAGTTGCTTGTCCTCCACCAACTCTGTACTGTATGAACAATGTTGAGTTTGATTTAAGAGCCGCACCTAATGCTAAATTGTTAGAATATTTATTTAAATCAAATCCTTTACCTGATCTTGCAAAATCTCTAAGTTGTTCTTCCGCAGAAACGTTACCACCACCAAATGTCATTTTTAAATAACCTTCAGGTGTATATTCAGATGTAAATTTAGTATTAGTTAAAATATATTTACCAACCTTAATTCCAGGTTGATCAGATGCTTTAGTTGGGTCTTCAATGAATACTCTGTCTTCGGCAAGTGCCTTAACCTCATACCATCTATTGTCTAACCCTAAAAAATCTTGTGGATTTGGGATTGTATTATATTGAGTCCCGTCTTTTAAAAGAACACTTGTTATTCCTAAAACATTTTTTTCAGGTAAGAATAATTCAAAGAATGGTTTTACATCATTTGGTGTAATAACCCGTTTGAATACTTTTGTAAACCCGTTTACGACAACTTCTCTTTTTGTAATAGTATAATTTAATATTCTACCATTAGCATCAAAGTTAGGTGTTTTTAATCTATTTAAGGTTCCTTCAGAATTTATTGCCGAAGCAAAATCAATATCATAGACAGTTTCAAATGGTTGTCCTGCACCACTTACTTGGGATCCTCTTCTTAGAATACCACAATATCTTAAATCTTCTCTATCACCAAATGCGGGAACCGTTATTGCGAAATCTACTAATGCCACCGAAGGTCTTTGACCCGGAATTTTTAACCCGTAAGTCTTAGCGATATTATATACTGAAGATTTTTGTTGAGCAAATTGTAATACCGTTTCTTGGATACTTCTATCAATATTAAATTGTAGGTTATCTGTAACGGCAGCGTTTAAATCTAACATTACTGAGAAAACCCCAGCATCGTTAAAATTTTGTACCAAATCAGGATAATAAGTTCTTGTAAAGTTAATTAACTCAGTTCTTATTCCTTGAAAGTCTCTGGTTGTGTAGGATATTTTTTTCTCAGCCATATACTATTAAATATTGATAATAACAAAATCACTACTTTCAAAGGCTTGATTTGTGACCTTATAGTCTATTTTAATTTTTGCGGTATGTTCTTTTTCGCCTATACCTTGTACTTTAAATTCCCTATCTCCATTAGAATTAATAAAAGTACCCTCATCCTCTTCACCTAAAGAAGCGTCGGTTATTGAAATGTTTGTTATCTGTACACCTGGCATATATTTTTCAACTGAGTCTCTAATCTCACCCTCAATTTCACTAAATGTAGGCCCATCAAGAGGTTCAAAAATATATTCATACAATCTTGTTCCAAAATCAGGAAGATAATATCTGTACCCTTTTCTAGTTAACAATAAATGAACTAAATTACTTCTAACTTCTTCATCGGTATTATCTGAAACATCCAAATATTTACCAACGTAAGATTCTCTAAAAGGAAAATTTATTCCATATGTGATTCCATTTGCCATATCTAATAAATATAGTATCTATGTGTTTTGAATAAATACATCTAAAATAAAAATCACGACCTAAGCCGTGATTCCTTTATCGTTTTACTCCCCTTCTCCCATTTGGGATCATATGGACAATGTAAACATCTGCTTCCACAACAACTACCTCTACGTTTATGATATTCTTCGGTCATAACAATCCTACCTTTATTATTATAGTAGAACTCGTTTGGTTGTAATTTTGGTCCAAATTCTCTAACATACAACTGTTGTATCCAATCTTTAGATGCTCCTACATTCATTTTAATTTGTTTTTCTAAGATTATAAAACGCTAACAATACTTGATATGTTAGCGTAGTATTATTTCCCCAAGTTACTTTCATTTTATTTAAGAAATTTCACATCCATTAGCCCCACACGCAATTTCACCTCTTAAGTCCGTGTTATCTTGTAACTCAATTACTTTTGTAAGATCCACATCTTCCAATGTACTTAACAATCTTTCAAAATCTTCTTCTGTACAATCCTCAAATGGTGCTTGAGTGTAAGTTCCTCCGTTGTATGGTAACACTGATAAACCGTTATAGAATTTTCTATTGTTCCACATCCATTCACCTACCAAGTCCCACTCATCTTCTTTCACAGAAATCGTGGCAGATACGTTGTGTGTGTTCTGTCCCGTTCTGTGACCAGATCTAACCCACTCTTGTGATACTTTCTTAACACGTTCCAACATTTGGAATACTGACTCATGTCTAAGGATTGAACCTTGTGGTGATTTTTGTGGGATAGAGATAACTGCGGTATCGTGAGGACGGAAGAATTCATCTTCAACTAACTCAGGATGGTTGTTAAGTAAATAAGGGTAGATAGCCTCGTTTTTACCAACACGTAGTCTTCTTATGTAGAAGTCATTGTGCCATGCGTGGATACCTGAAGAAGTTCCCAACACCAATGATGACGTTCCTGATGGTTTAACGGTTGTTGATCTTGCGGATTTGTTAATACCAATAAGTTTAGCGACTCTTTCGTTTTCAAGTTTAACAATTTCAGCCGCCGCTTTCATATCATAACCTAAAACAACACCTGAACCAATTCCTGTCATTCCAACACCAATAAGTGCATCTTTTTCAGTTGTTCTTTTCCAAACGTCTCTTAGGTAATGAAAATCGGTATAACCCGCTTGTAATGTTCCGATGAACGCCGCACCTTTAACTCTTGATTCAAAATCTTCTTGTGATTCAATGTCAGAGGCGTTTACTTCACATAAGTTACAGAATTGGTTAGGACGAAGTGCAATCTCACAACATGGATTAGTTCCCCAATCTTTGTCGTTTGACAAATAGATACCAGGTTCCCCTGCTCCTGATAACTCAATTCTTTTCCAAAGATCCATAAAGAATTCTTTAGTAATTTTGTGACGAAGAAGAACTGCTGAGTTATTAGATCTACCTCTTTGTGCGTTTTGTTCCCACCAATTTCCTGATTTACAAGAAATCATTTCCTCATCGTCAGCAGAGAATAATGAAATTAACGCCGCTCTTCTGATACCACCCGCTAATACCGCATCTGCAATATGACATACAATATCATGAGTCTCAATAGGTGATAATTTTTCACCGTCTTTTTTGTTTTCAAACACTTTAGTAATATTGTGAACACAATCTTTAAGTGGTTGCGGTCCAGGGGCTTTACCACCTGAAGTAACCAACAATGCTCCTTTTTGACGAATGTCAGAGAAATCAAATATAGGTGTTGATGATTTAACCCCTAAATAAGATTCAACCAATACTTTGATTGCATCTGCCCATCCCTCAATACTATCACCAATAAGATAACGTCTTGTTCTTGATGGGTTTGGTTTTTTAATCTCAGGTAATTTTTCAATGTGGTGTTTTTGTACTGAGAATCCAACTCCTGTACCACCTAACAATAAGAACATAGTCTCAGAGAACGCATCTGGATGGTCAATTGGCATATAAGCACAATTGTAAACTCTGTTTGGTGAAATCTCAATTGGTTTCCCACCAAATTGTAATGATCTCATTGACGGAAGAATTTTCTTATCGTATACCATTTTGTATACGTTTTCAATTTCTTCTTTAATATTTGGGTATCTTTTTTGGTGCATTTCTTTATTTCTAGATACCAATTCTACCCACGTTTCCCGCCTATTTAATTCGGGGACAAATTTAGCGTATTTCATATACACCGTTATATTACTCAAAATTTTTTGTGAAATATCCATAGTTGATTAATTTTATTATTTATTTATTTGTTTAATTTTTTTGTTCTCTTTGTTGTCTTTTATCTAACAACTCTTTAACCCTTAATCGTTGTCTTTCTTCTTTTTGTTCTTCCAAACCTAAGAAAGTCATAGAACTGTCAGTGTCAATGTCTAACATTGCATTATCAAATTTACAATTCTCAAATACAACCCCATCATCTCCAACCCTTGATTTTGTAATTGCTATTGTTGCCAATTTCATTTCTTTTTGTTGTAGTGTCTTCGCCACCGTAATAATAACGTGACCAACTTGTGCCTTTTTAATTGATCCTCCCATTTGATCAGTTGTTACAACCTCAGACGAAATAGAACTTCTATTACCTTGAGTTGCAGTCCATCCAACTAAATCCATTTCGTGACACATTGCTTCAAATGCTCTCATTACAGACCCCTCACTCTTCCATTCATCACCTAAATTCTTATCAGGTACAACACAATCAATGTAGTCAAGTAATACCATATCAATCTTAATACCATCCGCGACCATCTTTCGGATTTGATTCTTAATTTGTAACATAGTTACGGTATCAGACGGTAACTTATTCATAATTAACTTATTTGACATAGACTCCTCAATATCTTTAACTTTGGTTTTAACTTCGTCTCTTTTTTCTGACAATTCATCAGGATGAATCTTAGTCCAAAGAGTGTAATGTTTTCTCTGAATAACTATAGGGTTATCCTCAAAAAAGATTTGGAGTACGTTGTTTCCTAAGTTAAATGCGTGGTTCGCAATTTTAGTTAAGATTGTGGATTTACCTACACCTGTTGGTGCCAAAATAACACCAATCTCACCTTTAGCCAAACCACCTTTTAATAATCTGTCAATTCCAGGTATTCCCATTGGAATAGGGTGTCTGTAGTCGTCAGCAAGGACCTGATCAATGTTAGAGAAGACATTCATTGAACTTGTGTCTTTAGCCCCTACTTGTAAAGCTCCTCTAACTAATTCCTCAAGAGTGTCATAGTTCTCAAATTCACCACCATCAATGATTTTTTGAGCTTTGGTCATAACCTTTTGAAGTTCTTGTTGTTTACAGAACTTTAACGCCTTTTCCTGTACGAAACCTACGCCATCGATAGGTGCGTCTTTAATTTTCTTAATTGTGTCCAATACTATTTTGGATGCAATCTCTTGTTGTAATTCAGATTTAGTAATCTGATCTAATGTCTCAAATGATGGTGTATGATCGTATTTTGTATAATACTCTCTAATCATTTGGATAATTATTTTGAAGTATTTATTTTCAAAATAATTGTTTTCAATCACATCAATGATTGAATGTGAAAATTCTTTATCTAAGATAATTTGATTAAGTAATTGTAATTGGAATGTGTTTCCTAGATACTCAAAATTTTTGTTTGTCGCCATAATTTTCCTTCTGTTAGTAAAGATAAATACTATTAGTTTTGGATAAATTCAGGGT
>Ga0114974_10000288_pt1 | contig 42830 bp, 86 predicted proteins | sample S_130206_EF_Meta_FD_87318 | JGI IMG/M metagenome (GOLD analysis project Ga0114974, IMG submission 87318) | Freshwater microbial communities from Lake Simoncouche, Canada to study carbon cycling - S_130206_EF_MetaG | ecosystem: Environmental > Aquatic > Freshwater > Lake | place: Lake... | reverse complement strand
GGAGAGCTTGGTGAGGTCGGTGGTCATGGTCTTGGTTCCTTTCGTTCAGCGGGGCTTGATTGCTTCCGCTACCATATAATAGGCATCTGGCTAAAAGTCTTTAGATCTTTCTTCAAAGAGTCTGCGGCCTCATTAGAGGCGATTCTAGGGGGGGTTGTATGCGATCTGCTATATCCACACTCGGGGGCGGATTCGCGGCTCGTTAGGGGGCACGCTGCGCTCCTACGGGGAAGCGAGGTTTTTCTGGTGAGGTGACGAGTTGATTATCTCAATGCGTTTTTAATAGAGAAGCGAGTGCGGTGGAAAGAGGGGAAGGAGCCCACCACAAGCTCCTTCCCCGAACCCACCCACCACTCAGTGAATCCCGATAGCAATCGGGATGCCGTCGAAAGATCGATTGCCACAGGCGTGCTTGCCGTTGGCACAGAAGCCGCACAACCCAGGGCACACAAACACTTTACCCATCCCCAAAGCCTTCGCCGCCGCCAGCACCTGCAAGCGGTGGGTGCGCCATGCTTCTGGGTCCAGAGCGGCTCCCGTCTTGGGGTCCCGCTTGGGAGCCTTGGAAGCTACGGAAACCGCTACAAACTCGCCCCTTGTGATCGGGAGAGCAGCAACCTGAGCCTTCACGGCTTTGCTGTTCAGATACTTGCTCCCGCTGGAAAGGTTCAGCGTGTAGTTGGGAGCCCATTCACCAGTGAAGCGGGTGAAGATTCCCCAGCTCTTGCTGTACCCGTACACTGACAGATCGGGACGCTGGCGGCAAAGGTCCTGCCAGTAGTGTAGGATCTCGAGAGAGTGAATGTCGCCATCAACGTAGAGGCGGACCTGAGCCCTTTTGGTAAGCTTGTGCCAAGCTTTAGAGACCACTTCCCGCCCCCCAGAGGTGAACAGGAGAATCAGGTTCTGAAGCTGGCGGAAAAAGGCTGCTGGGTAGCGCCATGCTTTGAGGCTGTAGCACCACTCCTTGCACGCCCCAGCGCCTGGGCAGGACACCAACGGCAGCACAGAGAACGCAGAGAACGGTAGCTTCCCATTGCCCTTAGCAAACACAGAGAAGCGGGGGGTCCCGTCTTCAAGGAAGGCGAGGAACTTGCCAATATAGAATCCCCATGTTCCCTTGCCCTGCTCACAGAGCGGCTGCACCGCTTCGAGGCGGGCCTTGAGCTTGTCGTATTGCTGAAGGGAGGCGAGGGTCGCCAATTCGAGGCAAAGGTCTTTAGTGAAGGCAAACTTGGTGGACATGGTGGTGGTTCCTTTCGGTTGGTGGTGAAGGAGAGGGGGGATTCCCGCTCCTACCATATAGTCGGCGGGAATAGGGAATCGTTTAGAACTTTCTTTTTTAAGGAATCTGTTCCAGACCCCTTGACAGGGGGTCAAAGTGCGCTTACACTGGAGGTGTCGGGAGGGACTATCGTGATGTCGCCCCCTTCGAATAGGGCTGGGTATGCTTCCCTCCCTACACCTCTAGTGTACACTACGTGTCAAGCCCCCTTGTGAAACAAACCACTGATCCCTCCCGTCACCTCCAGTGTATCATACCTGTCAAGCCCCTTCGGGCAAGATTGCGCCCCCGCCAACTTGTTAATCACGCAAGTCAGCGGGGGCGGTGGGGGGACGACACAGAGGGGGAGGCAGTGGGGGAGGCTGGGAGGTTGTCATAGAACCCGCCCCTCCCCACACTACCCCGCCCCTAACTTACCCGCAGTTGCCCACAGGAGAGGAAGCTGATACGCTCGGGGTAGAAGGTCTTGTACCCTACGTTGCCTCGGGTGACACTGTACACCTTCACAAAGGGATTCCCGCCTTGGGGAGTCCAGTTGGGTTCTGGCTCTTGGGCCAGATACTTGGTGACTCCCGTGCGGACGGTGTAGATCTTCTTCTCACCTTTCTGATTGGTGTACTCGATCTTGGTGAAGCGGCCCTTAGTGGCCTTGAGGACTGCGCGGACGTGTTCTGCTTTGGATGCGTTCATTGGATTCCTTTCGGTTGGGTTTACTGCTACCAGCACTACTGGCGTATATAAGATATCGGCAGATCGGTGCTGGTCTTTAGTAAAAAGATTGAGAAAGATTGAGAAAGCGTAGGACGCTCTAGGAGGCGATTCTAGGCTGGTTTATAGCCAATCTGCTATACCTACCCTCGGGGAGGCATATGCACCCCTACACGGGCGTTTGTGCGGCTCGGGCGGGGAAGCGCAGCACTCCTACACGGGAGCGGCGTTTGTACGAGAGAACGAGGTTTTTCTGGCGAAGTGGCGAGTTGATTATAGAGAAACGTCTATACTATAGAGGCGAGTTTGATATCGGGAGGATGCCCCCCTCCCCACCACAAGGAGGGGGGCTGAACCACAACCCGAACCACTACACCACTAAGAATCTTCGCCTTCTTCTTCTGCGTCAGACGTTTCGAAATCGGCATAGGTGTCCCAGTCGCATTCGGGAACGTCACCATTCTCGGCCAATTCAACCGCTTCGTTCTCAGCATCATCCGCACTGTAAGCCTCCACAATGACTATAGCAGACTGAGTGCGGGTGACTGTGACACTGAAGGTCTTGGGCGGATTCAGCTCCTTGGCGAGCTTGCGGTCAACCGTGAGCACCTTGCACACTTCTTCCGCCTCACAAAAGTCTAGCACAGAGCCAGCTTCGCACCGTTTGGCAAAAGCCTTCTCTGCGAGGAAGATTGCTTCGCCCAGATCGCAGGCATCGTCCTTGGAGATGCTGATCGTGTGCTTGATGGTAATGTCAACGGGGATCTCGAAGTAGTTGTCGGTCTTGGTGCTCATAATGGGTTTCTTTCTTTTACTGCGTTGTTTGTGGGAGAGAGGGGATTCTCGCTCCTACCATATAAGTCGGTAGGAGCGAGAATTGGTTTAGAACTTTCTAGCAGAAACTTCCAATCTCTTGATCGAGAACTTCTTTGAATGCCCAGTAGTCATCTTCGCTCCCGCTTGCCATAGCGACCTTGAGGGCCACAATCAGGGGGTCGGTGCTCTCGTACACCGCTGGGACTTCGGGAGCCTCAGAGGGGGCCTCTACGGCCTCCACGGGGGCGGTCTCATCTGGCTTGATATCAAGCAACTCGCTCAAGGAGAACACTTCGGTGCGCTCAGAGGGGACAATCCCGTCAGTCAGCTTCTTGATGCTGCTCTTGAGGGTCAGGAAGTTTCCTTCATGACGAATGGGTATACACCCATTTCGGAGGATGTTGAAGATGTGCTTCTTGCTGCTCCGATCATAGACGGGGGCGAGCACAAAGAACTCTCCGTAGCTGAAGCTGCCGTCGTCGTTCTTGATTAGCTGTGTCATGGTCTTGGGTCCTTTCGTTGGTGGTTTAACTGCGTAAGAGTAAGTCGGTCAGTCGGCGGGAACCTTTAGAAGTTTCTCGAACTTTCCTTTCTCACTCTCACTCATCCAGTATAGCACACACTCGGTGCAGCACTGGCGTACATATAAGTAGGAAGGAATAGAGAATCGTTTAGAACTTTCTTTTGAGGTGTGGGACTTGACACGTATGATACACTATGTGTGGGGGGAGGGACTAGCGTTAGCTCGGGCTCCTAGGAAAGGAACGGGACAGCGCCCTCCCTACACCTCCAGTGTATCATACCTGTCAAGGGGGCAAAGACAAAAAAGGAGGGAGGGGGCTTTCGCCCCCTCCCCCCCCGCCCCCTCCTAGTTCAGGAGGAGGTCCAGTGCCCTCTGCTTCAGGCCCGCTCCCGATCCCAACAGGGACCGCTCGAACCGCGCCTCGGACTCTACGTCCACAAAGGCATCCGAACGGTTCTGACGGGTTCCCGTCATGCGACCCACAGAGTGATGGTCCACATACTCGGTCACCGCATTGAAGAGGTCCCACTTGGTCTCTCCGTTGTTGCCCTTGCCAGTGGAGAACAGGTCCGCAATCTGCTGGCGGCGGTTCTCGGTGCGGGTTGCGACCTCCTCCTTAGAAGAGGGGAACAGTGCCCCCACAAAGCCCTCTACGTAGCTCTGAGCGACCTGCTGCTCTGCCAGAGTGTCCATGACGACCTGAAGGTCATCGTAATAGGCAGTCGCCAATTCGAGGATCTTCGCCGCTTCCTGCTTCTTGGCTTGGAAGTTCTTGCGGTGATAGACCTTGAACTGATTCGAGTGACTCGACAAAGCAGCGTTGAGCGTGTTCTGGCAGACGACTCGGACGGGAGTGATCATCCCAGTCAGTGCCTTGGAACCGTCATGCGAGTTGAGGAACAGAACCTTCTTGACGGTCTTGTCGTCGGGATTCGACTTGAGGAACAGGTGCCCTGGGAGTTCCACCTGCATAAACACCACTCGGCCCCCAGCAATCGATCCAGCCGTGTCCCAGACCGCCTGACCCGAACCGATAATCTCATCGGCAAACGCGAAGGTCTCCGCGTTCTGGATCACTTGGTACTTGTTCGACATCACCTTGAGTGCCCTGTTGTTGTCCTTGCGGCGGACCAGAAACTGGTCTTCCAAGGCTTCCAGTTCGCCTTCCACCTGATGGTAGACGGGAACCTGCTCGACTTCCCAATCGAGCTGCGCTTCTTTGAGAGCCTCGGCAGCGGTCAGTTGCCTGTCGGTTAGCTGACCAAGGGAGTGCCAGCCACGGGTGACTGCGCTGAAAAACTCGGTCGTTCCATCTTCGCGGAGTGTGAGGTCGTGTGCCATAATCTTGATTTGTTTCTGAGTGTTTTTGGTTTGGGTTGTCTGCGGTGCTTGCCGCTACTTACTAATAGGCATTTACGAAACAAACTTTAGGAGTTTCTATAAACTTTCTTTCGTTCACTCGCTCGGCCCGTCAGCTTTCACTGGCGTAATAAGTAATCGGCTAGTCAGCGAAACCCTTTAGGAGTTTGTTTACTTTCTATCCGATCACCTACTCAGCCAGTATAGCACATCGGTGCAGCACTGGCGTACATATAAGTAGGCAAGAATAGGGAACCATTTAGAACTTTCTACAAGATTATCAAAACGGGGGGCTTGACACGTATGGTACACTAGGTGTGGGGGGAGGGTCTTATATATACGCGGGCGGGCGCAATTATCAAAGAAACAGCACCCGCCCTACACCTCCAGTGTACCATACCTGTCAAGGGGGTAGCGCAGATACTCCGAAAGCAAGCTACAAGACGAGCAAGGTTATGCACATTTGACAAAATGCGAGAACAGCATTTGACAATGTTCCGTGCGGAACAATAGGGGAGCCTAGCCCAGTAATTGGCAAACCCCTATTAGGATTCCATGCTTTCCTAATAGGGGTTCTGGGGGCGGGGGGAACTGGCGGGGGAAGTATATACTATTTGATAATCTTTATTAACAAAAGATATTTGATAAACCGAATTGACAATTACCTTTTATTAAAAACAATTATCAATTACCTAGGACTCTTTAGGTCCCCATAATACTAGATAATCATCATTCCTTGAGAGTACCGAATTAATAACTCCTCGATTATTACGCATAAGCGTAATACCATCATCCGTCGTACTCCTAACATCAGTCTTCAACGTATTAGATACATCAGTGTAGTGCATCCTAACGCTTCCATCAGTTAGCACATCCACCGCTACATCCGTACTAATAACTATTCCGTTACTCATCATAACGCCGCTTCTTGTCAGATTAACATTTTCCATACTCATAACTTATATCATATACTAGGTTCTTTGTCCATCTCTAATTCTAATAGTATTATATTAATACATAAACATATATACTATACGAGAGAGCGGATGCGCTGCGTTCGTACCCACAGACGCGAGTTGTGTGTACAAGCTCTACATTTTTTTGGTGAAGTGACGACTTCATTATCTAAACGCGATTCTATTAGCGAGACGAGTTTATTAGATTGGCTAGATTATTCCCGCGAGCCTATGACTTGTGTAGCAACTTAAAGTATATAAGATTGCCTACTAACACGCCAGCGGCTGTGCCCATAGCATTCGTTACATGGTCACCAAAGATAGTCACAGTGAGTGCCAACATCATCGTCATCACCGTAATCTTAAACAGTACCTTAATCATTGTTGAGTATGGATTGTACCGCTTGTTCAATCTCTGTCTCCGTATACAGTACATAATATCCCTTTCTCTTATATGTGAAACCTTCCGTGTGTAGATAACGAAGCTTCCTATCAATAGCTTCGATTATCTGTTCTTCTATCTTATCTAGATTCTTAATGGCATACTTGGAGATCTCTCGATTCTCAATGTGTTTTAAGGATTCTATATTCTCGGGCGTGACTTGGTAGGACCAGTCGGTAATAGGGAATCTCTTATCTTCTTCGAAGGCTAGCATCAATACGATGTCGGCTGCTTTTTTGACAATTTCGTTAATCTCGGGAGGAATCATTTTTGTTAAATTTTGACTTTACTTTTGATAAATTTTGTGAGCGGTGGTCAGACTTTATAAAACCGAATTTATTATTTATACTTTTCTATCAGAAATATTCGTTAACGTCAATCGTGTTTTAGCCTCATTCTACAGAGTAAAATAAATTATTTTTCAACTCGTAATAACAAGACTTTTGATTAAATAGATAGATAATCGCGACACAAAACCGTGACAAAATGTCTCAATTTTGTACAAAAAGTATAAAAAACTACACAAAAAGGACATCTAAACTAGGCAGATATTTCCCATCTAATATCCAATCCTCTATTACTTAGCCATCTCCATCATCTTTCGCTCCCTACACAAACAATTTCTTAAACATTTTTTTCTGCTGGGTTTCCATCTTATTAATAAACGAATCAAACATTTCAAATGTCCAGCTACCATCTTTGATGAACTGGAATATCTCTTCGTTTGTATACCATTCGTTTACTGCTCTGTTTACTTGCTTGATTTGTTCTATTGTCAATGTCATACATCCATCATCTTTTTCTCCCTACATGGAGCATTTAACTTCCGTAAACTCTATACCATATTTGATCACAGATAAGAACAATAGCTTCTCATCTATTACTCGGTAAATATTGTAATAAATTCCTTTAATTGTAGCAGTCTCGCCCGTGAAATCAATTCCTAACTTTTGTACGAGACCACGATAATCTTTCCAATTCTTAATCAAGACCTTCATGCCATGTTTTTGTGTTCCTCTATTGCGTGCTCTGCTTCGCCGATCCATCCTTCCAAGGATCTTTGATTCAAATAACAAATTGGCATAGAATCCCCGATCTGATTACCCGTAGTCAAATCAAGGAAGTAGCTGTACCCAGAACCGTGCTGGTGTATGATCTCTAGGTTGAATCTCTTGATAGCCTTGTTGATCTTTGCTGTTGTCATAATCAGTTATTCTTCGTTTAATTCTGGGATGATAATATCGTATTTTATACCGTGTTTGATAACCGCAAGAAAGAATTTGTGTTTGTCTATTACTTCGTAGATGTCGGCATCGTCTAAATCATCTACACATTCTACCTTCTGATGAGCATAGGTTCTACGCAACCCATACTCACTATCGGGGTACTTAAACCAAATCCTTTCCCATTCTTCGAATGTCATGGGACATAAACAAATCGTCATACCTATTAATAGGCTAGACTAAGGAGAACTTTAGAAGTTTTTTTGTAAAAACTAATTTTAGGATTGTATATTCACATATACAGAAGTATCTAATACGTTTGTTCCGTAATACCAATTACTAACTAACCAAGGATAAGCAACATTCTGGTTGGAATAACTTATGGTTCCACTATAGGCATTATTCATTTCCCATCTAGAATTAGCAGCACTCCATGATACAACTTCGTCACCATATCCATAAGCTGGTTTCCCATTAATTATTCCTCCGAATGCTAAGACTCTCCAGTTCTGACCACCAATTCCAGCGGGATAACGACCAACTGGATAAAACATAGCATAAATGGTAATCACAGTAGGATCGATCTGATTTTCTTCTACTACTAATCTCCCATGAATCTTTGTGCTGTCATTGATTTTTACACTCATATTAGTATTTAATCATTAACACTTACTTAAATACCATTTGCTATCTTCACAAGCATCCAGTGCTGCATCCACTTATTATAATCCAGTATTTTAAATATCCTTTTATTGAAGGGAGAATCGTAATACTCCAACCCTATTTTATGCCAGTTAAAATTTTCAGTGGTTATAGCAATCCTATCTTCTAACCAAATAGGACGAAGAATGTGTTTGTAATGACGATAAACAGTGAAATATTCTTCGAGTGTTAAAGTAACATGCTTAGGTGTTCGCATACTATTAAAGTTCTTTGTATTCTATACCAGTCGCAATTAAAAGCAACATGAATTTCTTCTTACAATTAACTCGATAAACATGTCGTGAATCTACAAAAAGATTCACGACATCCCCAGAATGTAAACGAACATCTCTATGTATTTTTTCGCTTTCGATATGAGTTAAACCATAATTTAAACAAACGTAACTATCATAGAATCTTATCGATCTATTGTTTAAACCATCGAGTTCGATGGGCATATCTAATAATCAATATCCTCATCGGCATCATACCTCTCGAAGATGTCGGGACGATACTTACTCCTCTTCTCATCCTCGCAATCGTCGCAGACCTTACACAGGTAGATACCATACCCGTCGTACAGATTACGGAATCTCTTATTACTTCCGCAAGTGCAGTTGTCGTAGCTTTTGTCGTAGTCTCCAGTCATACGAATCCTTTCTAGATTATTGAAGAACATTAACTTGCATATTAACCCCATAGACCCTCAAGCCCGCGCCAGAGTGTCCTTCCGCTTCGATAAGCTTGATCACTTCGTCGTAAGCTTTCGTATGCTTGTACTCTCCGAAGATATTGTAGAATGACTTCTTCGTTCCATAAAGAACGAGATCGTCAATAATTACACGGAGACGGGTGTTTGGTTTAATCGTTTTTGCTTTCATGGTGGGTTCCTTTCTGTTGGTACTATATAGTCGGCAGTTCTGGGGGGAACTTTAGGACTTTCTATCGTCCGCTAACCAATCTGATATATTCACGATGCATATCCCTTTCGTCGCGAGCTGCTTCAAGAGACAATGCTTCATCCTCTCTCGAAGCTTCAGAACGAAGAAAATGATAAACATCTTCATACTTCTCCAAGACTTCACAGTAATCTTGAGACTCACCATCAACATCTTCCATCCAACCTTCAGGAAGTCGGACACAAAAGTTTCTACTGAACTCTGCTTCTGGTAGGGCAAAATCCTCCAGATAAGGTTTGAGATCGTGATGATCTAACATGTAAGTTAGATCATCAACCTGAGCTTGCCATTCGTGTTTGGATATTTCCGCCTCAATTTTGTTGAGGAGTTCGAGGCATTCTTGTTTATTCATGGTGTTTTTTGGGTTGTGTAACTATCGGTACTATATAGGTCGGCAGTTCTGGGGGGAACTTTAGGACTTTCTAAACAAAAAGAGATTCCCTAATAGGGAAGTTCTTCACTAGCTTCTCATTATAAGAACACTTATACTCTATCACGCGGTACTCAACTACCATACTATTTTTCCTATCCTTGCGTGCATTGATACGTTCTTTGTAGACCAGTTTGCGCGTGCATTCGCAGGCTTCTTCAAAGGAAGTAAACCTATTCTTGTCAACTCGAATACTAGGAAACCATGCATTCGGGTCTTCTTTCGTCTTGTACTGAATTTGGTAATATGTATTCATAACTGTATATTCCTTTCTAGTTAAGCTCTTGTTGATTCGAAGCAGTGTGCCGCGAGAGATTCAAGGTAGAACCTGATATTAGAGATGTTCTTCTTGATCTCATCCCGTTCTGCTACTGCTTTAGTCCATGCTTCTGGGCCTTGGGTATAGTAGTCCCGTTGATGGAACTCTACTGCATAGAACTTGTGTTCAAAATCCTGCAATCCTCTGAGGGCATCCCAATACTCCTGTCCCAATACCTTGGGAGAATTGCCATTGAGATGGAAAACTGGAAACGTCATTTCGGGGCGATCAAGTGCGATTTGAGTGGTCATACTGTTGGTTCCTCTCTTGTTGGGTTTAACTGTCGGTACTATATAAGTCGGTAGTTCTGGGGGGAACTTTAGGACTTTCTACAGACCTTCTTCGCCTTCCAAGTCTTCCCATCGGGAACGCATCCGCTCCAATGCCTCGGGAGGAACCCCGTGGACGTTCTGGTAGTTACCAGTCGCCTTCTTCAGGATGATCTCAGCCCCATACTTTTTACCCAATTGGATATAAGGTTCGATCTCCCATTTCTGGGTGAAGGTGTTGGAAACGATTACGGATTTACCATTACGCAAATCCTCCTCGGTTTGGTTCTTGCACCACGCATGAGCATCCTTGAGCTTGGTGGGGTCAAAGGCATAGTCCCCGTCCTTGTAGAAGAACATATCAGCCTCGTAGTGCGAGAGGCTGGCGTCCTGTTGCATCAGCTTCTTGGCATAGGTAGTTTTACCCGATCCCGAAATACCACGAATCAGAATCAATTTAGGCTGATGATTCTCATTCAACAGATTGTTTACGAGTTTATCAAATTGCATATTAATCTCCTCTTTCTTTCATTCGATTCATAACGTCCTTTGCATCTTCCAAGACCTGACACATTAAGTCTTGGCAATACAATATCCATTCATCTTTTGTGATGATACCTTCTTGTACTTGACGAAGTTTCTCGGCGTAATCTTGCATGTTAATAGCCATATTCGTAATCATCTATTTAGTCTAGGGGAACAAATGCCGCCCCCATGTCTGCATCAATCCATTCTTTTGTCAATTCAGCGACAAGCGTTTTAGGATCAGTCGTGTAAGAAGAAAAATCCATCTCCCTACAACCAACCCAAAAGATGCCGTCATCTTCCTCTACAAATTCAAACGTGAGCTTGTGCGTGTTCTTGTATTTACAAGACATATTACTCCTTTGTAGCATTTCTAATTTTGTCGATGATCATCGCAACATGCGCGAAATCGAGATATCCAATAACATCAGAGAACCCCAATTCATCATTGTAAATGATATCACCAGATTCCGAATCCAGAAGGGCAACTTCAAACATACCCCCATCTCCTCCGTAAGACATTTCGGAGGAGATGATGCTCAAGCCATATCCGTTGTCGAACTGAAGAACTTTTTTGTATTTCATATTATCGTTTAGGTTTTGGTAGAACTTCGATTTCTTTTTGTTGTTTCCGAAAAGCCAAGAGTTGATTTTTGAACTTTGCAAAGGTTTGTACATCACTCTGCGAGACATAGCTCTGCTTGGCTACACGTTCCGAATATTCGGGAAACTTAACTTTCAGTCGGTCGATGATTTGTTCTCTCATGGTACTATATAAGTCGGCAGTTCTGGGGGAACTTTAGGACTTTCTATTACTCCTCAAGCGGTTTACCCTTTGGGGTAAACAACCTGCCAGTGTACAGGTATTCTTCACATTCGGGATCGTAAGCGAAGATCTCGTATGACCCGCTAGAATGCTCCTCGAAAGTGAAGTCCTCTGGCAACATCAGATCTTCCAGCTTATCGGAGAATACGGGAACCATACCACTCTCAAACCATGCGAATACATTTTCGCTGAAAAGAGTGTTGTCCCATTCAATCAAGATCGTTTCGTTTTTTGTGATCATAAATTAGTTCTGTTTAGCTGCTTTCCGTTTCTCTGCGAGAATCTCATCTATGGCTCGGATCTCATCCTTAGCGATAGCAATGTTCTCCGTAGCCCTAACTGATTTGCGAGCCGCTTCAGCAGCCACCCTGCTGAAGTATTCCTGCTCTGCCTGAAAATCGTTCAACCTGCTAATCGTGCCGTATTTCAGGTAAGTCAAAGCTTCGATGCTGAAATTCTCGCGGAATAGTTCTTTCCTGTGAGCACAGTCATCGGCTGCTGCTTTATCTGCATTGTACTTGGCAAGAGCCGCTGAGTTGATTGCGTTGATTTCTTCGTTGGACATACTGTGGTTCTTTTCTTGTTGGTGTTAACTATCGGTACTATATAAGTCGGTAGTTCTGGGGGGAACTTTAGGACTTTCTTTACTTGGGGAACATCGTCATATAGAGAACTGCCAGTAATCCAGCTACTTCTTCCTTCTGGCTATCGGTCAACTCCTTGCCAGTTGTCATAACGCCCAAGACTTCTGCCAAGCGCAGAGACTCTTCTGTTGACAGCTTATCTTCTGAGAGGGTTTCGTTTGTGGTGATCATAATGGATTTCTTTTTGTTTGGTTGCTGCTACTCTACCAGTATAGCACATGCATCACTGGCGTACATATAAGTCGGCACATCCCCCGCAACCTTTAGAACTTTCTTACAACCTCGCTTTTTTTAGCTTCTTGTAGTAATCCTTCACCTCGTAGATATGGTGACTGGCTATTGTCTCAGCAGTGCTGAGATCTCTTGTATGCTCCCTCTCTACTCTTGCTCCAGCTTTTAGAAGATCCTCTACTTCTTTAAGAGTGATCTTGTATTTCTTAGCTATCTTCTTCTTGGGTACAGATGGTTTCAGTCTGCTCTCCAACAATATATGATTAGCTAATTCATCGAACTTCATAAAAATATTTATCCCCTCTCCTAAGATAAGAGAGGGGATAAATGTTAAACTGCTATTTGCTTATTAAGCCTTGAACTTTCCGTTCTCATCGTAATTATCATAATTACGTTTCGGATCATTCAAAACAGATTTTAGGAAACTAGGGATAGTTGAATCAGTGAGAATCTTTTCTTCGTTCACTACGGTGTTCAAGGTCCACATTCCAAAATCTGCCATGCGTTCTGGATGGGTCTTCAATCCAAAGAACTTCTCCAGACTTTTAGAAATTTCTTCCATAGAAGATGGAGGACGTTTCAGCTTCTGGGTAATAAAATTACCAAGTTGCATTGATTCTGACATATCAAACATTAGGGTTTTCATATTAATTATTTTGCTAGTTGTGTACTACGATGTTTTACTTCTGCTACTCCGTTATCCAACATTTTAAAGAAACCAGTGAATCCTACAGTCGCTAGGATTAATCCAGCGACTACTCCAGCAATAAAGGTTTTCATATTATTATGCTTCTTCTACGAACTTCTCCTTGATAGCTTCTTCCTCTTCTGGCGTGCCTTCTTCGTCGTGCCAGTTGATTTCATCTACACCCCAACCATCCCAATCATTCCAATTAGCATATAAAGTAAACTCTTTACCATCATCAGTCTCACCCTCGAATGAAACTGTTTTGCTTTGTAGTGTTCCGTTTTTATAATCGATATTCATATTAAACAACTGTTAGTAAAGTTTCTCTCTTGATGACTGCCCACTCACGAATCTTATGTAGATCTTTCTTTAGAAGTTCGAGCTTATTATAAGCTTCTTCTTCTGATGTACACTCGGCATGAGTCCAGAAACTATCTTCTGTTACTTCTGCGACGAAGTATTCTGTCTTATTGTATTTTTCTAATCTTTTCACAATTAAAGTTCGTATGTAGTATCCTTCCTGGCTTTCTGCTTGCTTCCTCCGATCTTATGCTTTGATGCGAAATGAATAAGATTACCGTAAGAAACCTTTACGCCATTCGCATTAAAGAATTCCGAAATAGTCTTGTAACACATCTTGCGCGAACTACGAAGATAACGAATCGTATCAATATGATCTTCGAGAATAGACTTGCGACCACGCTTGGTCAAGCGAGGTTGCCACGATCTTGCGGCTTCCATGATATTCGCTGGCTTGATGGCTGAATCGATTTTGGATTGCTTGATGGATTTGATGCTTTTAACGCTCATATTGTTTACTGGTTTTTGGTTTGTTTACTGACTACTAAGATATCGGCTTTTCAATGAAAAGGTTTAGAACTTTCTATGGCTTTCTGAAGACCAGAAGGACTTCATGAACTCTGACAGAGTAACCAAGACGTTTGCACTGTGGCAACATGATCTTGATCTTGGATACTTTCTTACGGGAAACAATTATCTGATCTACTATTATGGCACCGAGAAGTTTGAATGCTCGTCTGGTCTCGTATTCCAGATCGTAATAAACTCCCTTGGATCTCCACTCTCCTACCATAATACAGAAGGTTGTACCACTCTCTGCTTTATCATAGCATCGACCCAAGGTCTTGAAATAGTTGATTAGAAAATCTTTCCAAGTCTTGTTTCTATCTAATCCCGTATCACTCTCATACTTCTCCAGATTCCAATACGGAGGGCAAGTGAAGAACCCGTCAAATACTGGTATCTCGTCCACAGAGGAGTCTGCAAGAGTGTTCTGCACCCCATACACCTCCAGAGCATTTTGGATAGCCTTGGGTGAAATATCAAATCCCGTATAGTTTAGTCCCTGCTTCTTTGTTGCCTCTCCACGCTCACCCCATCCAGCAAACGGATCGAATACATGTTTGCAATTCTTAAGAAAGAACTCACAACACAATGTAGCAATCTCTACTGGAAACGGACTATATCCAGAACGACTGCTTTGATTACTATGATCAGAAGAATCCACACGCTTCTTCTGTGCTTCGATATCAATCACACTCGTAGGTATGATTGTAAGGTGACCTTCTGCAAGAGTTTCTACGGGTTCTTCTATTTCCATTTTATTTTTTATAAACTTTACTTCCAACTGAATCAACCGCCTGTTCTATATCGTCTAGAACTTGAATAATTTTAGCTTTATTTTCAAAGGCATAGTCAATTGCTTTCTTTGGTAAGCCAGTTTTATCTAAAGCCACTACTGCTCCTACACTTGTACCAAAAGCTACGATACTTATCAAGATCATTAATATGGTTGTCGTGATTTTATCGTATGTTTCTGCATTCGAGTTCTTGTGTATAAACAATCGGATGTTCTTTAAGATGGATCTATAATAATTCTCATTTCGACTTTTAATCAAACTGAGATAATAGATGACATCTTCTTTCTTGAGGCCACGTTTCATCGCATTCCTCAAATCGTTGTATATCTCTACGATAGTGCTCCACACAGACTCTTCAATAAGATCTGGTTTCTGTATAGATTCCGAAACATAAGCTTCCCATATTAATTCACTATCGTTCATGATATTATTTACTCAATATCTGTTTTGGTTCTATTAGTAAATCCTTTCTATTGTTACGTGATCAATCCCCGATTTTGTGATTCCTAATAGTGCTGCTGCTGGCTTATTGAGATCTACTATCCTTCCTTTGATGTATGGGCCGCGATCTTCAATCACTGCCACTACATACTTATTAGTCCTACTAGAAGTAATCTTCACCCAAGAACCAATCGGAAGAGTTTTGTGTGCTGCTGCTGGAACTGTATGGTTAAGCACCTTACCAGTACAAGACTTTCTATTCTCTTTCCCATACCAAGATGCGATCCCAGTCTGCTTTGCTTCCGAAGTAGGCCCAGACATCACAATCATCATTACTGTTGCTAGTGTTTTCATATTTCCTTTCTGTTAAGATTTACTGCACACTATATAGGTCGGCAGTTCTGGGGGGAACTTTAGGACTTTATATCACCTCGAATGTCTTCGACAGAAAGCTGGCGAAGTTCTTCAATAGCTTTATTCAAACCAGTACAAAACTCTTCGAAGTCTTTGCCTTCATCTGAATTGTAAATAGCATCTGCGCATCGTTGTGAGAGAACTTCTAGATTAGGATTTTCATACTCCTCTACTTCTAGAGGAATATGAATAGTCTCCTCTGTACTGAACGACCAGTAATCGCTTCCAGTCCATTCACCACGATATTCTGTAGCTGACATTACAATGAATTCAGCGGCATCAACCATAAACTCTTCTTTGTCTTCATCATCATCCGTTGGAGAGCAGATGCTGGCATATCTATTGATATGCAATTCGATAAACATCGTATCCGAATCTACTGTATCAACTATAAAGATGTCCTCTACAGTACATTGACCAGCATCATCTAGATCGGCATTTTTACCATTCATGCCGTGCCCAACCTTCCCATATCCCTTGATGGTTTTACTATCAAGTAGTTGAGTAGCAATGTATTGATTTACGTTTTCTAAATCGGTGTTGTCTTCCATAATCTTAATATTCTTTTACTGAACAATAAGTGCAAGTTCTTCCTTCTTCGCCTTTATGATTGGCATAAACTCCAGTACGACATTTGTCACAGTGCTTGAAGATCTCTACAGAATCTTCATCAATAACATATTGTGTAGAAGTATTAGATAAATCTCTAGGACAAGCTGCCGTGATCTCCGTAGAGTACGGGCGACTCCTATATCCATCAAGGATAACTTCTGGAAGTTCTTGTTTGTGCCTAAGCTTGGGGATATAGACAGAAGCCGCTTGTGTTATACCTAATGCTAAAAAAGATATAATCAATAGTTTTTTCATAATTACTCTTCGATAAAGAATTTATCTGAACTGCAAGTCAAAGTTACACCATCACGCTTAACAAGATCAGTAGTCTTGTCATTCCACGTATACTTGATCTTAAACTGACCCGTTTCTTCTTTAATAACTGCGTACTTTCGGCTAGCCCAAAATACGTTCTTTCCAGATTCAATTGCTTCTTGTATTTGTTGTATGTTCATATTCATTAAAAGTTATATTTTTGTTTTGATTCGTTCCACTTTTCCAAATTAATAATTGCGAAGTTGTATTTACCTATCCATTTCAATCCGATAGACTTATCAAATCTATCTTCTTGTGTATAAGATCCGTTTTTGCCATATACTGCTTTATAATACAAAGCGGGTTCAATTGCAATAGTATCCATAACTTGAGTTTCTTTTTTATTCTTTTTTTGATCCATTGTATTCCTTTAGATATAATCTGTAGGTATCACATTTGTTATACCAAATTCGTTGATTTCTAAAAGTTCACTCATATAAACTCCAGATCCGCTATTATCTACGCAAGCTATAGCAGCGTTAATAATGTTGTCGGAGATGATCTGAATCTTCTTAATAGGACTATGACCAACCACTTGTTTCAGATTGTGTATTAGTTCTAGATCCCTCCAGTCCTGCCACACAATACCTCCAACTACATGGTTACCACCTCGGGCGTGACTGCTAGCCCAAATGGCATTATCACTATTACCCGCTCTTTGAGCGGTAACAGCATGATCAATGATCCTCTGTACATTTTCGATAGTGATGCCTTCCTTCATAGGATGAGCGAACCAATGCTTGGTAAGCCCAGCATGAGAAAACCACCATCTATTTTCAAAGTGAAAATATTTGAGCTTATCCCAATCTTCTATTTTCATTACTTCATTGATAGCAGTTTTCTTTTGAGAAGAAAAACCGCTACACATACATGTAGTGCGAGGATCATAAATTTCATCGTGATTACCTTTCAAGTAAATCCAGTCGGGGTGATCAACCATCAAGTTCTTTAGCCATTGAGCAGTCGCCGCATTGATCTCTGGATTGTCTCCGAATTGATCGAAGTAATCTCCCATAAAGATAAACTTATGTGAGTTTTGATACTTCTTAATAATTCTTTCCGCCTTTTCGAAATGTGTATGTATATCGGGAATGACCAGCAAATTTTTCATTCAAGCCTTTCTGTTAGGTTGTTTTTGTTCTACCTATATATAGGCAGATCTCAGAATAACTTTAGAAGTATTTTAGCGAGTAGCCTTCAAAGCCAGCTCTCCCCTAGGGGATGACTCATCTTCTGTCCAGAAGACCTCTAACTCATGTGCTTTATCTGTAGGTATTAATTTCCATTTACCGAATTTCCCGTTCGATCTCAAAGAATAGAAGATCTTTATATCTTGATAAGTCATTAGCTTCTTCCATACTTTCTTACCTCCAACAGACTGGACAGAATCAGATATTATCTGATAACCATGATCTGTAATGAGATAATGATATAACTCAAATGCTTTGAGTACGTTATCTGTTTTTGATTCTAAAGACTTTACTCTAATCACATTAGGAATAGATATTACTTCAGATCTAATCATTAGCTTTACATCATCATCTCTTACAGCAAGAAAGGTTGCCGTAGTTCCGTTTGGATACTTTACATCCTTTCTATAGATATCATGATTCTTATATGATCCTATCTTCTTTCCGTAATTCGTATGGGGTGTGGATAGATTAATTTTAGATTTATCTATCTTATTGGTTCTGGGATTTACTTTATAGTAATCTTTATCAAGATACATGTCAACCAATATTTTTACATAACCATCGAATTTCATTTATGTATTTAATTAAAATGGGAATTCATCTTCATCGTTATGCTCTTCAACATTTGCGAATTCTTCAATCTCTTCTTCTGTACGAGCATTGTAAGAAGAACCGTTATACTCGACAAATCCTTCTGCAACAAGATAATCAATACGATCCCATACAATCTTATTCAGTTCTGCATTAAAGTCTTCGAGATTATTGAAAATAATATCTCGGGTCTGTCCTTTTTTAAGATCCTTGAAGATATCTTCTGCCAAAAATTGGCGACTCTCTTCCATCTTATTAGCACCCGATAGGAACTGATCCAGAATACGTTTTGCGCTATAGTTTACAAGATTGGCTACTTCTGTTTTCATGGTCTTAGTTTTTGTTTGGTTGACTGACTGTTTACTATCGTAGCATATAAGTCGGAGAAATTCCGAAACTCTTTAGGAATTTGTTTTCGGTCTGTACGATTCCCCGTGGAATCCACGAGGGTCCAGCTTCTGCTTATACTCAGCAGAACTTCTTTCTCCAGCCTTTTTGGCATCACTGACTTCTTTCCTAGAGCCAAAATCTGGGTTCTTCTCGCCTCCTTTAGTGTGCTTCTCTGATTCCTTTCTCTGTATCTCTTCTTTCTCTTGTTTCGAGAGTTTTTGAGGTTTTGGAGATTCTTTAAACTGCGACATCGGAATAAGAGATTTACTCTTGTCTATGAATTCTAAGAATGTTTTATCGTAATCCTCTTCTCCTATTAGGAACCAATTAAGGATCTCTTTAAGATGTTCTGTAGTAACATCATATGGAGGGCACCAAAAACTAATTATGTTTATAGTTCCGTCTTCTGGCTTTATACGATTTATAGCAACCCATATTCTACCAGCAGGCCTCATTAGTTTTCTTGCGTCTAGGTTCTTAATAGAATCTATTATATCTAAACGGTCATTAGTTTTTAGAAAATCAAATAAAACATTAGCATGGTTCTTCTGAGATCCCGTCTTACCTTCTTCCTCCATTACCAACTTCCCTCTAAGCTCATCTATATTCAAAGATCTAGGTGGATTAAAGAATCCAAAAGAATAAGAATGAGGATGATTCCAAGGTAATTGAATTTCCGAACCATCTGGTAATTCATTAAGTACTGTGTCTGGACTCTCTTTTAATAGGTAAAAGTCTTTAAACGAAATCATACGAATATTTAATTAAAATCCATATTTAATCTTCGCCAACATCCAGAGTTTAGGATCAATTACTAAAAAATAATATCCTGTAGGGGTTTTCTGAAAAGATTTAATTTCTAAAAACTTTAATCCAAATACACCGAAAGCTTCGTTCGTGAAGAAGCGATTAAACAAACGAGTAAATTCTTTGTTCGTCTCGAATGCTGGAAAATATACTTTTACCCATTCATCAAATGTTATTCTAAATTTCATATTACCAAACAATTTTAAACACTGGTGTGTATCTTCCTCTATTATGAATTCTGCAACAATCAGAACATGCAATATTAGTTCTACGATTTACTTTAAATACTTTATTGCATGAAGGACAATGACCCGTGAACTTCTTTGGAGCATTCATATACCCACAACGCTCGGCATTGCATCCGATCTCCAAAGCTTTCCTCTGCCATTTAGGTCCATGAGGATCATTACTAGGACCAACCAGTGCATGAGCTATTTCATGCAAAATAGTATTCATGATTGCACCATCAGTTGATCCAGTTGCATGATAAATAGACAATCCAATTGTCTTTTTAGTCCAGTGGCAATAACCCAATCGGCTACGATTGTCTGTGATGACTGCTTTCCAATCATACAAACCATGCTGGAGCATCATGTCTTCCATCAAATTCAAAGCTTCAATCTTGTTCATATATTATGGTGATTAATTGTGATTCCCAAATAAAAGCACCAATTCAACAACCGATGAACTGGTGCTAGCGTACAGTATATATCGGCAGCAGCCCGAAACCGTTTAGGAGTTTTTTCTGTCTATTTCGATACCGTTTTCTTTGAGTAACTTAGCAAACTTTTCTCTGACATAATCTCCGTACCTAGAAAGACTAGAAAACCCCGAAGTAGGCGCATTCGGATCATTTTGTCTATGTAATTTGTTATATTTGTATGAATGATCTACATAATCTTTATAAGATATTGTAAATCCATACGCCTCTTTAAGAGATTCTATAAATGCTTTTTCGAATTCCATATTTAATCTGTTAATTTACCTCTAAAAGCTGTAGCAGACCTTTCTGCTCTTGGGAAGCCCCCATCTTTAGATGGTTTGGATTTAACCAACTCTGTTCTTCCTTGAATATCTTGTCTTGCATGTAAAGGAACATTATAATGAAGTTTACCCTTTCCTACAATAGAACCTTTCTTGTGTTTGACTTCGTTAGTATCATAGTCATATGCATCTCTTAAATACAACCAATAAGAAGATCCATTAGGAAGAACAACCATAATACTTTCTTGACCGTATTTTTTTCCTATACTCTTTAAAGTCTGTATCATAGCATCCGTCTTTTCTTTACTGGAATCGATAGCATGAACTATATAAGATTCTTCTGGATATACATCAGAATCTGGTTCTGGTTGATAAATTCCAGTGTTTGGACCGCTCCATCCACCTATAAGTCCAGAAGAAACAGCATCTCTGAGATCATCCTTTATCTTTAATTTTGCATTAGCTTTATTCTTATCTTCATCATCGGATATTCTAAGTTCTCCACTATATTGTGAAGTCTCTGGAGAAATCATTCCTATTGTTATTCCTTTTGATAACCATTTATTAAATCTTTGCTGAAGCACATTTCCTTCACTCAATAAAGATTTTTGGTATGCTTCTAAAATTAACTGATCGTCTTTATCCATTTTAATATTTATCAAAGACCGTGTTTAATTTTTGCTAGCATGAACTTTTTCTTATCTACTATTTCAAAGAAATAGTTGGACCACATATCTTCAACTCTTAGATCTAATAAGTTTTTAGAATCTATAAATTTTTGAGGTCCATAAAAACTCAGGAATCCAAAGTTAGTTCTTTTCAATCCACTTCTTCTAAGATTGACTGCTGGATACGGAGACGACCCAGTAAGCAATATTGATTGTTGAATATAATCAACCAATATAAACGATCTGTTTTCTGTTTTTAGATCCATTTGATATTAATCTACTTTGATTCGATAACTATCTTCATCGAAATGTTGTGTAGAAAACTCAAATACTTCAGATGTTTCCGTAGCAATAATCCTATGAATTAAACCTGCTGGAATATGAAAGCTTTCTCCAGCCCACAATACCCTATCATCAGCATTTTTGATATCTTCATCATAACCATAAACGATGACGATACATCCAGACTGGACATACATAACCTCATCTTTCAACTTATGGTAATGCCATGATAGTTGTTTATTTTTTACGATATGTAAAAGTTTACCGCAATACTTTTCAGTATTAGTGATCCACTTCTCATATCCCCAAGGCTTAGAAACTAATTTTTGATGATCGGTTGTTAACATAATTTTATTTTATCAATAACTTCGGAATATTCTAGAGCAATTCGTAAAGGTTCGTTCGTATTAAATTGACGAGTTGTTTCTATAAACGTGTCGTTCCTATATTCGTAAGTATCTGAAATGTACACACGAATAATATAATCAACATTAATTAATTGGTAGTTGGATACACTTGATTTACGATATGGATGTTCGTAAACTGGTAATTCTATAAAATTACTTTTCATATTTACAATACGGTTCTTTCCCTAGTTTCTGTATCTTCGATAAACCAGCGTTCATCTTTACCTCTGGTTTCCATTTCGCCAGTACATTCGAGATCAACATTATTATATCTCACACCAGTTAAGATTTGGTATTCTTCATCAATATCTTCGTAAAGTAATGTTAGCTTTTTATGATCAAATTCTTCATCATCCTTTAATTCAAAGATATATTCTGCCGCATACCCTTTGCTATAAATTCCTCCTACCATTACATATCTAGGTTCGAAGTCAAGCAGACATACTTCTTGCTCGCATTCCATCTCAATCTCTCCACCCCATTCATCCAACTCAGTATGATAAACTTCTTCATCTGTATCTGAATTGTTCACATGCATATCACATGCTCCGATTTGGGGACCACAGTTATGATAAAGTCTATCACACTCAAATTTGGTATCATAGTTGATACCATCTGTAATATCGTCTGACAATTCGTCCTCCATATTTCCACACATATGGAGAGACACATCTATTCCATTATCCTTGAAATGGTTGTACATCTTCTCTGGAACCTCGCTAATTAGAAACTCTGCGTCCCAGCCTTGGAAACTAATTTTGTATTTCATTGTTTGATAGTCTTCAACATTTCAATCTTTTTGTCAAGAAAAGTCTTACGAATTGCTTGCACTATCTCATCTACAGCATAATAATCCCATTTATATGGGTCTGGGTCATCAAGATACTTTTGTAATACATTTCTAAATGCTAATTTAAGATTCTCTCTCGATTCTTCTACAGCAGTTTCTAGCTTAATAAAATCTGGATCGGGTGCAGCTCCTACCCAGTTCATACTTCTACCATACTTTGTATTGGTTATAAAATATGTCCCGTAACCGATATGATCACGATCATAAATTCTACCAATAGCTTGCATTTTACCGTCTACTTTCATATAGACGGTTTCATCGTGATGTTTTCTTGGCATTTTTACTTCTTATCAACAAAGAAGAACAATGTCAAGGCAATTGACGCAGATATCAGAGTTATTATTTCTATTAATTTCATGTTCTCCAAGGAGGATTAAAGCTTTCTTCAGATTCTTCAGCTTTTTTATACTTAATATAAATTGTTCCATGACCTCCATCATGTAACTCTAAATCCGTAGCCCTTTTTCTCATGGCCCTATCCCATCCTAAACTATACAATCTATTTCTTTTGTTTATACCTTCACGGCTAGTTTTGGAGTTACGATTTATATCTCCGTAATTTGGTACACCGCTAAATTTTATTACTTTCAAATCTTGAGATTTTTTCCATTCATAAAAATCTGGAAATAATATTTTTAATGCTGATTCGACTACAGAGAAAACAGAAAATGCAAACTCCATAACTGTTGCTATAACTTGAGTAGCGTCTCCCCCACCAGTCAAATCACCATAACCACCGTTACTAGTTTTGAAAGAAATATCTATGATACCATTTCCATCGTCTTTTGTTAATTCTCTAGTTTGTTCATTAAAATAAAAATATGGTGATAAACTTATTGTCATCATTCCCGATTTAGATTCAAATTGTTGTTTTATATAACCAAAACTTTGGTATACAAAATCATGCGATTCCTTGGCTTTATAAGAACTTATCATTCTTCTAATCAAATTTAGAACAGAGTTTAATTCTAAAATTTCTTGTTTCGGTGACCCAGTTCTTTTAAGTGCTTCTGCTAATATCTTAGCTTTTAATTCGTTATCGGTTGGGAGTTTGGCTGAATTTTCAACATCTTCTTCTTCCATGCCTCTATTTCTTTCAGAAGCTAAATCACCATCTCGTCTACGTCTGCGATTATCAATTCCTCCTCTTGTCTCGATACGATCCCATTCACCCATCCTATTCATGGCGTAATTTTTTTGCTGCAACTCTCGCTCTGCTTGTAAATCGGATTCATCTCTAGCTCCGCGTATTTCATCAGCAGATCTAGAGTATTTGTTTTTAAAAGGATACGATTTATCAAAGGCTTCGTGTACTAAAAGCTTTTTAAAAAGGTTATCAAAAGTATGCATTATAGTATTTACTTCCTATAATAAATAAATCCTACATCATTAACAATATGATTTTTGGGATACATTAATTTAAGATCATTATCTAGTTCAGACCAAGAAGCTACCTTAGTTGGATCAAAGGATACCGAAAAACGAAATGAATAAAAACGTGTATCAAAATCTTTAAGATATTTCTGAAAGACTCTAAGCATCTTATCAGATTCTAAGTTATTCTTTATCTTATTTCGAATAGAATCATGATTAAAAATTGAATAGTATAAAGCTTTGGTGTGATGAGATTTTAAATCCCATCTCTTTAGTTTTTTAGTAGGTTCTACAGTACAATAGATATTGTCAGTAAAGCCAGCAAGATGATATAGCCTTAACCCCAACCCGCTCCTCCTAGGAGTTCTGCCATTCTTAATAGTTTCTAAGAATAATCTTTTTTTGTAAAGATCTTCTAATTCTGTATTAGAGAATGATTCCATGTTCATTGTAGTTTGTATTTCCACAATATAGTGAGTTGTAATCTACGTCAACTAAATTCCGTATTTAATCTTAGCCATGAAAAGCTTCTTCTTATCATCTATTCCAAAAATATATGCATGACCATTTCTATAAGATCTCTTATAGAACAAGCCAAGGCTTTGATGAAATTCTGTGACTGGATGTTTTGCTTCTTGATTATGTTCAAGCCAATCTTTGTACATATCATCTAATTCCAATTTAATGATATGTACTTCTTCAGATTCCATGTTTAATCTTAGCGAGGAAAAATTTCTTTTTGTCTATTACTACTAATCTTGTAAAGTTAATATGTGCAACACCAATATTCTTTAAAAAATTATGCCACGTATCTGGGCACCTTTTTTCAAAAGGTATGATTGAACAATAGATTTCATTAATCAAACTAATAGAAGGATGAATAAATCTATCCTTTTTTCTTGTTGCTGCACTTTGGATTAACATGCCATCTCCTACTTTTAAAGTCAATAAAGAATTCCTCTTCCTTTAGATTAAAGCCCTCGTCATATAGATATTTTACCAAACACTCTCGCTCTGCTACATACTCAGCAGAAGCAAAAAACTCTGTATCTACCTTTCCTTCATCAGTCATTGGATCTGTTCTAAACATTTAACTATTTAGCTAACGCACTAGAACGAACAACAGTGCTATTATCCCTATACCTATTATTCCCCATGCGGTTGGATTCTTCCAAAATGGAGTAAGGGGTTCCATAGGTTCGACTGGTGCTGGCGGTTCTATTGGATAGATTGGTGGGGGTGGTATAACTGGCTTTGGTGCCTCATCTGATTCAGAAGTGCGGAGTGTCCAAAAATCGAAACATAAATTAGGATCAAGCATTACTGATAGGGGAATATGTACATATCCGCGACTTCCAAATTTAATACCCCATGAGTTTCTAATGATTATAATGTATTCATCACCTCTCTTGTAATATCCAGTCGCCAACATACAATGTCCTCCAAGATATTTTTCTTTACCTACTTCTGGCTTGGGTATTACAACATTAAATATAATACTTTTCTGATAATCTATAAATGACTGATAGATCTTCATTCCAAATGTGAATGGATATCCATCAGACAAGCATTGAAGAAGATCGCTTTCTGTTTGATCCAAACGAAAATACGAAAGGGACTGATGCGTCAAGGCATCATCCCATGCTTCTTTAGGTGGTTCTTCGGCAAACTTATTAATATCGTAAGGCCAAATATTATCTTTGGTTACTCCATAATCTATCGTAGATTTGAGTGCTTCTCTAGCAGTCGCTCCCGAATCTTCGTTAATAGAGTTGCGAAGCTTTCTGGTAGCATAATAAGTAAACAACTGAGATGGCGTCCAGCAAGACAGCTTCGTCTTGTATCGGACGAAACGAACCATGTCAGTAGTAGCAAACGCAGTACATGCTCCCAAGGAGCCTTGATCACGAATCTCTTCAAATCCCCAGTCATGTGAGAGATCTATAGATTCTTTTAATACGGGATCAACTACCGCTTTTAAACGGTAGTCTCTCTGGTCTTCTATATCTGGATCACAGCCGAATGAATAGTTCATTCAACTATTTATTATCAAATCCCGTATTTGATTTTAGCCAGCATGTATTTCTTTTGGTCTACGATTTCGTATAATTCTCTAGTATTGTGTAGTTCTCGTAATCCAAATGAATTTTCAATTTTTTCAAATTTAAACGCATGTACTTCGGATTTAACATCATCGAATGTACACAAAGGAAGCATAGTATATTGCTTCTCTCCGATTGTAATTTCTATCGCTTCGTCTCTATTGATTGACATATTATTTCCAGATTGTTAATTTGTATAGTTCGTTGATGTTCAGAGAACTTAACATACACCATCGATATGGGTTGTAAAGCCAAAACCAGTCGTATTTTAGCATTAGTACAGAAAATAATTGCCCCGTGAATAATAGGGAAATACTAATAAGATAAGCGAGTGCTTTCATCTTATTAGTATTTAGTGTTTTGAAGTAAGTCGTGCGGGTGGTGAGATTTGAACTCACACTGGACCGAGTTTAAATCGGATTTCTCTGCCGTTGGAATACACCCGCATATTAAAATTAAAAAGAACGAAAGGAATGACTCCAGCAGAATTTGAATCTGCACTCTAGAAATTAGAAATTTCTTGCTTTATCCAGTTAAGCTATGGAGTCTTTTAACTTCATCAAGTATACCACACTTTCATCAACATGCAAGCCCTTTCAGAAAATAACTTCATCTTTGTCATCCCACAAATTTAATTTGTATTTATTATGAAGTCTGATTACATGACCTCCAATAAAAACGGTGCATTACGATCCTTATCTGATATTCTATAATCATCAAATGCCCACGGCTTCTCCCAAGAAATATTCAATTCGGGATCAAGATAATTTATCGAACGATCATGCTCTTTATACCAGTACTCAGTGGTCTTGTAAAGAACTTCTGCATACTCAGAGAGAACCTGAAACCCGTGAGCAAATCCTTCGGGAATATACAATTGTTTAAAGTTGTCCGCCGATAGTTCTACAGCAACATGCTGTTTGAATGTGGGTGAGCTTTCTCTAAGATCTACAGCTACATCCAGAATAATTCCTCTAACCACGCGAACCAACTTAGCTTGTGGCTTGACTACTTGATAGTGCAATCCTCGAATTGTATTACATCTAGATAAGGAATGATTATCTTGTACGAATACTTTATCTGGGAAATTCTTTTGATTAAAGGATTCTAGAAAATGCCCTCGATGATCTTTGTATACTTCGGGTGTAAGAAGTAGAACGTCTGGGATAGATGTGGGTTCGATAAGCATAAAGGCTAGTATAGGGAAAATCAAGTTTTGATATTATAATTAATATAATAAATAACAAGTCCTAATAGTAATTAGGTACTATTAGGACTTGTGCAAATGGCTCCACGGGTTGGCTCTGCCCCAACAACCTCCAAATTAACAATTTGGCATTCTACTAGTTGAATTACCGTGGAATATACTAATAATTTACCACACCGCCTTAATTAGTCAACTACCTATCTCCAAAAAATCCATTACAAGCTATTAGATTCTGATACCTCTCTACGATTAGCTTCTTTTCTTCTAACTCCGATTCGATTTTTTCGATGTAAGCCTTTGCTTGTGAATGCAATTTAGGTTCGTGTTCTTTTAAATATTCTAACCATTCATGATTCATTATAATATTTATTTCGGCACACAATTGGGAACCATCCTTTTCTTTTTCCCCTTACCCTTTTTCTTCATACCTTCTTGTTTATAACCCTTCCAACAAGCTTCGGTTATTTGCTGACAGTAATCTTTAAATGTGATCATACATTTATTTAGTCAAAAAGTATGTGTACCCGAGGAGAGTTGAACTCCTGTCCTATAACTAACTTATATTCAACTACTTACATGCTTAGATGCGTTCGACATTTGATGACTAAAGGTTGTCATGGTACATCACCTACTTTTAGAGTCTACCTGCTGGCGCGAAGTCTACCAGCTACTCTCGACCTTTTTCTCAGGGCTTCACGATCTTACCCTACCCGTTGCGTTTTACAGAAGTTTTAACGGAGTCTGCTTCTGTTTCTTAGGCAGCTTCTGCGTACTCTTCAACAACAGCGAAAAGGTCGGCATTGTTAAAGATGAACTCAGCTTCTGCTAGGATTGCGTCAGTATTATCTTCGGCGTTTGATTTTTGAATTGTTTTAATGGTCAATTCTACCCATTGCATGTTGAATACCAGCTTCACTATAGTCGAAACCAGTACGGGCACATTTACACTAATTTAACACAATTATTTAGTATGTCAATTGAATTTTAGGTATAAATAAATAAATAAATACGACTATGAATAATAATTTTATCCTTCAAGAAAGTTTTGCGGACTTTTATAGAAAAGAAAAAGCATTACAGGAATTAAGAGAATGGTATGCTTACGATTTAAGATGTATAGATAAAATTATTAATGAAGGTAAAATAGGAGATTTTGTTAGTGGAGCAGTTAGTAAAGTAAAAGGTTTTGCTGCTGATAAACTACAACAAGCATTTGCAAAACTAATACAATCCATAGTTGGTAAAGATAAGAAGAAGGCTCAAGAAGTCGCTGCTGGATTACAGAATATCCAAAACAATCCGCAAGCATTACAAACTGCTGCTGCGCAAGGGAACAAATTGTTGCAGGATACGCAACAAATTAATGCTTCATATCAAAATGATAATATCAAATTTTTAATTAATTCTGTATTTACAGAAAGTAATTTAAACGAATTATTTGCTACTGGTATCTTAACAGAAGCTAGAACAGCAAAAAATGCTAACACTATACAACCAGCTAAACAGAGTAGATCTTTAAGACCACTTGTAAAACAGTTAACGGATATTTTAAACAGTTATAAAAATCCACAAACCATAAAAAATACACTAGATAACTTTATTAGCAAAGTTAATAAGAAATTAACTCCTCAACAAGGTCAAGGTCAAGGCCAAGGTCAAGGCCAAGGTCAAGGTCAAGGCCGAAGTCAACAACCACAACAAGGTCAGCAAAGACAAGCTCAGCAAGCTCAACAAGGTCAGCAAGCTCAACAAGGTCAACAAGGTCAGCAAGCTCAACAAGGTCAACAAGGTCAACAAGGTCAACAAGGTCAACAAGGTCAACAAGGTCAACAAGGTCAACAAGGTCAACAAGGTCAACAAGCTCAAGGTCAGCAAGCTCAAGGCCAACAAGCTCAAGGCCAACAAGCTCAAGGCCAACAAGCTCAAGGCCAACAAGCTCAAGGCCAACAAGCTCAGGGTCAGCAAGCTCAGGGTCAGCAACCACAGGCTCAACAAGGTTTATTTCAAAAAGCTATGGCTTGGGTTAAAGCTAATCCGAATATGACTGCTGGTGCAGTTATTGGATTGGTTTCTGCTATAGCTTTAGCAACTGGAGGAACAGCAGTATTGATTCCTTTAATTTATAAAGGTTTAACTGGTGGAGCTATAGGTGCTGGAGTTAATGCAATAGGACAAAAAGCTGCTGGTGGAAATGTTGATTGGAAAAAGGCTGGAGCTGCTGGATTAAAAGGTGCCGCTGCTGGTATGGCATTAGGGGGATTAGCTAAAGCTGCCAGTGGAGTTGTTCACGCATTCCAAGGTTCTGGAGGTTCTGGATCAACTGATGCTACTCATGGAGCAGCTCATAGTTCATCTGGAAATAATCAAATGAATTATCAGAATGATATAGCAAAAGAAGCGGGATTAACTAAAGGTCAGCAATTTGAATTGAGACAAGGTATTCCTTTTGATAAAAATGGAAACCAATTAGTGGATGATGAAACTGTAAAGAAGATTGCAGATAAATATCATATTACTACAAAACTTCACGGTCATGTAATGACCGCAGCAGAGAAGGAAGCTTATGATAAGAGTCCTACGGGATTTTAACCTTTAATAATCTCTAACATTAATCTTTCCTTCATCTTCTTCTCTACGATTGTAGACAATCCCATCTTCTCTCTTTGAAGAAGGGGTATAATCTCGTTCCTGATGAAGTTCCTTCTGCTACCCTTCGTGACCTTATTGGTCTCGTCTTCCACTACAAACTTCATCAGATCCTTCTTCTCTGCATACTCTCTGAAATCTTTCTTCTTTGTGAAGAGAAATGGATGAATAATAAGATTAGATCCCACTTGTGTAATGAATGGAATCGGTAGGAAGCCTTCCTTACCCCTTAAGGTATTCATCATGTAACTCTCCGTAGCATCGTCTAGATGGTGAGCAGTAATGAAGATAGTACAATCAATATTATTCTTGAGGTACTCAAGTCTTGCTTGCCTCAAACCATCTTCGCTTTTATCCTGTATATAATTTTTAAGATTAATAGGAGGATGAGAGATACCCCTAAAGTCCTCTTCAAGCATCATACTAATATAGGATGTCTCCATCAAATCATTTTGTTTCCTTAATGCATGATTGAAATGACGAGGTGTGAAATGAAGATTCCATTCTTTACCAATTTTAGCATGGCAGTAGTGTGCAGCAGCAACACTATCAACACCCATAGAACAAAGAACATTAATGGCATTATACTTTGGCATTTTCTGGAATGCCAATTCCATAATCTCTTTGGAGAATTTAATCATAATGTAAAGCCTTTTTGGATAAATACTTATGTGAGAAAGTTAATTTGTTTCTTGCTGGCTCTTTTTTTAAATATAAAAGAGGTAAATGCTTCTGATAATCCTTATGTTATTAGAAGAGCGTATATTGATGTATTGGGGATAGTACCAACTCAGCAAGAAATAGAATGGTATTGTGTGTATAATACTGACGGCTATATATTAGCAGTTGATTGGTTGTTAACTTGTGAAAAGCATAAATGGACTATTCCTAATGAATACTCTAGAATATTCCTCTTGTCAAGCGAATACAAGAACTCTCCTAAGATGAGGATACCTAAACAACAAGTGCATAAACACCTTTTGTATGTGACTGGCAGTGAGATGGTGGTTTCCCCAGAAAACGTCAAGAAAGCTTCTATAAGGCTCGTAGAAAGTGCCATAGCATGTAGCAACGGAGACGGGGAAATCATAGATTATATGTGCGAATCTATGATGAGTAGATCCTCTAATTTAGAGGAAATAAATAAACTATCCAAGATAGTTAAAGAGTCATCCAAGCCAGAAATAGATACTTGGATAGATGTTCTAGGAGAGATCCTAGAACTGGAAGATGTGAATTGTAAATAAGTGAGCTTGGGTAGAATCGAACTACCTTCAAGTGCTTAAAAGGCACTTGCTTCACCCAAAAGCTTCAAGCCCGTAACTTGAGAGTAAGAATAACACAAAGTGAGAGTATGTCAACTGTTTGGTTGGTTGTTTATAAAAAAGTTTTTTACTTATTAGTGGAATTGAACAACAGACCCACTAAATACTAATGTATGTATAACTGCACACATTGTAATCAAACATTTGAAACCAAAAGAGGATTAAACGGTCATTTAAATTCTATTTCCGAAAATTCTAAAAAATATATAGAAGAAAAGAAAAAACAGAATTTATTAGATAAACAGAAAAAAGAAATAGAATATCTAACAGATCCTAAAAAATGTCATACTTGCGAAGAAATTATATCTTATGATAAGTATGTAGTAAAATTAAGAGATTCTAAAAAAGAAAAATATAAAAATAGAACACACTTTTATTTTTGTAATTCCTCTTGTTCTGCTAAACACAGTAATAAAGTATCACCAAAAAGGTATGTGGATGATTTTTATTGTAAAGGTAATTGTGGAAAAAATTTAGGTAAATTTTGGATAAATGCGAGACATTATTGTGATGATTGTTTGGTAATATTAAATAATAGAAAAAGTATAGTTAAAAAGAATTTGGGCGATAGAACATTTGAAGAATATTTATCTAATTATAAATTTAGAGATTATGCCAATAAGTATACAGCTATACGACAACATGGAAAGAAAGTCATAGATCGATCAAATATTCCTAAATGCTGTAAGAATTGTGGATATGACAAACATGTAGAAGTTTGTCATATTAGAGGTATACCAGAATTTGATAAAAGCTGTCTCATTTCAGAGATAAATTCTTTAGATAATTTGATATATTTATGTCCAAATTGTCACTGGGAATACGACCATAAAATATTGTCTATTTAATACAAAATAGCTCACGCCAATACGTTTTTGGCGTGAGCTTTAATATGGTAGGGGTGGTGGGATTTGAACCCACTATCTTCCGTTTATGAGACGGATGCTTATAACCACTTATGCCTCACCCCTTTTTAGGAAATTTACACTGAAAGTCTAGGCGCTACTGGACTCGAACCAGTGATGACCGTTACGGTCGGGAAATTTACAGTCTCCTGCAATAGCCGCTATGCGAAACGCCTGTATTAAATTTTACTTACAAAGAACAACTTTACTGATTAAGTCTACCACACTTGCTAGACATTGTCAACTTTTTTAGGTAGTTGTAAAAGTTAATCTCAACTTACTCAACTTCAACTACTTTACCACATTTTTTCTCGAAGTCAACATTTTCGCACAAAATAAGCTAAATAATAGTATGGGAAAAGGCGACCACTCACAACGTAAAGAAAAGAAAAAACCCAAGAAGGAAAAACCAGTACCTCCTAAGAAGTAGTTCTTTACTTCAAGCAATCACGAATACTTTCTGATATTACGGAAAGCAATTCCTTCGGCTCGTAGATATACAGAGTCGAACTTATAATCACTATAAGAGATGTGATTGAGATTAATCTTTTCATTCATGGATTTAATCTCAATCATATATTTTTCAATATATTAAGATAACTTCTTAAAGAAAGCTACACCACTGGGAAAGTTAGAAGTCTTGAACCAAGGCCCCTCTTCCCCGTCCAACTGGATTTTAAGATTATCGTAATCAATCTTATGTAGATAGCGTAGAATGGTCTGACCAGAATCTGGATAATTAAGATCGGGCCAATTAATTTCAGAATTATCTCTGACGACTTGTCCGCTAATAACTAGAATGGCTGCTTTCATGTGGGAAATATAGCAGAACCTTCGCAGAAGGCAAGTCCTATACGAACATTTCTCCTAAAAATGATTCCCACTGTTCATGATGTTCTGCTATATCTTCATGATTATTCTTTACAAAGAGAAGCTTCGATGCTTTTCTATAGAAATCGGGTGTTGGAGCACCGTGATATTTTGATCTGTGTTCCATCGCATTATTAAAGAATGATAATGCTACTAAAGTTTTCTCTGCTAGAAGAAACCCGTGATCATCCATCATGTATGGTAATGGATTGGGTAATTTCAATCCTTTAAAAACGATAATAGCCACCGTTAAACACTCTTCTTTCGAAGAGGCAAAAGGTGCTGACATACATAGAATGCTTAATATATCTAAAGGACTAGATGTTAGTATAACATCAGCTTTCTCAAGTATTTTAGAAGCGAATGCAGAATATAATTTTTCTCTACAATTAGGATCTTCTAGATACAGACCTTTAATTAATTCAACTGTTTTATCATCGTACAACTGTTCAATTAAGCTCACATATAGTATTTATCAATTAGAATCCATATTTATGTTTAACAGATTCCCATAATTCTTTGTCTGCTATACTATAGCCTACTAAAAGTGGTTTAGTCTCTCCGTTGATGGTATGTTCTCCCTCCAGAATTTTAGATAATCCTATTTTAGAATAGTCTACGATATCATCGTGTAGATGAAGTAGTGTTAATGATTCTTCAAAAGAAAAATCACCTTTAGATGCAAAAGTGGGTTTACTCATGTTGTAAAAAGTAAACCCACTTTTTATAGATTCCTTTGAAATTAAATTAAATATTATAATTTATTGATAAATCAACCCAGCTCTGAGACTCTCCGTAGTGTTTCCCCAGTAATCAGTTACGACTACATAATAATTTCCAGCGTCTGAAGCCTGTACTGGACCAAAGGTCAAATAAGGAATCACGCTTGAAGCAACCAAACTTGAAATACCAGTTGTAAAATCCTCACGATACCAATTATATGAAACTGGTATCCCTTGTGCCGAAACTCTGAATGTAGCCCATTGTGTATTATTCAGAGTTAGGGAAGAAGGTTGTGTGGTGACAAGCAGATCTGGAATTACTGGATTAAAGCCAACCAGAGGAGCAGAATATGTTTCTATACGGAACATCAGTGTGGAGACTACACCATTTACAGTTACTGACAAACGAGCAAAGCCCCCGCAATCCTTACGGATTAGAGGATCGGATAAGTCTAGAATTTTTCCGATCTGAGATAAAGTAATCCAACTAGTCTCGAAGATGGATGTGTATAGCCAAGTGAAAGTAGCCCTTGGATCGGCATTGATGTTAACCGAAAGGTAGTCGTTTTGAGAAACCGTTTGAGAATTCGCTGTGAGATCCACGGGAATGGATTCCACTGAACTTGCAAGGCTAAAAGAGCGTGCCGCTCTAAGCAACGAGGCTGATGCAAATTTCGGAGTTGATGTGAGGACGGTCAACATAGAAGGATTACTTTCACATGTTCCTGAAGCATTGGTAGCAACCACCGTAAAAAGACCCTGTCCAACATATGCAACTTTATTGACGTAAAGTGTAGCAGTGACGTTAGATCCAGCAGAACCCGAAAATGTAGGCCCAATATAGTCACCGTTTCGCTTCCAACGGTAGGTAAACGAAGTGGTGCTGCTAACAGTTGCGTAAAAGGTTCCCGAACTACCAACCGTCAGCACCAATGGACCAAGTGCTCCAGCAGATGGACCTGGGTCTTTAACTATCACGGGAGATCCAGCAGCAACAGCAGTGATTGATGTATCATTGATTGTAACATTCAAACTCTGACCACCAGAAGACAAGGTCATAGTTTCGGTTCCTTCAGTTAATACATCACTAGCTATAGTAAATGATACTGTAGCTGTGCCAACGGCATCCACTGTGAAATTACCAGTTAAACTACCACTAGATATATCTGCTTCTGTTATTCCAGTAACTATATAAGATACTAGTGTGCCTTCTGCTACATTGGTTGTATTAAGTGTGTATGTTACAATACTACCTTCATCAACAGAACTAGAAGAACGTGATAAACTATAGGTTGGTGTAGTAGAAGTATCAATAATTGTAACATTCAAACTCTGACCACCAGCAGATAAGGACATAATTTCCGCTCCTTCAGTTAACCCATCATTGGCTATGGTGAATGATACTGTAGCAATACCAACAACATCTACTATGAAATCACCAGTCAAACTACCACTAGATAAATCATCTTGTGAAATACCAGTAACAGTATAAGATACTAATGTACCTTCTGTTAGATTAGTTGTAGCAAGAGTATAAGTTACGGTAGTACCTTCGTCTGTAAGACTAGGAGAACGGTATAAAGCATACGTTGGTGTGTTATCTGTAGATGAATTAGGTGATCCAGAGGAAATTACTTTGAATTTACCTTCTTCAACTTTTAAGATGTTATTGATCTTTACAATACTCATATGTATTATTTAGATAATATGAGTTTAAATTATTTAAATAGATTAATTTTTATTATACCAAGATTTAACTTCGGATTTAATATTATACATCTTCTGAAACTCTTTCAAAGCATCTAAAGCTCGTTCTTCTCCTAATTTGTAATGTTTATCACACATAGCGTACAGATAACAATCAAAATCGGAATAACTCCAAGTACCATCTATCACATATTTAAAAGCATCGTAATCTCTAACCTCTACCCATTCTTTTTGTTCTGATTGACCAGCTTTCGGACCCGTGTAACCTTCTGGATATTCTTTCATTTTTTGAAAACCTTTAATTTTTCTATTCTGTATTTGTATGGTCGAGGATTGGAATACAAAAAATTGTGATATTCTGCACTATTCAAACATATCTTTTCATCTTCTTCGCGCCATTTCTTATATTCCACGTTCAATTCGTCAATGCACTTTTTTGCTACTCTCATAGATGAGCAGACCGCTACATTGTAATGCGTTGCCCATACTCCTTCTTTATGGATGGCATATACGTTCATTTATTTGTTTAAGATGAGGGATGATAAACAGGGTTAAGTTCAATGCTATTTCTTGCTAATGTATCCAAAAGTTCATCAGCAATATTTTCAATAAACTTGTCACCATCTCCTCCCGCTGATTCAATTGCTAGTTTTAATGCAAGATGATTCTTGAAATATATCTCATCACGCTTTGATTCAAATTTGTATGTCATGATTTGTTTCTTTGACTATTTTGTTTCAACCAATGATATTGAGCCAGTGCTTCTTCCTTGGTAGGATGACGCTTCCTAAGTTGATCAATCACTAATTTAACTTCATTGGGAAGATCTACAGTCATAAACTCTATGCTTGCTTCTGGCGATACTACAGAACCATTTCGGAGATTTGTAGCGACCTGACTCAAAGCATTGCGAAGCTTCATATTTTCTTTAATCAGGGAATCATTCTCTTCAAAGAGCGAAAGGTTAATGTCCGTTTCAGCGAAAGCTTTAGCTAATTTTGCTCCATCACTATCTTTTGATTTTTTAAGAGCTGCCATAGCTTCATCAATCTTTACGAGGCTATCATTTCCAAGAATGTCGTCTCCACACTTATCACATACCTCTGATTCAATATCAGGCACTTTTAATCTGCCATAAGGAGTGTCACATTCATAGACAACCACTACCTTTTTGTATTCGCCGTCACATTCAAAGCATTGCATATTATTTTTGGTTCTGTAACTCAATCAAGATTTGATAGGAGTCGTCCATACTAATAAATTTGTATACTTCTTCCTTCGTCAGTTTCTTCATACTCTTTGATGGAGAACATATAACGAAATGTGAAACCACTAATGTAACTTTCTGCTGCTTCTTTTGTGAAGAATACATTAAGGAATCGATCTCTATCGTCCTCTTCTTCGAACACAATATAAACCTTTTTCTTTTCTTGCAGCAGTTGTTCTACTTCTTTCATAAGTAAGCTAATAGTTTCTTTGTCTGTTTGATTGAATAAAGCCTGAAGTTCTGCTTGTTCAGGAGTTGGTTTAACAATTTCTATTTCCATTTTCATATTTTTCAATAGCATCTGCGTAGCTAACTAAAGTATCATCACATTCTTCCCAAGATTTAGCTGTTCTCTCTTTTTCTGCCTCAACTAGACGTTGAACTACTTCCTTCACCTTTTCTGGAAGAGTTTTGATTTCATGTTTTGGGTATAGTACAGACAATTCTTTCATTATGTCAATTAGGATGCCATAAAGGTTTGTATTCTCTTTTGCAAGATCTGTAGTACTTTCTACAAGGTTGATGAGTTGTTTGTTATTCATAGTTCTCTGTATTTCATCAATTCAGCCAAAAACTTATCTGCCATCAGTACCCATTGTTCGTTTTGTTTTTTAAGTGTTTCTAATTCTTCTTCTAAATTTTCTGCTTTGATCTGAGCTTTGGTTAGTTCTTTCGTAAGATGAAGAATAGTTTCTTTGTCAGTTTGATTAAACAAAGCTTGAAGTTCTGCTGCTTCTGGGGTTGGTTTAGTAAATTCTATTTCCATAATTTAAGTAATCATTGCGTGGTGAAACCCTGAATATTCTAAAATATCTCTCTGTAAAATTCCACAAGCATTACATCTTCCATTAGTAATAGTAGTATATTTGTGAGTTTTAAAGCAATGAATATTGTTTAGTACTTCTACAGCTTTCCAATCAACTGGAATAACGTGATAGTTCTGTTCAACAACATCACAAATAATACGAATTATTTCTGGAACTTCTAGATATGTTCTGTGTCCAGCTTCATCGTTTACTTCTTTGATCTTTTCGAGGATTTGTGGAGTTATCTTATCCTGATTGATTTTGTTCATTTTAACTCCTCTCTGATATTTTCTAATGATAGAAGACCTGCTAGAAACTTACAATACAAATCTTTTGATAATTTCTTTTTAGCTTTAGAAGCAAGCAATCCTTCGTGTTCTGAAGTGTAGTGTTCTACTGCTTCTTCAATAAGACGTTTAGCAAGTTCTTTGTCTTTCATTTCCCTTCACAATTACAAGACGGACCTGCCATATATTTGATAAACTTGGATTGTAGATAAAATCCACCACACGCAATTACAACAAAGCATGTGATAATGAACAATGTTTCTACTAGTTTCTCTTTACTCATATCAATCAATTCTATACGACACTTCTTTAGGTTGCAAGAATTTAGTTAAGATGATTACATTATCCAAATCATATTCTTTAATAAAAGCAATAGCTTCTGATTCTGATTTGAATGTTCTCCAGCTAGCTACTGGTTCACCTGTTTGATACAAGGGCGTTTTTAGTTTACCTTTTTCTGTGAGACGACGAATGAAGTATTCTTTATCCATATTAATCAATTAAGTTCCAAGTTTTGTTCTTATAACCAATATTGGGCTGACCCCAGAAGCCAGACTCTTTAACATCTTTATGAGTCTCTTCGTTCTTGTAATCAAATAAATCCTTCTCTATCTTATAACAGTAAGTTTGATTTGAAATAGCAATCATAGCTAAGTCATCCGTGTTATCAGCAGATTCCCATACTTCTACTCCAAGTCCTCTCATACTGGTTAGTCTAACTTTCTCCGCAAAGTGAGGAGCTGCCTTCTTGCTAATGAATATACAGTAACACTTACTGAAAGCATATGAAGGAATGTTTGTTTCAACTGGAGGCAGGCACATACTACAATATTAGTCTATGATACCAGGAACGTCAACAAAATTATCAATGCTGCAAATTTCTTCATCGTCATTGTTTAAGTTGACGATCTCTGCCTGGATTCCTATAGCACTCAGCACAGCAAGCCACCCATTATCATCACAGGGACTACGGTGAACAAATTCTCCGTTGACGTAATACTCATTACCAAATTCGCTACAGCACCCATCTCCACATTCATATGAATATGACTTAATTCCTATTTTATGTTTCATGTTTACTTCTTTTGAACAGTCTCCCATCTATCTTTATAGAACTTTTTAAAAATTTACTTACACGAGTTTTTCAACGATTGGTTTATTTATCGAAAAATTATATTCAAAAACTTGGTCATAAACATGAATTTCTGCAACTTCTTTATTGTCTAATAATGTTTGAATTGTAGATTCTGACCAGCTTTCAGGTTGATATGTCCCTACAATTTTATTACCATCTGAATCTACTGCAACATAATACCTATCATGATGAGATACATGATATTTTTTATCTTTGTGTGTTTCTTTAAAGGTTGGTCCATTTTCGTAACGTTTCATAAATTATTATTCTTTCTATCTCTTAATTCTTCCAATGAGGTAAATTCATACTTCACAGTTTCCCAGGCAGCTCTTTCATTCTTCATTACTTCTTCTGTGGTTAATTCTTCTTTATAATCAAACCAACTCAAAGAGAATTTCTTGTCTGGGAATTCTTCTAGAACAACACCACACCAACTAGAAGCTAATTCTAATTGAGTTATCGTATATACTTTACCAACTTCAAGCAACTCATTAGCATCTTTGAGAATGTTATTAAAGAAGAACCATTTCGTAGTTCCTTTGAAGGTTACTTTAGTACCAAGTTTAGGCCATTGTTTCATTGCTTTTGTTCCTCCCAATATTCAGGTCCACAATTTGGACAGTTTTTGAAAGGACTCTGATAATCAGAACAATTACATTTCACTCGCTCGCTATGTACTTGTTCTGCTTGTTTAGAAGCTTCTCTAGCATGATCCTTTGAAAGGTTATCCAAATGTTGTGCTGCTGCTGTATTGATGATAGAATTCATATACTATTCCTTTTCAAAACAATAACCTCTCCAGATGTAGCTAGTCTTTTTAGGTAACTTTTCTCTCTCTTCGTCAGAAAGAGCAAACGCATCTAAACCAGTCATATTAACAGTTTCTTGTTTAAATGTCATGTACAGAAACATGTCTTTCTCTTGTGCTAACTTTGTGATCGTCTCTTTCAGTTCTTCAAAAGAATCAAACTTCTTAGTTTCTGCTGCGATAGCTTTGCCTCGTTGCGCTCCCACTGGACCATGCATGAATCCTTTTGCAAGGGCAATAATTTCATCATCAAAGATTACATCGCTAGTACCAAATTTTGCTTTAAATTCCTCAGAAAAATGACCAGTCATACGTTCTTGCCATTCTTCTCTAGTATATGTTTCGGAGGGAATCTTAAATTCAGGATCAGTTAATGGTGCATACCTATCAGCCTTCTTTTCCAATTGTGTAGTGATTGTTCCATCCTTATTCATCGTTAGAATCTTATCATATTCTGGATGGAGATTATCTTCCAAAGCCTTTTTAAGAATTTCTTGGAATTGAGCGACAACTTCTTCATCCGTCCTAGCATCAGTTTTCTGTGGTTCTAGAACTTCGAATGAGGGAATCGTACCAGCATACAAGGAGATCTTGCGCTTGATATGACCGATAGCACCCATCCAATAATTAGGATCGCTTACAGCAAACTTTAGCACCTCATCATCGATTGATTTGGTTAACTCTTGGAGCGACTTTTCAATCTTATTTGCTTTAGATAAAACATCATTAAGCTTTGACTCAATCCGTAAACTCTCATTAAGTTGTTCCAGAGTTTCGCAATCGGTGTATTTAAAGTGAAATGTTTCATAAAAGTGACATGCACGTTTCCAGAAGATCTGGAACAGACCATCATCTATAACTTTGGCTACGAATTTTGTTTTACAATTCTTATCAAAATTGCTGTATGTATCGTATGCTGGAGGTTCGATTGTAAATAGAGTTTGTAACCCTACATGAGATTCGTTTTTGGGTTCTTTTTCGTGTCTAAAAAAATCAGCGAGAGCATGTTTAAACTCTGCTTTATTATCGACTAGAATATTTGCCTTTTTGTGTTTAAAAGTTTTATTCTTCATGGTTAAATTTTGCTTTAGCTTGTTCTCTTAATTTTTGTTCTATTGTGTTTAGTTTGTTCTTAAAAGGTCTAAATAATTTCTCAACTCTCCACTTACATTCAAAGATGAATGTAGCTAGTTTCCATTCCCATGTATCTTGAGTCTTTAACCATTGTTCTCGACTCTTTTTTGTGCTAGCTCGTTCTTCTTCCAGATTTGTACGTTCAACACTTTTAAGGATAATTGGTTCAGCCAATTTACCATTCTTCACATGAGCAGTGAATGTGACAAACAACCGATCTTTATCATTAACACACAGATCATAGAAGTCGATGTAAGTAGTACGTGTATCGGGAATCATTTGAGGATCGCCAACTGGTTCTTGAGCCAGTCTCAGCAACGACCTCTCATCTATTAGATCTCTCTCTACTTCCTTATACTGATATTCTTGTTTCTCCCATGCGAAGGAGCCATCAGCTTCGATAAAGAAGTTTGTTAGGGAATTATCTAAGTCTTTGGTTTGAAAATTATAATAACCGTTAAAAGGTTCTAATGTAATATTAGAACCTTCGATTAATTTATCGATCAAAGATTGAGAAATAAGCAACGAATCGTACATTCCTATTTTAGTAACCCTCTCTTTCTATTTTAAAATTATTCATAAAAAACATCATAAAATTACTTGTTTGTAAAACAAATTAGCAACTTTTAATACTCCCGTAATGAGTGTTATTGTACCAAAGAAACAAACGTAAATCAACACAATTTTAAACAAATCATTTTTAATCTTTTCAGACATATTATTTTTTTAGAACTAAAGTATAGGGAGTTATTGAATTCTTCAATTGCATTGTTGTCGATCCAACAACTGAGAATCCAATATATTTTACAATACTCTCAAAGTCATCAATGCTATACATTTCTATCATCTGTCCATAATGATATGTCTTATCACATGATGCATACATTACGTTGAAATAACCTCCATATGGTAACATATGGTATACTTGAGTCAAGTATTTTCTAATCTGATTCTTTGATAAATGCTGGAATGTATTCGAAGAGTAAAACAAATTAAACTGTTCGTTATACTTCAAGACTTGGTTTGAGGAGAATGTACCATCTTCTCCTTCGATTTCTACAACATCTTCTTCTCGTTCTGTTCTTTTGATAATATCGAAGCCTGTATAACTTGTCTTGGTCCAGTATTTATTTTCAATCTCTTGATATAGACAATTGATGCAAGCATATCCACATCCGATTTCTGCGATATTGACCTTCCCGAATGTATCGTGCAGCATTGCTGCCAAGCCTAGTGTCTGACCAGCCATGCCAGTATAGACTGCCAATCGATAATTTTGTCCATTAGCTTCATGGATAGGCAAAATCTTAGAAGGATTGTTATTATGATTGCACACTGGATCTGTGCCGAAATGTTCATCCGCTGCTTCCCAGAAAGTTTTCGGATTTATCTTATCTGGATCTAACTCAGCTAAAATTAGCCGATCATCAGCAGATTTTAGATATTCGTGATAATCATTAAGATTATTCCATCCTACACTTTTCCACAATTCGATGATTTGTTCTTTATTCATTCAAGTAATCTCTATATTTCATCATACTCAACTGGACTTTTTGTGTCAATAGTCTGATATAATTCATACTATTTTCTGTTCCTTTATAGGACAATAAATAAACACAAAAATCATCATCAAGCATTGCATCAATATTATTTTGAGCAGTCTTGATGATTTCTTTGAGGTTATTAAGAGCCTCCTTTTTATGTTCTTCTTTGTTCATAAAAGTATAAGGGGTTTTGTCCTAGAATTTGTCCCCCGCTCAACGAGCACCTACTGAGTAGACCCAGAAAGGCATTTGCCGTCAAAGTCGATTTAAGCTTAGTCATGATAAAAACAAAATTCGACAAGTTTTTTATCAAACTTTGCGGTGACATCCGCTACGTCCACTCCTCGTCTCCACCAGTTTGTGTTTTACATCTCAAACAAGATGTTTCCTTGGAGGGAAATGAATTAGACACATACCCAAGATGGATTTGAACCATCGCTTCCCTACGGGTTGATCAATTCCTCGTCTGGT